>Ga0185299_10005042_pt1 | contig 15306 bp, 18 predicted proteins | sample PaiPotPPA55metaG_FD_128002 | JGI IMG/M metagenome (GOLD analysis project Ga0185299, IMG submission 128002) | Iron sulfur acid spring bacterial and archeal communities from Banff, Canada, to study Microbial Dark Matter (Phase II) - Paint Pots PPA... ...
GTTCTCCAATTCGCCGAGGCGGGGCGCTGCGCAACCCCCACCGCTCCGCGCCCCGCCTCGGCTTACGATTCGCCGTTGGGGTCCAGGACACCACATGTCAGATTAAATCTTAGCTAACGCACCTTAAGCCGCCATAGCGTAATCGATGACATCGACGTATTGATCACCAAGATTGTCCTCCGATTTCTTCAGCGCCGTTCCTCTTGCCCTCACCGGCGGCGTTGCCGCATTGTGGCTGCGCGACATGCCATTTTCCGTTTCGGCCGCGGTTGGTTTTATCGCGCTATCCGGCGTGGCGGTGCTGAACGGTCTGGTGATGCTGACCTACATCAAGCAGCTAATCGATAAGGGGACGCCGTTATAAGGCGATCATTACAAAGAAAGCGAAGCCCTGCAGCATCTTCATTTCCAACTCTGTGTGTTTCACTTGACCATTATTAATCCGTGCATCCCGGCTTGATAGTGGCCCGGGATCAGGCAAGCGAATTCGAAGGTGCCTTTCTTGGTGAATTTCCAGGCGAGCTCGCTCGTTTGCTTCGGAGCGACGCGCCTCGCGTTTGGATCGGCGTGTCGCATTTCGGGGTTCTCCTTCATCATTTCCGCGTGCTCTATATTCTCCTGCGTGGTCGCAAGTACGAATTCGTGATCGAGTTCGCCGTTGTTGCGAAGCTTGAACTTGATCTGCTCGCCCTTCTTGACCTCAACCTTGTTCGGCACGAACATCATCTTGCCGTCGGCTTCGCCCATGGTAATTTGAACGATCCTGTTCCGTTTTTTCGGGCCACCCGGCTCACCGGCCGAAAACGCCTCATCGTGGCTGTGGCCGGCTGGACCCGCGCCCGCCCAAGCGGATACGGAGAGAAGCACCGTACTAACGAGTGCAATCCCGGTTTGACGCCAATTCTTCATCTCTCGACTCCTTCGATTGTCGCGCTAACTCCATTCGTATCGATCTGGCCTAAATGTCGTTGTCTACATTCCTCGCGGCTGGAACGAAAATACTGGCGCTCGCCGTCGATGGCTCTACGTTGGGCGGGCGCGGGCCATGCAGGAAGCCGCCAAGCGCTTCGTGGCACGGCACATTGCAATGCCGTGCTTCGAAAGGCTTAATAGGGACACGGGGCAATAGAACCGTCGGCATAACGGCACATTGGGGTACTATAACCGTAACCCCCGCCGTAACCATCGCCATAGCCGTAGCCATAGCCCCAGCCGTCATGGTGATGATGATGATCGTCGTGGCCCCAACCACCCCAACCACTGTGATGATCGTCGTGTCCCCACCCGCCGTCACCATGGCCCCAACCGCCTCCGTGATGATCTCCGTGGCCGCCACCACCCCAGCCCCCATGACCCCAGCCCCCATGACCACCGCCGCCATGACCCCAGCCGCCATGACCACCGCCGTCGTGGCCACCGCCGTCATGACCGCCATGGTCGCCGTGCTGGGCGACCGCTGCGGCGGGGAATATCAGGGCCGCTGCAACGGCCGTTATGAGAGAGAATTTGCGTAGCATTGAAACTCCTCCTTCTTCCAGAAATCCTGCTCGAGTTTCGAGGCAGGTTCCGTACACCTATGGCGCTCGCCGGCGTAAATGATGGGGAACAGCGTTGATGTACTTAGCTTACATATGATCCCCACCGTCGCCATGATGATCGTCGTGGCCACCGTCGTCGTGGCCCCCGCCGCCATGCCCGCCGTCGTGGCCGTGCCCATGGCCGTGCGGGATGACATCGTGAAGAACATGCCCAACGTCGTCACCCTGAGCAAAGGCAGGTGAGGCGAAACGTAGGGCGGTGGCAAGGGCTAACGGTATGACTGTGAGTATCTTACTAGTCATTTGATTGTCCTTTCATGTGTGTGTCGAAGGGCTTACTTAGGGCAATTCCCCTTCATGCCGGGCATGTCAGGCATGCAATTAGTGTGTCCGCTAGGTCACATCTTATGGCCCGGCGGCATCCCTGGCATGTTCATGCCACCGCCGGATTTAGAACTCTTCTTCTTGGCTTTCTTGACTTTGTGCTGGGCCACGAGCATGACGGGGCCTTCTGATGCGGTCAGGACTTGGGCAGCTGGCCCGATACCGTCCGGCATGGCATAGGCCAGACTAGTGCCCGTAAAAATCAGAGTGGTCGCGAGATACGCTGCTTTGCGCATGACACTTTCTCCTGGTACGCGCGCGCAGCGACTCTTCGCTGCGAGTCGGATGTTAACGCCCAATTCGCTTTGGGGTTCACTCTGTCTACATACCTTTCATTCCCTTCATCCCTTTCATTCCCTTCATCTCGGTTGGTTTATTCGTCTCCTTCTGAATATTTTGCCGTGGTGCCTCGCTCTGAGGCGCGTCGACTTCATAGGCCACAGTGCCTTTCGGAAACTTGTACGGACCGGGGTCCTTGTAGTCATTCGCGGCGAGGCCCTCGCGTACTTTGACTGTCGTGAACATGCCGCCCATCTCGATGGGCCCAAACTGGCCGGAGCCGGTCATCATTGGCAATGTGTTGTCGGGGCCGGGCATTTGCATTTCACCCATCATACCCATCCCATCAGTGCCCATGGGCGTATAACCCGGCACAAGCTTCTTGAGATTTTCAGCGGCTTTCTTGATATCAGCACCGATGTAAGTTCGTACGTCGTGGCCCATTGAATTCATGGTGTGATGCGACTTATGGCAGTGGATCGCCCAATCTCCTGGTGCATTGGCCACGAAATCGATCGCGCGAATTTGTCCGACCGCGATATCGACCGTGACCTCCGGCCACGCGGCCTGCTCAGGTACCCAACCGCCGTCGGTGCAAGAGACAATGAACTCAACCCCATGCAGATGAATCGGATGGTTCGTCATGCTGAGATTGCCCATGCGAATGCGGACCTTGTCTCCCTTGGCGACCACCATAGGATCGATTCCCGGAAAAACGCGTGAGTTCCATGTCCACATATTGAAGTTCGTCATTTCCGAAACCTTGGGCACGTAATTGCCGGGCTCCACGGTGTGGCTGTTCATCAGGAAGACGAAATCCCGATCGACGCGACGAAACGCGGGATCCCTTGGGTGCACGACGAAAGAGCCGATCATGCCCATCGCCATCTGCACCATCTCATCCGAGTGAGAGTGGTACATGAAGGAGCCTGAGCGCTGAAGCTGGAATTCATAGACAAAGGTCTTGCCGGCCGGAATGTGCGGCTGGTTCAGACCAGCGACACCGTCCATACCGTTCGGCAGCCGCTGACCATGCCAATGGATCGACGTTTTTTCGGGCAGTTTATTTGTCACAAAGATCCTGACCTTGTCCCCCTCGACGGCTTCGATCGTGGGACCAGGCGACTGGCCGTTGTGCCCCCACAGGTAAACCTTCATCCCTGGCGCAAACTCGCGAACGACAGGCTCCGCAACCAGGTGGAACTCTTTCCAGTCGCCGTTCATGCGCCAAGGAAGCGTCCAGCCGTTCAATGTGACGACGGGGTTGTAGTCCGCACCGGTCGGGGGAGTGAGCGGCGGTTGCGTTGCACCGTCCTTCGTCGTCGGAGCTTCGGGAATGGCGGCAGCCTGAACCCGCCCGCTTATGGCCGTCACCCCAACAGCCGATGTCGCCGTTGCATGAAGAAATCCGCGTCTCGACAGCATATGCCTGATCCTTCCATTTCTATCCGCCAGAGCCGCTAGCCGCTGCTGTGTTGCCATCGGTGCGGCCCGCCATTCCTCCCCCGATGATGGCAGCACGAAGGTCCGTGTCGGCGATCCAGAATTCGCGACGTGCATTAAGAGCCGCGACATGGGCCAATATGCGGGCGCGCGCGTCCTGAACGAGCACGAACACGTCCGTTTGCATGGTGCTGGTTTGCAACAGCGATTGCTTGAGAATCTCGTTCTGGAGCGGCTCCACCTGCGCTTGATAGAGGCGCGCAACCTCAAAGGCGCCCTTGTACGCGATAAAAGCTTCTCGAACTTCCGACCTGACGTTTACCGCCTTTTCGGCCAGAAGATGGGCTGCTTGCATGTAGGTCTCTTGCGCCTCTCTGGTTCGCGCTTCGCCGAAATCGTATATGGGTATTTCGAACGTGATTTGAAGGCCATAGCGGTTAGCGCGGTCTAACGCACCCGGGGATTCGCCGACAGTCTTTTCATAGTCCCGCAAAGGGCCCAGCGCTAAAGCGTTGATGTAACGGGTTACATGCGTCAGACCGAGCGTCTTGGCGAAGATTTCGAGATTGGTGCGTGCCAATCGAAGGTCGACACGTCTCTCCATCGCACGCGCTTCGATAAGACTGGAGCTGGTCAATTTGGCGGGCAGTGCTGGCAGGCCTGCGGGAAGGGTGTAGATCGAGCTGCGGTCCCACAGACCCATGAGGCGTGCGAGCCGCTCATGCTCGACCTTCTCCTGAACGCGCGCATCCGCCAGTCGGGCGGAGATCTCGGCGTAAAATGCAAAATCGCGGCTTTGATCGAGCTTGTTCATCGCGCCCGACTGGCCAAGTGCCTTCGCGAGGTCCGCGCTGGCTTTCGCCGACCCACGCGCTTCATTGAGAAGCCGCGCGAGCTCTTGAGCCGCAACGGCTCGCCAATATTGGCGGCGCACATCGGCCGTCAGTCTGAGGGTGGCTTCGATTGCTCGAAGTTGGGCTGCCTGGAACTGCGTCTCGGCGATGTCCCGCCGGGCAGGAAGCGTCACAAGCCCAAGTAGATTGCCGGTGACCGCCTCTGTGAAGGCGAACCCATTTGGAGCCACCGTTTTCTGCAAGAGGACCGTCGGGTTCGGAGGCAAGCTCGCTTGCACATATTGCGCTTCCGATATGCCGAGTTCGCTGTAGGATGCTTGCAACCCCTGGTTATTGAGGAGCGCGATCTGCACAGCCGCATCGGCCGAGAGGCTTCGGCCAAGCAACACGCGAACGCGATCGCCAACGAGTGCCGCCTCGAATCCCGATGTCTCTTTAACGACATCTTTGCCCAGCTCGACAGCAGCGGTCTCTTGCACCGTCGACATGCCCCCATCCGGTGAGAAAGACGCGCAGGCTGCGAGCGACAGCTGCGCGGCTATCGCCAACCCGATCTTCACCGGCGGTCCATAGCCAAGAGCGTCACTCATGTCCGCCCCCCGATTCGCCCTTTTTCTCCTTGGGCGGTATGTTGCCCCAGCCGCGAGGTTCCACGGGCCGGAACGTTTGTGTTCCAACAGTAACGTCGGCAGCGTGAATCGGCGGACCTCTCCATTGAGGGTCAGCCGGCGCCACTACCCATTCGGGGGGAGGAACGGCGCACCCTGAGAGGACCGCAGAGGACAGGATCAAGAGACGTTTGTACATTGGCAAGCCCCTGAACAGCGCTCCGACATATGCTCAGCAAGGCGGCGAAATTCGCCGGCCTGTGCGAAGGATCAGCCCCAGCGCCCGTAACGCAGGAGGCGGCGTGAGCCTGCAATTTGACAAGAGATGAAAAAACCTTCGTCGCGACGTTCGATCTTGGGCGCCGTCGGCTGCTAATTAGCCGCAGCGCCGGCTTTCAAAGCGACCAGAAGGATTTTGGAGGGCGGCCGATACGTTTGGGCCCGCGGCCGTCGAGACGTTTGTCAAGAGCCGCAAACAAGAGAGACGCGTGGACCGGCAGCGTCACGGTGACAGCCGAGTCCCCGGTTATGGCGGCGCAGCAAAAGAGACCGCAACATGCGCCGGCATGACAGTTTAGTTTGCCGTCTCCGCCGTTCATGGAGGTGGCGTGCTTGTCTATTGCACCATCGCCAAGCGTATGGATGGGGATTCCGTCTCGGAGCACGCCGTGATGATCATCCGTCTGGCAATGGGATGGTGCACTGCCGCTTGGAAACGCCGATGCGACGGGGGGCATGATTACGCAAAGGGCGTATAGAGCGACCACGGTAATCGCACCGTACGAGCGCAATCTGGTAATAAGCCAGCTCAGCATGCCGCGTTAACGCTCCGATCCGCCTCGATCTTAAGAGGCGTTTTGTTAGCTTGAAACCCGGAATGAGGCGAAACAAGGTTCTTGGTCGGCTCGCTGCTCAATTCATGCCGAAGGTTGCGCTCGTCGCTTGGCCTGGAAGACGGCGTCATCGCGGCGAATTTTTATCCCGGATCTTCTCCCGGCTGACCTCGACGGGACCGATCCCGGTCTGAATCTTGCGCTCCGGGCCGTGCCCAATCCCGGACAAGCCGATCGCGTCCGGCGGGAAGCTTCATATCCTTCATAGCGGCGAGGACCGCTTCGGCTTCCATCTCGGCCGCCTTTGCGCGCAGCTGTCGCGCGCCAGATTGAAGGATGTTCGTCCGCGGATCAATGATCTCGCCCTGCTGACGAAGCCGGACAATGTTGCTTTTCTCTTGCATAGCGTTTCGTTCTCATTTGGAGATTCGGGTGTTCGGTCACCAACCCCATACGCCGCCCCTCTCAAACCGCCATCACCCAAATTCACCCAGAGCTCTCTTATATGAACATTGGCGAACGACTTGTTCACTCCCCGTTCAGTCTGGGGCGTCCATTCTTAAGTTGCGAGCTTTACGTTGCGAGCCGTTCGGGCATGATCTCACCTCCTTCAGACTAACCGAAGGAACTTGGAGAGAAGAGAGAACTTGGAGAGAAGACAATGCTCCATGCTTTGAAAAATTGGATGAAACCGGCGATGCCTGTGGCCGCTGCGCTAGTGATGTCAATTGGCTTGGCAGGCGTCGCGCAGGCTCATGATGACGATGAGGACTACGACTGGTATTCCCGCCCGCACCATGACTGGCATTCCGGCCAACACGGGGGCTGGCACGGTGGAGTACACTGGAGTCCAGGGTATGGCTGGCATTATGGCGAGCATTATGGCTGGCACGGCGGGCCGCACCACGACTGGCATTCTGGTGGACATCACGACTGGGGTTACGACGAGTAATCGTGCCACGGCGAGTGTAGGCAGTGACAGCGTTCAAGCGACCTTGCCCGGGCTCTTCGGCTCCAAATCGTTGTGACCTGAAAGTTCAATGGGGACATCCCGGAGCACCGGCGGCGTCGGCCAACGCATCCGGCAGAACATGAATCGGGTCGGGTCCATGCAAGATTTCGCGCGGAATATGAAGGCTCGAATATGGAGCAAACGGTCGTTGACATGATCGTCGGTCACTCATCAATAATCAGGGAGTCGGATGCGATATTTCCTAGCGGCGAATGGCATTTTTCTCTTTCCCCTGGAGTGACGCCGAAGCGGCGACGAGGACGTTCAATCTTAAATTTGCCGTATGACTGCACCCGGCCGCAGCTTAGCGATCGATGGAACGCGAGGCCGAAGATTCGCATTGTTAGTCGGTGGCGTGCCCCATATGAGCCTGCATTCAATTTAGGAGCTGAACCATGAGACACTTGGTACTTGCCCTCACTGCTTTGGCCGCGCTTGCGAGTAGCACATCAGCACAGGCGCACCAGGTGTGCGATGCGTGGGGGAGGTGCTGGGAGCAGCCGGACCCGGGCGAGGAGATCGTCGGCGGCGTGATCCACGGGCTTATCCCTCACCACCATCAGGACTGGGACCATCACGACTGGGATCATGGTTACTACTACCACCACCATCATCATCATCACCACCATGATGAAGAAGATGACGACGAGTAGCGACCGCGCGATCGCGAGGCTCACGGGCGGATCTCTACTTCCTTCGGAGATTGTCCGGATAAAACCCGTGCAAGTTGTAAAACTCGACGGGGTCGTCGTGGCACGCCGGATGCAGTACCATGCAGTTCGCTGCCGTCCGCGCCTCTTTGTCGCTGACATTGGGGTCGCTCACGAGACGGGTATGGTGATAGATGGCTCGGCGCCAGTCCGTGCCGTCCCCAATCAGCTCGCCACAGGCTTCGCAGCGCCCCTCGACTTCTTGGAAGCGCAGTTGTTTCGTGGCCAGGGAGAATGATCGCGCCGCCGTCCGTCGTAACGGTTTTGAGCGCCCCGCCCGGCTGAGGTCAGTTTTCATCTGGGGCGACCTTATCTACCTTTCTCCGCCGCCTGACCCGGAAGGCAACGGACAGATCAATTCAGAGTGTTTACTGCAACTTCATCAGGTATTGGTCACAACCAGTTGAAAATAATTCTCGGTGTAAAGTTCGCGGGCGGTCACCGACGGAATTGAGGTCGTCAAACCACAAGCTGAAGCAGCTGCCACCTGACACCTTCGGTCACCAACATTCGATCATACCTCTTGGCAAGTTCCACGACGGCCAGTGCAGTGTTGGTATATACGCTTGATCTCGACCAAAACGTCGGCTTGCTGTTTTGGCCGCAGTTGAAGCTCCCGGATCCGGGCTTTCGCACTCCTGCGCTGGCCAAGGCAATGATCTTAACTGAGCGAAGGGGGTGGATCGGGACCAGTGATGAGGAACTTGAAGAGGAACGCAGGGCTGCAAACAGAGTAAAGGCGAAGGCGGCGCATCTGGCAAGCTCTTCGCCCGACCATCGTTACCATCCTTGACAAGCATCCGACGCTAGTAGGCAGGCGCCAGGGCCGCTACAGCCATCCCCCGAACAATCCGACACTACTAAGCCAATTTGGCTCGTGGATGACCGAAAAAGACACAGAGACAGGCCGGCCTCGCTGGCAGCTGTTTGACATTCGCCCGGAGCGCGACCAAAGTTACGCCGTTTGGACCTTGAAGCAATTTTTCGATCATCGACGGGGACCGGGTTTCGCCATTTAAATTGTTTGACGTTTAAAGTTGGAACTCATAATGCCTAAATTAAAATGGGTTGGCCGTAAAAGACCCAGACGCACCCTCAATCTGAGGCGTGGTGATTACCTAGATCACGACACTTACGCCCGAGACGTGCTCCGCAGTGGCGGCCCTGGTTTTGACGATATCGACCATCTGGGCGGCGGTTCAGGCATCCATTCCCAAATCTTATCGATCGTTTGGGGTGCGTCGTTGGCAGAGTTTGCCGCTATGTGCGCGTCTGACCTAGAGCAGGAGCAACGCCGACGGCCGCATATCTTTGTGCGGAAGTGGGTACCGCCGCGCCGGCCACGGCGGCAATGAATAAGCCCTTGTTGACCTTATCTCCTTCACCACCTGCCGTGCGTGGCTTGACCGAGCAGGACTTCAGCGCGTTGTACAGCGCCGCGGCGTTTGCCGCAGCTTTTGACCTATTCTTCGATACCTCGATTACCCTTGCCTGGCGTTTGATGGGTCCAGAGATTGAGGCCAATGTACCTACCTATTTAGAGAAGTTTTTAAAGTGTCTCCGAGACTGGTTGACCTCGCGCCGCTTACCCATAGCCTGGTTGTATTGTCATGAACACAGCCCGCGGATTGGACTGCATACGCATGTGATCCTCTATGTGCCGGGGGTGATTGGCGCTGACCGGCCGCCCGTTGCGACATTTATTCGGCTCGGCCAGTTCCTGCCGGGCCGAGGGTGGATTCGAACGATCCGTTTGGATCAGCCTGCTCCCCTCATCAAGGAGCCACACTGGCACCGCGTCGATTACCGCGGCGAGTTTCGCGCCTGGGCCAGGGGGTGGGCGGAGCACCAGATGAAGCGGCCTTGTCCCCGGTCGGTCCGTGTCCGGGGACCGCGGACGGAGACCCCTTGGTTACACTGGTTGACGTTCAGCTATTTAATGAAGGGGTATGACCGCGGCGTCGTTGTGCAATCCGCGCCGCACTCGCCCGATGGCGTGGCGGTCTACCTTGGCGACTTAATCGCGTGGCCTTGGCGCGATCCGGGCCCGGTGCCCTGGCGCCGGCGCTACGGGTGGAGTCGGAGTCTAGGACCCGATCGCCGCGCCGTTGGTGTACCCGGCGGTTTGGATTACTTGCTGCGCAAAGGAGAGTTCCAGCTGACCCCTGACTCCGTTCCCATGAGCATCATCGGCTGCCCGTATCCAGCGTTTCGCTCCTGTTATGAAGATGGCTGCCGCGATGTGCGTCAACTTTATCCCGCCGCCTTTTATGACCGAATTACCAAGCTCCCGCGGTTGCCCCGACCTGACCGTGAGCCTGATTGAGCACTTTGCGGCCACGGTTCTAGCGAAATGGCAGAGGGCGTGAAAATCACCCCAGCACAGCATTTATAATCAATGAGTTAACACAGGCGAAGTCGCGGAGTGTGACTAAGGGCGCACGTCTAGCGTAAGCTAAACAGTTATGGCCTGCGGACACGTCCTGAGGCGTAAACTACTAACCAATTCTTCCCCAAAGCCAGCTAGGGCTACCCTGTTGGGCATTTAAAGCTGCAAAAATCTCCTAGAGGAGTTTGCGCCCGCAGAAGATCGCTTGGGACTAGCCGATATGGGCCCAGCATTTGGCCTGCGCGCCCCCCGCGGCGACAGCAATGCATCCCAATTTTGCGAGAGAAAGCGCTGTCCCCAGCCGCCAAACGGGCCATGAATGAGCAGCATTGTTTCCGGCGAGTGGGGCGCCGAGATTTTATCTTGGGCTGCAATATCTCCTGGAAGGTCCGCTCTCAGGCTGGTGGTTTCTCCGGTCGAGGGTCGCCTCGCCCTTGCGCCCGAGCCTCTCATTAAGCGGAGCCGCGGATGGTATAGTCAACTGCGTTTATTGGCTCCCTCTCCTGAGGTCGTGTCTAATCCAGCCGATCATCGGTTCGCTAGGCCCCTCGGGATTGAGGTTGAGGGGCATGAGTTGAATGGTTTCCTTGACGGGTTGGCTGGGGTTGCCCGCTGAGGGGGTTGCCGCCGTCTGTGCTCGGCTGCGGGCCGCCTCGGCCAGGATTTTGTGCGCGCGCTTTTCAGCCTCCTGAATAATTTGCCGCGCCCGTTCTTTCGCGTCGTCGATGATCGCTGTGGGCGTTGGTTCGGCACTTGGGGGCAATGAAGGGGCTCGCGTTTTGTAGCCTTTGGGATCGTTCAGAACTTCGTTGAAGCGTTTCCGGCCCGCCGCGCGGGTCTTCCTTAACTGGGTGTCGATGGCCTGGGCGCGGCGTTTGAGTTTGGCTTTGGTTTCCGGGCGCTGGAGGTGGGCCATGAAAGAAATCAGCAGCCAATGGGCGAAGGGGTATTTGCGCGGCCCGTCGTCGTAGAGTTCCCAGTAGGCTTTGCCTTTAGGTGATTTGCGGGAGATGAAGGTGACAAAGTCCGAAATGATGAAGTCATCACGGTAGGGGAGGTGGCGGGCGTGGGGGCAGATTTGTTTGAGGGCGGGTTCGAGTTTTGCGATGACTTCATGAAAATGGACGATTGATTTGGCAGCCGTGAAACCGCACTCGAGTTCGGCCGGGAGCAGGATCGGGTGGCCGTGACAATCGAAAGGCATCTGCCGGGCGTCTCTGTGGGTGGAGGTGAGAGGCTACTAAAGGTCAGAAAGGAAAGTGACGGAATGTTGCCTTTTGATTTGGGGATACGAAACCGAAGGAACGGAATGGTATTGAAAAAGAAAAAAGTAAGTAAGTAAAAAGGAAAGAGGGAACGAACGGAACGTATACGTAACGCTTACGGAACGAGCGAAGCGTAACACCAAATAATACTTTTGTCAATAGCGAAGTTTAGTTGACACTATCCATTTTTGTCAAATGTTTGTGATGTTGCGTCGTGGAGTTCTGGCGCCATCCAATGAAAGCGCACTTCAGGGTGTTTGATTTACAAGAACGGAATGCCCATCGTCAGCGCAGAGCGCACAATATAGCCAACGGAAACACAATCTCGTTTGGCGAGAGCGCGAGGCTGCGCATCCATTTCTTTGGTTATACGGAACGCCGTTTGCACGGTCGTATTCTGAGACGGCCGACCCATGGGGCGGCGCGGCATGGGGAGAGTTGCAGAATTCGAGGTCATCAGCGTTATTGCAAGGTCAGCGGCGGTGGGTGAGACCGATCAACAATCGCGTTGCATTCGGCCGGTTCGAAGTCGGAAAACGTGATCAGGTCCAAGAATAAATCGCCGTGCCAGCTCCCGCCGGGTTTGAACGAATCCACAGCGTGTTGGGATTGCGGTAACTTCCGCTGAGAAATTTTAGTCTGAATAGTCGAGCTTTGTTTGTACATGAAAAAGAATAGTGTTCCTGCTACGTCAAGTATTTGACTATATATTAAAGTCCCTTGAGGATCAACACAAAGCGGCGGCTTAGGTTAGACGTTGCATTTGGGTGCCGCCCGCGCTGACCACTGATAAGAGGAGACGCAGGCGGCACCCATGTCCGCTTGACCTACCTTGGGAAACAAATACCTTCGATGGTACGATCAATTCCCGGCCTCTCATCGAGGCTGCCTGAAGTCGCCACTGGTTTCTCAGGCGGTGGCTTGATCGGCTCAACTCACGTGCCCCAACGCATGGGAGCCGAGAATGTGCGTACCATCGGCATCGTTCGCGCGCGGTGCAAGATCGGAATGACGAACCTCGTCTCCAACATGCGCCGCTTCGTTTGGCGCGCACCTTCAAGCGCGTTGTATTGGCGGCCTTCTGCGCATCACTAAGTTCGTGATCGCGATAGGCCGGGCTGAATACGGCTCATCAGGCCCCGCTCGGCGAGCTCTTCTTCGATCTCATCCCTTCAATAGGCGCTGTCCGCCCACACGTCCGAAGTATCGAGAACATCTTCGAACTTTTGACTGTCGTGCACGCTCGCGTCGCTCAACACGTAACGGCGCACGAATTTGTGCCGGCGATCGACGCCGATGTGGTTCTTGTAACCGAAATACGAGCGTTCATGCTTTTCCTTCTGGCGGTTCTTGGCCGGCTTCTGCTTCCAGTCTTCCGGCGACTTGCCGTCCTTGATCGTCGCGTTTTCCTCGCGCGAGTTGTGTTGCTTTGGAGCCGACACGATCATCCACATTGATCATGTTGACGCTCTCTTTCCCTGCTACCCATCCAGGTTGCTGCCTGGTTCCCTGAGCGAAGCTAGCTCAGCCGCTATTTCTTCCCGAGTGACCCAGACAAGGTCCGCCCAATCGCAGGCAATAAGCTCAGCGGGGTATACAGCTTCAAGGTCGAGACAGGGCCAGGTGTCACCTTTCTGAAATAACCAGAACGGTGTACTCGACCCCCGCCCGCGCCATTGACCATCCCACTTGACGCCATGATCTAGCTCTCGGGCGGAAATAGCGGAACCGTCGGTAAAGATAAAAAATATATCAATTTTGAGCGCATGGCTGAAGCGGACGGCGGCGGCGAGAGCGGCCTTTTCGATGCTGAGATTGCCGGTAGTGCGCCATCTTTCTCCACTTTTGGCATCGATCAGGACCGCCAGCGGCCCGCCTACTGCTATCAGATCGGGCAGCCAGCGGAGCGCCGTCGGCTGGCCTTCCCAATCGGCACAGGCTTGCAATGCCATGCGCATGGCGGCGGAGAGTTGCCCCTGCCCGAAAGATTCGACGATCCAACCTTTGCGACGAAGATCCATTTTTATAAGGCTGCAAAGGACTTCATGTGGGCCTAAACGGCCGCCAAAATCATCCATCATGCTTGAGCATCTTGAGCATTCTAATAGGGTGCGCACGGTCACGCGGCGGGGTAACTACCAATTCAACGACCCCTCGAATTTTTCGATAAGGGCTTGCATGTTTTACGCGTCAAATTCTTCAAATAAATTTGGGAGCCGAAAGAATACGTCGCAGCTTGCCGCCGTTTCCTTTTCCTGAATAACAATGATCCCGCTGGGGGAGAGATTTGATCCAGCTTTTCATTTATCTGACGGCGCGGCTTTGGACCGCCAGCGTAGTCATCCGGGGCTGACCTGATGCGGCGCCGTGAATACCGGAAAGACCGCAAAGCCCCGCGCTCCGTTACCTTTCCGGGCTTTGCGGTCTTTGCGGAGAGCTCATGAGAACTGGGTTGACGTGCCAGCGGTGGGCCGCGCGGCCAGCCGTCGGCCTGATAGCCTCGCGCAGCCAGCCGCCTTTCACTAAGACATCGAGCACAGCCTGCGTCTGCCCCGCGTCCAACCTTCGGCCGAGAGCATCCACACGAACATCCTCGCGCGACACTTCGTGACGACGATGCGCCTGGAGCCACTTCAATACTCGTCTGGCATCAGCATACCGATCGACGCAGATTAATCGCAGCGCGCTTCGCGCATGCGGCCAAAAGTAGTCCTGCCATAGGGCGGCTGCCGCGGTCACATACTCTTCGGCGATGCAGTCGGGCTCGGCGCCGCCGCTAAACGCCCAGTGCAAATAGGCGAGCGCCCCCGCCAGGCGCAGCGTCTGGCCGGGCGCCTTGGCTAAATATTCCCGATCGCGTCCATCGAACTCGGCCCGCGCCTGGAAATTGGTTTGCCGAAAAATCTCGAATGCCGCAAGGGCGCGGGGGCTTAGCGGCACAGCGCCGTCCAATAGCTGCCCGTTTTCCTCGGCGGGCAGATCGACGAGACGGGTGAGCGCGTGGATTATGTCGGTATCGATCTCGTCGCGCGCGCTGGCCAACGGGCGATAGGTCGGCTCGGCAGGCCATCCGAACAAAAAACGAGAATACATTCCCGTCTGATCGCCCGCGAATGACCGCGCCAACGCATCCGGCTGGAAGCCGCCGACGAGCCCAATCAGCAAATGTTCGACGATAACGGGCTCTCGGTTCATCCGCTCGACGACATAACGCCCTCCCGTCCAGGCCTCGAGCCAGAACTGATCATCTCGACCTCGAGAATATCTACCCATATTGGCGAACAGCCCAGCCAGCTCATCGGCAAGGTAGAGACACCCGCGCGGTCTAACTTGAAGCAGCACGGCGAGCCGCTCGATGGTTGCGTTCGTCACGTAAAGCCTGGGAGCGACGAAACCATCGGGCACCATCGCCTCGATAGGCATCGAGGGAGGAACTTTTCCGTCCTTCACTGCCGATACGACCGCATCGCGCCATTTTCTTTGGGCCGCCTTGGCCGCGGCCGCCCGTTCTTCATGCGCATGCTGGAGTGCAGCAATCCGATGCGCTCTATCTCGCTCGATAAATGACATGGCATTTTTAGTTGCGTCGATCCCGGGCGTTTTGCCAGTGCCAGAGTGACCGATCACCGCGGTCCACAGAGTCAACGGTTGCGAGAATGCCTTCGCTCTGACCCGGCGTGCGGTGCCGATAAGACCGGATGAGACGCCCAGCAGCGGCACGGCGACATGCGCCGGAGTGACCCCCGCCGCGTGCGCGGCCCCCTCGACCCACTGCCGACAGTGGCCGTGGAACGCGATGCTCGGAAATTCCGGCAGATCGCCGCGGCGATCGTCGAGGAGCGCAAAGTCGGGATCACCCCAGATGAATGTGGCGAACTGGTCGCCGCCGGGTTGCTTGCCATTATCGGACTCGGGCGCCGCGTCACCGGCGGGCTCCACAGGCGCGCTGTGCGGCCTGTGTTGCTCGGCACGCGCGCGCTCTTGGCCGGCG
>Ga0185299_10005043_pt1 | contig 15303 bp, 11 predicted proteins | sample PaiPotPPA55metaG_FD_128002 | JGI IMG/M metagenome (GOLD analysis project Ga0185299, IMG submission 128002) | Iron sulfur acid spring bacterial and archeal communities from Banff, Canada, to study Microbial Dark Matter (Phase II) - Paint Pots PPA... ...
TGCCGCTCACCGACCTGCCAGAGCCCGCCGCGCGCCCGGCGTTCGCGGTCCCGCTCGGTGTGGACGAGAACAAGCTCGAGCCGGTGTACCTGGACTTCAACCAGGACCCGCACTTCCTGATGTTCGGCGAGGGCGAGTCCGGCAAGACCGCGGTGCTGCGCACGATCATCAACGGCATCACCGAGATGTACACCGGTGCCCAGGCGCGGATCCTGCTGGTGGACTACCGGCGTTCGCTGCTCGGCGCCGTGCCGGACAGCCACGCGCTCGGTTACTGCGCGGCGGCCGGCGCGGTGCAGTCGACGGTGGCCGAGATCAAGCCGTTCCTGGACAAGCGCCAGCCGGGCCCCGAGGTCACCGCGGAGCAGCTGCGCAACCGCTCCTGGTGGAAGGGCCCTGAGGTCTTCGTCATCGTGGACGACTACGACCTGGTCGCCACCGGCGGCGCGAACCCGCTCTCGCCCTTCGCCGAGTACCTGCCGATGGCCAGGGACCTGGGCTTCCACCTGATCGTCGCGCGGGCCTCCGGCGGTGCGAGCCGGGCGTTGTTCGAGCCGCTGATCCAGCGGATGCGCGAGTCGCGTCAGCCCGGACTGCTGCTCTCGGCCGACCGCGAGGAGGGCCAGCTGCTCGGCACGGTCCGCGGCAGCCAGCAGCCGGCCGGACGCGGCACGCTGGTCTCCCGGCGGCACGGCACGATGCTGATCCAGACGGCGTACACCCCGCCGGTGCTCTAGCGGCGGGTAGGTCAGAGAAGCAGAGACAGCGTTGTGGCCCGGCTCCTAGGAGCCGGGCCACAACGCTGTCTGCCCCTGTGCAGACACGCCGAGCGCCTTATTTTGAGTCGCGGAGTGGCGCTATTGGCTGTGAGAAGTGGTGTTTGGTGTGGAATTTTGCGCGCACGCAACGATGTCCGGACTCAGAGAATCTGGCGCCGACTCAGTCTTTCTGTCGCGACGCGACCGTATGCCGGCGCCATATGCGACCGTGAGCGAACCGACGAGCCCATCGAGGCGTCGGCCAGGATCAACTCAGCGATGAATACTTATATCGTGGCTGATCACGGTAGGGGCTCATCAGCGCCGACGGCCTCGAAGGAACCTCGATTGTGTCGACCTCCGGACCTGCCGAGCTACCGGCTGAAGGTCGTCCCGCATGGCCTCCTGCAAGGCTTGAAGATCGGCGAGAAAAGTTTCGAAGACCGCCCTGTACGGTTCGGAGTCAATCATGATCTCGGGCAGCGCCAGCACGTCACGCATATCAAGTAGTTGCTGGAACGTCTCGGACGCTAGACGGTAGATGTCGTTCGGCGCGGTGATGCCCAGTTCTCGGATCACCGACCTGGCTTCGGAGTGCTGCGGATCAGAGTGGTACGCCTCGTGGACGGCATTGGTCCGCTCTTCGGCGGGTAGGCCGCTGAAGGCAGCGCGGACCATCCGGCTGTGCGTGCGAGTGAGTGCTGTGAGGAAGTGGACATACACGGTGCGCTTGGTGTCTGACCATCGCTGATCGAGGTCGCGGCGCGACCGGAGCGTGTCGGTTATCAGAGTCGAGCCAACGCCGAACACCGCTCCCAAGGCGACGGCAGCCAGGGTTCCCCATACCATAGGCAAAGGCTAGCCGCCTTTTCCCGCAGCAGGTGTGCGTGTGCTTCATGGCGCTGCCCGCATTAGGAAGGCCGCGGCGGTGCGTAGATGAGGACGATCAACGTGCGCAGATCCTCACGACGCAACGACTTCTGCAAGCTGGGCGACCGGTCGGGATGCTACCCGACTGCCTCAACCAACCCTCAAGCACTACTACATCTCGCTGCGCCCGCCCGCCCACCCCGACCTCAACCCTCACACTCACCCTCGTCGCGGTGCTCCTCGAGAGCTCAACCCCGTAGTCCCTCCTGCCACGCTCCACACCGGGCCGACCACCCACGGAAGCGCCAGGAGCTCCCACCCACTTTGTTCAATGGGCGGGAGCGAAACCGAGAATCAGAGCTGGGAGGCGCTGCGGCGACGAGCGGTGTCCCTGGCGACCGCGGCGCCGGCCAGCGTCACCACCGCCACCAGCAGGCCGCCGCCGAGCGCCATGTACGCCCACCGCTGCTGGTTCTGCGCTTCGGCGTTGCCCGCGGCGGCCACGTACGGCTTGATCGCGGTCTGCTTCGCGGCCGAGTTCGCGGACGCGGCGGGGCCGTCGTTGTTCGGGCCGACGCCCAGCATCTTCGGCAGGCCCGCGATCTCGTTGCCCGGCATCACCAGCGAGTTCCCGCCGGTCAGCTGCGTGGTCAGGGCGACCTGGAGGTCCGCCTCGCCCCAGCCCTCCGAGGAGCTGTAGGCACCGCCGCCGTCCGCGGTGGCCTCGATGATCTTGATGACGTCGTAGGCCCGGGAGGCACTGTTGTCTCCCGCCCAGTCGTGCTCCTGGATGATCAGCGCGGCTTCCGCGGCCACGTAGGGCGCTGCGAAGCTGGTGCCGTCGTCGACGGCGATATGGCCGTTCGGCAGCAGGCCGCCCACGGCGGCGCCCGGAGCCGTGACACCGACGAAGTAGGAGTTGGCCGCCGAGCCGGTCTCCGAGAACGTCGGCACCATGCCGTTCTGGTCCACCGCGCCGACCGCCAGCACGTACGGGTACGAGGCCGGATACGTCTTCGGGTCGACCCCGTAGTCCTTGCCGGTGCTGTCGGTGGTGTCCTTGTCGCCCTGGTTTCCGGCCGAGGTGACCACGATCACGCCGTTGTTGTACGCGTTCTGCACGGCGTTGTAGAGCTTGGTGTCCGGGTCGTACCCGTCCTGCGAGATGTTGATGACCTGCGCGCCGTGGGCGACCGCGTAGTTGACTGCGTCGGCCATCGAGTCCTCGGTGTTGCCGTCGCCCTGGACGGCGTTGCAGCCGGCCTCGCGGACCGAGAGCAGCCGCACGCCCGGGGCGATGCCCTGCATGGCGGTGCCGCCGCCGGTCTCCTTCTTCGCCGCGATGATCGAGGCGACCATGGTGCCGTGGCCGTCGTCGTCCGAGGCGTATCCGGACTCGCCGTTGAGCACCTCACCACCGCTGACGGACAGCTGCGTCTGCGCCTGGATCCCGGTGTCTATCACCGCGACCGTCACCCCGGCCCCGTCGAGCGCGTTCCCGCTCGCGTCGGTCAGATGGCTCGGGTTGGCGTAGCCGATCTCCCAGGGCACCTGGGACTGGTTTGACTGGGTGGTCACGTTGTTCTGTGTGCAACTGCTCGAGTTCTGCGACGCCGCCGGCACGGTCCCGGCCGCCGCGGCGGTCGCCGGGAAGCCGAGGCCGGCGCCGAAGACCAGCGCGGTGGCCGCGGTCGCGAAGCGCGTTCTCTGGAAGCTCGTCAAGCGCGTTCCCTGAAAGCTCGTCATTCGCCGATACCGCCTCAGTCGCCGGAGGACGGGTTCTTGCCCGCGTCGTTCGGATTGAGCATGGCCCCGCCCTGGATCAGGCTGATCCAGGTGGAGGGCACCGTCTCCACGGTCGAGTTCGAGTAGCCGAGCAGCGTTCTGGCCGAGACCGTCGTACTGGAACTGGAACCGCTCGCCGTGCTCGTCGAGGTCTGGATGCCGAGACCGTAACGGTAGCCGGAGTCCTCGATGAGGTAGTCGATGCCGCCCCCCGCACCACCGTTCGAGCCCTGCGCGAGCAGGCCGTACCCGGGCTTGACCAGTACCGTGGTCGCCTCCCGGTTCGACGTGGTCTGAGTCAGTCCGAAGTTGCCGCCCGCCGTGCCGTAGGGCAGCGAGGCGCTGACCCAGGTGGTGAGCTGCGGAACGCCGTTGGGCTCGACGCCCGAGTAGCCGACGCAGATGTTCTGCGTGTCGGCGCTGGTGGTGTCGAGGCCCTCCAGGCTGGGCGGCAGCTGCGGCCAGTTGGTGCCGTAGGTGTTCTGCTGGAAGACACTCGACGTCGTCGGCGCACCGGCGCTGTTGGCCTCGGTGATCGCCGACGGGGTCAACGTGCTCGCATCCAGCTTCTGCACGCCGTCGCTGGAGAGCTGCGAGTTCGCGGCGTACAGGTTGTAGGCGAAGGTGCTCAGCTCCACCACACCGCTCGAGGTCTGCACCGAGCCGCCGCCGTTGGTGCCCGGGTTGGCGCTGTACTGGCCGACCTTGGTGCCCGGCTGCTTCGGCGAACTGACGACGCCGCTGTTCAGGGTCTGGGTGAGCGTCGGATACGTGATCGGGTCGCCGGGGGTGAACGCGGCGAGCCAGGCGTCGGAGACCCAGAAGCCGGTCTGGCCCGCGCTCGTCGTCGTGCCGTTGTTCACGGCCGTCAGCAGGTTGCTCACGTCGGTGGCGCCCGAACCGGTCGACGAATTGCCCACGTAGTACTTGTAGTTGCCGTCGACCAGGTAGACGTTCTGGCCGGAGTCGTGCACGATCAGCGCGACGTTCGAGCCCTCGTCGCTCGGGCCGCCGGTGCTCGTCCACGTGGTGGTGGAGGAGCTCGGCCCGTAGCCGATCTCCAGGTAGGTCGGGCCGTTGGCGACGGTCTGATCGGACGCGTCGGACTCGTGCTGGCACAGCGACCATTGGGTCAGCGTCATGGAGGAGGCGCTCGGCACGTCCTCGGGCGCGCCGAGGATGCCCACCGGGGCGCCGATGCTCATGCCGGAGTTGTTGAGCGTGGAGTCCGGCACGTCGTACTTCACGAAATTCGTGCCGAGGATCAGCCGCGCCGAGGTTATGTTCACCACCGCGTGCAGTTCATTGTTCTGCACGATGTACGCCGCGCCGGTGTTCGAATCCACCGCGAGCCCGTTCTGCCAGCCGGAGGGCGCGGAGGGCTTGAAGACTCCGAGCACTGCGACGGCGGCGACCGCGATCGCGCTGAGGATGATGGAGGAGGCGAAGGTCTTCACCGGCCGCGGGGCGCCCTCGTCGCTGCCGGTGGCGGTGGGTACCACCAGATTCGCCACCATCCGGCGACGGGCGAAATTGAACGCGTCCAGCTGGTCCTTGCGTGTCGCCACTGCCCCTACTCCCCTCGAGCCCCGAGCCCTTATGGCGAGAGCGCGCGTGCGAAACAGAGTACAGTAACGGCGGCGCGGGCGGACCGCCGCAGGCGGGGCCGAGGGCGGTCATCGACGATCAGCGCGTGCCGTTGTTTAATAGGCGACAGCATTTTCCGCGGTTTCTCACGCCGCGGACGCTCGCGACGTCGGTGCGGCAACAAGCAGGCGGCGGCAGCGGGCATCTTGGCTCAGTACGCAGTCACGAGGGGGCAGGCGCACACTGATGGCGACAGCACGCATGGATCCGCGTCCGGCGGCGCCCGCGACGGGCCGACGGGCGCCGGCCGGGGTGCAGGTCACTCCCGGCTTCCTCCCGCGGCCCGGGCGGATCGGCTCGCTCGCCCTGGTACGGCTGATCCTGCTCGAGGCCGCCGCGGCCCTGGCCGCCGCACCCTTCCTGATGCACAAGCCGATGGTGATCGCGGGCACCGGGCCCGCCGCGCTGCTGTGCGTGATCGGCGCGGTCGGCGGCAGCCGCGGCCGCTGGCTCGGCGCCAGCCGCCTGGTGCACGCGGACTTCAAGGAGCGTCAGGCGCAGCAGCGCCCGGCCGTCGGCGAGTCGGCGCTCGCCCCGCTGCGCGAGACCTTCCCCGCGCTGCGCACCGCGACCGTCGCCACCCGCGGCGGCGAGCCGGTCGGCGTGATCGGCGACGGCACGTTCCTGACCGCGGTGATCCGGCTCGACTCCCGCGGCGAACCGCTGCGCGAGCACCGGCTGTCGCACCCGCTGCCGGTCGGTGCGGTGGCCGCGGCCCTCGCCGACGACCAGGTACCGATCTCCGGAGTACAGCTGATCTCGCACTCGCGTCCGGCGCCGGCCCCGCACCTGCCGCGCCAGTCGCTCTCCGCGCGTTCGTACCAGAGCATCGGCGCCGACGTGCCGGCGCAGCGCACCACGTGGGCCGCGGTGCGGCTCGACCCGGAGCAGGCGCAGGGCGCGGTCGAGGCGCGCGGCGGCGGCCGGCTCGGTGCGCAGCGCGCGCTGCTGACAGCGGTTCAGCGGGTGGCCAGCCAGCTCGAGGGAGCCGGTTTCGAGGCGAGCATCCTGAGCGAGCCCGAGCTGATCACCGCGCTGGGGACGGCCTGCATGGTCACCCCGGTCGCGGTCAGCGCGGCCGCCGCGACGCAGCGGCGGACCGAGGAGACGCGGCGCTACTGGCGCTGCGACGGGAGCTGGCACACGACGTACTGGCTGGACAAGCCGCCGGCCATGTCGGAGAAGACGAGCCCTGATTTCTTCGCCGCGATCGGCTCGCTGCCGGCGCTGGCCACCAGCGTGGCGGTGAACCTGAGCAAGGGCACCGGGGACTCGGTGGCCTTCAGCTGCTTCGTGCGGATCGCGGCCGGTTCGGAGAACCAGCTGAACGAGTCGGGCAAGCAGCTCGAAGCACGGGCCGGGCAGGCCGGGGCCGGGCTGACCCGGCTCGACGGAGAGCAGTTGCCCGGTCTGGTCGCCACGGTCCCGCTGGGAGGGGAGTAGCAGATGTCGAATTCAGCACCGTCCGCCTACGCGCCGCGACGGGCCGCCCCGCGCGGACCGGCCGCCGAACCGCAGGTCGTGGTGGCCGCACGGCCCGAGCGCGGCAATGAGCTGCGACTGATCCCGGTGCGCGGCCCGCAGCTGGAGCGGCACGTGCTCGAGCCGGGCGAGTTCGGCGCGCTGGCCCTGCCGGTGGGCGACGACGGCGTGGTGATCGGCACCGACCAGGGCAGCAAGCCCGCCGTGCTCGGCATGTTCAAGCCGAAGGCGGTGGACATGGCGCTGATCGGCGGTGCGTACCTGGCGCAGCTGCTCGCCCTGCGGGCGACCGCCACCGGCGCGCGCGTGGTGGTGGAGACGGCCCGGCCGCAACTGTGGGCGCCGCTGGCGCAGAACGCGGGCGGCGGACAGCAGGTGATCGCCGTGGTGCCGGTGCGCCGGGTGGGCAACCTGGGCGCGACCGCGTCCTCGCCGGTGCTGCTGCTGCGCGACGCGGGCGCGCGGCCGCCGCGCAGCTCGGCGCCGAAGACGCCGTGGATGACGACGCTGACGTTGGTCCCGTTCCTGGACGCCAACTACGCGGGTCACCTGATCACCTCGGATTACGTGGCGATCCAGCAGATCTCCCCGCAGGAGGCCGAGCTCGCGGCCCGGCTGTTCCGGCTGAGCCCGCAGGACGTGGCCGCGTTGCCGACCCTGCTGCCCGAGCTGGCGCTGTGGACGGCCAGGCACGGCCGCCAGTACGTGTTCTCCGCGCCGACCCGCGACGAGACCGGCCTGCTCGGCGCGCCGCGGCGGATGGACTGAGCCGAGGCCGGTGGGCCTGTACCGGCGCGGGCCGCGGCCGGTGAGTAAGACGATTGTTATCGGGAACGGCCGTGGCCCGGTTACCGTATGCGTCAGGGGAACGCGACTTAAAGAGGCTCGAAGAGGGATGGAAGCGGCGTGAGCGGCGAGCACGGGTTCGGTGACGGGCCGGAGGAAGAGAGCTGGACCGGCCCGGTCTACACAACCCCGGAGTGGTACCGCCTGGGGGGATCCGGCACGCCCGCGGTGCCGCAGCAGGAGCAGGAGACCGAAGCGCAGGAGCAAGGGCCGGCCCAGGGGCCGGGCCAAGGCCAGGGCCAGGGTCAGAACCACGGGCGACCCGGTCCGGGGCAGGGTCAGCAGGGGCAGCAGAGTCCGGGTCAGCAGGGCCAGGGGCCGGTTTACGGCCAGGGGCCGCCGCAGCAGCCGCAATTCGGGCAGGGCAGCCCCCTGCCGCCGCCCCCGCAGTTCGGTCAATCCGGATCCTCCTCGGCTCCGCCGCAGTTCGGGCAGGGCGGCTCAGCGTCTCCGCAGGGCTCTCCGCAGTCAGCTCCGCAGCCGCCGCAGTTCGGGCAGAGTGGGCCGAGCTCCCCTCCCCCGCCGATGGGCCCGCCGATCCAGCTCCCGCCGCCGGTCGGCGCTCCGGTGCTGCCGTCGTTCGGCCAGGCGCCGGGGCAGGGACCTGGTCAGGGTCCGGGGCACGGTCCGGGGCCGGGTCCGGGCCAGCAGGGCAGGCCCGCCGGCCAGGTCCCGCCGCCGACCGGCGGACCCGTGCTTCCGCCGCCGCCGGCATTCTCCGGCGCCACACCACAGAACGGCCCTGCACAGCCTCAGTCATCCGGCCCGAACCCGAGTCCCGTACTGCCACCGCCTCCGCCGTTCCCCGGCGCCGGATCACCGGGCAGCCCTGTGCAGCCTCAGTCGACCGGCCCGAACTCGGGTCCTGTGCCGCCGCCCCCGGCGTTCCCTGGCACCGCACCGCAGAACGGCCCTGCACAGCCTCAGTCATCCGGCCCGAACTCAGGCCCAGGCCTTCCTCCACCCCCGCCGCCACCCGCGCCGAGTCAGGCCGCGCCGACTGCCGGTGCGCCCTCGGCGGGATCCGCACTGCCTCCGCCACCCGCAGCACCGTCCGTCTCCACGCCTTCACCCGGACCCGCGCTGTCTCCGCCTCCGCCGCCGCCGTTCCCCGGCACGTCGCAGGTCTCGCAGTCCGGCCCCACGTCGGGCCCCGGCCTGCCTCCGCCGCCGCGGCCGACTTCGGGCACGCCGTCGCAGGACTCGAACACTTCGGCCGCGCCGAGCTCGTCCACCACGCCGCCTCCGCCTCCGCCGCCGTCTGCACCCGGCTCTGGTTCCGGCCCTGGCTCCGGCTCCGGCGAGAGCCCGGTCGCCCGCTCCAGCGAGCTCGCGGTCAATCCCCCGGCGCCGGGTGTCTGGCAGGCCGCCGCTCCCGCCTCGTCTCCCGCGGTCCCGTCGACCTCGTCCGACCAGCTCACGCCGGTCACCCCGCAGATCCCGCCGCTGAACCCGGCTCCCATCAACGCTCCGCCGCAGCAGCCGCATCCTTCGCAGCCTCAGCCGCCGCAGCCCTCGCAGTCACTGCAGCCGCTGCAGCAGCCGCAGCAGCCGCAGCCCATGCAGCAGGGCGGGATGCCGCCGTACCAGCCGTTCGCGGGCCAGCCGCAGCCGCAACTGCCGGTTCCGCAGCATCAGCAGCAACCGCCCCAACTGCCGCAGCCCCAGTTCCCCGCGCAGCCCCAGCGTCCGCAGTATGCCGCCGAGGACGAGCCGCCGGCCTACTCGCCGGGCCCGCAGCCGCCTTACCCGCCTGCCCAGCAGCAGCCCTACGGCTACAACCAGGCTCCCGGCCAGTCCGGCCAGTATCAGGCACCGTCATCCGCGCCCGGCTTCTTCCAGCCGCCGCAGCAGCCGCCGATGGCGCCCGGCGCCGGCTACACCAACCAGGGCCAGGCTTACGGCGTCGGCCCGGGCCTGGCCACCCCGCTCGGTTTCCAGGCCTCGCAGGAACTTAGCTCGGATCGCCTTGTGCGCAAGGCCGAGCCCGTCGCCAAGACCGGCTGGCGCCGCACCGTGCGCTCGGTCAGCGGCGGCGTGATCAAGCCGCGGCCGGGAAAGGCGGAAGCGCAGCGGCTCGAGATGCTCGAGCGGGTGCGCTCGCCGCTGAACGGCTGCTACCGGATCGCGGTGATCTCGCTCAAGGGCGGCGTCGGCAAGACCACGACGACCACCGCGCTCGGCGCCACGCTCGCCTGGAACCGCGGCGACCGGGTGATCGCCGTGGACGCCAACCCGGACGCCGGCACGCTGGGGCGCCGGGTGCGCCGGGAGACCGGCGCGACGATCCGCGACATGCTCCAGGCGCTGCCGAGCATCCGCAGCTACGTCGACATGCGCAGGTTCACCTCGCAGGCCCCGAGCCGGCTCGAGATCCTGGCCAACGACGTCGACCCGGCCGTCTCCACCACCTTCAACGACGAGGACTACCGGCGGATCATCGAGGCGCTGCAGAATCAGTACTCGATCATCCTCACCGACTCGGGCACCGGCCTGCTCTACTCCGCCATGCGCGGCGTGCTGACCACGGCCGACCAGCTGATCGTGGTCTCCACGCCGAGCGTGGACGGCGGCAACTCCGCCTCGACCACCCTGGACTGGCTGATCGCGCACGGCTTCGAGGACCTGGTGCGGCGCTCGATCACGGTGATCTCGGCGGTCCGCCCGTCCTCCAAGGAGATCGACCTCTCCCAGCTGGTCGCGCACTTCGCGGCCCGCTGCCGGGCGGTCGTCTCGATCCCCTACGACTCGCACCTGGCCACCGGCGCCGAGGTCGACCTCGAGTACCTCAAGCCGGCCACCGCCGACGCGTTCCTCGAGCTCGCCGCGCACGTCGCGGACGGATTCACCTCACCCCGCAACTCGCGCGCGCACTGAGCCCCGCTGCCGACCGACTGCCGGCCCGACCCGGCTGCCCGCCGACTCCCCGAACCGGAGCGCGCGGGCAGCCGGGAGCAGGCGCTACGCCTCGGTCAGGAAGCGGTCGAGCACCCGCGCGCCGAAATCGAGCGCGGAGACCGGGACCCGCTCGTCCACGCCGTGGAACATGGCCGCGAAGTCCAGGTCCGGCGTCAGCCGCAGCGGCACGAATCCGTACCCTGTCATGCCGAGGTCGGCGAAGGTCTTGTTGTCGGTGCCGGCCGACAGGCAGTAGGGCACCGTGCGCGCGCCCGGGTCCTCGGCCTTGAGGGCGGCCAGCATCGTCTCCACCAGCGGAGTGCCGAAGGGCGACTCGACGCTGCGGTCCAGGTGGATGTCCTCGCGGGTGACGCCGGGCCCGGCCAGCTCGTCGATCGTGGCCAGGAACTCCTCCTGGCCGCCCGGCAGGAAGCGGCCGTCGATCACCGCGCTGGCGCGCTCCGGGATCACGTTCGTCTTGTATCCGGCCTCGAGCATGGTCGGGTTCGCCGTATGCCGCAGCGTGGCTCCGATGAAGCGGGCCAGCGGGCCCAGTTCGGCCACCGCGGCCTCCGGGTCAGCCGGGTCGAACTCGATGCCCATCGCCTCGCACACCTCGGTCAGGAAGTCGCGCACGGTGGGCGTGAGGGTCACCGGGAACTCGTGCGCGCCGATCCGGGCGACGGCCTGCGCCACCCGGGTGACCGCGTTGTCGGTGTTGAGCATCGAACCGTGCCCGGCCTGCCCTCGAGCGTGCAGGCGCATCCAGGCCAGGCCCTTCTGCGCCGTCTCGATGAGGTAGAGCCGCAGGTCCGGATTCACCTCGTAGGAGTAGCCGCCGACCTCGCTGATCGCCTCGGTGCAACCGTCGAACAGCTCCCGGTGCTGAGCGGCCATGAACTTGGCGCCGAGCTTGCCGCCCGCCTCCTCGTCGGCGAGGAAGGCCACCACCACGTCGCGGCGCGGTTTGCGGCCCTCGCGCAGCATCCGGCGCACGACGGCCAGCGTCATCGCGTCCATGTCCTTCATGTCGACCGCGCCGCGGCCCCACACCAGGCCGTCCCTGACCTCGCCGGCGAAGGGGTGCACGCTCCAGTCCGCCGCGTCGGCCGGCACCACGTCGAGGTGGCCGTGCACGAGCAGCGCGTCCGCCGACGGGTCCGAGCCCTCGAAGCGGGCGACGACCGAGGCCCGGCCCGGCTCCGACTCGAAGATCTGCGGCTCGAGGCCCGCCTCGGCGAGCTTCTCGGCGACGTACTCCGCGGCCGGGCGCTCCGGTTTCGTCGGGTTCGAGGTGTCGATGCGGATCAGGTCGGTCAGGAACCCGACTACCTCGCCGTATTCGGTCTCGTGCGCTGAGTCGCTCATGGACCCCAGCTTAGTCAGACCGTGCGTGGCGGCGGGAGTGCGGCAGACCGTGCTCGGCCGACTCGTGCCGGGTCAGCTCATGATGGATCATCGCCTCGGTCTGCATGATCGGCGCCGGGACGTGCACCAGATGGGCGCCGGAAAGGCTCAGCTCGGAGTCCACGGCGTGCCTGCCCTCGTACAGCGCCAGGTAGACCCGGCGGACCTGGATCGCGGTCTCGAGCTCCTTGTTCATCCGCTCGTAGAACTGGGCCTTGTACGCCTCGTCGGTCATCGAGGAGATGGAGAAGAAGAACGCTGAGACCGCGGCGAGGAAGAGCGAGACCTGCCAGAGCCGGTTGTCGATGCTGATGTGGGTGTAGGCATCGATCCGGTAGCCGAAAAAGGTGGCGGGGATGTACGTGTCGTGTGGCTTTCCGGTCCAGCTGTTGATGACGTCGGGAGTTAGCGCGGCCTTGCCGAAGCCGACAAAGAACACGAACACCAGCACACCGAGCAGCAGTACCTGCAGAATCTGCCCGATGAAGAGAACGAGCAGCACGTTGAGGCGCTGGGCACGAGTCAGCGGCAGTTCACCCTCGTGCAGCAGGATCTTGCCAGAGCTGGCCACGGTCTCCATCGGCGTGTGCTGACAGGCCTCGATAACAGTGCTGCGGTCGTCGTGCGCGGCGACCCGGCGCACCTCGTCCGGCAGTCGGTAGAACAGGAACAGCACGGTGAACGCCGCGAAGAGTCCGACCACGCCCCACACCCGGGCCTTGGACATCTCCGCACTGAACTCCCACACGTCCCGGCTGATGAACAGGAAGCTGTTGAACAGGAACAGCAGCGGCAGCGCCCGTGCGGCCAGGTTGAAGACCTCGCCGAGCTCCTGGAACGTGCGCCGCAGAGCCCAGCGGGCCAAGGGAACCAGCGCCGAGGCGACCAGGTAGATGAGCAGCATCTCGACCACCGTGGTGCCCAGGTCGATCAGCGCGTCCTTGATCTTGTGCCGGGCCACGTAGGCGACGATCGGCGGGATCACCACGAACCCGGCGATCTCGAACCAGCCGATCCGGCTGGGCAGACCGACCAGCTTCTCGCCCTTGATCATGTTGCGCAGCATGTACACCAGCGCGATCAGAACGATGCCGAGCGCCGCACCGCCGACGCGGTACACCAACGTGAGGTGGAGCGAGAGCACCACCATCAGGTTGATGACGAAGAAGCCGAGCAGCAGTGGCAGTGCACGCGTGAAGACGTCATCGGTGGCCTTGCGGTCCTCGATGAAATAAGGCAGACCGCGCCGGACGAACCAGGTCTCCGTGGACTCCAGCAGCGCGTCGTCGTTCTCCGGCAAGGTGTCAGGCCCCCGAGTTGTCGAGCGGAACGTCGGCGGGGCACACCTTATCTGAACACTGGATTACCGTTCCACTGACTGGGCAGAGTTCTGAGCTACTGCGCGCCGAGTAGCACCTTGACTTTCGCCACGTCCTGATTCATCCGCTCGACCAGTTCCGCGATACCGGCGAACTTCTCCTGGCCGCGCACCCGCGCCACGAACTCCACCGCGACGTGCTGGTCGTAGAGATCGAGGTCGGTGCGGTCGAGCGCATACGCCTCCACCGTGCGACGCTCGCCGTCGAACTGCGGGTTGGTGCCCACCGAGATCGCGGCCGGCAGCCGCTTGCCGTCCACGACGAGCCAGCCCGCGTACACGCCGTCGGCGGGGATGGCCGTGTACCTCGGCGTCTCGACGTTGGCCGTGGGGAAGCCGAGTTCGCGGCCGCGCTTGGCGCCGTGCACGACCGGGCCCTCGACGCGGTGCGGCCGGTCGAGCCGGAGCGCGGCGGTCTCCACGTCCCCGGCCAGGACCATCCGACGCACGTCGGTGGACGAGAAACGCGACTCCTCGCCTTCCTCGGGAGCGGCCAGCGCCAGGCCTTCGACCGTGAAGCCGTGCTCGGCGCCGAGCTCGGTGAGGATCGCGACGTTGCCGGCCGCCTTGTGGCCGAAGCGGAAGTTCTCCCCCACCACGACGCCGACCGCGTGCAGCCGGTCCACCAGCACCTGCTGTACGAACTCCGCGGCCGTCTCCTTGGACAGCTCCGCGGTGAACGGCAGCACGAGCACGGCGTCCACGCCCAGCGCACCCATCAGCTCGGACCGGAAGTCCGGCGTGGTCAGCAGCGGCGGGTGGGTGCCCGGGCGCACCACCTCGCTCGGGTGCGGATCGAAGGTCAGCACGACGGCGGCGGCCCCGCGTTCCCTGGCCAGCTCCACGGCGCGGCGCACCACCCGTCGGTGCCCGTGGTGCACTCCGTCGAAGAAGCCGATCGTCACCACGGACGGACCCCACTCGCCCGGCACCTCGTCCAGGCCCCGCCAACGCCGCATCGAATCCCCCTGGTCTGGGTCTGACTCTGGTCGCCACTGAACGCTCACCCCCCAAGCGTGCCAGATCTTCCGCCGTGACCCGTACTCGTGCCCGTGCTCGAACCGAGTCCGAACGGACCGTGACGGGACCGGGCCGTGCGCCGTACGATGTGCACCGCTTCATACGTACCAGGAGGGGACCCCCACCAGCATGAGCTACCAACCGCCGGGCCCGTACCCGGTCTTTCCGGGCACGACCGGGATGTCGCCCAAGCCGCCCATCCCGCAGACCGTGCAGCGGGCGTTCGTACTGATGCTCGTCGGCGCGGGGCTCGAGATCGTCAACGTCATCCTCTCCTTCCTGTTCGCCCACCAGGTGCAGGAGAAGATCCAGCAGGCGATCGACAGCGGCACCACCGCGGCGTCCACCAGCGTCAGCGACGTCGGCTCCGCGTTCGGCGGCCTGATCGGCATCGGCCTGTGGGTGTGGATGGCCTTCGCCAACCGCGGCGGGCACAACTGGGCCCGGATCACCGGCACCGTCTTCTTCGGCATCTCCTGCCTCGGCCTACTGGCCGACATCGCGTTCTTCAGTGAGATCGCGAAGTATCTCGGCGGGGGCGTGCTCGCCATCATCGCCGTGGAGGCGCTGCTGTCCTGGCTGGTGGGCCTCGCCATCGTGATCCTGCTGTGGAACCGCCAGTCCAGCGAGTTCTTCCAGCCCCGCAGGCCGGTGTACCCGATGGGCGGCCCGGGCTACGGATACCCGTACCCGGGACAGATGCCGGGCGCCCCGACGAACTGGGTGCAGCCGCAGCAGCCGACCAACCCGTGGGACGCGCCGCCGAACGGCTGAGCCCGCAGGCAGCTTGCAACTCAACGCGGCGCCCGCCGAACAGGTGGGCGCCGCGAACTAGGTCAAACGAACTGTCACAGTCAGACGAACTGTCATACGAATACTGCGAGCGGCTTGCAGCGCCGGCCCTGCTCCTCGACCAACGCGAGGAACGCGCCGTCCGGGGCGAAGACGGCGATCGGCCCGGGGCCGAGGCCGCGCGCGGGCAGCGGACCGCCGTGCGCGATCGCCTTGGCCTGTTCCTCGTCCGCGTCATAGCGGGGGAACGCCGCGCCTGCCGCCTGCGCGATCGGCAGCACCGGCACCGGCTGCCCGGCCTCGAACAGTGCGGTGAGCTCGGCCAACGGCACCGCCTCGGCCAGCGTGTACGGGCCGACGCTGGTACGTCGCAGGGCCGTGAGATGTCCGCCGACGCCGAGGCTGTCGCCCAGGTCCCGA
>Ga0185299_10005044_pt1 | contig 15298 bp, 15 predicted proteins | sample PaiPotPPA55metaG_FD_128002 | JGI IMG/M metagenome (GOLD analysis project Ga0185299, IMG submission 128002) | Iron sulfur acid spring bacterial and archeal communities from Banff, Canada, to study Microbial Dark Matter (Phase II) - Paint Pots PPA... ...
CTATGCCGATGCGCCGCCGGTAATAATGCGACAGTTGATCTGCCAGGCGTGCATGTACCGAAGTCTGCCACGGCTCGCGCGGCGCGGACAATGCGTCTCAGCCGGTGATACGCGCAAGCGACGCCCCTGGCCCACTCGTTCGAGGGAAGGATCGATCACCTGATCTGATGAATGTCAGCTTAGGGCTTGGCGACGCAGATCAGGCCTGGTCACGCTGTAGTTCGGCAGACAGGACCGATCTACGGAGATACCATGAGCGTCATGAGCCTTGCTCCGGTTCCCGAGTGGCTGCTTCCGCCCGACGGCGGATTCACAGCGGCTGATCTCGACCACCTCCCCGATCTGCCTCCGCACACGGAACTGATCGACGGGAGCCTCATCCTCGTGAGCCCGCAAGCCTCGTTTCACATGCGCGTCGTCACGCTCCTCGAAGCCGCGCTGCGCCGTACCGCGCCCGGAAGCCTGCGAGTGCGGAGGGAGATGACGGTCACCCTCGGGCTGAGGCAACGGCCGGAGCCCGACCTCTTCGTCATCCATGCCGAGGCGGAGCTGAATTCGGAGCAGACCACCTATCTGGCAGACGACGTAGTACTCGCGGTCGAAATCGTCTCCCCCGAATCACGCGAACGTGATCGGAAGCGCAAGCCAATTCTCTACGCCGAGGCGGGAATTAAGCATTTCTGGCTGGTCGAGAACGAGCAGCGCAAACCGGTTCTTTACACACATGAACTGGCACCGGCGACTCAGACCTATGCACCGACCGGGGTCCACCGGGGCACGATCAAGCTCGAACTGCCCTACCCCATCGAGATCGACTTCAGCGAGATCGACCGGCTCTGAGTCCCCCGCTCACTGGTCCGGCACGTCGCGCATCCGGCGCAGCGGGGAGAAGAAGACGAACAGGCCGGACAGGATGCTGCCCACGGCGCAGACCCACAGCGTCGGACGCAGGCCGATCCAGGTGCCGAGCGCCCCGCCGAACAGCGCGCCGAGCGGCATGGTGCCCCAGACGATCCAGCGCACCGAGGCGTTCATCCGGCCGAGCAGTTCCGGCGGGCAGATGCGCTGGCGATAGGAGACTTGCGCGGTGTTGTAGACCACGGCGAGGAAGTACATCGCGAAGACGCCCAGTGCGAACAGCAGTACGCCCCAGCCGGGCTGCGCCAGCGGCACCCCCAGGATCAACGGGCTCGGGACGAGGATGGAGACCCAGATGATCCTGGCGGAGCCGATTCGCTTGCCGAACCAACCGGCGCTCAGCCCGCCGATGACGCCGCCGATCGCGCCGAGCGAGAAGACTAGGCCCACGACCGTGGGCGAGGCGTGCAGGGTGCGCACGAGGAAGACGATATCGACTGCGCCGGAGGCGGAGCCGAAGAAGTTCGAGGTTCCGGTACAGGCCACGATCTTGCGCAGGATCGGGTGCTTGACGACGAAGTTCAGGCCCTCGTGCATCGCCGCACGGAAGCTGATGTGCTCGGGCCGCTTCTCCGGCTTGGCTTCCGGCGTGCGGATCAGGAACAGCGACACGGCGCTGGCCGCGAACGAGCCGGCGTCCACGGCCACCGCCTTGGCCGCGCCGATCAGGCCGACCAGCGCGCCGCCGAGGGAGGGACCGACCAGCCCGGCGAAGGAGTTGGTGGCGCCGAGCTTGCCGTTGGCGTCGACGAGTTGCTCACCACTGAGCAGCACCGGCAAGTAGCTCTGATAGGAGACGTCGAAGAAGACGCTCAATATCCCGGCCAGCGTGGCGACCGCGTAGAGCTGCCACAGGGTGACGTGCCAGACCACGGCCGCGAGCGGGATCGAGCCGAGCAGCAGCATCCGCAGGACGTCGCACCACATCATCAGCCCGTGCTTGCGCACCTGGTCGACGATCACCCCGGCGGGCAGCGAGATCAGCAGGAAGGCCAGGCTGGTCAGCACACTGATGGCGGAGACCTCGAAGGTGGTCGCCTTCAGCACCGTCACGGCGAGCAGCGGCAACGCGAGGGTGGTCACCGAACTGCCGACGTCGCTGACCGTCTGGCCGCCCCACAGCAGCAGGAAATCCCTGTGCCGCCACAGGGATTTCCCGGCCGTCAGTTCGCCTTCATCGCTTTCCGTCGCCTGCGTCACACGGAGAAGCTACCGTGCCACCGCCGTTTGGGCCGCAACAATTTCCCGCAGCCAGCCGTGCTTGTCGGCGATCTCGCCGTGCTGGACGCCGAGCAGGTGCGCGCGGATCCGGGCGGTCAGCTCGCCGGGCTGTCCGTCGCCGATGACGATCGGGCCCTGCGCGGACTTGAAGCCGCCGATCGGGGTGACGACGGCCGCGGTGCCCGAGCCGAAGGCCTCGGTGATCGCGCCGGACGCCGCGTCCTCGCGCAGCTGCTCGATCGAGATGCGGCCCTCCTCGGCCGGGATGCCGAGGTCCTCGGCGGCCTTGAGCAGCGAGTCGCGGGTGATGCCGGGCAGCAGCGAGCCGGAGAGCTCGGGCGTCCGCAGCCTGGCCTGCTCGCCCGAGCCGTAGACGAAGAAGACGTTGTTCGAGCCCATCTCCTCGATGTACTTGCGCTCGATCGCGTCCAGCCAGCACACCTGGTCGCAGCCCTCCGCGACGGCCTGGGCCTGGGCCAGGAAGGAGGCGGCGTAGTTGCCGCCGCACTTGGCCTCGCCGGTGCCGCCGGGCGCGGCCCGCACGTAGTCGGTGCTCAGCCAGGCCGTCACCGGCTTGCCGACTCCGCTGAAGTAGGAGCCGGCCGGGGAGGCGATGAGCATGAACAGGTACTCGGCGGCCGGGCGGTTCACGCCGAGGCCGATCTCGGTGGAGATCATGAACGGGCGCAGGTAGAGCGACTTCTCCGGGTCCTGCGGCACCCAGGCCGCGTCCTGCTCGACGAGGGCGTCGATCGCGGCGAGGAAGAGTTCCTCCGGCAGTTCGGGCATCGCCATCCGCCGCGCGGAGCGGGCCATCCGCTGGGCGTTGGCCTCGGGCCGGAAACAGGCGATCGAGCCGTCGGCCTGCCGGTAGGCCTTCAAGCCCTCGAAGACTTCCTGGCCGTAGTGCAGCACGGAGCTGGCCGGGTCGAGCACGATCGGGCCGTACGGGCGTAGTTCGGCCGTGTGCCAGCCGCGACCCTCGGTGTACGTGATCGTGACCATGTGGTCGGTGAAGTACTGACCGAACTTGGGATCGGCGAGGATCGCGGCGCGCTCGGCGTCGCTGAGCGGCTCGGTGGTCGGCTTGAGCTCGATGTTCGCGCTGGTAGACATGGAGGGCATCCCTTAAGACGTCGGGCCGTAAGTACTGAACGTGCACAGTTCGTGACGGCCCGACGCGGGCTCCGGTTACTGCGGCTCCAGGCCGTCACACTAGTTTTTCTCGCCTAGTGAGACGGTAACCCAGATCCGCTACCGTCTCACCCCGCTACTCGTACTCGGATCGCGTCCCCGATCGCCGAGGTGTCGCGAGTGCCCAGCTCAGACCGCTGGGCCAGGTCCTCGCCTACCGCCGCCTCGATCCGGGCCGCGGCCTCGGGGTGGCCGAGGTGGGCGAGCAGCAGCGCCGCGGAGAGGATGGCGGCGGTGGGGTCCGCCTTGCCGGTGCCGGCGATGTCCGGCGCCGAGCCGTGTACGGGCTCGAACATGGACGGGAAGGTGCGGGCCGGGTTGATGTTGCCGGAGGCGGCCAGGCCGATGCCGCCGGTGACGGCCGCGGCGAGGTCGGTGAGGATGTCGCCGAAGAGGTTGTCGGTGACGATCACGTCGAAGCGCTCCGGCTGGGTGCTCAGGAAGATGGTGGCCGCGTCCACGTGCATGTAGTCGGTGGCGACCTCGGGGTATTCGGTGGCGACCGCGTTGAAGATGCGCGTCCACAGGTGGCCGGCGTGGACGAGCACGTTGTTCTTGTGCACCATCGTCAGCTTGCGGCGGGGGCGGGCCTTGGCGCGCTCGAAGGCGTCGCGCACTACGCGCTCGATCCCGTAGGCGGTGTTGACCGAGACCTCGGTGGCGATCTCCTGGTCGGTGCCGGTGCGCAGGGTCCCGCCGTTGCCGGCGTAGGGACCCTCGGTGCCCTCGCGCACGACCACGAAGTCGATCGGCGCCGCTGACCGCAGCGGTCCGGTGGTGCCGGGCCACAGCTTGGACGGGCGCAGGTTGACGTAGTGGTCGAAGGCGAAGCGCAGCTTGAGCAGCATGCCCCGCTCGATCAGCCCGCTCGGGATCCGCTTGTCCCCGGGGGCCGCGCCGACCGCGCCGAACAGGATCGCGTCGTGCGCCTCGAGCCGCTCGAGGGTCTCCTCGGACAGCGCCTCGCCGGTCTCCAGCCAGTGCTCGGCACCGAGCCGGTAGTCGGTGGTCTCGAGCTTGACGTCGTCCGGCAGGACCGCACGCAGGACCTTGACGGCCTCCGCGGTGACCTCCGGGCCGATCCCGTCGCCACCGATGACGGCGAGGTCGATGCTCTGCACAGGGCTCAGCTGGTGCTCGCGACTGACGTGGCTGCGGACTTCGGTGTCACTGGGCATGCCCGGTAGGGTACTGCCGTCTCAAATCCGCGCAGCAGCTCGTCCATATCGCGAGACTCCGCGCTCTCCGGCACGGTCTCGTCACGCCAGTCGTAGGCCTGCTGCAGCGCGAATCGCGCGGCGGCCTTCGCCTCGGCGTCCTGGGTGCTTCGACGGTGGTACATCTCGTGTTCCGTCCCTCGCTGAAAATCGGTTGGGTACGGACACGCGGGCTTTTGGCCTGCGGCGGGTTTCCGGCCCGGCTGGGATGGCGCCGATACTCGGAAGTCCTAGTTTTGAACGCTACCCCCAGGGTGCCGGATCTGTCTCGTTTTTCTTCGGACTTCCTACTATTTGAGACGGGCGCGATTCGCCCCGCGCGCTGCCGACGGAAAAGCGAGAAGCCCTGGTGAACGCGGGGTTCACCAGGGCTCCTCGAGCGTGCGGCGCCCTATTCGGGCAGGTCGGCGGAGCGGGACCAGGTCGCGCCGATGGCGTCGGTGATCTCGGCCAGCACCTCGGCCGGGACCTCGGAGTCCACGGTCAGCGCGACGAGTGCCTCGCCGCCGCGGGCGTTGCGGGACACCTGCATCCCGGCGATGTTCACGCCCGACTCGCCGAGCAGCCGGCCGAGCGTGCCGACCACGCCGGGCCGGTCGGTGTAGCGGAAGAAGACGGTGTGCTCGTCCAGGCCGAGGTCCACGGTGAAGCCGTTGACGTCCACGATCCGGTGCTGCTGGTTCTTGCCGGAGACGGTGCCGGACACGGAGACGACCTCGCCGCTGGCCAGCGTGCCGCGCACGGTCACCAGGTTGCGGTAGTCGGGAGACTCCGAAGTGGTGGTAAGCCGCACTTCGAGGCCGCGCTCCTGGGCCAGGTAGGGCGCGTTGACGAAGGAGACCGGGCTCTCGGTGATGTCCGCGAAGACGCCCTTGAGCGCGGAGAGCTCGAGCACCTTGACGTCGTGCTGGGTGATCTCGCCCGCGACGACCACGTCGAGCTGCTGCGCGGCGCCGCCGGCCAGGCCGGTGAACAGCCGGCCGAGCTTCTCGGCGAGCGGCAGACCGGGGCGCACGTCCTCGGCGATCAGGCCGCCCTGGATGTTGACGGCGTCCGGGACCAGCTCGCCGCCGAGCGCCTGGCGCACGGAGCGGGCGACCGAGACGCCGGCCTTCTCCTGCGCCTCGTCGGTGGAGGCGCCGAGGTGCGGGGTGACGACGACCTGGTCGAGCCCGAACAGCGGCGAGTCGGTGCACGGCTCCTTGGCGTAGACGTCGATGCCCGCGCCGGCGACCCGGCCCTCCTTGATCGCCTGCGCGAGGGCGGCCTCGTCGACCAGGCCGCCGCGCGCCACGTTGATGATCCGGACCGAGGGCTTGACCTTGAGCAGCGCCTCTTCGCCGATCAGGCCGAGGGTCTCCGGGGTCTTCGGCATGTGCACGGTGACGAAGTCGGACTCGGCGAGCAGCTCGTCCAGCGAGACCAGCTGGGCGCCGATCTGCGCGGCCTTTCCGGCCTGCACGTAGGGGTCGTAGGCCAGCAGCTTGACGCCGAAGGGCAGCAGCCGGGCGGCGACCAGCGCGCCGATCTTGCCGAGGCCGACGATGCCGATGGTCTTGCCGTCGAGCTCGACGCCGGTGTACTTGCTCCGGGCCCACTTGCCGCCCTTGAGCGCGGCGTTGGCGCTCGCCACGTTGCGGGCGCTGGCCAGGATGAGCGCGACGGTGAGCTCGGCGGCCGAGGTGATGTTGGAGGTCGGGGCGTTCACGACCATCACGCCGGCCCTGGTGGCGGCCGGGATGTCGACGTTGTCGAGCCCGACGCCGGCCCGCGCGATCACTTTGAGGTTCTTGGCGGCCTCTACGGCCTCGGCGTCCACCTGGGTCGCCGAGCGGACGAGGATCGCGTCGGCGTCGACGATGGCCGAAAGCAACTGCTCCCGGTCGGCGCCGTCGCAGTAGCGCACTTCGAAGTCGGGGCCGAGGGCGGCCACGGTCGCGGGGCTGAGTTCTTCGGCGATGAGCACAACGGGTTTGCCTGGCACAGCGTTCTCCGGTCGTCCGTCGGTGAGGATGAGGGCTTTTGCAACGGATGAGCAACCCGGATCCACGACGCTGTGGTCCTGGCATACGACGATCACACGGGCCGGCGGCGATTGTTAACGCCGCGTGTCTTCCTGCCGTACACGAGCAATGGTACAGATTCGTAGCCGAGACGCCAGGACTACTTTCGTCAGGTGGACGAGGTCCGATCTCACACTCTGCATATTTCGGTCTCGCGCCTCGGTCGGTACTGGTCAAGAACGTACAAGAGGCGACGGGTGGGCGGCGCCGAGGATGGACGCATGAGCGAAGAGCATGCGCCGACGCACGGCGAAGGCAACGCAGAGCCCGTCCGTTTCGATACGAAGATCGCTGTTCTGCTGCGCGATGACCTGGAGGTGTGGCAACGCCTGAACGTGTGCGCGTTCCTGATGAGCGGGATCGCGGCGGGCAACGCCGAGACAATCGGCGAGCCGTACGAGGACGCCGACGGGACCCGGTACATGTCGATGTTCCGCCAGCCGGTGGTCGTGCTGGAGGGCGACAAGGAGCTGTTGAAGATCGCGCACGGCCGGGCCCTCGGCCGCGAGCTGCCGACTGCCGTCTACACGTCGGAACTGTTCTCGACGGGCAACGACGGGGACAACCGTGCGGCGGTACGCGCCGTTCCCCGGGAGGGCCTCGATCTGGTGGGCATCGCCGTTTACGGGAGGCGCAATGCAGTGGACAAGGTGATGAAGGGCGCTTCGATGCACCATTGAGTAGGCTCGGCAAGCAGTCGATATTCAAAAAGCGGTCAGAATTCGGATAGGAGTGGGCATGGCGAACTTCGGACCGGTGAACCTCGACAAAGTAGTGGACGCGATGGACGCGCCCTGGCAGCCGCGGATCGCGGTGCAGTTCAACGGATATGACGCGCGGGTGGCGAAGTTCGAGGGCGAGTTCGCCTGGCATGTGCACGAGGACGTGGACGAGTTCTTCCTGATCCTCGATGGCGAGGTGACGATCCTGGTACGCGAGGACGGGCAGGAGCGCGCCGTCACGCTCGGCCCGCACGACACCTTCGTGGTGCCGCGCGGCGTCGAACACAAGCCGGTCGCACCCAAGGGCGCGTCGGTGCTCATGGTCGAGCCGACCGGAACCGTGAACGTCGGCGACAAGCACGAGGATCTTCCGGAGAACGTGACGGCGACGACCGGGATCGCGCTGGGCTGAGCCCGACCGAGCGGCGCCTTGTATGTTCGGTGTATGGCGGAGCGGCGGGAAACCAGGCAGGAGAAGAGGCAGGACGTCCGGGCGTGGAAGCCGGCCGTGCCCGGCCTGGTCGAAGCCTTCCACGCCCGTTTCGTCGACCATGTCTATCCGATGCACACGCACGACACCTGGACGCTGCTGATCCTCGACTCGGGCGGGATCAGATACGACCTCGACATCCATGAGCACGGTTCGCTCGGCTCGGCGGTCACTCTGCTGCCGCCGCACATCCCGCACAGCGGCAGTTCGATCCGGCCCGAGGGATTCCGCAAGCGCGTGTTGTATCTGAACGAGGGATACCTGAGCGACGAGCTGATCGGACGATCCGTGGACACCCCGGTGTTCGCCGACGCGCTGCTGCGGGATCGGATCAGCAGGCTGCACGAGGCCATCTCGTTGCCGGGCCGGGAACTCGAGGCGGAGAGCCGGCTGACGCTCATCGCCGAGCGCCTCGCCGGACATCTGACCGGCGAGCCCGACCTGCTCCCCCGCGCGAAGGATCCGCGGCTGGCCTGGGACCTGCGGGATCTGCTGGACGCGCGGCTGCCCGAGGGGATCTCGCTGGAGGATGCGGCGCAGATTCTGCACGCGCATCCGGCGTACCTGGTGCGCGTGTTCAGCAGGCAGTTCGGGATGGGGCCGCACCAGTACCTGACCGGACGGCGGGTGGACCTGGCCCGGCATCTGCTGCTGGCGGGGCGGCCGGCCGCCGAGGTCGCGACGGCGGCCGGCTTCTACGACCAGTCACATTTAACGCGGCATTTCAAGCGCTTCCTCGGCATCACGCCCGCCCGGTTCGCGGCCGACGGGCGGCACGCCGGGCGAGCAGGCGCCTAGCACTGCCCGAAGCTAGAGCACCTGCTGGATCTCCGCGTAGTGGCAGGCCGCCGGGTGCGCGTCGCCGAGGCCGCGCCCGATCAGCGGCGGCTCCTCGTTGACGCAGCGCTGCTTCTGGCCCTCGTCGAGGGTGAGGAATTTCGGGCAGCGGGTGCGGAAGCGGCAGCCGGAGGGCGGGTTCGCCGGGGACGGGACGTCGCCCTGGACCAGGATCCGCTCGCGTTCGCGCTCCCGGCGCGGGTCCGGGATCGGGATCGCCGAGATCAGCACCTGCGTGTACGGGTGCAGCGGGCGCTCGAACAGCTCGTCCGCGGGTCCGACCTCGACGATCTTGCCGAGATACATGACCGCGACCCGGTCCGCGATGTGCCGGACCACGGACAGGTCGTGCGCGACGAACAGGTACGAAAGGCCGAGCTCCTCCTGCAGATCCTCCAGCAGGTTGATCACGCCGGCCTGGATCGAGACGTCGAGCGCGGAGACCGGCTCGTCGAGCACCAGCACCTTCGGCCGCAGCGCGAGCGCGCGGGCGATGCCGATGCGCTGGCGCTGACCGCCGGAGAACTCGTGCGGGAACCGGTTGCCGTGCTCCGGATTCAGGCCCACCCGCTGCATCAGATCATTGACGGTCTGCTGGCCGTTCTTCCCGTAGAGGCCGTGGATCTTGAGCGGCTCGGCGATGATCTCGTTGACCGTGATCCGCGGGTTCAGGCTCGCGTACGGGTCCTGGAAGACGAGCTGCAGGTCCCGGCGCAGCAGCCGCATCTTCTCCTTGGCCAGGGTGGTCAGGTCGGTGCCCTCGAACAACACCTGGCCGCTGGTGGCCTTCTGCAGGTGCAGCACTGCCCGGGCGGTCGTGCTCTTGCCGCAGCCGGACTCGCCGACCAGGCCGAGGGTCTCGCCCTGGTAGAGGTCGAAGGACACGTCGCTCACGGCGTGCACCGCGCCGACCGTCCGCGGGATCAGGCCCCTCGACCGGATCGGGAACTCCTTGACCAGGTGGCGGACGGCGAGAATCGGCTCGCCGCGCTCCGCCGCCGGGCCGCCCGCGCCCGGGATGGACGGGATGTCGGTCGGCGTGCTCACCGGTCCTCCTCATCCGAGCCGAAGTCGTCTTCGGCCACCTGCCTGCCCGTCGGTTCCTGGTCTCTTTCCAGGACGCGGTCGTTCTTGCCGAACACGTCCGGCAGATCCGCGTCCTGCGCGGTGGCGGCGAACAGGTCGGCCGGGTCGCGCTGGGCCACCAGCTCCTTGAAGTGGCATGCGCTCATGTGGCCGCGCAGGCCGAACCCGCCTGCGGCCACCTGCTCGAGCTCGGGCTCGGTGGTCTGGCACACCTCCTGCGCGAGCGGGCAACGCGGCGTGAACGGGCAGCCGGGCGGCAGGTTGACCAGCGAGGGCGGAGAGCCCTGGATCGGGGTGAGCCGGGACTGATCCCGCTTGTCGAGCCGCGGCAGCGAGCCGAGCAGGCCGAGCGTGTAGGGCATCCGCGGGTTGTAGTAGATGTCTTCGACGCTGCCGATCTCGACCGGCTTGCCCGCGTACATCACCAGCACCCGGTCCGCCTGGCCTGCGACCACCCCTAGGTCGTGCGTGATCAGCACCATCGCGGCACCGGTCTCCCGCTGCGCCGCGCGCAGCGATTCGAGCACCTGCGCCTGCACGGTCACGTCGAGGGCGGTGGTCGGTTCGTCCGCGATGATCACGTCCGGGTCGTTGGCCATCGCGATCGCGATCACGACACGCTGGCGCATGCCGCCGGAGAACTCGTGCGGGAACTGGTCCACGCGTTTGTCCGGCTGCGGGATGTTGACCATCTCGAGCAGTTCGACGGCCCGCTTGCGCGCCTGCTCCTTGGAGATGTCGTGGTGCGCGAGCACCGCCTCGGCCAGCTGGTAGCCGATCTTGTAGACCGGGTTGAGCGAGGTCATCGGGTCCTGGAAGATCATCGCGATCTTCTTGCCGCGCACCCGCGTCATTTCCTTGTCGGTCAGGCCGAGCAGTTCCCGGCCGCGGAATTTGACCGAGCCGCTGATGCCCGCGGTCTTGGGCAGCAGGCCCATCACCGCCATCGAGGTCACCGACTTGCCGGAGCCGGACTCGCCGACGATGCCGAGCACCTCGCCGGGACGCAGCTCGTAGGACACTCCGCGCACCGCGTGCACCACCCCGTCGCCGGACGGGAAGTCCACGGCGAGGTTCTCCACCGAAAGGACGGTGTCGGTCGCGGTCAAGGTGGCGGATTCGCCGGAATCGATCGTCGACATCAGGCGCGCACTCTCTGTTGAGAAGGATCAAACGCATCCCGGAGGCCGTCGCCGATGAAGTTGACGGAGAGGCAGATCAGGATGATGAAGATGCCCGGGAAGTAGAACAGCCACCACTGCCCGCCCTGCAGGGCGGTCTGCGCCTGGGAGATCAGCGCGCCGAGCGAGGTGTCCGGCGCCTGCACGCCGAAGCCCAGGTAGGAGAGCGAGGACTCGGTCAGGATGGCGAGCGCCACCAGGATCGTGACGACGACGATCACCTGGCCCATGATGTTCGGCAGGATGTGCCGGAAGATGATCCGGCCGTCCTTCGCGCCCATCGCCCTCGCCGCCTCCACGTACTCCTTCTCGCGCAGCGACAGCGTCTGCCCGCGCACGATCCGGGACACCGCGGGCCAGGAGAGTCCCGCGATGACCAGGGCCAGCGCCCACCAGCCCGCGCTCTGGAAGTGGTGCGAGAGCAGCGCGCCCGCGGCGAGAATCGGAATGGTGAGCACGAGGTCGACGAAGCGCATCATCAGCGAGTCGGCGAAGCCGCGGTAGAAGCCGGCGACGGCGCCCCAGATGGTGCCGATCACGGTGGCCAGGATCGCCACGGTGAACGCGATCTCCAGCGAACGCTGGGTGCCGCGCAGCACCCGCGCGAACTCGTCGTAGCCGAGATTGTCGGTGCCGAAGGGGTGCGTTCCCGAGGGGGACACCGAGTTGTCCGGCGTGATGTCGGTGTAGCTGTAGTGCCACAACGGGCCGCCGACGAAGGCGAGCAGGATCACCGCGAGCAGCACGAAGACGCTGATCACGGCGAGCTTGTGCTGCAGGAACCGGCGCAGGATCAGTTGGAACTGGGTGCGCGCCTGGACGGTGAACTCGCGCTCGACCGAGCCGGCCGACGGGGTGAGGTTGCCCGTGGTCTGCGCATTCTCGCCGGGGAGATCATGCATGACGAATCCTCGGGTCTAGGACGCCGTAGAGCAGGTCGGCGATGAGATTGAACAGGATCACGATGATCGCGGACACGGTGAGCCAGGCCAGGATCACGTTGAAGTCGCCCGAGTTGATGCCGTTGACGAGCATGGTGCCCATGCCCTGCCAGCCGAAGACGTTCTCGGTCAGCACCGCGCCGCCGAGGATCGCCGCCGTGTCCAGCGCCACCTGCGTGGTCAGCGGGATCAGCGCGGTGCGCAGGCCGTGCCGGATCATCACCCGGCTCCGGCTCAGGCCTTTGGCCCTGGCCAGCCGCATGTAGTCGCTGCCGAGCACGTCGAGCATCGAGGAGCGCTGGAACCTGGACCACGAGGCGTACGAGGACATGGCCAGCACGATCGTCGGCAGGATCAGGTGGCCCAGCGCGTCGCTGAACGCGGACCAGCCGGTCAGGCCCGGCGTGTTCGCGCCGTAGGTGGACAGCCAGTACCAGTTCAGGCTGTTGTTCATGTTCACCACCAGCTGCTTGAGCAGGATCGCGAACCAGAAGACCGGCAGCGAGAGGAAGAGGAAGCCGATCAGGGTGATCGTGTAGTCCGTCTTCGAGTACTGCCGGGTGGCGCTGATCACGCCGGCCACGATCGCCAGGATCACCGCGATGATCATCGCGAGGATGACGAGGCGGGCGGTCAACGTGAGGCTGGTGCTGAGCAGTTGCCCGATGCTGATACCGGGCTGGATCGAGGGGCCCCAGTTGCCGTGGAAGAAGAGCTGGCTGAACCAGTGCCCGTAGCGCGCCGGGAGCGAGTGGTTGATGTAGAGCGTGTTCGCCAGGGCGTTGATCTCGGCCTGGGAGGGCGGCGGGTTCTTCGCCTTGAGCTGGCCGAGCGGGTCCGCGCCCCAGGTGACGAGAAGGAAGACCAGGAAGGTGGACAAGATGAAGACCGGGATCGACACCAGCAGGCGTCGGACTGCGAAAGCGAGCATGGCGGCCTCTGGCCTTCGGGTTGACTCGTGCTTTGACGTGCTTTGACGTGCGTTGAGCGGGATGGCCGGCGTGGTCCTGCGGGGCACGGCTTTTGCGACCGCGCACGTGCCCCGCAGGACGTATGTCACCGCGTCAGGACTTCAGACCCCACTGCCCGATGTTGTACGTCGGGCCCATGGAGGTCGCGTTGTCGCGGACGTTGAGCACGTTCGGGAAGAACGCGATCAGGGTGGGCTTCTGGTAGAGCGGAAGCGTGTACGCGTCCTGGCTGATCTGCGCGTCCGCCTTGTTCAGGTAGGACAGCTGGGTGGTCAAGTCCGTGGTCTGCGGCGCCGCGTTCAGCCACGTGTCCACGTTCTTGTTGGAGTAGCCGCCGTAGTTGCCGCCGCCGCCGGTGGTGAACAGCGGCTGGTTCGCGGAGGCCGGGAACGGGGTGTTCACCCAGGCGAAGTCGACGATGTCGTAGCTGTAGCCGTTGCCGGTCTGGCTCAGCGTCGCGCCGAGGTTGCTGGTGGGCGAGACGGCGACGGTGATGCCGAGGTTGGCCATCTCGGCGGCGAACAGGTTGCAGGTGTCCTCGCGGATCTGGTTGCCGGTGGTGTACTTCATCTGGAAGGTCGGGATCTTGGTGCCGTCGGGGGCCTCGAGGCCGCCCTTGCCCGCGCCGACGTTCTTGAAGCCGGCCGCGGTCAGCTCCGATTCGGCCTTGGAGGGGTCGCCGGTGCCGATCCCGTATGGCGTGACGTTGTCCTGATAGCCGGTCTGCCCGGAGACCAACATCCGGCTGTTGAGCGGCTTGGCCGAGGGCTGGAACTGCTGGATGGTCTTGGACAGGATCGCGTTGCGGTCGGTGGCCGTGAACATCGCGATGCGCAAGGTCTTGCCCCAGGTGGCGTTGCCGAGCGCGGGGTTCTTCAGGTTGAAGTCGATGTGCTCGTAGGACAATCCCGCGTCGATCTGGTAGCGGATCGTGCTGCCCATCGACTTGAGCTGAGTCACCAGGTTGGTCTGCGGCTGCGGGTAGATCCCGTCCACTTCATGGTTCTGCAGGGCCGTGGGCTCCTGCGAGGAGTCGGTGATCGCCCGGAAGGTGACCTGGTCCAGCGGGGGTTTCGGACCGTAGTACTTGTTGTTGCGCGTCAGGATGACCGAGGTGTGGTCCGAGGAGACGCTCGAGACCACGAAGGGGCCGCCGGAGACCGGCAGCGGGTTGGTCTCGAACCAGAGGAACGAGGCCTCGTTGCTGCCGTGCTGCTTGGCGATGTGCGCCGGGTACATGTTCGTGAACAGCGACTTCCAGTCGGAGAACGGCGTCTTGAAGACCGTGGTGACGGTCTTGCCGTTGTCGGAGCCGGTGACCGACTCGATGTTCTGGTAGCCGGTGGTGGTCGCGGCCGCGATGTTCGCGTCCGTGCCGTTCTGGATCTCCCAGTTGTAGACGAAGTCGTCGGAGTTGATCGGGGTGCCGTCCGACCAGACCGCGTTCGGCTGGATCTTCCAGACGATCGTCTGCGGGCTCGAACTGGTCTCCTCGGCGCTGACCATCAGGTCGGTGTTGAGCTTGATCGAGTACGACGGGGTGAACAGATACGGCGAGGGCGTGAGCGCGTTGATGATCTGCACGTAGTCGAAGGTGTTGCCGTTCGCGGACAGCGCGTTCCAGTTGTCCATCGTCTTCTCGATGGTCCAGGTCAGCGAGCCGCCGGTCTTCGGTGTGCCGCTGTTGTACGTGTCGGCGGCCGAGGTGCCTGAGATGCTCTCGCTCGAGCTCCCGCTGCCCCCGCCGCTCGAAGAGCCGCTGCAGCCGGCCAGCAGCGCGACGGCCGTCGCCCCGGCCGTGATCATCGCAAGCCAGCGCCGCTTACGCGGCGGTAGATCCGTCCGGGACATTCGCGCTCCTTCAGCACTCTGGGCAATCCGTGGTCCACGGGTCATCTCACCCGACAACTACTGAAAAAGTAGGGCTTTTCGGGTCGAAACGCCTGAGGAGACAGCCGAATGGGTCACCCGGAAAGGCAAAACGCGGCCGATCCGGTGCGGATTCACCGGATCGGCCGCGTCTGCGGGCCGAGCTACTGTGGAGCTACTGCCGTGCTGCTGAAGTAAGTACTACTACTGCTACTACTGCCGAGCTGCCGAGCCGCTCCCGGGGACTACGCCTCGGAGTCGACCCAGGACATCAGGCCGCGCAACTTCTTGCCGACCTGCTCGATCGGGTGGTTGGTGGTGGCGTCGTACAGCTTCTTGTACTCCACCAGGCCGCCGTCGTACTCGGCGATCCACTCGCGGACGAACTGCCCGGACTGGATCTCCGAGAGGATCTTCTTCATCTCGGCTTTGGTCTCCGGCGTGATGATGCGCGGACCGCTCTTGTAGCCGCCCCACTCGGCGGTCTCGGAGACCGACCAGTTCATCTTCGTCAGGCCGCCCTCGTAGATCAGGTCCACGATGAGCTTGAGCTCGTGCAGGCACTCGAAGTAGGCGATCTCCGGCTCG
>Ga0185299_10005045_pt1 | contig 15298 bp, 12 predicted proteins | sample PaiPotPPA55metaG_FD_128002 | JGI IMG/M metagenome (GOLD analysis project Ga0185299, IMG submission 128002) | Iron sulfur acid spring bacterial and archeal communities from Banff, Canada, to study Microbial Dark Matter (Phase II) - Paint Pots PPA... ...
AAATGTTTGGCATGGAATGGTACAAGGTGCACGACGAGGCGGAACGCCTGGAGCACGCGGTGTCGCCGGATTTCGAGGCCAGGCTGCTTGCCAAACTGGGGCGTGGAGTAGCTTGTCCGCACGGCAATCTCACTGAATTGGAGAGCCCCGCCAGTCGGCGCCGTCGCGGCCTGCTGCTGCTCTCGGAAGCTGAGGCCGGGAAGAGCTACAGCGTAAGCGGGATCTACGAGCGTGACCGGCACCTGTTGGAGTTTCTGGAAGCGCGTGGCATCCGACCCGGGGCAAAGCTCAGCTTGATCGAGCGTAATTATGATAAGACGCTCGCTATCCGGACTGCCGCGCGCACTGTAGTTCTGGGCCGGCCCGCAGCAGACAGAGTGTGGATTTCCCCAATAACATCCCGTCCCGTATAGTTAGCCAGCGTACTTAACTATCATTAACATCGCATGGTATACTATAGTTGACTATTTATTGTATTGGAAACACGGAAGATGAGAAAGACGGAAGTTCCATCGGACATGAAGGCGCCGCCGGGCTCAGGCTTGTCGCCGGCCGAGGCTGAGGCTCGGAGTACCGGCCACGTGTCTTTGGAAGGCGTGCACAGTTCCGTTGAGGTGCCGCACCACGAAGCAGGATTCTGGGAGCAGTGGCGGGCATTCGTGGGGCCGGCGATTCTGGTCAGCGTCGGCTACATGGACCCCGGCAACTGGGGAACCGACCTGCAAGGCGGCGCAAGGTTCAAATACGCGCTGTTGTGGGTCGTGGGCCTCGCCAGCCTGATGGCGATCTTCATGCAAGTAATTTCCGCTCGCTTGGGCGTCGTGACCGGCAAGGATCTCGCTCAATGCTGCCGCGATTGGTATCCCAAGTGGACCCGTTGGCCGAACTGGCTGATGAGCGAAGTGGCCATCGGCGCCTGTGATTTGGCGGAGGTGCTGGGCAGCGCCGTGGCCCTCAACTTGATGTTCCACATTCCCCTGCTATGGGCGGTCATCATCACGGGCTTGGACGTGCTGCTGCTCCTGGCTTTGCAGCGCTTTGGGATGCGCACCATCGAGGCCATAGTCCTGCTGCTGATCGCGACAATCGGTGTGTGCTACTTCATCGAGATTTTCATTCTCCCGGAAACGCAGCCCAGTTTTCTGGAAATGGGACGGGCACTGATTTCGCCGCGCTTTGGTCACGCGGGGATGTTATATGTCGCCATCGGCATCATCGGCGCCACGGTGATGCCTCACAACCTGTATCTGCACTCGGCCCTGGTGCAGAGCCGCAAACTGCAGAAAGACGAGCCGTCCATTCGGAGCGCGATCCGCTTCAACACGATTGATTCAATCGTGGCACTAACCGTCGCCTTCTTCGTGAACGCCGCGATTCTGGTGCTGGCGGCGACGGTGTTCTTTGGGAAAGAAAGCGTGATCGCGTCGGGCGGGCAGGTGGTCAGGTTCAGCGCCGACAGCGATTGGATTCGGGTTGCATATTTGACGCTGGCGCCGTTGTTAGGGACGGCTGCCGCGAGCACGCTGTTTGCAGTGGCGTTACTGGCAAGCGGCCAGAGCAGCACCATCACGGGAACGCTCGCCGGGCAAGTGGTGATGGAAGGCTTTATGCATTGGCGAATCAAACCGTGGGTACGGCGGCTCATCACCCGCACGCTCGCCATTTTGCCGGCGGTCCTGATTATCGGTCTGCGGGGCGACAGCAGCGTCACCGATTTGCTGACGTTGAGTCAGGTGGTGCTTGCCCTGCAGCTTCCGTTTGCGATGCTTCCTCTGTTGCACTTCACGAGCTCCGGCAAGCGCATGGGGGCTTGGAAGAACGGTTGGTTCCTCCTGGTCGCTGGTTGGGGCAGTGCTATTCTGATCACCGCAATGGACCTCTACGGCCTGCCCGACTCGCTTAAAGCCGCGTGGCAGGTGATTGCGGGCGGATGACGCCGGAATCCCAAGTCGGCAGAAATGGAATGACCATGTACGACACCATCCTGGTGACGTTGGACGGCACGCCGACTGACCGGGCGATTATCGAACACGTCAAGCAGCTTGCGAAGCTCGCGCACAGCCGCTTAGTGCTGCTTCATGTGGCCGATGGATGGGCCGCTAGAACCTATGGCCGGGACGCGGTCAGTGCGGAAATCGCGGAAGACACGGCCTATCTGGAAAAAGTTAGGGTCGAGTTTGAATCCGCTAACATCCCTGCCCAGGCCGAACTCGCGTACGGTGAACCTGCGAAAGAAATTATCGACTGGGTCCAGAAGAAGGGTTGCGATTTGGTGGCCATGAGCACACACGGGCACAGATTTCTTGCCGATGTCTTTCTTGGCACAACGGCCAGCCGGGTCCAGCACAGCATCAGTGCGCCGGTGCTGCTCCTCCGGGCGAAATGATGACTTAACCGGCAAATCCGGCTAGGCTTTTCGCTGCAACAGGTCCCATTGATTGCCGTAGAGGTCTTCGAAAACGGCGACTGTGCCGTAGGGTTCTTCGCTCGGCGGGCGTGTGAACTTTACTTTGCGCGCGGTCATCTCGTTGTAGTCGCGCCAGAAATCGTCGGTGTGAAGAAAAAGAAAGACTCGTCCACCGGTCTGATTGCCGATACGACTCACCTGCGCGGGGGTTGCCGCCCGGGCCAGAAGCAGGCTTGTGCCCTGAGAGCCCGGCGGAGCGATCAGCACCCAGCGCTTGTCTTCGCTCAGACGAGTATCTTCGATCAACTTGAAGTTAAGCGTGCGAGTGAAGAATGCCAGCGCTTCATCGTATTCGCGCACGACCAGCGCTACATGGCCCAAGGTCTGCTTCATGGTTGGCTCTTACTTTAACTCAAACAGGGTCGCCCGCATCTTGCCGAGCTGCGCTCGGCTTGGACGGGCGAGGCGCCCGTCCCCACACGAGCCTTTGAAAACGAATTACACTATTAGTTCCGAGTCCGCATCGCGTTCCGGTCCTATGCCGGAGCTTGTGAAGGAAGGCCAGCATGTCATCGAATAGTTTTGGCGCCCGCGCAACTTTCAAAGTCGGCAACAAAGAATACGAACTCTACCGTCTCGACGCTCTCGACAAGCAAGGCATATCTACCCGGCGCTTACCGTTCTCGCTGCGCATTCTGCTGGAGAACCTGCTCCGCACCGAAGACGGGCGCAACGTGACGAAGGAAGAAATTCGCGCGCTCGCGGCGTGGAACAAGACTTCGAAGCCGGAAAAAGAAATCTCCTTCACGCCCAGCCGCGTGCTGCTGCAGGATTTCACAGGCGTTCCCGCGGTTGTGGATCTTGCCGCCATGCGCGACGCCATGAAGCGCCTGGGCGGCGACCCGAAGCTGATCAATCCGCTGCAGCCCGCCGAACTGGTCATCGATCACTCGGTGCAGGTCGACGAATTCGGGTCATCCAACGCGTTTGATGTGAACGCGCTGCTGGAATTCCAACGCAACAAAGAACGTTACGCGTTTCTGCGCTGGGGACAGACCGGTTTCCGTAATCTCGCCATCGTTCCTCCGGACACTGGCATCGTCCACCAGGTCAATCTCGAGTATCTGGCGCGCGTGGTTTTCGTACACGAAGAAGGCGGAAAGCGCACCGCCTATCCCGACACGCTCGTTGGCACCGATTCGCACACTACGATGGTCAACGGACTGGGGGTGCTGGGCTGGGGCGTGGGCGGCATCGAAGCCGAGGCCGCCATGCTGGGACAGCCGGTTTCCATGCTGATCCCGCTCGTAGTCGGCGTGAAGCTCACCGGACGTCTGCGCGAAGGCGCCACGGCAACCGACCTTGTTCTTACCATCACTGAGATGCTGCGCAAGCACGGCGTGGTCGGGAAGTTCGTCGAGTACTTTGGCCCCGGGCTGCAAGATTTGCCACTCGCCGATCGCGCGACGATTGCGAACATGGCTCCCGAATACGGCGCCACTTGCGGCATCTTCCCGATCGACAAAGAAAGTCAGCGCTACCTAAGACTCACCGGCCGCAGTGACGAGCAGATCGCGCTGGTCGAAGCCTACGCCCGCGAGCAGGGACTTTTTCATGAAGCCAACACGCCCGAAGCCGAATACTCCGAGCTGCTGAGTCTTGATCTCGCCACGGTCGAATCGAGTCTCGCCGGACCCAAACGCCCACAGGATCGGGTCGCGCTGTCGCAGGCACGCGAGTCATTTGCTCAGGCGCTGCCATCCTTGATCAAGCCGAAGGCTAAGGCCGCCGCTGCGGCTCCCTCCGAGGCCGCCATCGCAGCGAAGCAGAATGAACTCAAACAAGTCAGCCGCTGGGAACAGGAGGGCGGAAGTCCGACGGCCGTTGGCGTCGAGGATCCGAACGTCCACGAACACATTCCGACGAACGGCAATGTTGCGCTACAGCATGGCAGTGTGGTGATTGCGGCAATCACCAGTTGCACGAACACATCAAACCCATCCGTGATGCTGGCGGCGGGACTGCTGGCAAAGAAGGCTGTGGAACGCGGTCTCGAAGTCCCTGCGACCGTCAAGACTTCGCTCGCTCCGGGATCGAAAGTCGTCCTCGACTATCTCGAAAAAGCCGGCCTGATGCCGTATCTCGAAAAGCTGAAGTTCCATATCGTCGGCTACGGCTGCACGACGTGCATCGGGAACTCAGGCCCGCTGCCGGTTGAAGTGTCGAAAGAAATCGACGAGAAAAATCTGGTCGTTGCCTCGGTGCTCTCCGGCAATCGCAACTTTGAGGGCCGCATCAATTCTGAAGTTCGCGCCAACTATTTGATGTCGCCGCCGCTGGTGGTGGCCTTCGCTCTTGCCGGGCGCATCGATGTTGACCTGCGCAGGGATCCCATCGGAAAAGGCAAAGACGGCAAGCCCGTCTACCTCGCCGACATCTGGCCCTCGCAGCAGGAAGTCGAGCAGGCGATGGCGAGCGCGATTACATCCGAAATGTTCCGCAAGAGCTATGCCCACGTGTACTCAGGAGACGAGCGCTGGCGCGGGCTGCCGGTTCCGAAGGGCGAGACTTACGCGTGGGAAAAAGATTCTACCTACATTCGGCAGGCGCCGTACTTCGATGACATGGCGCTGAAACCGTCCGCTATAGAGGACATCAAGGGCGCGCGCGTGCTGGCCGTACTTGGCGATAGCGTCACCACCGACCACATTTCGCCCGCGGGGTCGATTAAAAGAGATGGACCCGCCGGCAAATACCTGATTGCTCACGGCGTGCAACCGGCGGATTTCAATTCTTACGGATCGCGTCGCGGAAATCACGAAGTCATGGTGCGCGGCACATTCGCCAACGTCCGCCTGCGCAATAAAATGGTGAACACCGAAGGCGGATTCACTCGCCACCTGCCCGATGGCGCCGAGATGTCGATCTTCGACGCGTCCGAAAAGTACAATGCCGAAAAAGTGGCGCTCGTGATTCTGGCGGGTAAGGAATACGGCTCCGGATCTTCGCGTGACTGGGCCGCCAAGGGACCGCTTCTGCTCGGCGTTCGTGCCGTGATTGCGGAAAGCTACGAGCGGATTCACCGCTCCAACCTTGTTGGCATGGGCATTCTGCCGCTGCAGTTTCTGCCGGGAGAAAATGCCGAGACGCTGAAGCTGACCGGCGAAGAAGTATTCGAGATCGCGGGGATTCGCGATGTGGTGGAGAAATTTTCTTCCGGCCGCAAAATTACCGTGCGGGTAAAGGGTGGGAAGACGGCGGATTTTCAAGCTATCGTTCGTATCGACACTCCACAGGAAGCTCTCTACTACGCCAACGGAGGCATACTCCAATACGTGCTGCGGCAGTTGCTGGCGGGGAAAGCGCAACCGGAGGCGGTTTCCGCGTAGCTGCCGGGCCGCGCTCGGCTGGACGGCTGGGGCGGCTGTTCACACGTGCGTGCTAATCTCAAACTCCCATGTCCGTTGCAGCCCAATACATCCCTGCTGCCTATAGCCTGACCGCAGTCGGTGTCTGGGGCGCGAGTGATTTTCTGGGTGGAGTGGGCGCACGCCGCGCGAACGCGTTTCTGTTCACGGCCATCGTGCACATCAGCGGCATGGTCCTGATGGGCACGCTTGCGCTGATAACCCACGCGCCATTTCCGGGAAACGCCAGCCTGGTTTGGTCGCTGATCGCCGGGTCGGTCGGGGGCACGGCCCTGGCTTTGTTCTATCGTTCACTGGCCAGCGGAAATATGGGACTGGTCGCGCCTGTGGCGGCCGTTGTGGGCGCCGCGATACCGACCATCGTAACCGCTTTTACGGAGGGCTTTCCGGGCTATCGGCACGCGCTCGGTTTTGTTGTTGCTGGAATCGGTGTCTGGCTCATCTCACGCGCCGAAGGTGATACTGGGCGTCCTGAAGGTTTGGGCATGGCTGTGCTGGCCGGAATCGGCTTCGCTGGTTTCTATCTTTGCATCCACCAGGCGGGCGACGCCTCGGCGTTGTGGGCCTCGGCCTGCTCGCGCGTCGGTTCGCTGTTGGTGACGGGAGTTATCGTTTTATTCGGAAGATACCTGCGCGCGGTGTCCGCGCCGGTGCTGGGAATTGCCATGGTAGCCGGGATCCTAGACATCACCGGCAGCGCCGTCTTCATCCGCGCCGCTCAAATCGGACGCCTGGACGATGCGGTCGTGCTCAGTTCGCTCTATCCCGCCGTCACCGTTGTGCTTGCTCGCATTTTTCTACACGAGCACTTCAGCCGCGCACGAACGATCGGCATGGTCGCCGCTCTTGCGGCCGTGCCGATGATTGCGGGATGAAAAAAATGGAATCCGCTGCTACTCTGACGCGGTGGCTCTGCTCGAAGTTCGAAACCTGACAAAAATTTTCGATCTCGCCGAATCTCCGTTCGGCAGCCGCCGCGCCGGCGAAGTCCGCGCCGTGGACGACGTCTCTCTCGATGTCCACGAAGGCGAAACGCTCGGCTTGGTGGGCGAATCCGGCTCCGGCAAAAGCACGCTTGGACGCCTCATTCTCCGCCTCATCGAGCCGACTTCGGGCGTCATCGTTTTCGATGGCATCGATCTGCTGCAAGCGAACGGCTCTGACTTACGCCGTCTTCGCCGTGACATGCAGATTATCTTCCAGGACCCGTTCGGATCGCTTGACCCGCGCTACCGCGTAGAGGACGTCATCGCCGAGCCGCTTATTCTTCATCAGAAGACGCTTCATCAGAAAGTCGCTGGCGAAAGCCTCGGCCGCGATGCCCGCCACCAGCGCGTGCGTGAACTTCTAAGCGCCGTTGGAATGGATGAATCCGCCTTGTCCCGCTACCCGCACGAGTTCTCCGGCGGCCAGCGCCAGCGCATCGGCATTGCTCGCGCTCTCGCCCTGCGGCCGAAGTTCATTGTCGCCGATGAACCGGTTTCAGCTCTCGATGTCAGTGTGGGCGCGCAGATCGTGAATCTTCTCCAGCAACTCCAGCGCGACTTCGGCCTCACCTATTTGTTCATCTCGCACTCCATGCCAGTCGTGCGCTATCTCTCGACCCGCATCGCGGTGATGTATCGGGGCAAGATCGTCGAGATCGGAAGCACGGAGCAGATCACTGCCCAACCTCAGCACGCTTACACGCGCAAACTGCTGGCGGCAACACCGGAGATGGCGGTGTCGTAACCATTTTTGTTGCTTCCTGCGCTTCCTGTTGTCCTTCCGCTGGAAGGAAACTACAATCTCTTCCTGTTCAGGGAGAGAAGATATGGCGACCAATCCTTCCGTGCCGTCGCAGCTATCGCAGCCACCACAGCTCACGCAGGAACCCGTGCCGCTGTCTGAAGGGCAGCGCCTAATCAACACTTTCTTTGCGCCCAGCAAGACCTTCACCGACCTTCGGAGGAACGCCAGCTGGTGGGTGCCATTCCTCATCATGGCGATCGTTTCCCTGCTGTTTGTCTACGTGGTCGATCAGAAGGTTGGCTTCCGCAAGGTCGCGGAGAATCAGATCCAATCGCAGCCCAAGCAGGCCGATCGGATGGAACGCATGCCGGCGGATCAGCGTGAAAAAGCCATGCAGCAGCAGATCAAATTTACCAGGATATTCTCGTACGCTTTTTTCATTTTCATACTTGGCTGGTACGCAATCGTCGCCGCCGTTCTACTCGCGACCCTTAAATTTGGCGCGAGCGCCGACGTGAAATACAAGACCCTGTTTGCACTGATCATCTATGCCAGCGTGCCGGCGCTGCTGAAATCGCTCCTGGCAATTCTGTCGCTTCTGGCGGGAGTGAGCAGCGATGGATTTACCTTCCAGAATCCCGTGGCCACCAATCCGGGATATTTCGTCGATCGGGCAGCCCATCCTGTCCTCGGCAGCCTGCTGACATCGTTTGACATCTTCACCATCTGGACCCTCGCTCTGACCGCAATCGGCATAGCTTGCATCAGCAAGGTCAAACGTGGGACGGCGTTCGCCATCGTGTTTGGCTGGTTCGCCTTCGTGGTGCTGATTGGGGTTGGTGTTACTGCGGCATTTTCCTGACGCGTCACGAAGCCTAATGCACACCGCAGACGTCGTTCTCATCGGTGGAGGGATTGTCGGCTCCAGCATTGCCTGCCACCTCGTCGCTGCCGGCTGCAAGAACGTTCTTGTAATTGAGCGCGAGACCGCGCTGGGTAAGGGATCCACCGGCAAGAGCATGGGCGGCGTGCGTGCCCAGTTTTCTACGCCGGTCAACATCCAGATGTCGCTTTACTCGATCCCGTTCTATGCGAGCTTCGAAGATCGCCTCGGCTACCCGTGCGACTACCGTTCTCAGGGATACCTCTTTTGCGCGACCAGCGAAGAGCACATGGCCTATCTGCGTGCCAACTACGAAAAGCAGGTTGCCATGGGATTGAAGAACGTGCGCCTTGTTGCCGGCGACGAGATCCGCAGCTTGTTCCCTCAGCTCCGCGGCGATGACATTGTTGGCGGCAGCTTCTGCTCAACCGACGGATTTGTCGATCCCTACAGCGCCATGATCGGATTTATAACCTGGGCAAGCGACCACGGCGCCGCGCTCTGGAAGAATGCTAGCGTAACTGGAATCATGCGCAAGAATGCGACCTTCGAAGTTGCAACCACGCGCGATACGGTTTCCACGCGCACAGTCGTCAACTGCGCTGGTGCGTGGGCTGCGCCGATCGCGAAGATGGTGGGCATCGATCTCCCCGTCGAACCGTTGCGCCGCATGCTGGTTCCGACCGAACCGTTTGACCAATTTCCGCATACCGCGCCCATGATCATCGATATGTCCACCGGCTTCCACTTCCGCCCCGAGAGTCGCGGATTCCTGCTGGCGTGGAACGATCCCGAAGAAACGCCCGGCTACAAAACTGATTTCGACGCGAGCTTCATCGAGAAAATACTGACCCGCGCGGCGGATCGCGTGCCCGTCTTCGAAAATCTCGCGGTCAATCCCAAGCGAGCCTGGGCCGGGCTCTATGAAATGACGCCCGACCATCATCCGATTCTCGGCGAATCTCCCGAAGTCCCCGGCTTCTTTTTCGCCAACGGCTTCAGCGGACACGGCGTGATGCACGCGCCCGCAACCGGGAAAATTCTTAGCGATCTTATTCTGACGGGGAAGACCGATCTGATCGACGCATCGTTGCTAAACTTCTCGCGCTTCGCTGAGGGGCGGATGATTCAGGAAACGGCAGTGCTGTAGCCGCAGCGCGATTGGCAACTGAATCATTTATCATGGCCGCGGAAAAGAACCTTAACCACGGACGACACCAAGGTACACAGAGGCGCACAGACGACACCTGGGAATTCCTCTGTGTTCCTCTGTGTACCTCCGTGCTCCCTGTGGTTAGGTTCTTGCAAACGACATGCCCCAGGAACTCAACTACTGGCTCACCACCGTCCAGATGCCCACTCCCCCCGCGCAACCATTGCCGGATAGCGCTGACGTTGCCATCATCGGCGCCGGATTCACGGGACTCTCCGCGGCGCTCTCGCTTGCCAAACGCGGTGCGAAAGTCGTCGTGCTCGAATCGGAAACCATCGGCTGGGGCGCGAGTTCCCGCAACGGTGGGATGGTGCTGACCGGGCTGAAGCTTGGCGTCAACCAACTCATCTCGATGTATGGACGCGAGCTGACGCGACGCCTGTACGCCGCTTCACTTGAGACCATCGACGCGGTCGAGCGCATCGTGAAAGACGAAAACATTGCCTGCGATTTCGTCCGCACCGGGCACCTCGAAGTCGCCTGCAAGCAGGCGCATTTCGATGACTATGCCCGCCAGGTTGAAGTGATCTCCCGCGAATTCAACCATGAGCTGCGCGTCGTGCCCCGCGACCAACTCCGCGGCGAAATCGGGTCTGACATTTATTACGGTGGCATGATCGACGAAATCTCAGCCGGACTCAACCCCGCGCGCTACGTTGCCGAACTCGGCGCGGCCGCCATGCGCGCCGGCGCCCAGATCTGCGAACGCACACGATTGCAGAACATCCAGCGCGAATCACGAGACGGCGCGCCGGGTTTCAGACTTAACAGTTCTCGGGGCGCGCTGTGGGCGCGCAACGTGCTTGTCGGAACCAGCGGCTACACGGGCGCGGCGACTCCCGCGCTGCGGAAGAAAATCATTCCTATCGGGTCGTTTATCATTACTACCGAAGTTCTTCCCGAAGCGCTGGCCCGAGAATTGAGCCCGCGCAATCGTCAGATCTATGATTCCAAGAACTATCTTTATTACTATCGCCTCACCCCAGACCATCGCATGTTGTTCGGCGGCCGCGCCGCGTTCTTTCCGGAGACAGATCAGACCATCCGCAAGAGCGCCGAAATTCTGCGCCTCGGAATGATCGACGTTTATCCGCAACTGCGCGACACCAAAGTCGAATATGTCTGGGGTGGTACGCTCGATTTCTGCTTCGACATCATGCCGCACGCCGGACAGGTCGACGGCATTTATTTCGCGCTCGGATATGCGGGACACGGCGTTGCCATGGCGAGCTGGCAGGGGCAGAAGATGGCGGAGTGGATCGCGGAAGGAAAGACCGACAATCCGTTCACGGAGATTCCATTCCCCGGCGCGCCGCTCGGGCTTTACAACGGGAAACCGTGGTTTCTGCCGTTCGCCGGAGCCTACTACAAAGTTCTAGATTGGGTATCGTGAGAACAGCAGGTGTCAGGTCCCAGGTGTCAGGTGTCAGGTCTCAGGAACAAGACGCTTTGGGTTTTCCTGACACCTGAGACCTGGCACCTGAGACCTTTTTCCGGAGAACCGCATGTCTATTTTTGGCCTTATTGAATACGACGACGCCAGCGCCGAAGTGCGCGCCATCTACGATGACATCATGGCCACGCGCAAAACCGACTGGATCAATAATTTCTGGAAGGCGATCGCGCACGATCCGGTCATGCTCAAACGCACCTGGGAAGACATCAAGCAGATCATGGCTCCCGGAGCCCTCGATCCGCTCACCAAAGAAATGATCTATGTCGCCGTTTCGGTCACGAACCAGTGCGAATACTGTATTGCTTCGCACACCGCCTCGGCGATACACAAGGGCATGACCGACGCGCAGTTCAAAGAATTAATGTCCGTGGTTGGCATGGCGAACGAAACTAATCGGCTCGTCGCCGGATATCAGGTGGAGGTCGACGACCGCTTCAAACCGCAAATCAGCAAATAATTTTTCTGGCGTGTCACTCCAATCAACAAGCCCAGCGCCTGAAGGCGCTCTCGTAAGACGAGACTTGCGGCATGCCTGAAGGCATGCCCTGATACGAACCACGACAACACGCTCCTCGCGAAGTTCTATAATCGTTAGAGCGAAAAAAGACAGAGGCGAATCGCGGCGAAATCGTCAGACGCGAATCGCGAGCGCGCTCGAAAGAGGTAAGGCATGGCCGAGATGACGGTGATTCCAGTTGCAACCCACGGCTTCTTCCTCGACGGGAAGTGGCTGGAGGAGGGGGACATCGTCGACGTTCGCGCGCCTTACGACGGCGCGCTTATAGCTCATGTCCACCAGGGACGCCGCGAACACGCAGACGCCGCGATTGCCGCCGCCGTCAAGGCCTTCGGAACCACCCGGCGACTGCCCGCCTTCGAACGGCAACGAGTTCTGCGCCAGATTGCGACCGGCATTCATGATCGCAAAGAAGAATTTTCCCGCACGATTGCGCTGGAAGCAGGCAAGCCAATCAAGAGCGCTCGCACCGAAGTTGACCGCGCTGTCTTTATTTTCAATATCGCCGCCGAAGAGACGGTTCGCGGCTATGGCGAATATTTGCCGCTGGATTGGCAGCAGTCGACCGCCGGGCGTTGGGGCATCGTCAAACGTTTTCCCCTCGGCCCCATCGCCGGCATCACGCCCTTCAATTTCCCCTTGAACCTGGTCGCCCATAAAGTGGCCCCGGCCATCGCCGCCGGCTGTTCCATGGTGCTCAAGCCCGCTCCCCAGACGCCGCTCACCGCGCTGCTCTTGGCGGAAGTTATCCAGCAAGCGGGATGGCCGGATGGGGGATTCAACGCGGTTTTGCTCTCCAACGAAGATTCGGGTCTGCTCGTCAGCGATGAACGCATCAAGCTGATCAGCTTCACGGGCAGTGCCGCCGTCGGCTGGGCCATCAAGAACAACGCGGGAAAGAAAAAAGTCGTTCTCGAGCTCGGGGGGAATTCGGGCGTCATCGTCCACAGCGATACCGATCTCGCTTACGCCGCCGACCGCTGCGTCACCGGAGGCTTTGCTTACGCCGGACAGTCCTGCATTTCCGTGCAGCGCATTCTGGTCGAGCATTCCATCTACGGAAAGTTCACCGAGCTGTTGCTGGCGGGAGTCAGCAAACTGAAAGTCGGAGATCCGCTCGACGAGTCGAGCGACCTTGGCCCGCTGATCCGCGAGAGTGATGCCATCCGCGCTGCCGACTGGGTGCAGGAGGCGGTTCGCGGCGGCGCGCGCCTGCTCTGCGGCGGCAATCGCAAAGGCTCTCTGTTCGAGCCCACGGTGCTGACCGGCACCAAGCCCAACATGAAAGTGAATTGCCAGGAAATTTTTGCGCCGATCGTGACCGTTGAGCCCTACAACGATTTCGCCTCCGCGCTGAAACAGATCAACAATTCCCCCTACGGTTTGCAAGCCGGCCTTTTCACCCGCGACGCCAAACTCATCTTTCAGGCCTACGACGAACTCGAAGTTGGAGGCTTGATCGCGGGCGACGTTCCCACTTTCCGCATCGACCACATGCCCTACGGTGGCGTTAAAGATTCCGGACTTGGCCGCGAGGGTTTGCGCGACGCGATTCAGGAAATGACGGAACCGAAATTGCTGGTCATGAACCTGCGCTGAGGTTTCGTTCCGCGCTAGATTTTCAGACACGAATTCACAATGCGCCAACCTGAAATTCTAAAAGTCCGGTCTGGGGCCACGAAATACTTGCGGCTTTCCTTCAAGATTTAATTATGCAAAATGAAGCCCCAAATTGGCACTCAAGTTGGCACAAAGAAAAGCTGCGCGACCTATCCCATTTCGCCAATCAACTGTTATACTCACCTGTTTCAGTGACGTGCGTCGTAACAGAACGTACGTAAATTCATACGAATGCGATCAGCCGGAAGCGGCGAGAGCCAATTCCGTAATATATAAAGACTTCACATTCAATGCAGATCTTTCCACGCAGCAGCAATGCCATCGCTCGGGCCTCTCTGGTCCTGGTGGTTCTCGCCGTGGGCGGGCTATTCTGGGTCCTGGCGCAACTGGAGCGCACTCCGTACATCACCATGGCCGGCGTCAGGAAGTCGCAGCCGGTCCCGTTCAGCCATCAGCACCACGTTACCGGGCTCGGCATCGACTGCCGGTATTGCCACACCTCGGTCGAACAGTCGAGCTTCGCCGGCATCCCGCCCACCAAGACCTGCATGAACTGCCATGCGCAGATCTGGACCAATGCAGCGTATCTCGAGCCGGTCCGCGAAAGTTTCCGCAGTGGCCGCTCACTCGAATGGACGCGCGTCAACCAGTTGCCCAATTACGTATATTTCAATCACAGTATTCACATTAATAAGGGTGTGGGCTGCAATACCTGCCACGGTCCGGTTGATCAGATGCCGCTGATGTATCAGTACGCGTCGCTGCAGATGGAATTCTGCCTCGATTGCCACCGCAATACCGAGAAATATTTGCGCCCGCGGGAACAAGTGTTCAACATGCGCTATGAGCGGCCTTCCACTGGCGAGCTCGTCATTGTGAAGGGAACGGCATACTCCGATCAGGAAACGCTCGGGAACGCTTTGAAGCAGGAATACAAAGTGCGCTCGGTGAAGGACATTACCAGTTGCAATACCTGCCATCGGTAACGGCGGGCGGAAATCGCGATGGGCCGGAATGATGATGAGAACTGAAGATCGACGATGAGCATGGACGAGCACAAAACGATACCCGCCGGAAGCAAAGTTGGAACCGACGTCTGCCCGAGCAAGCGAAAGCAGCTTGACCTCGCGACAGTCAAGGAGCAGATCGAGGACACGACTGGCCCCGAATACTGGCGCAGCCTCGAAGAACTGGCCGGCACCGACGAGTTTCAGGAGATGCTCCACCGCGAATTCCCGAAAGGCGCTTCCGAATGGCTCGACGATTTCTCGCGCCGCGGCTTCCTGAAGACGATGGGCGCGTCGCTGGCGCTCGCAGGGTTGACCGGTTGCACGCGGATGCCGATCACCGAGATCGTGCCCTATGTGAAGCAGCCGGAAAACGTCGTTCCCGGCCGCCCCAAGTTCTACGCGACCGCGTTCATGCTCGGTGGTTACGCGTCGCCGATTCTGGTCGAGAGCCATATGTTCCGTCCGACGAAAGTCGAAGGCAATCCGGAGCACCCCGCCAGTCTCGGCGGCACTGACGTTTACGCGCAGGCTTCTATTCTCGATCTCTACGATCCCGACCGGGCGCAGAACATCACGTACATGGGGGACGTCCGCTCGTGGAATGGCTTCATGGAAGCGGTTCGCGGCCCCATGAATGTGCAGAAGAGCATGGCGGGCGGCGGCGTTCGCATTCTGACGCAGACCGTTTCTTCGCCCACACTGGCCGCGCAGATTCGCAGTTATCTCGAAGCGAATCCGCAGGCTAAGTGGCACGTTTACGAGCCGATCAGCCGCGACAATGTGGTTGAAGGCGCGAAGCTGGCTTTCGGCGAACCGGTCGAGACGCGCTATGACTTGTCGAAGGCAGACGTCATCGTTTCGCTCGATGCCGACTTTCTGTACGCGGGATTCCCGGGCTCGGCGCGCTACACGCGCGATTTTGCGGCGCGGCGCGATCCTGATGCGAACATGAACCGGCTGTACGTGGTCGAAAGCACGCCTTCGTCGACTGGAATGAAGGCGGATCATCGGTTCCCGGTGCAATCTGGTTTTG
>Ga0185299_10005047_pt1 | contig 15293 bp, 24 predicted proteins | sample PaiPotPPA55metaG_FD_128002 | JGI IMG/M metagenome (GOLD analysis project Ga0185299, IMG submission 128002) | Iron sulfur acid spring bacterial and archeal communities from Banff, Canada, to study Microbial Dark Matter (Phase II) - Paint Pots PPA... ...
CGCGGCTTCAAGGAAAACGTGATCATGGGGCACATCATTCCGGCCGGCACGGGCTTCGACCATCACCGTAAGGTGAAACTCAAGCCGTTGGTGGAAGTCCCCGACGAGCCGGAGGAAGAAGCGCCGAACGCGCTGTTGACCGCCGAAAACCCACTCGCGGTCTGACCGGGTTGGCGTCGAACTGAGAGGGGCACCGGAAAACCGGGTGCCCCTTTTGGTTCCCGCATAGCCGGCGGTCTTCCTTGCCGCTGAGCTGCGGCTTGTTTTATTGTATAATTTGGGCGTTGCGACACTCTGAAATAAGTGTTGCAACACGAAATCAGCCTGTTATATTCTGCGTTCCGTATGTCCCTGGGGGCCAGGCGGGCAGATAATTTTATCAAGCGAATGCCGACGATTAATCAACTGGTCCGCATGGGCCGCCGGAAACTGAAGCACAAGTCCAAGTCACCTGCTTTGGAAAATTCGCCCTTTCGCCGGGGCGTGTGCATTCAGGTGATGACCCGCACGCCCAAGAAGCCCAACTCGGCTCTCCGCAAGGTGGCGAAGGTCCGGCTGACCAACGGGTTCGAGGTGATTGCTTACATCCCGGATGAAGGCCATAACTTGCAGGAGCATTCCATCGTGCTGGTGCGCGGTGGGCGCGTGAAGGATTTACCCGGTGTCCGCTATCATATCGTGCGGGGAACCCTGGACGCCGCCGGCGTGGAAAAACGGCGGGTCAGCCGCTCGAAATACGGCGTGAAGCGCCCGAAAGCAGGATCCAAGCCGGCAGCCGCCGCCGCTCCCGCTGCCGCCGCGCCGGCAGCGTAACCGGTTTACTAAAGAATAACATTCTAACTTTCTAAGAAAACATGTCTCGACGTCGTCAAGCCACCCGGAGGTCAGTGCCCAAAGATGCGAAATTCGGCAGTGCGCTGGTATCGCGTTTGGTCAATACGGTCATGAGTTCGGGCAAGAAGAGCACGGCGCAGCGGATCGTTTACGGCGCTTTCAACCAGATCGCGGAGAAGAATCCGGCGGCCAATCCCCTCGAGATTCTGCAACGCGCGGTCGATAACGCCAAGCCGCGCCTGGAGGTCAAGGCCCGCCGCGTGGGTGGGGCGACTTACCAGGTGCCTCTGGAAGTGCCAAACGATAGGCAGGTCGCGCTGGCGTTTCGCTGGCTGGTGGATTTCGCCGACGCCCGCAAAGGCATTCCGATGAAGGAAGCCCTGGCGGCGGAGATTCTCGAAGCTTATCAGGGGCAGGGCAACGCCATCCGCAAACGCGATGAGGTGCACAAGATGGCACAGGCCAACAAGGCATTTGCCCATTTCCGCTGGTAGTCTATATCAGCCGACGTGCCCCGCTGGCGGAAACGTTCCCGGGGCGTTTTTATTAACGCAGGAAACTTTACATGGAAGCAGTAGCAGAAAAGTCCAAGACGCACGCCAAAACGGCGGATTCGCCCAAACGGCAATACCCGATGGAGCGCACGCGCAACATCGGCATCGCCGCGCACATTGATGCGGGCAAGACGACCACGACCGAGCGCATCCTGTTCTATACGGGGCTCATTCACAAAATGGGCGACGTGGATGACGGCAATACCGTCACCGATTGGATGGAGCAGGAGCGCGAGCGCGGCATCACGATCACTTCCGCTGCCACGACCTGCTTTTGGACGCAGAAAGATGACGGCACCTATAAAGCCTTCCAGGGCCTGCCGCACCGCATCAACATCATCGATACGCCGGGGCATGTGGATTTCACCGCCGAGGTCGAACGTTCCATGCGCGTGCTCGACGGCGCGGTAGCGGTTTTTTGCGGCGTGGCCGGAGTGCAGCCGCAATCCGAGACGGTCTGGCGACAGGCCACCAAATACAAAGTTCCCCGAATCGCTTTCGTCAACAAGATGGACCGCACGGGCGCGAATTTCGAAAATGCTCTCGATGACATGCGCAAGAAACTGGGCGCCTACGCGTACCCGATTTTCCTGCCCATCGGCAAAGAGGATAACTTTCAGGGAGTGATCGACATCGTCAATCAAAAGGCGGTGGTTTACGATGCGAACGACGAAGTCGGCCTCAAATACGCCGTTACGGATCTGCCGGCGGAACTCGAGGAATCGGCCCAGGCGGCCCTGGCGGAATTGATCGATGCCGTCGCGAACAAGGACGACGCGATCGCCGAGTTGGTGATCGAGAACAAGCCGGTGTCCACGCCGGTGCTGAAGGCGGCCATCCGCCGGTTGACCTGCAAGCTTGAGCTGGTCCCGGTGCTCTGCGGCTCGGCTTTCAAGAAGCGCGGCGTGCAGCCGCTCGTCGATGCCGTCGTCGATTATCTGCCCTCGCCCCTCGATGTGCCTCCCGCCGTCGGCATGGCGCCGGATGGTGCGGCGAAAGTCGAAGTCCTTTCCGACGACAACGCAAAATTTTGCTCGCTGGCTTTCAAGCTCTGGACCGATCCTTACGTCGGCAAACTGGTTTTCTTCCGAGTCTACAGCGGCCAGCTTCAGAAGGGCGATGTCATTTACAATCCCCGCACCCGCAAACGCGAGCGCGTCAGCCGCGTCATGATGATCCAGGCCGATAAGCGCATCGATGTGGAAACCACCTTTGCCGGCGATATCGCCGCGCTGGTGGGCTTGAAAAACATCACTACCGGCGACACCCTCTGCGACGAGGATTTGGAAGTTCTGCTCGAACCGCCGACCTTCCCCGAGCCGGTCATTTCGATGGCCGTCGAGCCCAAGACCAAGGCCGACCGTGAGAAAATGGGTGAAGGCTTGCAGCGTTTGGCAGAGGAAGACCCGACGTTCCGTTGCTTCACCAACGAGGAAACCGGCCAGCTCATTATTGCCGGCATGGGCGAACTGCACCTTGAAATTATCCGCGACCGTTTGTTCCGCGAATTCAAGGTGAGTGCCAATGCGGGCGCTCCGCAAATTGCCTATCGCGAGACCGTCACGAAGGCCGCTGAAGGCGAAGGGAAATTCATCCGTCAATCCGGCGGCCGCGGCCAATACGGCCACGCCTGCGTCACCCTCGAGCCCAACGAGCGCGGCAAGGGTGTGGAAATCGAGAATAAAATCGTCGGCGGCGCGATCCCCAGGGAGTATATCCCCGCGGTCCAGGACGGCATCGAGGAAGCCATCAAGGGCGGAGTGCTCGCCGGTTATCCCGTGGTGGATGTCAAAGTCGCCATCACGGATGGCACTTTCCACGAAGTGGACTCCAGCGAACTGGCGTTCAAGATGGCCGGCATTTTCGCCCTCAAGGACGCCGCCAAAAAGGCCAACCCGATTCTGCTCGAACCGATCATGAAGGTCGAGGTCACCACGCCTGACGAGTATCAAGGCGATCTGCTGGGTGATTTGAGCCGGCGCCGCGGCAAGATCGGCCATATCGAGGCCAAGGACTCGTCCACGATATTGACCGCCGAAGTGCCGCTGGCCGAAATGTTCGGGTACGCCACCGCGATCCGTTCCCTCTCGAAAGGCCGCGCGGCTTATTCGATGGAGCCCTTCCGCTTCGAACCGGTGCCCAACGCCATCGTCGCCACGATTTTGGATTCCGCAAAAGGCAAGCCGGCGGCGCGGGCCTGATGCCCTCGTCGAATGCGAGCCATTCCGGAATCGTTCGAGCCTTCGTGCCGGCTCGACATTCTTCCAAACGCAGGTAAATTGCTGCCATGACCATGGTCGCACAAGTCAGGAAGAATTGGACCGAGCAGGAATTGCAGTCCCTGCCTGATGATGGCTTCAATCACGAGGTGGTGGACGGCGAACTCGTCATGAGCCCGAAAAACAACTTCGAGCACGAAGGCATCTGCGGCCGATTGTTCGCCGCGATGCACGATTTTAATCAGAAGAACCGGTGTGGAGTGCTGCGTGGTTCGAGCGCGGGCTATTGGATGACCAATCGGAACTGCCGCGCTCCGGACATCTCATTCATCCCCAAGGAGCGGCTGACGAAGTTGGATTTCAGCCCCAAGGCCCGGCAGTTTTTCCCCGGAGCACCGGACCTGGCCATCGAAGTTCTTTCTCCAAGCAATACCCGCGCCGAAATGGACGAACGGCTGAGGGACTTCTTTTCCAGCGGCACTCGGATCGCCTGGATCATCGATCCTGCCACGCAAAGGGTCGAGGTCTGTTACTCCATGACCAATCGCCGATTCATTGGTCCGGATGGGGAACTGGATGGCGAAGGATTGCTTCCCGGATTCCGCTACGCCATCGCGGATTTGTTCAAAGAGTGGGATTGGGATTAGCGGGCCCGAAATATTTCGAGAAACCTGTTGCTTACCACGCGTCCTTTGCTATATTCCGCGTTCCGGTTCCCGGAATGCGGGGGCGAGACGGTTTTAATTCAAACCATTGACAGACAATTGTTCTTTGTATGGCTGGACAACGTATTCGAATCCGATTGAAAGCCTATGACCATCGGGTCATCGACCAATCCGCGCGCGACATCGCGGACACCGTCAAACGCACCGGGGCCCGCGTCGCCGGGCCGATTCCTTTGCCCACGCGCATCGAGCGATTCACCGTGCAGCGCTCGCCTCACGCCGACAAGAAGTCGCAGGAAACTTTCGAGCAACGGACGCACAAACGGTTGATCGACATCATCGAGCCGACCGCAAAGACGGTGGACGAGTTGAAGAAGCTCAATTTGCCCGCGGGCGTGGACATTACGATCAAGATCTGAACCGCGGTTTTCGCTTTGATATTTATGCCAGTGGGACTATTAGGAAAAAAATTGGGCCAAACGCGCGTGTATGACGCCAAGGGGATCATTACGCCCGTCACCATCGTGCTGGCGGGGCCCAATCGCGTGTTGCAGTGCAAGACCGACGAAAGCGACGGTTACAAGGCCGTGCAACTCGGCTTCAACGATCAAAAAGACCAGCGTATGACGAAGCCGCTGCTCGGCCACATACGGAAATTCAGCCCAGGCGGCGCCGTGGGCGTCAAGCGCATTCGCGAATTTCGCAATTTCAGCAAGGAAGTGAAACCGGGCGACGTCCTTGGGGCGACGCTGTTTGCGCCCGGCGATTACATCGACGCCATCGGCGTGACCAAAGGCCGTGGTTTCGAAGGGGTCGTGGCCCGTCACTCCTTTGCCGGCGGCGATTCGACGCACGGGGCCAAAGGCTGGCATCGCCGATCGGGGGCCATCGGCCAGCGCCTGTTCCCCGGCACGGTCATGCGCGGCATGAAGATGCCCGGCCACCTGGGCCAGGTGCGCCGCACCGCGCAGAACCTGGAAGTGGTCCAGGTGCGCGAAACCGAAAACGTTTTGTTGATTCGCGGCGCCATTCCTGGCGCCAATGGCGATTACGTGGTCATTCGCGAAGCCAAGAAACGCCCCAAGGGCTGGCGGCCGCACGCCGAGCGGGTGGAAGCCAAAAAGGCCGAAACGAAAAAGAAATAGCGGATCAAATTGGCGCGCTTGCGCTGAGGCACTGTTCGAAGGCCAGAATTTGGTATGAAGCTTACGATCAAAGACATCACAGGAAAGAACCAGGGTGAACTGGAAGTCAAGTTCCCGCTCATCGAAAACGGGAAGGGGACCCAGGCGGTCCATGACACTGTGGTGGCCTACCGGGCGGCCCAGCGCATGGGCACCGCATGCACCAAGAACGTCGGCGAAGTCGCTGGCACCAACAAAAAGCCCTGGCGCCAAAAGGGCACGGGCCGGGCGCGCGCCGGTTCGTTCCAATCTCCATTGTGGCGCGGCGGCGGTGTGGTATTCGGACCCAAGCCTCGCGATTTCGGAAAGAAGGTTTCCCGCAAGACCCGGCGACTGGCCCTGCGCAAGGCGCTGTCCGAGCGCCTGCGGGCCGGTGACGTGATGCTCGTCGAAGATCTGAGACTGGCCGCGCCGAAGACGAAGGAATTCGTCGGTTTGATGTCGGCTTTGGACCTCAAGGGCACAGCGCTGTTCGTGGCGCAAGCCGCCGACGAGAACCTCGCCCGGGCTTGTCGCAATTTGCCGAACGTGGTGCTGGCCACCAGCGACTCGCTCAACACCTATGAAGTATTGCGCAGCGACAAACTGATTTTCACGCGCGGCGCCTTCGAGCAGGTCGAGACCCGCCTAAGCAAGGACTAGCCCGAGCAAGGATTAATCAGCATGAATTCTTTCGAGATTATCCGGACCGTGCGGCTGACGGAAAAGGGCACGCGCCAGGGCGACCGTTTCAACCAGTACACCGTCGTTGCCGATCCACGGGCGAACAAGACTCAGATTCGCCAGGCCGTGCAGGATTTGTTCCGGGTGAAAGTAATCAAGGTCAACACGCTGAACGTGCGCGGCAAAGCCCGGCGCCAGCGCACCAAGCAAGCCGGCCGCTCACCCAGTTGGAAGAAGGCCATCGTGACTTTGAAAGAGGGCGACAAGATCGTGCTTACGTAGAGGCTTATCGCTGCGCGCTGCGGAGGCCACAGGACTCGATTTTGCCACAAGTTTTTGCAATGATTCGGAGGCGTTTTGGGCTTTTTCAGCCATTTTTTGGAGCATTATTTTTTTTCGATAAACCTGTTGCAAAGGGCAACGGCCTTGATATATTTCCGCTCCGCTCTACCCGGTAGGGTGCGGACAGCATAACCTGTGGGGCCGATAACTGATCCCCGTCTGGGGACAGGAATGATGGTCTCGCTCTCCAAGTTGCTGACTTGGTTGGAGAACGTTATTGATTTTATGCCAGTGAAGACATTTAGACCGCTGACACCGTCTACGCGATACATCACGTACGCGGACTTCAGCGATATTACGAAGTCGAAGCCGGAAAAGAGCCTGGTCGAGACGCGCAAGCGTACTGGCGGGCGCAACTTCTACGGGCGCATGACGGCGCGGGGCATCGGTGGGGGCCACAAGCAGAAAATTCGCCTCGTTGATTTCAAGCGCAGCCGCCATGGCGTCGAGGCCACGGTTATCGCGATCGAGTATGATCCGCGCCGTAGCGCCCGTCTGGCGTTGCTGGAATACAAAACTGGCGAGAAGACGTACATCGTCGCCCCGAGCGGCTTGCAGGTGGGCGCCAAGCTGATGAGCGGGCCTACGGCTCCGCCCGAAGTGGGAAACTCGCTGCCTTTGCGTACGGTGCCGGTGGGTCTGCCGATCCATGCCATCGAAATCACCCCCGGTCGCGGGGCGCAAATGGTGCGCTCGGCCGGCGGCGCAGCCACGTTGATGTCGCGCGACGAGGGCTACGCCCAGATTCGTCTCCCTTCGGGTGAAATCCGGCGCTTCCACGAGAATTGCTACGCCACCATTGGCCAGGTCGGCAACACCGAACACGAAAACGTCGTGCTCGGCAAAGCGGGCCGCTCGCGGCATCGGGGCATCCGGCCCATCAATCGCGGCGTGGCGCGCAACCCGGTCGACCACCCGAATGGCGGCGGCGCCGGCAAATCGAAATCCGGCGGCGGCTGGCAGCAGTTGACGTCGCCGTGGGGACTGCTGGCCAAAGGCTACCGGACCCGCAACCGGAAAAAGTTTTCGAATCGGTTCATATTGGTCCGCCGCGATGGCCGACCGATGAAACGAAAATGACCAAGGCGATTAGAGCGGCAAATAGTTGAATTATGGGACGATCAATCAAAAAAGGGCCGTTTGTCGACGGCCATCTGATGGAAAAAATCGTGAAGGCCAAGGAAGCCAAGTCCAAGGCGCCGATCAAGACCTGGTCGCGGCGCTCGATGATTACGCCGGATTTCGTGGGGCTGACCTTCAACGTGCACAACGGCAAGATTTTCAACCCGGTGTTCGTGACCGAAAATATGGTCGGCCACCGGCTCGGCGAATTCTCGCTGACCCGCACCTTCAAGAAGCACGGCGCGCACACAGCCAAAGCCGAGGCGAAGTAATTTTTATGGAAGTTTTTGCCATTACCAGGAACATCCGCATGTCGGCGCAAAAGATGCGCGAGGTCGTGCGCCAGATTCAGGGCTTGCCCGCGCAGCACGCGCAGGCGGTTCTCGCCGTCGTGCCGCGCAAAGGCGCCCGGTTCGTGGCCAAGACGCTCAAGTCCGCCATCGCCAACGCCGAGGACCTCAAGACGCACAAGAAGGAATACGAGGACATGAAAACCGATCGGCTGGTGATCAAGGAGGCCGTGGCCCAGACAGCGTCCACCATTCGCCGTTTCACTCCGAAGGCGCGCGGTTCGGCCGGGCCGATCCTCCGGCGTAATTGCCACATCAAAATCGTTTTATCGGACGAATAAAGTATGGGCCAAAAAACCAATCCCATCGGTCTGCGCATTGCCGTCAATCACGACTGGCGCTCGAAGTGGTATGCCGGCAAGAAGGAGTTCGGCCGGTTGCTGACCGAAGACCGCCACATTCGCGACTTGCTCAAGAAAAAACTCGAGTCCGCCTCGGTCCCGCAAATTCGGATCGAGCGCGCCGCCAGTCGCTGTCGCATCACCATCATGACCGCCCGCCCGGGCATCGTCATTGGCCGCAAGGGCGCGGAAATCGACAAGCTCAAGGAGGAATTGAGCCGGATGACGGGCAAGGAAATCTACGTCGATATCATCGAAATCAAGTCCCCGGAAATCGACGCGCAATTAGTGGCTGAAAACGTGGCGCTGCAACTGGAGCGCCGCGTTTCGTTTCGGCGCGCGATGAAAAAGGCCTTGCAGACGGCCAAGGACTTCGGCGCGGAGGGAATCAAGATTCGCTGTGCCGGCCGTCTCGGCGGCGCGGAATTGGCCCGGGTCGAACAATATCACTGGGGCCGGGTGCCGCTGCACACTTTGCGGGCGGACATCGATTACGGGTTCGCCGAGGCCAACACCGTGTATGGCAAACTGGGAGTCAAGTGCTGGATCTGCAAGGGCGAAGCCAAGGCGCAAAGACCCCAGCCCCAGGCCGAGACCGTTGCCGGATGAGTCACTTACCGATCACTGATTTTCTATGCCCCTGATACCCGATAGAGTCAAATACCGCAAAATGCACCGCGGCAACCGCGCGGGCCTGGCCACGCGCGGCCATACGGTGGCGTTTGGCGAGTACGGGTTGATGGCGCTGGAGCGCTGCTGGCTGGATACCAAGCAAATCGAGTCCGCCCGCGTGGCCATCGCCCGCAACATGAAGCGCCACGGCAAAATGTGGATTCGCATCTTTCCGCAGAAGTCGTACACCAAAAAGCCGCTGGAGACGCGCATGGGCAAAGGCAAAGGCCCGCTGGAGTCCTGGGTGGCGGTCATACGCCCGGCCAACGTGCTTTTCGAAGTGGACGGCGTGACGGAGGCCGTGGCGCGCGAGTCCATGCGCCTGGCGGCAACGAAACTGCCCATCAAGACCAAGTTTATTTCCCGGCACCGCGCCGGCTAAACCATCGACCATGAAAAAATCCCAACGCAAAGAACTTCAAGAAAAGACCCTGGCCGAGTTGCAGGCGGATGGGTTGAACTGGCGCCAGGAGATTTTCAATCTGCGCTTGCAGCAGGCCAGCGCTCAGCTCGAAAAATCGGACCGCCTCCGCACCCTGCGCCGCGACGTGGCGCGCATCGAAACCCGCATCTCCCAACTCCGCAAGAAGGCGGCCTAGTACTTGTATGACTGAGACAACCACGAGCACAACCGCAACCGCAGCCGCGCCAGCGTCCGACCGCGGCAATCGCAAGGAACGCCTGGGCGAAGTCATCTCGAACAAGATGGCCAAGACCATCATCGTTCGGGTCGAGCGGCGGTTTCCGCATCCCAAGTACAAGAAGGTCATCACCGGCTACAAAAAGTTTTATGCGCACGATGAGAAAGCGGAAGCCAAAGTGGGCGACCGGGTGCGCATCGAGGAAACCCGTCCGCTCTCCAAAACCAAGCGTTGGCGCCTGGTCGAGGTCGTCGAGCGCAGCGCGGGCGTAACCCCGGTGGCGGCATGAGGGCGCTGTGCGTGTCCTGAATTCGAGTACGTAGTTTATGTTACAGATTCGTTCCATTTTAGACGTGGCCGACAACTCCGGCGCCAAGCGCGCCGCCGCCATCGGTGTCCTCGGCCGCAACCAGCGTTACGCCCGCATCGGCGACATCATCAAGGCGCACATCAAGGAGGCCGCTCCCGACGGCACCGTCAAGAAGGGTGAGGTTGTGGATGCGGTGGTCGTGCGCACGCGCCAGGTCATCCGCCGCAACGACGGTTCCTATCTCCGGTTCGACAGCAATGCCATCGTCATCATCGACAAAGAATTGAATCCGCGCGGAACGCGCATTTTTGGCCCGGTGGCGCGCGAGTTGCGCGACAAGAAGTTCATGAAGATCATCTCGCTGGCGCCGGAAGTGATTTGAGTTTATGCCCAAACGTCACGTAAAGAAGAACGACGAAGTGGTGGTCATTGCCGGCTCCGACAGAGGCAAGCGCGGCCGGGTCATTGCCGTCCTGGTCCGCAAGCAGCGGGTGATCGTGGAAGGGGTGCGGATGACGAAGAAGCACATGCGCAAGAGCCAGGAGCACCCGCAGGGGGCCATCGTCGAGCGCGAAGGAACCATTCACATCTCGAATGTCATGCAGGCCGAGGCGTTCGACGCGCGGGCCGCCAAACGAGCCGCCCCCGAACCCGCCCCGGCTTGAGGCCCGAGGAAACAGCGAAATGAAAGCCAGATTGTACGAACGATACGTCAAAGAAGTGGTGCCTGCGCTGAAGGAAAAGCGCAAGTACGCCAATGTCCATCAAATCCCGCGCATGCAAAAGATCGTGGTGAACATGGGCGTGAGCGCGTCCCTCGAAAAGAGCGCCATCGACGACGCGGCCAAGGACCTGGCCCAGATTACGGGCCGCAAGGCAATCGTCAGCAAGTCGCGCCACAGCATCGCCAATTTCAAACTGCGCGAGGGCCAGCCCATCGGCTGCCGCGTCACTCTGCGCCGCGACGCGATGTACGAGTTTTTCGACCGGCTGGTCGCCACGGCCTTGCCGCGCATCCGCGATTTCCGCGGGCTTTCGCCGCGGTCCTTCGACGGGCGCGGCAATTATTCGCTGGGCGTGAACGATCAGACCATTTTCCCGGAAATCGAACTCGACAAGATCAAACGGCAGCAAGGGATGGACATCACCATCGTCACCAGCGCGCCGACCGACCAGGAGGCGCTGGAGTTTTTGAAACTGATGGGCATGCCCTTCGCCGAAGCAAAATGAGCGATACGAACATTTATGGCTAAGAAATCATGGATTGAACGCAACAAGAAGAAGACGAACACGGTGAAGAAGTTCGCCGCGTTGCGGGCGGAATTGAAGGCCAAACGGGACTATGCCGGTCTGGCCAAGCTGCCGCGCAACGCCAGCCCGTCGCGCGTGGTCAATCGCTGCTCCATGAGCGGCCGCCGCCGCGGCTACCTGCGCAAGTTCGCCTGTTCGCGTCTGACCTTCCGCGAAGGCGCCCTCAACGGCTTGATTCCGGGCGTAACCAAGGCCAGTTGGTAAGACTATGAACGACCCAATTTCCGACATGTTGGCGCGCATTCGCAATGCCAGCCGCGCCTTGCTGCCGAACGTCGAAATGCCGCATTCCCGGATGAAAGAAAATCTGGCGGGAATCCTCCGCAAGGAGGGTTACATCGCCGAATACGCCGTCGAGGGGAAGTTCCCCAAAACGATTCGGTTGAAGCTGAAATACCAGGGCAAGAAGAGCATCATCGAAGGCTTGCAGCGCATCAGCACGCCCGGCTTGCGGCGTTATGTCGGAGCGACGGAAATTCCCCGCGTGCGCGGCGGGTTGGGTGTCTCCGTCCTTTCTACCTCGAAAGGGGTGATGACCGGCACCCAGGCGCGCAAGCAGAACCTGGGCGGAGAACTGATTTGCTACGTGTGGTAGCGCGCATAAATTAACCAACTTTTCAACCGACTTATGTCACGCATAGGAAAACAGCCGATTGCCATTCCGCCCAAGGTCAAGGTGGAGGTCAAAGGCCAGCAGGTCTTCGTCGAGGGGCCCAAGGGCAAACTCAACTGGGAACTGCCGCGCCGAACCAGTCTCAAAGTCGAAAGCGGCAAGGTCGTGGTCAGCCGCCAGGGCGACGACGCCCAGGCCAAGGCGCTCCACGGCTTGAGCCGCGCCTTGGTCAATAACATGGTGCGCGGCGTCAGCGAAGGCTTTGTCAAAAAACTGGAGATTCAGGGGGTCGGGTTCAAGGCCGCCGTCCAGGGCAACGGCGTGACGCTGAACCTGGGCTACTCCCATCCCATCGTCTATGCGATTCCCGCCCAAGTCAAAGTGACCGTCGAAGAGAATACCAAACTGACCATCGAAGGGCCGGACCGCCAGGCCGTCGGCCAGGTCGCCGCGGAAATCCGGAGTTTCTACCCGCCCGAGCCTTACAAGGGCAAGGGAGTCCGTTATTCCGATGAACGCGTCATCCGCAAGGAAGGCAAGACGGTCCAATAATCTGCGATGAGAACCCAAGAGAAACAGAAATTGGCGCAACTGCGCCGCTGGCGCATCCGCCGAAAGATCCACGGCACCAAAGAGCGCCCCCGCATGAGCGTTTGCTTCACGAACAAGAACATTCACGTGCAATTCATCGACGACGTTGCCGGCGTGACGCTGGTGGCGGCCACGACGACGAGCAAGGCGATGCCGAATCGGGACCAACTGGCGGCCAACGCAGCCGGGGCCAAAGTCGTGGGCGGCCTCGCGGCGCAAGCCGCCTTGAGCAAAGGCATCAAGCAAGTTGTTTTCGACCGCAGCGGGGCCCGGTTCCACGGCAAAGTCAAGGCCCTGGCGGACGCGGCGCGCGAGGCCGGTTTGCAATTCTAACGGGAACGGAAAGAGATATTGTGCCAGAACCAACCAAAGTAGAAAGCAGTGACCATCGTGGCCCTCGCGGCCCAAACCGCGGTCGGCGCGGCCGGCCGGAACCCGAGGCCACTTTCGACCTCGAGAGCGGCAAGGAACTCACCGAAAAGGTCGTCTTCATCAACCGATCGGCCAAAGTCGTCAAAGGCGGACGCCGGTTTAACTTCAGCGCGCTCATTGTCGTCGGCGATAAACACGGACGCGTGGGAGTCGGCCTGGGCAAAGCGGGCGAAGTGGCCGATGCGATTCGCAAGGGCGGGGAAATGGCCCGCAGTCAAATGGTCGGCGTGTCGTTGAAGGACGCGACGATTCCGCATGAGGTTTTTACCCATTATTGCGGGGCCAGAGTTTTGCTCCGTCCGGCCTCGCCGGGGACGGGCGTCATTGCCGGAAAGACGGTGCGGGCGGTCCTGGAAGCGGCCGGCGTGAAGGACGTGTTGAGCAAGTCGCTCGGCTCGAAGAACGCCGCCAACGTGGTCAAAGCCACGCTCCAGGCGCTGTTGAGCTTGCGGTTGCGCGAAGATATTTACAAAGGCCGCGGTTTGGAAATCAGGAAGGTCCCGCCACCCAAGGCGCCCGAGGCTTTCCCCGACTCCAAGACCCCGCCCCCGGCTTCACCTTCGGTTTAGCTTTTATGCGATTACACGATCTCAAACCTCGTCCCGGGGCCAAGCACCGCCGGAAACGGCTGGGGCAGGGGGAATCCAGCGGCCATGGCAAGACCAGCGGGCGCGGTGGCAAGGGCCAGACCGCTCGTTCCGGCAGTTCGATCCGCATCGGCTTCGAGGGCGGCCAAATGCCCTTGATTCGCCGCATCCCCAAGCGGGGATTCAACAATGCCCGCCATACCACTCGCTTTCTGCCGGTCAATCTCGAAGCCCTCAATCGCTTCGAGAACGGCGCGCGCGTGGACGAGGTGGCGTTGCGAAGCGCTGGTTTGGCAAATGGCCGCGGCGACGGAATCAAGATCCTCGGCGGTGGCGAACTGAGTCGGAAGCTGACTGTGACCGCCCATGCGTTCAGCGCATCGGCGCGCACGAAAATCGAGGCCAAAGGCGGAACGTGCGAGGTCGTCGCATTCAAGAAAACCTTGCCGGCCAAGCCTGCGGCATCGAAGGCCGAGCCTTCCCGGACTTAATTTGCCATGCTTGCCGCCATTGCCAATACTTTCAGCAATTGCTTCAAGATTCCGGAACTGAAGTCGCGGATATTGTTTACGCTCATCGTGCTGGCCATCTGCCGGCTGGAAGCGTGGGTCCGCATCCCGGGGTTGAATGGCGATGTGCTGGCTGCTTTTTTTGCGACGCATGCCGGCGCGGGTTCCTCGGTGTTGGGCATGTACAGCATGTTCACCGGCGGCGCCATCGAGCAATGCGCGGTCGGCGCCCTGGGCATTATGCCTTACATCAGCGCGACCATCATCATTCAATTGCTCACGGCGGTTATCCCTACTTTGAGCAAGCTGGCGCGGGAAGAAGGCGGCCGCACGAAGATCGTTCAATATGGACGTTACCTGACTGTGCTCTTATGCATCGGCCAGGGCCTGTTCATGGCCATCGGTTGGGAAAATCCCGAGCGCATTTTCGGCCAGGGCATCGGACGGCTGGTGCTCTACAATGACTCGCATATCTGGTTTTACCGCATCCAAACGGTGTTCATTCTCACGACCGGCACCGTATTGCTCATGTGGCTGGGCGAACAAATCACCGAGCGCGGCATCGGCAACGGGGTTTCTCTCGTAATCACCATTGGCATCCTGGCGCGTCTGCCGCAAGCCGGCATCGCGCTCAAGGACATGTTTTTCCCACCCAGCGGCGTCGAAGCCACTTTCAACCTCGGCCACGCCATTTTGTTGATCGGGCTTTTGTTTCTGGTCATCGCCGGCGTCATTGCCATCACGCAGGCGCAACGCAAGGTGCCGGTCCAATACGCCCAGCGGGCCGTCGGGCGCAAGGTTTACCAGGGCGGCACCAACTTCATGCCCCTGCGGATCAACTACGCCGGCGTCATGCCCATCATTTTTGCGCAGGCCATTCTGATGTTCCCGCAGAAGTTGTTCCTTTTCGCGGGCAACGCCTTCGCCGGGACGCATACGGCGAGTGGAAAATTTCTGAGCGAGACGTTTATATGGATGGCCGGCCGCTTGGCGGAACGCTCGTATGGTTATATCCTCCTCTATTCGTTGATGATCCTGTTTTTCTCCTATTTCTGGGTGGCAACCCAGTTCAACGAGCTGCAAATCGCCGATGATTTGAAGAAGAGCGGCGGGTATATTCCCGGGGTGCGTCCGGGCCAGGCCACGAGCGACTACCTGCACAATGCCATGAGCCGCATCACCCTGGCGGGCGCGGTGTTTTTGACCATTATTGCGGTCATCCCGATTCTGTTGTATAATCAAATGCAGATACCGTACCCGGTAGCCACGTTCTTCGGAGGCACGAGCATGTTGATCCTGGTGGGCGTCCTGCTGGATACCATGCGCCAGATGGAAACTCATTTGTTGATGCGG
>Ga0185299_10005049_pt1 | contig 15291 bp, 11 predicted proteins | sample PaiPotPPA55metaG_FD_128002 | JGI IMG/M metagenome (GOLD analysis project Ga0185299, IMG submission 128002) | Iron sulfur acid spring bacterial and archeal communities from Banff, Canada, to study Microbial Dark Matter (Phase II) - Paint Pots PPA... ...
GTACGAAGCGCCTCGCGAATCCGCGGACGATGCAGCGTCGCGCCCTTGCCGACAGCAGCGGCGAAGGCGTCCGTCGACATGGCGAAGGCGAGCAGGAGAGTAGAAGCAATATTCATGGGGATGTCGTTGTGGCATTAGTGGAAGCCGGCTACTCCCCAAGGACGGAGCGAGACTACTATGGTCGAAATGAATTTGTAAGATTTCCCCGACAAAGTGCAGGGTCACTTCCGCCATCGCGGATACGGGCGTTGCGTACCCGGGAAGTCTCCGCCGGCTATGCGCAGCAATCCTCGCCCGGCTCGTTCGCCGACCGCGACTATTTCCACGCCCAGCAACGCAGCCCGTCGACCGGCCTGTTCGTCTCGCCTCCGTTCGCGTCGCGCGTGCGCGGCGGTGCCCTGACGATCGGCATGAGGCGGCGCGTGAACGCACCCGACGGCTCGTTTGCCGGCATTGCACTGCTGGCAATGAACACCGCCTATTTCAGCTCGCTGCTGGACACGCTCAACGCGGGCAGCAAAGGCTCGATCTTCATCGTCCACCAGGATGGCGCGATGATCGCCCGCAAGCCTTTTCGCGACGACGCGGTCGGACACAGCGTCGCCGGTTCGCCCACGTTCTCGCGCATGGCACATGCCATGTCGAGATCATACGTGGCGGTTTCTCCCGTCGACGGCGTGCGGCGCCTCTATACCTTCGCCCGCGTGCCGGGGACGCCGTTCATCGCGGGCGTGGCGCCGGCTGAAGACGACGTACTGGCGCCGTGGCGCGAACGAAGCCTGATTGTCAGCGCGCTGACGCTGGTGTCGGGGCTGAGTTTCATCGCGGTGTCGTGGTTGCTTGCGCTGTCGCTGCGCGAGCGCGCCCGTGCGCAGGAGGAGCTTGTCCGGCTGGCCGGCACGGACGCGCTCACGGGCCTGCCGAACCGGCGCGCGTTCGACGAACGCATAGACGACGAATGGCGCCGGGCGCGCCGGGCCGGCACACCGCTGTCGGTGTTGTTCATCGACGTGGATGACTTCAAGGCCTACAACGATACGTACGGTCACGCCCTCGGCGACCATGCGCTCGCGACCGTCGCGCACAGCATTGCCACAGCGGTGCGCCGTCCGGGCGATGTCCCCGCGCGCTACGGCGGCGAAGAGTTCGTCGTGCTGCTGCCCGATACGCCTCTGGAAGGCGCGCTGTACATCGCCGAAACGATCCGGCAGCGCGTGGAAGACTGCGAGATCGCCCACCGGGCCAGCGCACACGGGACGGTCACCGTCAGCGTAGGCTGCGCAACGGCGTCGCCGCCGGGCTTGGGCGGTGCGTACGGCCTGCTGGGCGCCGCCGACCAGCAACTCTACAAAGCCAAGGCGGCAGGGCGCGATTGCGTCCGGCCGCTGGCCCACGCTACGGCCCCGGTGGCGAGCGCCTGAAGGCCGCGTCCGCGAGCCGCAAATCGCGCCCGGACCTGCCGTCCCGAGACCAAACGCCTGATTTGCAAGGATTTTTCTCGTCTGTATAATGCGACCTTCCTTTCCAGGGCCACTTCCCCATGAGCAGACTCCTTTGCTTGCTGGCGCTGACGTTTGGCGCGACGCTAGGTGCGATGCAGAGCGCGGTGGCCCAGGAGCATTCTGCGGAGGCCGCCCAGCAAGACGCCGCAGCCAGCGACGCCACCGCCGAAGCCACCCATCAGGTGTCCCGCCTGATCTCCGAGAAGTTCGGCGTCGCGCGGGCCAAAGCAGAGCAGATTTCAGCCGCGGTGATGTCGGCAGCATCGAAATACTCGCTTCCCCCCGCTCTTCTCCTCGCCATCATCTCCGTCGAATCCCGCTTCAAGGAAAAGGCCCGCGGCGCCAATGGCGCAACCGGCTTGATGCAGGTCGTGCCCACCGCGCATAAGCAACTCGTGCGCAACATCGACCTGACTGAAGCGACTGCGAACATAGAAGCCGGATCGGCGATTCTTCACGGTTATGTCCAGTCGGCTCGCGGCGACGTCGGCGCGGCGCTGAAGAGCTACGGCGGCTCGAAAGCCTACGCAGAAAAGGTCAGCCTGCGGGCCAAGACGTTGGCTCCGGAAGTCGGGCTCGACGCCGGTACCAATGCCGAAACGAACGGCGACTGACTGACATCCGTTTCACCACTGCGCAGCAATTCCCTTCTCCGTTTCTCTCTCCGCTCATCGCGCGACGCGCCACTCACCGGCCCGCCGCGGACCGATTTTGCCCATCCTGTAGATGACGACCCGCACTTCCGCCGATCACCAAAGGAGGGAACAATGATGGGATCGGCGAGCACAGCGGTTTCGTGCACAAACTCAGCGATAACCCCAGCCACGCCGCCATGCTGCTTCTCGCCTTGAGCAATTTCCTCCCGGAAGATTCGGTCTCGACGTTGCGGGAGGCTGGCTACGACGGCCATTGCCGCTGTCCCTGCGCAATGTGGCGCGTTTCCGAAGTGCTCGGCGACTTTTTCGCGCCGCTTGCGCATCGCTGAGTTATCGCAAGAGTCAGCCTAAAACGAGCTCCCGCAGTTCTTCGATATTGAAAGGCTTCGCGAGAATCGTCACGCCCGTGTGGCGCGCGCGCTCGAATTCGTCGGCGTAGCCGGTCATCAGCGCGATGCGCTGCGTGGGCCAGGTGCCGCGCACTTTCTCCGCGAGATCGATGCCGTTGAGCCGCCCAGGCATCTGGATATCCGATAACACCAGATCGAAGCGGCTGCCTTCGCTGAGCACGTCGAAGGCTCTGTCGGCAGTGAGTTCGTGACGCACGTCGCAGCCGAACGTGGCAAGCACCGCCGCCACGCCAGCCGCGACTTCCTCGTTGTCCTCCACCAGCAGGATCGAACCGGGATTCAGCCGCGTCGGCGGGGTCGTAGCCATTGTGCTGGCTGCGTCCGCCGGGGCGCTCACCGGCGCGGCGGCTGGGCCGTGGTCTCGCGGCAGATAAAGCCGCACGGTCGTGCCGCGTCCCGGCACGCTGTCAAGGCGCGCCGTGCCGCCCGCCTGCTCGCACGCCGCCAATACCTGCGCCAGACCCAGGCCCGTGCCCGAACCGCTCAGCTTGGTCGTGAACAGCGGCTCGAATGCGCGCCGCGCCGTGATTTCATTCATGCCTTCGCCGCTATCGGTGAAGGCCAGCAGCGCATATTCACCGTCGGACAGAACGTTATCGGCTGTCACGCGAACGTTCTGGCAGCGAATCACGAAACGGCCGCCATGCGGCATCGCATCGCGGGCATTCACGGCAATGTTGATGATCGCGAACTCGAGTTCGGTGGCATCCGCGCGCACCCGCCACATGTCGGGTGACACCTGCACCTTTACCTGGACCTTCTCGCCGGCTGCCGTTTCGATCAGCCCGGTCGCGGCGGGCAACCAGATGGCGAGATCGATGGGTTCCTGCTTGAGCGGTTGCTTGCGCGCGACGCTGAGGAGGCGCCGGGCGAGCGCTTCGGCACCTGCGGTCGCGCGCTCGACCGCCAGCACTTCCCTTTCCAGGCCGTTGAAATTCTTGCGCCGCGCGAGCTCCATGTTCGCGGACACCACCATCAGCAGATTATTGAAGTCATGCGCCACGTTCGCGACCAGGTTGCCGAGCGCGCCCATGCGCCGCAACTGCCGGCTGGACGCTTCCGCCGAGAGCCGCATCGCGACTTCCGCTTGCCAGCGCTCCCATGCGGCTTGTTGCGCCTGCAACTGGCGCAGCGAGAACAGCACGAGCAGCCAGACCGCGACGCACGGCACTGCCGTGATCACCGCGATCAGCGTGTAGTGCTGCCGCCATTCAGAGAGGATGTCGCCAGTGGGAATGCCGCTGGCCACGTAGAGCGGATAGTCACCCACGCGCCGAAACGCCAGCAATCGCTCCACGCCGTCGATGCTCGACCGGACCCGCGCGCGCCCGAACAATTCGTTGTTGCGCATGGCGTCGGTGAACGCCGTGCCGTGGGCGTGGGTGATGCCGGCGCGGCTTGGCGGTTCGCGCACGAGAATGCCGCCGTCGCGCCGGAACAGGCCGACGCTCATGCCAGGTTCGCCGTTCGACAGATCGCGATAGAAGCCGGCGAAATAGTCGCGTTTGAGCGCAATCGACACGACGCCGGCAAAACGGCCGTCGTTCAGGCTACGGCCGACGCTGGTTGTGAATACATCGGTTTGCTGGACGCTACCGACGAACGGCAGTGAAAAATACGGGTCGGGGCGGATGGCGCGGGCGGAGGCGAAGTCGTCGCGATTCGCGATTGAAACGGCTGGCACCGGGAAGTACCGATTGCTCGCGAGCATCTCGCCGGACACGCCGAATATGGTGATGCCGGCCACTTGCGCGAACGATTCGCCGATCACGCTCAGGCGGTCGTGGATGGATTTCTGATTCGCATGGATGTGGTCGTCGTCGCTATCGGCGAGCATTTCCACGATGCGCGTCGAGATTTCGCGGTTGAGGTCGAGCACCTTGACGGCTTGTTCGTCGGCGACGCGGGCTACACGATCGGCGATGTCGTCGGCGTCGGTCATGCGACGCTGGTAGTCGTAATAACCGTAGCCGAGCAGGAACACGACCGGAAATATGATCGCTGCCGCCAGCACGATCAGCAGGATTCGCCGGGTCGCGGCGAAATTGCGCAACGGCAATGGCAGGTCGAGTGCGGCGGAATCCGAAGAGTGCAAAGTGCCAAAGCTCCAAGGGGGTTTCGTTCGCACTCGGGGTTAGGGGTCGATAGCCGGGTGCTGGTTTGGGGGTCGATGCCGGATTGCTGCGTTCCGCGTCCGTGGCCGGTCTATCTTAAACCGACCGCAAGCTTGAGCAGCAGCAACCCGGCATCAACCCCGACCAACGAGCACCCACAGACCCAAACCAACCCCGAGTGCGAACGAACCTCCTTTGGGCCGGAAAACAAAAAACCGGGCCCCGGCCCGGTTTTTCTTCATTCCGATATGTTCCGGTTTTACCAGCCTTGTTGCTGGTAATAACCCGGCTGCGGTTGCGGTCCGCACGGCACATAAGCACGGCGATAGTCGTCGAAGCAATATCCCGGCGGCGGTCCAGGCTGCGCATAGACCGGTTGCGCATAAACCGGCTGATACACCGGCTGTGCATAGACAGGCTGTGCGTACACCGGTTGCGCAGCCGCCGCCGATCCCACCAGCGCGCCAATCACCGCACCGCCCAGCAACGCGCCGACTATCGCACCGCCGTCTCCGCCGCCACCCCCGTGCGCGGACGCCTGGCCCGACACTGCAAGACTTCCGGCCAACACCAACACTGCTGCTACGCGTTTCATTTGAGTTCTCCAGATCCCGTGGTCGGGACTATGGAAATGATCTTATGCGGGTACGGAAGAAATAACTGATGCAGTTAGTAACGGATCATTTCAGCGGATACATATTCGTCAGCCGTTTTTACGTCCTGAGCTTCGGCCCAGACGTCAGGCCTCGGTCGATGCCCGCCGGAGCGCGCGCTCCACCGCGCCGGTCTCGCCATGCGGCACAAAAATGTAGCCCTGCCCCCAAACGGTCTGGACGTAGCGCGGATCGGACGGATCGGCTTCCAGCAAACGCCGCAACCGCCATATGGAAACATCGAGACTACGGTCCCGATATGTCCCCGCCTGACCCCGCAGCTTCTCGTTCAACTGCGCACGCGTCAGCACGACCATCTCGTTCTTGACAAAGATCTTCAACGTCGCAAATTCGCCGGAACGCAACGGCACACGTTCGCCGTTATGCCGCAACTCGCGCGCGGCAAAATCGACTTCATAGGGACCGAACCGATAAGGCGGCCGGTCTTCCGGCGCACCCGGCGACGCCGCATCGCGACGTCTCAGGACAGTGCGGATGCGGGCGAGCAGTTCGCGGGGGTCGAAAGGTTTGGCAAGATAATCGTCGGCGCCGAGTTCCAGGCCGATCACGCGATCGATCACATCCGAACGCGCGGTCAGGAAGATCACGGGGATGTCGTCGCCAGCCGCGCGCAATTCGCGCAGCGCACTGATGCCGTCCTGTTCGGGCATCATGACGTCGAGCACGACTATAGACGGCCGCTCGACGTCGAGGCGTCGTTTGAGGCCTGTACCGTCGTGCAGCACCGACACCGCAAGGCCGTTGCCTTGCAGATATTCGCGAACGAGGTCGCGCACTACGGGGTCGTCGTCGACGAGGAGAACATGATGAGTCATGCGATTCATTCTAAGACGCAAGGGCGCCTTTTCGCGATACCAATTCCTTTCCGCTTCTTTCATCGAATTGCAAGGCCAGCGGGTGCTTAATACGTAGGATCAATGCGCTCAACCGCCCGGCTGAACGTGCACGGGCGTTTTAAGCAGCTGCACCGGGCCATTTTTTCGAGAGTTTTGCGTAAGAATCCGTAACCATCGTTGAGCAGATGAAAAACCGTACTTTTACGATGCCAGCTAAAATTTCAGCATGACTACTTCGGTATTGATCGTCGACGACGACCCGGCGGTATGCGACCTGCTAAGCCGCTTTCTGAACGCGCGCGGGCTCGACGTTTCCGTCCTGCACGATGGTACCGGCCTGCGCCGGCGCCTGGAATACGAACGCCCGTCCATCGTGGTGCTCGACATCATGATGCCGGACATGGATGGCCTCGCCGCGCTTCGCCAGGTGCGCGCCGCCGGTGACGACATCCCCGTGATCTTCGTCACCGCGCGCGACAGCGTGACGGACAAGGTCGAAGGGCTCGAGCTCGGTGCGGACGATTATCTGGCGAAACCGTTCGATCCCCGCGAGCTGCTCGCCCGTATAGACACCGTGTTGCGGCGGCGCGCGCCTGCGTCAACGGGTCGGCCGGAAGCCTGCGCGAGCGAACGGTTCGGCCGCTTCGAACTGGACTTCGTCACGCGTGCGCTGGTGAGCGGCAACGAGCGCATTCCGCTGCGCGACAGCGAATTTGCGTTACTCAAGGTGCTGGTACGGCACCCTTACAAAGTGCTGTCACGCGTGCTGATCCACGATCTCGTGCATCGCGACGACGCCACTTTTAGCGACCGCAGTCTCGACGTGCCAATCTGGCGGCTGCGCCGGATCATCGAAGAAGATCCGGCCAGCCCGCGCCATGTGCAAACCGTGCGCGGCCAGGGTTACGTCTTCATTCCCGATCCGGATGGGGCGCGCAATATGCCCGATCGCGCGTCGACGGTATGAAAATTTTCGGCACGCCGGATTCGCGCGGCAGCAAACGCGCCCGCGTCGGGTCAGGTCGTGCCGGATCGAGCGCCGGGTCGCGCCGCGGCAATCCGTTCAACACGCTGTTCGCGCGCATGGCGCTGATTTCGATGGTCGTGCTGTTTGCCGTGCAAGCCTGCTGGTTCACCGTGCTCACCGTGCAGCGCCCGCATCATGACGCCGAAGGTTACGCGCGCGGCCTGATGCTCGTGCTCGCCGCAGCCAACGACGACGCACGCCAAGGCGTGCGGCTCGCGCCCGCGCTGAGCGTGCAGCTCGTGCTCTCCTCGAACCTTCCCGAAGGCATCACGCTGCGCGAGCCGGAAAACGGTCCCGTCGTGCATTTGCTGCGTGAGTTGAGGACCGTGCTGCCGCCCGGCACGCGACTCGCCGTCGACGGCCCCAGGCACGCGCAACGGCTCTGGGTGCGTTATCCGAACAGCCCGAACTGGATCGTGACGCCGGTCGACCTGCCGCCGGCGCCGCCTATCCTGATCGAATCGGTCGGCATGCTGCTGGCGGCCGTGATCCTGTCGCTGGTCGCAGCGTGGCAGTTGCAGCGGCCATTGTCGCGAGTGGCGCAGGGCGCGCGCCAGTTCGGCGCCGGCGAGCGGCCGGTCCCGGTAGACGAACGCGGACCGCGTGAACTCAGTGAACTGATCCGCGCGTTCAATCAGATGATGCGAAGGATCAACGAAGCCGACGACGAAAAAGCTGTGATGCTCGCCGGCATTGCGCACGATCTGAAAGCGCCGCTCACGCGCCTGAAACTGCGTGCTAGCGTGTTGGTGCAGGATGACGCCGAGCGCGCGCATTTCATTCGCGACATCGATTCCCTGACGCGCATTGTGCAGCAGTTCCTGGAATTCGCGGCCAACGCGCCGACGAGCGGACCGGCCATCAACGTGGACGGGTTTCTCGCGGAACAATTCGCACAGGACGAAGCCGGCGACGACGCCCCCCTGTTCAATCTCGACCTTGCAGCCGGCGATGCCTTCCGTTTGCCTCGCACGCTGCTGGATCGCCTGGTGACCAATCTCGTCGATAACGCGCTGGAACACGGCTCACCGCCCGTCGATATCAGCACGGCCAAGCGCGGCGGCGAGTGGATCATCACAGTGCGCGATTACGGCGAAGGCATCCCGCTCGAGCGTCTGGACGATGCCCGCAAGCCGTTTGTCCGCCTGGACCCGGCACGCGCCGGCGACGGCCATTGCGGACTGGGCCTCGCCATTGTCGGACGCCTTGCGAACCAACTCGGCGGCCGCTGTGATATCGGCAATGCGGCCGAGGGCGGGTTGATCGTGCGGATCGTGATTCCGATGGTGGAACATGTCCGCCCGGGTTGCGGCACGGTGGTGATACACAACACCAGCGCGCCCGAAGCCGTCATGGCTTCCTGAACACCGCTTGCTCGAGTTCATCGAAGTTGAACGGCTTGAGCAGCAGGGTCGCGCCGCTCAGCTCGTCGCCAAGTTCAGTCGCAATGCCCGCCCCATAACCCGACGCCAGCACCACGTGCACACGCGGCTGCATGCGTTTCACCGCGCGCGCCAGATCGAGACCCGACATGCCGGGCATGCGGACGTCGGTGAGCAGGACATCGAATAATTGCTGCGCGATCAGGTCGAGCGCTGCCTGCGCGCTATCCACGGCCAGGACTCTTGCATCGAGCAATTCCAGCAGTTCGCGCGTCGCTTCGCGAGTATTGGCGTCGTCCTCCACGATCAGCACGCGTAGCGGCTGCGGTTCGGTTAGCGTGCCAGGCACACTGGGCGCCTCGTAGACCCGCGAGCGGAACATCCAGCGCACCTTGCGCGCCAGCGCATCCCGCCGATACGGCTTGCTGATCAGCGCCACCCCCTGATCGAGCCGGCCGCCGTGCACGATCGCGTTTTCGGTGTAGCCCGACGTGAACAGCACTTCCAGCCCCGGCAGCATTTCCTTCGCGCGCCGCGCCAGATCGACGCTGCGCATCGGCCCCGGCATCACCACGTCGCTGAACAGCAAGTCGACGCGCACGCCGCTTTCGAGCACGCTCAGCGCGCTCTGGGCATCGGCGGCTTTCAGCACCCGGTAACCAAGCTGGGTCAGCATGGCCACCGCGGTTGTCCGCACGTTCGGATCGTCTTCCACCACCAGGATCGTTTCCGTGCCGCCCGTCACCGGATCGTTCGCGGCTTCCACGCGCACGACTTCGTCTTCCATCGAGCGCGGCAGGTAAAGCTTGACCGTCGTGCCGTGACCCGGCTCGCTATAGAGCTTGATATGGCCGCCCGTCTGCTTCATGAAACCGTACGCCATGCTTAAGCCCAGGCCCGTGCCGCGGCCTTCGGGCTTGGTCGTGTAGAACGGTTCGAAGGCGCGCGCGAGGACCTCCGGCGCCATGCCGCAACCGGTGTCCGAGACGGCGATCATGACGTACTGGCCGCTGCTCAGGTCGTCGTGATGGCGGGTGTAGTCGTCGTCGAGCATCGCATTGCCGGCTTCGATGGTCAGGCGGCCCGCGCCGTCCATCGAGTCGCGTGCGTTGATCGCGAGATTCACGATCACGTTCTGCAAATGATTCGGATCGGCGAGCGTGTTCCACAGGCCGCCCGACACCACCGTTTCCAGTTCGATGGTTTCGCCCAGCACGCGTCGCAGCATGTCGTCGGAACTTCGCAGCAGCCGCGAGACGTCCAACGCTACTGGTTCAAGCGGTTGCCGGCGCGCGAAGGCCAGCAATTGCGACGCGAGCTTCGCACCGCGCTCGACCGCTTCGTGCGCGCGCGTCAGGCGTTGCGTCAAAGTTTCGTTGCCGCTCGCCTCCTGCGTGGCAAGCTGCAGGTTTCCGCCAATCACCTGCAGCACGTTGTTGAAATCGTGGGCAACACCGCCGGTCAGCTTGCCGACGGCGTCCATCTTCTGCGATTGCGCGAGCGCCGCCACCGTTTCACGCCGCTCCGCTTCACTCGCCCGCAACGCCGCCACCGCCTCTTCAATGCGTTCTTCCAACGTCTCGCGATGCCGTTCCAGCGCTTCGCTCAAGCGCTTTTGCTCCTGCAGCGCGGCGTCGAGCGAATGCACGCCGAGCACGTGGGCGGTGATGTCGCGGGAAATCGAAACGAACCATTCGGCGCCGCCCGGCCCGTTCACCGGGGAAACCGAAACGTCCCAGTATTTCGGCGTGCCTTTCGCGGTCGGGCAGAGCGCTTCGAAGCGTGAATGATGGCCTTGCCGGGCGTTTTCAATGGCGTCAGTCAGCAAATACCGCGATTCCTCCGGCCACAGCGCCGACCAAGACTTGCCCTTCATCGGCGCGAAGTCGTCGATCTCCATCAGGCGGATGCCGTTCGCGTTCATGAACTCAAGCGTACCGTCGCGCCGCAGGATCTTGATGCAATCGGTGCTGCCGTTCAGCACGCTCAGGAAGAATGGGCCAGAATCGAGGGAAAAAACCGGCCCGGGATCCGTATCAAGAGCGGTTTCCGGCTCGGGCGCAGCCGGCACGGGACCGAGCGGAAAGCCAAACGGCTTGTCGGCGCGGGCCGCGGGATCGGGCTGGTGAACCGGCGCCGGCAAGCAGTGCGCACCCGTTTCGTCAAGACGTGCGATAGCGGGATCGGGACTGGCTGAGTCGGTCATGAATCGGGCGCGGACAAAGAAGAACGGCGAGGACAGCGCAAGGCGGTTTTTGAGCCGATGCGCTGTAACGTGATCGGCAACAGGAAGCAAGCATTGCGCCAGTGATGCCAATCCAGGTTCAACCGTGGCTGGGGCTTTGCAGCAGCTACTTCACTTCGTCCGCGCCTCATGTCTTTCACATGGTGCGTGTAAAAACCATCCCTGTGACCGGGTAGTTCTTGCGCGCCAGCTTATTTTTGGGAAGGCTTCTGCGTCGCATCGGGAACGCGGGAAACTTCGATTGCAGCGAGAGGCGTTTTCGCCAGGGCCTGGACCTGATTTCGTGAATCTCCCAGTGACTCTGCATGAAGGGCGCGCTTTGGGTCGTTGGAGACTCGCAACCGTCGCGACGATGCACATCCTTGAATCAGGATTTCGAGCGCCGTGCGCGCTTCTTGCTCACTCGAAGGCTTCGCTCCACGGTCGCGTTGCTCCGGCCCCAGGCCTTACGGCTGGAATGTCGATCGACCCAATTTGTTACCCGTTTTTCGACGCGTTTTTCTCGTCATGAATAACCGGCCGTGCGCTTTGCGCCGCGCCAACATGGAGACGCCTCATGCCTCAAGCCACGACGCAGGCCGTTCAGTCGCCGCGCTTTTCCTCCCCGTTTGCCGCAGCTGTTCACGAAGGCCTCACGCATGCGCCGCAAAAAGAATTGCCATCGATGTATTTGTACGACGAAGTCGGCTCCGCCTTGTTCGAAGTCATCACGGCGTTGCCCGAATACGGCGTGACACGTGCCGAGGAGCGTGTGCTGAATGCGCATGCCGGCGATATCGTCGCTGAATTGCCGCGTAACGTGACCGTTGCTGAACTCGGCAGTGGCAGCGGCCGGAAAACGCGACGAATCCTGGAGGCGCTGTGCAAGAAACGCCCGACCGAATATTGTCCGATCGAAATTTCGCCCACGGCGTTGCAACTGTGCCGGCGGGAGCTTGGCGATATCGAGCGGATTTCGATCGTGGGATACGAGCGCGATTATCTGGCTGGACTGGCGGAAGTCAGTGCGAACCGGAAAGAGGGTGAAGTGTTGCTGGTGCTGTTCCTCGGCAGCACGATCGGCAATTTTGCGCGGCTTGCAGCCACGCGTTTCTTGAAGTCGATTCGCGGCATGCTCAAACCCGGCGATTCGTTGTTGCTCGGGATGGATTTAATCAAGCCGCTGGATACGTTGATTGCGGCATACGACGATCCTATTGGCGTGACGGCTGCGTTTAATCTGAATTTGCTTGCGCGGATCAATCGCGAACTGGACGCGGATATTCCGCTGGATGCGTTCGAGCATCTTGCGCGATTCAATCCCGATGCCCGGAGCGTCGAGATGCATTTGCGTGCCAAGCGTCCGGTGCGGGCGACGATTCGCGCGGCGGGGTTAACGGTGGACTTTCGGCAGGGCGAAACGATCTGGACTGAAAGCAGCCACAAATATATTGCCGGGGAGGTCGGACCGTTAGCCGCGGATGCGGGATTCGCTTGCGCAAGGCAGTGGCTGGACCACGAGTGGGGATTTGCTGAGAGTTTGCTTGTGGCGCGGTGAAGTTTGCGACGGGCCGGGTCACTCGCGCCAAGGTTGTTCCGCAAGCGCTTGCAACACGGGATTGACGCCCGTCGGCCGCTGACAAAGCGCGAGCACAAACCACCCTTTCAGTGCTGCTCAAACCTCTCAAACCGCTTTTCGGTATACCGCTCCTCGCTAACCAGATCAGCGACCCGCGCATGCGGCGGGCCGCGCCGTAGCCATTCGAGCATCAGATCGACCTGATTCGCCGGCCCCTGGATCATCGCTTCAACCGATCCGTCCTCCAGGTTCGCCACCCAGCCGCGCACGCCAAGCGCATGCGCCCGGCGCACCGTCGCATGGCGGAACCCTACTCCCTGCACCAAACCCCTCACGTGCACGTAATACGTTTCTATTCGAATATCCAGGTCCGGACTCGGCATGTTGTTTCTCCCGATCAGTGCCAATTCGCCGCGTCGCCGGATGGGTGCCCAAAGCACTCCCGGCAAACGCCATCAGGCCGCATTTTAGACAAGACCAGAAAAACCGGCAGTCCCCATGGGATTGCCATAAGCGAAACCGTCGTGATCAACCCTAACGCACCCATTCACGTTCAACCCAGCCGGAACGGCTGCACTCCATCCGCCGCGTCGCCACCCGCGCGCCGCGCCGCCGCTTCGCGCGGCAACGTCACTTCGAATACCGTGCCGCTCTCCGCGTCGGAGCGTACTTCCACTCGTCCGCCGTGCATCTGCGCAATCTCCCGCGTGATGTAGAGCCCAAGTCCCAGCCCGCCGGTTTCCTGCTGCGGCGGCCCCGACCGATACGGCGCAAAAATAGTCGGCAATACATCGACGGGAATCTCACCCGCGTTCTGCACGCTGATCATGACCGCGTCGGCAGCGTCGCCGTTCAAACGCACCTGAATGGCCGACCCATCGCGCCCGTGAGTCAGCGCGTTGCCGATCAAATTCGAAAACACCTGCGACAACAAATCGCCGTCGCCCTGCAGCAGCGTATCGCCATCGCGGAAAATGAAGATGCGGCCACGGCCCACCCGCGCCTCATATTCCTCGACGATATTCTTCGCCAGCGTCATCAACTCTACCGCCCGCGGCTGCAACGTCACGCGCCCGCCGCGCAGCCGTGCGAGATTGAGCAACTGGTCGACCATGCGCACCATCCGCATGCCGCTGCTCTTGATCCGCGTGCCGATATTCGCCACGTTCTCGTCCGGCACAAACCGCGCAAGATATTCCGCCGATGCGATCACCGCCGACAACGGCGTGCGCAGATCGTGACCGAGCACGGCCATCAGCATTTCGTTGGCATCGAGGAGTTGCTGGACGGTGGCCAGTTGCGTACCAAGCTGCTGCTTCTGCTTCTCGATCTGGATGAACACATCCACCTTCGAATTCAGGATGCGCGAGTCGTATGGCTTGTACAGGAAGTCCACCGCGCCGGCTTCGTAACCGCGAAACGTGCGCCCGGTATCCTGTGCCGTCGCGGTCAGGAAGACGATCGGCACGTGCGCAGTGCGCGGGCTGCCGCGCATCAGTTCGGCGAGTTCGAAGCCGTCCATGCCGGGCATGTTGACATCGAGGATGGCGAGCGCGACTTCGTGCTTGAGCAACAGTTCGAGCGCCGCTGGCCCCGACCCGGCTGCGAGCACGGAAATATCCGGCCGCGCCAGCGACGCTTCCAGCGCAGTGATGTTGTTCTGCACATCGTCTACGATCAGGACGTAAATTGGCGGCCTGATAGCTTGCCTGTTTAGTTCCATTGGCGGAGTTCCATTAGCGTGTCAGCTCCAAGTCAACCTCGTTCGCGGCGTGTAGCACGCGCCATGCCGCACAAGCGGGCGGTCATGGCGTCGAGCGTCAGGATGTCGTGCACGCCGCCGCGCGCGATGGCGCCGAGCGGCATGGCGTCGGACACCGCGGTATGCGGATCTTGCACCCAGCAGCGCCCGCCTGCCCGCTGGATGACGACCAGCCCGCGCGCGCCGTCGTCGTTCGCGCCCGAGAGCACGACGCCGAGCAGCGTATCGGCAAAACACAGTGCCGCCGATTCGAACAGCACATCCACCGATGGCCGCGAGAACCGCACGGGAGGATCGACGGAAAGGGAGATCGAGCGATCAGGCTCGACCAGCATGTGATAACCCGGTGGCGCGACATAGATCGTGCCGCCGGCGATGTCGTCCTTGTCGTCGGGTTCGACGACAGGCAACTTGCAACGTGCGGAAAACAAGCCGGGCAGGAGGCTTGGCGCGTCGCTCCTGACATGCACCACGATCAGCACGGCCGAGCGGAAATCGGCCGGCAGCGCGGGCAACACATGGGTCAGCGCCTCGACGCCACCCGCCGATGCGCCAATCACAATGGCCTCGATTGCATCCAGGGAATCCGCCGACGCTTTCATCGCTAGACCTTTTGATACAAACGCTCGCGCGCATCGAAATCCGCGAAGCTGCCCGCATGTTTTGAAAACCGCAGGGTCTCCTTGCTACCGAGCCCGAGAAAGCCGCGCCGCACCAGCGAATCGCTGAACAATCCCAGCGCGCGATCCTGCAGCGCGCGGTCGAAATAGATCAGCACATTGCGGCACGACACGAGATGCGCTTCGAGAAACACGCTGTCGGTGGCGAGGCTGTGGTCGGCGAACACCACGCGCGACTTGAGCGTCTGGGAAAATTTCGCCGCGCCGTACGCCGCGTGGTAGTAGTCGGAGAGCGAGCGCTTGCCGCCCGCCGCGAGATAATTCTGGCTGAAACTCGCCAGCCGATCCAGCGGGTAAATCCCGCTTTGGGCCTGGCGCAGCGCGTCGGCGTTGATATCGGTGGCGTACAAAACCGTACGGTCCGCGATGTTTTCTTCAGCGAACAAGATTGCGAGCGACCAGAGCTCTTCGCCACTGCTGCACCCCGCCACCCATACCTTGATCG
>Ga0185299_10005050_pt1 | contig 15291 bp, 11 predicted proteins | sample PaiPotPPA55metaG_FD_128002 | JGI IMG/M metagenome (GOLD analysis project Ga0185299, IMG submission 128002) | Iron sulfur acid spring bacterial and archeal communities from Banff, Canada, to study Microbial Dark Matter (Phase II) - Paint Pots PPA... ...
CAAAAAAGTGAAATCCAAATTTTTGCCAGGCCAGAGCAGAACGCTGTAAAAGTTCGGAGAGAATGAGGCCGGCTACCGCCAGTACCGTCAAGGCCGCGCCCAGCATCAGCCCGTGAAAACCGACATCAAGCGTGAATAGATTCCTGGTCCAGAAGGGCGCTTTCTGTGCCGTGTTCACAAGTGAGATTTTAGGTGATTCGGGTGTGCCCATGTTTTTCGTGGGTCTCGGGCCCAAGGCTTGCCCCAGTTGTTTCTCGTGTGGAAGGTGTCTGTCCGGTGCGGCCCCCATGAACTCGTCGCTCCCATCTCTCCCGAGCCGCTCCGAGCTTCGAGGTTCCCCGGGCCATCTACGGTCGCCAGTATCCTTCGCAAAAACACCCAAGGCGGTAGCCGGCGGCTGGTTGACCGCCGGCTACTGATAACCGGTCAATAGGTGTAAACCAAATCAAACTGCAGCCGGTTCAAGTACGGTTCCTGCTGCCCCGCCTTCGTTATGGTCTTCTGGAGCAACGCAGCATTGTTTTCCAGGTTGGTGTTCAGAACTCTTCCGCGCCAATACGTGAAACTGGCGACCGTGTTGGCTCGCAGCTTCCAGTTGGCGTAGATCCTGTTTTGCAGGATGTTGGTGGGCGAACGCTGGTCGCTTTCGGCGATGGAGGCCAGAACCGAATCCTGCTCCTGCCGCAACCAGGCATAGCCGAACTGGAGATCATTCTTGTTCTTGGTTTGCCCGATGCCCACGTCGCCACCATATTCTTTATTCTGGCTGCCAATGCCGGCGATGAGCTTGCCTTTCGTATCCAGCGGATGCGCCTTTGCATCCAGGTTGTCTTCAAACTCGAGCAGCAAGTTGATAGGGAAGCGCGCTGCCGCCGTCTTGATGGTGTTGTTGAGAATGAAATCCGCTTCGTCGAATCCAGAGTAGAAATGCGGTTTCAAAGCTGCGTCCAGAAAAGTGGCATTGCTCATTCCGTTGGGAGCAAAAACGCAAGGCGCGAACTTCGGTGTTCCCACACTCAGGCTCGCGCATCCCGGACCTTCACCGGGCGCTGGAAATGACACCGGTATAGTCACCGGCGGAGTGCCAGGAATGGTAATTGTGCCACCCGTTGTGGTCGCACCGACCGCGAATGCGCCAGCGGCCAGTAGAGCGTCAGGCCGGTTCCAGTGTTCGTTCAGGAATGACGCCGTTGCCGACCACGGACCCGCCTTAAAACTGGTCTGGGCTTGTCCCCCGAGAACATAAGAATCCTGGCCACCAGAGCTCTCGCTATAAAGCAGCGTTATGCCTTGCAACGTGAAGTTGGTAAAAAGGCCATTCTTGACGTTGAAAGACAGCTTGGCGTCGAAACCTTCCGGATTCAAGTCCGGATCGCCGGTCACCGAGGTTCGCTGCCACAAATACGCGAATTTACCACCCGTCACCGAGAACCAATTGTGGGCAACCGGATTGTAAGTGATGTATCCCTTATCCAACGCGATCGTCTTGCGATCGAAAAAGTTGGTCAGAGTCTCGTTGGTCGTGGTTGGATCGCCTTGAGATCCGGTAGCGATCGCGACTCCGCCGACGAAGTCTTGGTTAAGGGCACCCTCCAAGCCAAGACGTACTCTAATGCGGGCGCGGTTACGATCTTGAACTCCGTTTTGCGTGAAATTCTCGCCACGCACCCGAACGTCGCCGGAAAACCGGAAGCGGCCCATCGCCGTGGCCAGCGCAGAGACCTTCTTCTGGTCTTCTTGCGCACTAACCGCCGCATTGGTGGTGTTGGTGCGAATGTCGGCTACGTCTGATTGCAGCTTGCTGACCGAATCCGAGGTCTGACTCGCAGTCGTAACCGCTGTAGCGGCCTTAGATTGGGTGTCCTGCAGTTGGCTTTGCGCTTGCTGCAACTCCTGCTGGGTCTGCTGCAGGGCGGCATCGCGCTCCGCCATCTTGCTCTGCAAGGCCTGGATCTGCGCCTGCTGCTCTGCCATTGCGTCGCGCAGCGCCTTCAGGTCATCGGCGGTTACGGCGGGAGGCGCCGGTGCCACGGCGGCCTTGTGGGCGCGCTTCTTGGGTTTCGCCGGGGCGGCGTCGGTTTGCGCCAACCCGCTGGCAGCGAATACAAAAATCGTGAACCACGTGAGTAGTGCTTTCATTTCGTTCTCCAGTTATGGATTGATTTCCCGCAGCCTGCCTGGCGCTGCGATTGCCAAATGATACACTAATCTCTACTACCCTAATAGACTATATTACCTATTAGTGAATGGTTTTTATGGCTTCCCGTTCTTTCAGCTTTACCGCATCGGGAAGAGGCGCATAATTCAGCTGGGCGGTGAAAGTCTGGCCCTGATCCAGCATCCAGGTCAGAAAATCGACGAACACTTTTTGCTTGTTCTTGTCTTTCCAGTCGGTAGGCACCAGCAGCCAGGTGAAGCTCGCAATCGGGTAGGAATCCTTTCCCGGCGCATTGGTGATGGAGACCCGGAAGTCCGCCGGCAGGGCCTTCATTGAGGCCGCCGCCGCAGTGGTCGAATCCAGACTGGCCTTCACGAAGTTTCCCGCCGCATTCTTTACCGATCCGTAAGTGATGTTGTTCTGCAGGGCATAGATGAGTTCCACGTAGCCGAAGGCGCCCTCCATTTGGCGAATCATTCCGGCAACGCCTTCGTTGCCCTTCGCGCCCAGCCCTTTCGGCCAGTTCACAGACGTTCCTTTTCCTACTGAGGTCTGCCACTCAGAACTCACCTTTGAAAGATAGTCGGTGAAGATGTAGGTAGTTCCGCTGCCGTCCGAGCGGTGCACAACAATGATCGACTGGTTGGGAAGGGAGATGCCAGGATTGGCCTTGGCAATGGCTGGGTCATTCCAGGAAGTGATCTTGCCAAGATAGATCCCTGCAATTACATCCGGAGTAAACTTCAGTTCGCCCTTGAATCCAGGGATGTTGTAGGCCGGAACTACCGATCCCAATACCGTCGGAAGGTGGATCAGTTTGACCTTCGACGCCGCCAGTTGCTCATCGCTCATAGGCCCGTCGCTGGCGCCGAAGTCTACCGTCCCGGCGGTCACTTGGCGAATGCCTCCGCCGCTGCCGATGGACTGATAATTGATCTCGATATCCGGATGTTGTTCGTGATATTGGTTAAACCACTTGGAGTAGATCGGGTACGGAAAAGTGGCGCCCGCACCGTTCAACTTGGTCTGCGCCGAAACCGCAATTGTCAGCAGCAGCACTGCTAGTACTGGGTAGAGCTTTCTCAAGTTGGTTCTCCTTGACGAACTTAGGTTGCCCCGATTAAAGCGGTAACTTGGTTAAAGGACGATGAACAGCCAATGAACAGTTAGGAAATTTAGTCATTCTGCACGAGTTACGCCGGCCAGATGCTGGCGGCGCAGGTGCTCCAGGTAGAGTTGCTCGGCGGATTTTTCCTGCAAACGCAGCAGGTGGCGGACAGTATGCCCACTCACCATATGACAGACCTCTTCGGCGGTATTTTTTACGTGGTCGGCGGCGCGCTCGACTGCGTGCGCCATGGTGATGACATGAACACTGTCCGGGCCCCCGAAGGCTAGTTCCGGCTCCAGATGCCGCATCACAATCAGGTTGTGCAGACGATCGACCTCGCGGTCGGCGCGCAGGACTTGCAGCGCCCGGGCGTGGTCGCGGGTGGCGAACGCGACATCGGTGTCGCCCAGCATCTTTGCCAGCACAGCTAACATTTCGCCGAGGTCGCGCAGGTCCTGCATATCCAGGCGAGCCCGCACCGCATCTGCCCGAGTGGCAAAAGAGAGCAGTAGGTCGCCAACCCGCTCCAGGTCGATCATACATTTCAGGCAGGCCAGCTTTTCCCGGACCTGGTCTACGGAGGCGTGCGCGATCTCGGTGGCCACGCGTTCGTCAATCTCGCGATCTAGCTCATCCAACTCGCGTTCACAAGCGATCGTCCGCTCCAGCGCCGAATTGGCCCCCAAAATCAGGTCTGCCGCGCTCTGAGCGGCGGTGATGGCCACGCCATAGGCCCGAGCGGTCAGGGTAACCAGGGTGTTCGGGACAGGCCTCTCTTCGGCGCACGCAGGATTGTTCGTAGTCGTTGCCTGGTCCGGTCGGATTCCAGTTGGACTTGTCAAAACTGATTTCTCAATGACGAAAGATGAACTTTCGACCTGTATCTATTGAAGACCAAAACCGTTTACAGTTGTGTTAACAGCGCATAAATGTATGGGTGCAACTGCTTCGGCTTCTTCTGCGGTAACCCAAGCCGGGCATTTAGACTAAGAACTACGGTTGGGAATTGACTGGGGATTGACTGTCGATGAAACTGCGCTTGCACAAGATGGTGTTGCTGCTAGGGGCCGTGCTGGCTTCTGTCCTGGCGCTCGCCCAGAGCAATTCTGCGCCGCCCCTCCCTGCCCAGGATCCAGACGAAATCATCAAGTTCCTCAGCAAAATTGTGGCCTGGCATCGCGAGATCACGGTCCAACAACCGGTGGGCCAGCCCTCTGACCTAGCCGCGGTGCAGGAAAATCGCATAGTCGCTGACCAGGTAGTGCAACTGGGCTTTGAATATGCGCGCAGCCAGGCCCAGTTGAAGGCCAAGAGTCCAGCAGCTCCGCAGCCGCAGGCCGAGGCCGACTCCCAGTACCAGGCGCTGGTGCAAGAAGCTCAACGGGCTGACAAAGAGGTTCAGGACACTGACGCAGAGCTGCAATCGGTTCGAGGGAAACTGGCAACCGCGCCTCCCCAGCAGAAAACCCTACTCGAATCGCAAATTGCGGAACTGCAGAGCGAGCTCGGCCTGCTGCACGCTCGGCGGGACGCCCTCGAGAGCATGGTCGAATTCGTGAACTCCAGCAATTCCGGTGGCGGTAGCCTGCGGGCCCGCATCGACGAGTTGGCCCGATCGCTGCCGGCCGCAGTGACCCGAAGTCCGGCTTCCAGTCAGGAGAGGACCCAGCTTGCCTCCCAGTCGGCTGGGAATTCGGCAAATAACGTGTCCATTGTGAATTCCCAGCCTTCCGGTATTTGGGATTTGGCTGCGGACCTGATCAGCCTGTGGGGCAAGCTGCACACTTTGGACGTGGAGTCTTCTTCCACGGCCGATCTGCGGCAAATGGCAAAACAGCTTCGCGAACCCGAGATGGGTCAACTCCGCGCCTTGGTGCGGCAGGGAGACCAGTTGTTTGCCGCTGCCGATACTGCCACTCCATCCACGCTCGCTCAGGAGAAGCAGCAGTTGGACCAGCTAACTACGCAATTCAAGCAGGCATCGGCTGCCATGCTGCCTCTGAGTAAAATGACGGTCTTGCTGGATATGTGTGCCGGCAATCTCGGCGACTTGCGGGAGGGGGTAAAAAGTCAGGCCCGCGCTGAACTGCGTCAGCTTGGGTTCCGGCTGATTGTGCTGCTGTTACTCATCGCGGCAGTGATTGGGGTGGGAGAGATCTGGCGGAGGACCACTTTCCGCTACGTTCACGATGCACGCCGGCGGTATCAGTTTCTGCTCCTGCGCCGTATTGCCATGTGGGTGGCCATCGCCCTGGTGATTGTCCTCACTTTTGCGTCGCAATTGGGGTCCGCTGTGACGTTTGCCGGCCTGCTGACCGCTGGCGTCGCCGTGGCCTTGCAAAACGTGATTGTGTCCATGGTGGCTTATTTCTTTCTCATCGGAAAATACGGGATTCGCGTGGGTGACCGAGTACAGATCGCTGGCGTTACCGGAGAAGTTGTCGACATCGGCTTGGTGCGGATTCATCTTATGGAACTAGACGGCCCCGAATCGCAACCCACCGGACGGGTCGTTGCCTTTTCCAACTCCATCGTCTTCCAACCCGGCGGCGGCGTGTTCAAACAGATACCAGGGACCAATTTTGTCTGGCATGAGGTGAAGCTCGTCCTCGCACCGGACACCGACTACCACGTCGCCAAAGACAGGCTTACTCAGGCTGCGGATGCAGCCCTGGCTGCCAATCACGACAGCCTGGAAAATCAGCGCCAGTTAATGGAGAGAAATTTGAGTTCGGTCTCACCCGTAGAACTCCGGCCTGGAGTTCGCCTGCACTATGCCGGCTTAGGAATCGAAGCGACGGTGCGTTTTCCCGTCGAACTGGGAAAAGCCACGGAGACCGACGATCAGGTTATGCGGGAACTTCTTTCCGCGCTCGATCACGAACCCAAATTGAAGCTGGTCAGCGCGGAAATGCCAGTCGCCAAATCGGCAGAGTGAACCGTCGCGCAGGGATCACGATTGCCGCAATCAACTACTGGATGGTGCTGGCGACATTGGAGAAAGTGCTGTTGGCATTGGTGCCAATCAATTTAATAGTACCCACCACGAGCAGCAGAATCACCGCCAGCATGACCGCGTATTCCGCTATGTCTTGACCCTGGTCATCCGCCCACAATCTGCGGAGTAAACTTTGCATAATTCACCTCGAACCTGTCTCAAACGCCCATAATGAACGGATGGGACGCGCTTGTCAAATCCTTTTGCACCTGACCTGGTGCAATCGTCGGCACTGGGCTGGTGTCCGGCACGGCTAGCGCACGAATGTTGCCGCCCAGGCCGCGTACTCCAACACCCGCCCCGGAAGCACGCCCAAGTAGATGGTGGCCGCCAGACTGAGAGCGAGGGCGAGCCCCAGTCCCGGGGTGATCGGCGGAGCCGGAGCTTCGTCGCGTGGCTCACGCATGTACATGGAAATGATGATGCGCAAATAGTAGTAGGCCGCGACTGCGCTGTTCAGCACTCCAATGATGGTCAGCCCGATCAAGTTCGCCTGCAGCGCCGCGCTGAAGACGTAAAACTTGGCAAAGAACCCGCCCGTGATCGGGATTCCAATCAGCGACAGCAGGAAAATCGTCAGAATCGCCGCCAGCAGGGGAGAGCGGCGTCCCAGACCCGCATAGTCTTCGAGAGTCACTTTGCGCTCACCCAGTCCGGCAAAATGCCCGACCACGGCAAAGGCGCCGACATTCATAGCGGCATAGGAGGCGGTGTAAAACATCGCCGCTGGAATGGCATTTTCCGGCAAGGCCGCAAACGCCACCAGCACATATCCGGCATGGGCAATGGAGGAATACGCCAGCAGGCGCTTCACGTTGTCCTGTACCAGGGCCGCGATGTTGCCGATGGTCATGGAAAGCGCTGCCGCTACCCACATCAGCCACACCCGCCCCGGTGCATGGGCCTGGAACATGATCCGCAGGAGTACGGCAAAAACCGCCGCCTTCGGCGCCGTGGACATGAACCCCACCACCGGCGACGGCGCGCCTTCATAAACATCGGGTGTCCAGATGTGAAAAGGCGCCGCTGCAACCTTGAACCCAAGCCCCACGAACATGAGCGCCACGCCCAGGTACGCCAGCATCGGCCCGCCGCTTCCGTTGAACGGAGTAAGGGAGGCGCTGATTCGCGCAATGCTAGTCGAACCTGTGGCGCCAAACATCAACGCCACACCGTACAGGAAGAACGCTGTCGCAAACGATCCCAGTAGGAAGTACTTGACCGAAGCTTCACTGCTGATGGCGGCACGTCGCCTGAATCCAGCCAGAATGTAAGTCGCGATCGACGATATTTCCAGCGCGATAAAGATCAGCACTAATTCGACAGCCGAGGACATCAGCGCCATGCCGACCGCGCCGAACAGAACGAGCCCGTAGTACTCCCCCGCGCGAATCTGCTGCACTTCCATGTACTCGTACGAGCTCAGAATCACAATGATGGTGACGCCGATCACCAGCACGTGGAAGAAGATGCTGAACGCGTCAATCCTAACCATCTCCCAGAATCCAAATCCCCAGAACTGCTGTCTAGCCTGGAAAGAAGTTGCCGCCAGCGCGGCGATGGCTCCCAGCAATGCAACGACGCCCAGAAGGCGCTGACTTCGGCGCTCGTCCATGATGGGATCGAGCAACATGATAATCATGCCAACCACCGAGAGCACGATCTCGGGCAGAATCCGAACATAATCGGCGTTCGGGATCAAATTTGGAGCGATCACCGACTCACCACCTTGGCGGCGAGCTGGGCGAACGGCAGTAGCACATTGCGGACTGCCGGATCAATAGTGTTCAACCACCATAACGGCGCGACTCCCATCACCAGCGCCATGATGACCGCCGGCCACAGGGCCGCACGCTCCCGCATAGTCAGGTCCGGTAGGGAATTGTTCTCCGCATGCTTAACCACGCCGAAGAACACCCGCTGGTACATCCACAGCAGATAGCACGCGCTCCAGATCACGCCTGTGGCCGCAACGACTCCCCACCATGGTTTGGCTTGGAAGGCCCCGCTCAATACCAGGAATTCGCCGATGAACCCATTCAGCAGCGGCAGTCCCACGGAAGCAAGAACTACAAAAAGAAAGAAAGTGGAATAGGCCGGCATGGGTGTCGCCAGCCCGCCGAATTCGGAAATCTCGTAAGTGTGGCGGCGTTCATACAAAATTCCCGCCAACATGAACAAGCCGCCGGTCGAAACTCCGTGCGCCAGCATCACGAACATTGCGCCGTTCAATCCCGCCTGGGTGAAGCTGAAAATCCCCAGCACCACAAATCCCAGATGGCTGATCGACGAATACGCGATCAGCTTCTTCATGTTCGGCTGCACCATGGCCACCAGCGCGCCATACACGATACCAATCAGCGCCAGCGCCACAATCCACGAAGCATTAGCTCGCGACTGCTCGGGAAATAGCCCAAGATTGAAGCGCAACATGCCGTAGGTACCCATCTTTAGCAGCACTCCCGCCAGCAGCGCCGAGCCTGCCGTTGGAGCCTCTACGTGAGCGTCAGGCAGCCAGGTGTGGAACGGGAAGAGCGGCACTTTTACCGCAAACGCGATGAAGAATCCCAGGAAAAGCCATTGCGCAGCGCCGACGAAACCCGGAACTTGCCCGCCGGCGATCGCCTTTTGAATGTCCACGAAGTCGAACGTGTGCGGAGAAGTGTTCGCATAGAGCCACAGAATCCCCGCCAACATGAACACCGAGGCCACCATCGTGTACAGGAAAAACTTGATTGCCGCATACACCCGGCGACCGTGCCCGTACATTCCGATCAACAAGGCCATCGGAATCAAAGTGGCTTCCCAGAAGAAATAAAATAGAAACAGATCGAGCGCCACGAAGACGCCGATCAGCGCGGTCTCCAGCACCAGCAGCAAAATGAAGAACTCTTTGACCCGTTCATGAATCGACTTCCACGAGATCAGCACACATAGCGGCGTGAGGAAGGTAGTCAGCACCACTAGCCACAGTGAAATCCCGTCCATGCCCATGTGGTAATGAATATTCGGCGTGGGGATCCAGGGAGTATTCTGATCAAACTGGAAACCGGCCTGGTCGCGGTGAAAATGCGCCGGCAAGTGCAACGACAAGACAAAGGTGAACAGCGAAACCAGAAGCGCGAAGACGCGGATCTCCCGGTCGCGGCGCGGAGCAAAAAGCAGCAGCACGGCCCCAGCAGCCGGGGCGAACGTGACCAGAGTCAGAATGGAGTGATCTAGTCCGTTCATCGCGTCCCCACCCAGACCATGTAAGCGATAACCGCCGTCGCTCCAACCGCCACCCATCCCGCATAGGAGCGAACGTTCCCAGACTGCATATGACGCACGTCGTCCGAGAGTTCACGGGCCGTGGCCGCGCTGCCGTCGAGGGTGGCGTCAATCACGCCCTGATCAATTCCGCGCCAGAACACGATCCCAGAAATCGCAATCAACGGCTTCACAAAAATCCAAGAGTAGAGTTCGTCGATCCAATACTTGTTCGCCACTGCTTGGTAAAGGCTGCCGAACGCTACAGCGATCTGCTCCGGCAATTCCGGCCGCTGGTGATACAAAAACCATGCCAGCAGGAACCCAAACGCTGCGACGCCGACAGAAACCATTGCCAAAACGTTCTCGGATGGTCCCTCTTTTTTCACACCCTCAGCAGGCAAAGTTGCCGGCACAGCTTCTTCCGCAGCCGCGGAAACTGCCGGCGCCGGGTGGAACACAGGCGCCAGGAATTTGTCGAAGCGCTCGCTTCCGATCCACCCGCCGATGATCGAAAGAATCGCCAAAATCGCCAGCGGTACCAGCATCACCGCCGGACTCTCATGTACCCCGCCACGCCCATGCCCGTGTGGCGTGGACACTCCTGTCCGCGACTGCTCGTCGTGCGTGTGCTCTTGCGTCCCGCGATACTCTCGGAAGAATGTCATGAACCACTGCCGGAACATATAGAACGAAGTCAGAAACGCGGTAAACAGTCCGATAGCCCAGTAAATCCAGCTTCCATAAGGACTGGTGAAGGCCTGAAACAAAATCGCGTCTTTACTGAAGAATCCCGCCAGTGGCCAGAACCCAGCGATGGCAAACGTTCCGGCGGACATAGTCCAGAACGTCCACGGGATCTTCTTTCGCAACCCACCCATCTTGCGCATGTCCTGCTCGCCGCCAACCGCATGGATTACAGAGCCGGCAGCAAGAAACAGGAGTCCTTTGAAAAACGCATGCGTCATTAGGTGGAAGATGCCCATCGAAAACGCGCCCACGCCGCAGGCGAGAAACATGTAACCAAGCTGCGACACGGTGGAATAGGCGAGCACCCGCTTGATGTCGGTCTGCGCCATGCCGATGGTCGCGGCAAAAATTGCTGTCAGCGTCCCGATGATCGCCACTACCGTCAGCGCCGTCGGTGCGTGCTCAAAAATCACGTGCGACCGTGCCACCATATAAACACCCGCGGTGACCATGGTCGCGGCATGAATCAGCGCCGAGACCGGCGTTGGACCTTCCATGGCGTCGGGTAGCCAGACGTAAAGCGGAATCTGCGCCGACTTACCGCACGCGCCAACCATCAGCAGCAGAGCGATCGCGGTGAGCAGCCCAACTCCCGAGCTCTCAACCGGAAACTGTTGCGGGCTTTGGGCAATCGCATTGAATATGTGTGAAAAATCCATCGAGCCGAATTGCTTGATCATCAAAAACAGGGCAATCAAGAATCCACAATCACCAATGCGATTAACGATGAATGCCTTTTTCCCCGCGGCCGCCGCCGAATCCCGCAGAAAGAAAAATCCGATCAGAAGATACGAAGCCAGCCCTACGCCTTCCCAGCCAATAAACATCAGCAGGTAATTACTGGCGAGAACCAGTGTCAACATGAAGAACATGAACAGGTTTAGGTACGAGAAGAAGCGGTAGTACCCGCCCTCTTCCCACATGTACCCAACCGAATAGATGTGAATCAGAAAGCCGACGCCGGTGACGACCAGCAACAGGATGAGTGAAAGTTGGTCGAGCGAGAACGAGAAATCAACCGTGAAGTCGCCGGAACGCAACCATGGCGCCACTCGCTCAATGTGTGGAATCGTCGGCAGGGAAGAGAACCGCGCGGCAATCCACAACGTCATGAGAAACGCCGCGCCGCAGAAACTCAGCGCCACCGCCGCCACCGCCTGCCGCGAAAAGCGCTTCCCGAGAAATCCATTGATGGCCGCGCCCGCAAGAGGCAACAGCGGAATCAGCCAGAGATATAGGTTCGGCGGCGTCATAGTTTGAGCAGGTTTACCTGATCAATATTCAAAGTCTCGCGCGTGCGGAACAGTGCAATGATGATGGCCAGTCCCACCGCCGCTTCCGCCGCCGCCACCACCATTACGAAAAAAACGAAGACCTGTCCGCTCAAATTGTGCCACTGCGCCGCGAAGGCCACGAACGAAAGATTCACTCCGTTGAGCATCAACTCAATGGACATGAAAATGGTGATGATGTTGCGCTTGATCAAAAACCCGGTCACGCCGCAAGCAAACAGAATCGCGCTCAGCACCAGGTAACATGACAGCGGAATCATCAGCCCTCCTTCCGTTCTGGCGCCGACTCCGGCCGGGCCGCCAGCACCACGGCTCCCATGATCGCAATCAGCACAAGGATCGACGTGACTTCGAATGGCAGCAGAAATTCGTGAAACAGTAGCTGCGCAATATCTGCCGGCGGCCCCGGCAGTGCTCCGAGGGATACGGTTCTAGTGTCCGAGTGCATCAGCAGCGCCCAGCAGACGATCACTGTAACTGCCAGCATGCCCGGGATCCCCAGCAGCCACGCCACCCGACTGCCTTCGGTGTGCTCTTCTTCGCCTGCGTTGAGCAGCATGATGACGAACACAAACAGCACCATGATCGCACCGGCATACACAATGACCTGCACCGCCGCGACAAACTCCGCGCCCAGCAACAGATATTCCACAGCGAGCGATCCCATCACTACCACCAGCGACAGCGCGCTGTTGATTGGATGTTTCTGCAGCAGCAGGTTAACCGCGCCCACCACGCAGACCAGACCGAACACCGAAAATAGAATCAGATGAAGCATAAAAACCCAGTTGTCAGTGGCCAGTTGTCGGTAGGCCTTTACTGCCCACTGACCACTAGCCACTGCGCACAGCTTTTCAAGCTCTCCACGCCACTACCAATGCCGTAATTACTAGATTCGCAATCGCCAGCGGCAACAGAAACTTCCATCCGAAGGCCATAAGCTGGTCATACCGAAAGCGGGGCAGCGTCCCCCGCACCCAGATATAGATAAAGAGGAAAATAAAAATCCTGGCCGCAAACCAGACCAGGGGTTCAAGATCACGAAGCCATTCCCACGGTCCAAACACCGGTCCACTCCATCCGCCGAGGAACAGCAGAGACGCCAGGCACGCAACCGTGATCATGTTGGCGTATTCTGCCATGAAGAACATGGCGAACTTCATCGCACTGTATTCGGTGTGATACCCGGCCACCAACTCGGTCTCAGCTTCCGGTAAATCAAAAGGAATGCGGTTGGTTTCCGCGTAGGCCGCCATCATATAAATGAAAAACGCCACAAACTGGCCGCCGCGAAAAATATTCCAGTTGGGAATGAATCCCCAGAAGTGCCCGCCCTGAGCTTCAACTATGCCACGCAAGCTGAAAGTCCCAGCCAGGATCAGAACTCCAATCAGCGAAAGTCCCAGCGCAATTTCATAGCTGATCATTTGCGCGCTCGCTCGCAGCCCGCCGAGCAGCGAATACTTGCTGTTCGACGACCATCCCGAAAGCGCCACGCCATACACCCCCAACGAAGTGATGCCTAAAACCACCAGCAGTCCGATATTGACGTCGGTGATCTGCATCGGAGTCGTGATACTGCCCACGTGCAGGAAGTTACCGAACGGAATCACGGCAATCGAAGTGATCGCAAAAATCACGGCAATCATCGGCGCCGCAATGAACAGCGGCCGGTACACGTGCGGCGGCGTCAGATCTTCTTTAAAGAGAAACTTCACTCCATCAGCGGCCGGCTGCAGTAGGCCAAACGGCCCCACCCGCGTGGGTCCCCAGCGATTCTGCATATGGCCGACGACTTTGCGCTCCAGCCAGACGGTGTAAGCCACCGCCGTCAGAAGCACAAACAGCGCCAGAGCAATTTTGATTACTGCGACGATAATGAAGGTTAAGATGGGCAACGCGTTCGTCTTTCTTCGAATACGAGTGGTTTGTCGCCAGTGGTCGGTGGCAGTCATACCGGTTTGTTTTACTGCCCACTGACCGCTAGTCACTGAACACTGCTACTAATCCACCGGGACTTCTTCTACTGGTTCAGGGTTCTTGTTCTCCATTACCGAATTCAGAGTCCGAGAGTACCGCCCCAAAGTTCCCGAACTAAAAAGATTATTGTTGGCAGGGACGATGAGCGCTGGACTCTGAATCGCTCCCGCTCCCATCTGCGAAATTTCGGTGTGCTGATCGTTTCCGGCCATCAACTCTACGCGGGAAATTCCGTAGCCCGGCACCAATCGCTGGATTTCATCGAGCATCGCCATGGGATCAAACGGACTCATCTTCGGTTCCAGGCCATTCGCCTCCAGCCAAACGCTGTGTTGATCGGCCTCACCCGATTGCGCCCCTCGCGACTGCCCCATATCGGAATGAACTCCGTGACCGAATGGGACCAGCTTGCGAACGTCGAATCCCATTGCATCGGCAATCCGGACAATCATCTCGAAATCCGGCTTGGCATCGCTTACCTCGCCCGCCTTCTTCACAATCTGCACATCGCCGCAGGTATTGGTGAAGGTTCCGGACTTTTCGTAAGCATTCGCCGCCGGTAGCACCACGTCGGCAACCGCAGCTGTCTCGGTCAAGAACATGTCCTGCACCACGATAAAGGTCTTTTCCAAATCCGCGGGTCTTACGTGCAACCGTCCGACTGGATTCGCGCCGACCACGTAAAGCGCCTTCAGCTTGCCCGATTTCGCGGCATCGAGCATCTCAGGCAGACTTAGACCCTCGGCTGCGGGCAAGCCCCCCCACTCATGGCGGAACTTGCCGCCTTCTGCAACTGGAACATATCCGGGCAGCAGGTCAGGATCGAGACCCATGTCCGACGCACCCCGCGAATTGGCATAGTCAGCGAGGCCAAGCAACTTCGCCCCAGGAATCGTGGAGGCGAACTTCGCCAGCGACTGAATGCCGGCGCCGGAAATCTCAGCTCCAAAAATAATGATCAGATGGTGTTCGCCGCGGAGCTTCTCGCGAAGTTCGCTCAAATCCTTTGGCAGCGACGGGCTTCCCCGCCCGTCCTGACCACTGAGAAAGGACACGACGTCGTCGTAGGCGTCGGATGCAATCTGAATGAATCTAGTCGCCTGCTTCTCCAGTTTGATCGTTTCGGCATTCACCACATAAAGCCGCGCATTATGCAGCCGAACATTATTCCGAATTTGCCACGCGAGCAGAGGATGCTGATTGGTAGGATCGTTTCCGATCAGAAGAATCGCCGGCGCGTCGTACACATCCCGCATGCTCGCCGTGGTTACGGTCTTTTCGTGAAGCGACTGCGCCAGAGCAGGGAAGTCGGCGGTGCGATGATGATCAATGTTGTTGGTGCCAAGCACAGCGCGGGCGAACTTCTGCAGCAGATAATTTTCTTCATTCGTAGTGCGCGTAGAGCCGATCACGCCGATCGCTTGTCCACCGTCTCGATCACGAACTTCCGCGATTCGCTTGCCGATCATGGCAAACGCTTCCTCCCAGGTCGCAGCCATCAGCCGCCCGTTCTTGCGTACCAGCGGCGTCGTAAGCCGGTCTTCGTGGTTGGCAAAGTCGAATGCATAGCGACCCTTGATGCAGAGGAAATCGCCGTTGATCCCGCTCTTGTCGCGATTGTCTCCGCGCACGATCTCCGTACCAGTATCGGACCGCCGCACACCCAGAGTGATCTTGCATCCGTCGCCGCAGTGCGTGCAGGTCGTGCCTATATGGTTCATCTCCCACGGACGCGTCTTGTAGCGATAGGCTC
>Ga0185299_10005052_pt1 | contig 15286 bp, 11 predicted proteins | sample PaiPotPPA55metaG_FD_128002 | JGI IMG/M metagenome (GOLD analysis project Ga0185299, IMG submission 128002) | Iron sulfur acid spring bacterial and archeal communities from Banff, Canada, to study Microbial Dark Matter (Phase II) - Paint Pots PPA... ...
CAGCCGCAATAAATGCTCTGAAAAAAATCTGATGCAGGTGATTGGCAAAAAAGGCGCCCAAGCCGCAAGGCGCAAGCGCTCTTAAGTACGACACGCAGCCCCACGTGATCGGCTCTGCCCGTCGCGGTAATGGCGGGTTAATGTTCACGCAAGGGCTGATCCGTTTTCATTTCACGGTCGGCACCAAATAAACTTAACTGTTTCTGTTGCGCAACCGCCGCACGTCCATGCGCGCGCGCCGGTACGCGCGGTGACCTCTGGCGATCGTCATACACACTGCGCCCATCCAGCGACGCTGAAATGGCGTGTTCGTGCGCAATCACCTCTGCAAAATGCGCGACCGGCCGGTACGTTTCCTCCACGTTCCGCACAAATCGTTCTAGCCGCCTGAATCCTTCCACCTTCTCGGTGTGCCCCACCTTCGCGCTATCCAATCCTCTGCGCAAAACTGCAATCGATTCGTCGTAAGTTTTCAACGGAACAGGAAACGGATGCCGGTCCTTCCCGCCCAACGCAAACGAAAATCGCGCCGGATCCGAAAAGCGGCTTGGCGCCCCATGCACCACTTCCGCAATCAACGCCAGTGATTGCAGCGTCCGCGGCCCGAGATTTTCCAGCAACAACAACGAAGCGAAGTCGTGCAGCTCACGTTCATAGGCCACCGCCAACACCGCCCCGAGCCGCTTCAAATCAACATCCTTTGCGCGCACGTCGTGATGCCGCGGAACCGTCAATTTCGCCGCTTCGCGCAAGGCTTTCTCCGGCTCTTCGCGCGCCATCCCCAGCATCGCCTTCTGTGCCGAGGCCGCCTGCGCATCCACCAGGTTCATGATCGGGCCCTGGTGCTGCCCCACAATCGCCGTGTGCGGATCACACGTAAAATCTCGCACCGTCGCCGAATGCCAGTGATATCGCCGCGCCAACCCATTTCCGGGATTCATTCCTTGCTGCACCACGGCCCACTCTCCCGCATTGCTCACGATAAATGTGTGCAGGTACAGTTGAAAGCCGTCCGCAATTGCGTTGTTATCAATTTTTGCCGTCAGCCGGCTGGTGCGCACCAGGGCATCGCCTCCCAATCCCGCGGCGTTTGCAACTGCGCTCAATTCCGCCGGCGTCTTCCGCGATTGCTTTCCTCTTCCACCACAAACATGCAGTCCGAGCTCATGCGCGCGCGGATTCAGTCCGCGTTTCAACGCGCCCACTACTGAAGTGGTGATCCCCGACGAGTGCCAATCCATCCCCATCACACTGCCAAAGGCCTGAAACCAGAATGGATCGCTTAGGCGCGAAAGCAATTCCCCGCTTCCGTAGTTATAAATAATATTTTCCGCAATCGCCGACCCTAACTTGGTCATGCGCTCGGACAGCCAAGGTGGCACTCGCCCGCCATGCAAAGGCAAATCAGCAAATCCAGATCGTTTCATCTCAGATTTATTTTACTCCCCAAAAGTAAGAGTGTATTCCCGCCGATGTGCTGGATCGAAAACACTCATCTCTAGCCAATTTAGATGCGATGACTCCTTGTTTTGCCAAGTCGGTTTTAGAGGAACCCGGCAAGCAACAAACAAAGGCGCTTGACTATTATTCCATATTTCCAGTATTATCGAATCATGTCCAACGTGACGCCCGCTCAGATCGCCCGTTTCGCCGACATGTTCTCCGCGATGGGCACCGAAGCGCGCCTCCGCATCATGCAGCTCCTGATGACCGCGGAGCCCAAAGGCATGATCGTCGGCGATATCCAATCAGAAATCGACATCCCCAATTCCACGCTCTCGCACCACCTCGAAAAACTAAAAAGTGAAAACCTCGTCACCGTGCGGCGCGAAGGGACCTACCTCTGGTATCGCGCCAATACTGACGCGCTCAAAGATCTTCTCGGCTTTCTCTACGCCGAATGCTGCACACGCAACCATGTGGTCGCGCCAAAAGACTTAGTTTCGATTTCCAGGTAAAAGGAGACGCGCGTGAGTTCAGAAAATATCAAATCTATCGTGCAGGAAAAGTATGGCGAAGCAGCCAAACGCGCCGCGTCGGGTCAAGCCTCCGCGTGTTGCGGCTCGAGTCCCGCATCCGCCATCGAAGGGTGCGATCCCATCACCGCGAATCTCTACAGCGAAGGTGAGTCCGGCTCCGTACCGGAAGCCGCGCTGCGCGCTTCACTCGGCTGCGGCAATCCCACCGCTCTCGCGAAGCTTGCGCCCGGCGAAATCGTTCTCGATCTTGGGTCGGGCGGAGGCATTGACGTTCTCCTCTCCGCGCGTCGCGTCGGCCCCACCGGAAAAGCTTACGGCCTGGACATGACCGACGAAATGCTTGCATTGGCGGAAGAAAACAAACGCAAATCCGGTCTCTCCAACGTCGAATTTCTGAAAGGTGAAATCGAAAATATCCCGCTGCCCGACAACTGCGTCGACGTCATCCTCTCCAACTGTGTAATCAATCTCTCCGGCGACAAGGATCGCGTTTTGCGCGAAGCATTCCGCGTTCTCAAACCCGGCGGCCGCTTTGCAATTTCCGATGTAGTAGTTCGAGGCGAAGTCCCAGACCAGATTCGCAAAAGCATGGAGCTGTGGGTCGGCTGCGTCGCAGGCGCGCTTACAGATGCGGAATATCAGCAAAAGCTCGCCGCCGCAGGATTCGAATCCATCGACATCGAGCCGACGCGCATCTACAGCATCGATGACGCCAAAGAATTCCTGAGCGCCGCAGGCATCGACGCCGACGCAGTCGCACCCCAAATCCGCGACAAATTCATCAGCGCCTTCGTGCGCGCACAAAAGCCCGCCACCAACACCTGCTGCGGCCCCACCTGCTGCGCAAATTAACTCCGCGCTTTAGGCGCCGCACGTAACCATACTCTACGCCCTGAATTGGCCAAAAGTGGCAAGATCTTCAGAGCCTCGGCTAGCGCTTGGCAGCACAGAAAAAATATGGTCGACGCGACCGGAGACGCGTCCGCCCAACCGATCAGAAATTTCGCCAAAAATTTCGATGAACAATTGGTGGACGTGACCGGGATCGAACCGGTGACCCCCTGCTTGCAAAGACAAGAAAGAAAATCTATCTGATTGGTTCGCTTGGCTTTGTTCTGTGTCGTAGTACCCAGTGAGCCCGTGGACCCCCGTTTGTAGCAGACACAGCCGGTTGGGGCTCGTATACCCTTGAGGGTCAAATACTTTTTCAAATCGGATCATTCCTCGAATAAAATCTCGCCTTGATTTCGATGCCGATCAATGGTCACACGCCGGGTCAAGAAAATCTTCAAGATCGATTGAGGTCTGCTGAAGAAGAGCGCGGACGGCTTCGAGAAGAAAACGCACGTCTCCGTGCGATGCTTGGCATCCCTGAGTTAGTCGGGGACAGAACTGGTTTGCACTCTGGCCCGGACACCGCGAATTCAGTCAAAGCCAGCAATCTTTCAACTCCGGAAGAGAAGATCACATTGTTTCGGAGCCTCTTTCGTGGGCGCGAGGACATTTATGCCGTCCGATGGGAAGGAAGGGGAGGAAGGTCGGGCTATTCGCCAGCCGGGGTCATGGACTGGCGTGCCATTCACTCAGTAAGACCAGAAGAGCGCAAACGGATTGCACGCAAGACGCGTATGCTCCTGCCCCTAACGAATGACGCAATTCGAAAACATCTCACCGGAAAACAGACGATAGGAATTTATCCACTTCTGCCAGACGAGATGTGCTGGCTTCTCGCAGTCGATTTGGATAAGAAATCATGGATAGCCGATGCGGCTGGGTTTCTTGAGACATGCCGCCGTTTCCATGTGCCAGCAGTTGTCGAGAGATCTCGATCAGGAAACGGGGCACACATCTGGGTGTTCTTTGATCGCCCTGTACTCGCTGGCGATGCCAGAAGGCTCGGATGTTCCCTGCTGACACGGACCATGGAAAAGAGACATGAAATTGGCCTCGATTCATACGACCGCCTGTTCCCAAGTCAGGACACGATGCCCAAGGGCGGCTTCGGGAATTTGATTGCCTTGCCATTGCAGAAAGGTCCCAGAGAACAAGGCAACAGCGTGTTCTTGAATGAGCTCTTCGAACCGCATGCTAATCAGTGGAAGTTCTTGGAGTCAGTTCAGAGAGTTAAGACTGACGAGCTCGCCGTGTTGATCCATGAAGTCACGCCCGAGGGCAACACGCTCGGGGTACACCTTAGCTTGCCTGAAGGAGATGACGGCAAGTCGCCGTGGCTATGGAGCCCCTCGCGGAGCAGGAAAGAAAAAAGAATCACGGACCCGTTGCCACCGACCGTTCGTTTGATCACAAGCAATCTAGTTTATGTCGAAAAGAAGGGCCTCCCGTCCTCGATGCAAGATCGTCTGATTCGCATCGCTGCATTTCAGAATCCTGAATTCTACAAAGCTCAGACGATGCGGCTGTCGACTTATGGCAAGCCACGTGTCATATCCTGTAGCGAGAACTTCCCTGAACACATCGGTCTTCCGAGAGGATGCCTAGAAGAGGTGGTCAGCTTGTTCAAGGGGCACGGAGTCAGGGTCGAGATTCAAGATGAACGAACCACAGGACAAAACATTAATGTTTCTTTTCGTGCTGAACTGCGAGGTGAACAACACGAAGCGGTCAGACAATTGCTTGCTTACGACGAGGGCATACTGTGCGTTCCAACCGCCTTCGGAAAGACGGTAGTTGGAGCATGCCTTATTGCACGTAGAGGCGTCAGCACGTTGATTCTTGTCCACCGGCGTCAATTGATGGATCAATGGCGCGAGCGACTGGCGGCTTTTTTAGCATTGCCAATCGGCAACATCGGGCAGTTTGGGGGAGGGAAAAGCAAGAGGACGGGCATGATCGACGTCGCTGTAATCCAAAGCTTACAGCGCCAGGGTGTAGTTCATGATTTTGTGGCCGAGTACGGCCACGTCATTGTCGATGAGTGCCACCATCTCTCGGCTTTCACCTTCGAGCGTGTACTTCGCCAAATCAAAGCTAAGTACGTCTTGGGCCTGACGGCTACACCGACCCGGAAGGACGGACACCATCCCATCATTTACATGCAGTGCGGTTCCATACGTTTTCATCTCAGCCCCAAGAAAGCGGCCCAGTCTTCGCCGCTTCAACACACGGTAATACCGCGGTTTACCGACTTTGCTTGGGAACGTTCAGAGCACGAGACCACGATCCACGATATTTACAGCGCGCTTGTCACCGACCAGCGGAGAAACGATCTGATCGTCAAAGACATGCAGCAAGTTTTGTCTGATGGGCGTTCGCCGCTTGTTTTGACGAGCCGGAAAGAGCATCTGGATTACCTTGCCGGACGCCTACGCGGGATATGCCAGCACATCTTTGTCTTGAAGGGCGGTATGGGGGCAAGGCAAAGGAAGCAAGTCGCTGAGGCCCTCGCACTCGTCTCCCCAGATGAACCACGCCTGATCCTGGCGACAGGAAGCTATCTCGGCGAAGGTTTTGACGATGCCCGTCTTGACACGTTGTTTCTTACAATGCCGATCTCATGGAAAGGAACACTCCAGCAGTACGTAGGCCGCCTACACCGTCTTCGTGAAAATAAGAAGGAAGTGCTCGTATACGACTACACGGATCTGCTTGTGCCCATGCTCGCTCGGATGTACAAGAAGCGGTTAGCTGGTTACTCGGCACTTGGTTACGTTGTTGCGGAAGGTCCGAGGACTTGATTCCGACCGGGATATAGGAACTGGAATGCCCTCATTTGGCTAATAAATACGTTCCACTGGCTAACGAAACTAAAAGCCTATATAGTTTCGTTAGAGAATTCCTAACGAAACGATGGTTTTGTGATGGCGACACCAATCAAACCCAACAGCCGCCTCGGGACTTATGTCCTCAAGACCTTCAAGGACGAGTCTTTCCGGGCCTACGTGCCCCCGCCACTGCCCCCGGACCCGCCACTGGCCCTCCAGCCACTCTTGCCTCTGCTTGAGCAGGCAAACCAAGCACTCGGTCGCCTGGACGGGCTCGCGTCCATTCTGCCCGATCCCTCGCTCTTCATTTACCTCTACGTTCGAAAGGAAGCCGTGCTCTCTTCGCAGATCGAGGGCACACAATCGTCGTTTTCTGACCTGATGTTGTTTGAAAGCGCCGAAGCCCCTACGGTACCGCTGGAAGATGTTCAGGACGTTTCAAATTATGTGGCAGCGATGAATCACGGTCTTCGCCGACTGCGAGAAGATTTCCCGCTGTCTCTCCGCCTGATCCGGGAAATTCACAAGATTCTATTATCCAAAGGGCGCGGCAGCGAGAGGCGCCCCGGTGAATTCCGCGAGACCCAAAACTGGATTGGAGGCACGCGGCCCGGCAACGCCGCATTTGTTCCGCCACCGCCTGAGAAGGTCATGGAATGCATGGGTGCGCTCGAAAAGTTCCTTCATCGCGAGCACGAAGACCTGCCGATTCTGGTAAAGACGGCCCTCGTGCACGTTCAATTCGAGACCGTCCACCCCTTCTTAGACGGGAACGGAAGACTGGGCCGATTGCTGATTACGTTCTTGCTGTGCGTAGCTGGCGCTATCCATGAGCCCATTCTTTACCTGAGCCTTTATTTCAAAACGAACCGACAGAAATACTATGAATTGCTTGACCGCGTCCGCACCCACGGAGATTGGGAGACTTGGCTCGAATTCTTTCTAACAGGAGTGAAGGAGACTGCTCAACAGGCAGCCGACACATCTAGGGAAATACTCACGCTCATCGAGAAAGATCGCCGCAAGATCGAGGAACTTGGCCGACCGGCTGCGTCAGTTCTGCGAGTCCACCAGCACCTTCAGCGCAAGCCGATCATCACGATCCCGGCAACAGCCGAGCAGCTTTCTCTCTCTGCGCCCACTGTGGCGAAGGCCTTGCAGCACATGGTCAAGCTCGGCATGGTTCGCGAGACGACCGGCAAGCAGCGCCATCGGCTTTTCACGTATCACCGCTACCTGGAGATTCTCAACCGAGGCACGGAAGTACCCAAAACGAGCTACTGACGGTGGCAACCTCTGACGGAACTGAGGCCCACAGAGGCCGCAGTAGGTTAACTGGGCGTACGCGACCGGATGCATTCCCCCACTGTCGAACCCAACGCGCAAATACGTGATAACACCCGCTAAGCTCGCGTCGAATATTCGGATTTTGGAGTCGAAACCTTTTTCAATTTCATCCCTGACATTCTTCGATTTTTTTGCCTCTCTATAGGTGAGGGGAGTTCTCGCTGGAATTTCCCCCGCGAGTCAGGCGGACGCGAACCACAACCGTGAGCCGCCCGGCGCATCTCCCCGAAAACGAACGTGGCCTGGTGAACGTGGCATGAAAGACACAGATCACTTTTTGACGGGCGTTGAGGAACAGTGAGGATGCGCATGACGCGACATTCGATTTTGGGCGGGGCCAAAACACCGGACTGGTCGCGTGGTGTAGGTTTGCCGCGTAGGGGCGCGACAAACAATTTGTAATGCAGGCTGCACCACATCTCAAAAGCGAGAAGGAGGAAAGAACGTGGCACTTCTGAAAGCACCGTCGAAACAACCAAAACTACAACCCTTCAGGTCCGCTTGGAGAAAGAAGTCAGACACAACTTGGACAGGTACGCCGAGTTCATCGATGCAACTCCATCCTACGTCGTAAGCGAAGCGCTCAAGTTCCTTTTCAAGAAGGACGACGAGTTCAAACGCTGGCTGGAACAACAAGCCAGCAGTGACAACTACCAGCAAACCGAAGGAGGAGTCCACACCAAGACCGAACAACAAACATGAAGCCCCGTTCAAACCAACCCGGCGCGCGCGAGAATACAGCGTCTTCCCGACAGTATGCCTCGCGCCTTGCAACAGATACCTATTCAAGCGCGATTTGCGTTGAAGAAGAAAACCTGCAGACGTGGATGTCTTCTCCCCAGAACGGCGCACCCGCAGAGGACTTCGAGAACCCATTGCATGCCGCGCCACGACACGCAGCCACAGGGGGAGAAAGCAGAGGCGAAAGCCACTTTCTGACTGTTCACGAAGTAGCAGCGTTGCTACAGGTGACCGTGTCCTGGGTCTATGGGCGAATGCGCAAACGGTCTAGGGACCGATTGCCGGGCTACCGGCTTGGGAAATATTGGCGTTTCAGCGAGGACGAAATACTGGCATGGGTCAAACGTCAGCGCGGAGGTGAGCATGCTGCTTGACAGCAAAGCTACACTCATAGCTGACACAGAACAAGCCAAGCGGGCCATCGAAGGAGGAACGATGGTTCGCAGGCGTTTTCAACGAGGCTCGCTTTTCAAGCGTGGCAAACGCGAGAAAGTTTGGGTTGCCCGCTGGTGGGAGGATGTCATCAGCTGACGGAACAATGGGAAGGATGCGCCGGTCAATCGTAATCGGTACCGTCGCAGAGTTCCCCACGCGCCGTCTCGCTATGCGTGCTCTTTCAGAGCGGCTTCGTTCATTGAACAGCGGAAGTCAGCGGCCACAGGCCATGCGCACGTTGAAAGATTTCGTGCAGATGGACTGGGAACCCGTTGTGCTCCCGACACTCAAGTACGCAACACAAAGGCATTACAAATATATGCTTGGCGTTCATTTGATTCCGATTTTCGGTGAACGGCGGCTCCCCGACATTTCGCGCGAAGCGATCCAAACTTTTCTAGCAGCAAAGCTTCGTGACGGGTTTGCCTGGGAGACCGTGCACCACATTAGATGCGCGCTAAGCAAAGTGCTCGGCACGGCGGAGGAATGGGACTACATCTCCGACAACCCAGTACGCAAGACACGACTCCCAAGACGGGAACACAAATCGGAACGGTCCATCCTGACTCCGGAGCAAATCAAACAGCTACTCATTGCTCTTCCAGAGCCATCCAAATCCGTGGCCACGTTGCTGGTTCTGACGGGACTTCGGATTGGTGAGCTTCTCGCGCTTCGCCGGAAGAGCATCGATTTAGATGCGAGGACGCTCCGCATTACGGAAACCGTTTACGAGGGACAATTCGACAGCCCGAAGACAAAACGCAGTGTCCGTTCCATTCCAATTGGGTCCGAATCCATCTCCATACTTTCCACTCTGCGCAGTAAGGCAGGCGAACCTGACAGCTTGGTATTTTCAACCTGTTCGGGTCAACCGTTGTGCAGACGGAATCTCTTGCATCGTCACTTGCAGCCCGTATGCGAAGAGCTCGGTTTGCCGAGGATTACCTGGCATTCCCTGCGTCACTGCCATGCGACGTTGCTGGATGCTGTAGGAGCACCGCTGGGAACAATACAGGCTTTATTAAGCCACGCGTCGTCTGAGATCACACGGCAGATCTATCTGCACGCGATCCCTGCGGAGCAACGCCGAGCGGTGGAAGGAGTGGAGAAGCTTCTTATTGGACCCAAATGGACCCAAGTTATTACCTTCGGCTCTAATTTGGAATTGAACCGAGTATTCGGCTGAAAATATTCATCGCGCCCAAGCCACGAACCTCACCTTTAGGGCGCGCTGCGTCCCGTTTCAACTCTACTGTTTGCGGTTGTCGCTCGTATAGTGGGCTTGCAGATACAGAGTGATCCTCTTCGTGTTGTCCTCGGGAATCGCTGCGCCGAAGGTTTTGTTCATCTTGTCCACCTCGGCTTCCCAAGTCGCGGCGGGGAGCGGCGGCTGCATAGTGATGTAGCGCGGGCCGTGGCAGGTGTTGCAGTAAATCTGGACATCCTGGAGGCCGTCCCCCGGAGCGAGATCCACAGCAGGCACCGGATACGCCGAAACCTGGTAGCTCGCATCCGGCAAAAGCTGGATCGGTGCGGCCTGCCGCAAGCTTCCGAGTTCCGCTGGAGAGTAGTAGCCTTTTTTGAATTCGGCGTAAACGACGCCCGCCGCCATCGCCAGGCTGCACACCACAGGAAAAATCCCTCGGACTCTATTTTTCATGGAGGCTCTCCCCTTAGCTCGCATTTCCCACCGCGATTTCCTGCCTCTCGATCCGATTCCACAGATACCCTCCTGGATTCCAGACCGGCTCGTCCGGCTGCGTGTTGCCTTTTTCATCGGTCGCGCGCACAGCCAGCGAATAACGCCCTGGCGACTTTCCGGTCCACGCCGCCTCCCACGTGCGAAAGGAGTACGCGCCATGGTCCTCTCCGAGTTTTGCCGCCATCCAGCTCTTTCCCCCATCATCTGAAACTTCCACCCGGTTCACGCCGCCAAACCCACTGAAAGCGATACCCCGCAGCGTCACATTCATTCCCGCGGGAATCTTCGAAGTCCCATCGGGCGAAATGAGGAAAGATCGCACAGGAAGCCGCCCGATCGGCACCATCTTTACCTTACCTGCCTTCACATCCTCGGGCGTTGTATTCCCACGTGGAGTATCCGGCACGCGGTATGCTGTCTTCACCCAGAAATTTTCGTCCGCGCTGAGAACGCGAATCCACGTCAGACAACACTTGGTCCAGTACGTCGAAAAGTATCCGGGCACCACCAGTCGCACCGGAAATCCATTAAGCATCGGAAGTGGCTCGCCGTTCATCAGGTACGCGACAAGGCATTCGTCCAGGACAGGATTTCCAAGATCAAGCGATTTGAGAAAAAGATTCGAGCCGAAACCCGCTGGGCCCGCTCCGGTCTCAAGGCCCTGAAACTGCACCATCAAAGAGCCGCTCTTTACACCGGCCATATCGAGAAGCTCGCGCAGCCGCACTCCGGTCCACATCGCGTTCCCCATCGCGCCATTGCCCCATTGACCGCCAGGCACGCGCGGGTGCAGCCGGCTGCGACTGTTGCCGGAGCACTGATTTACCGCCGCGAGTGACACCGCTTTGAACTTCTGCATCAACTCGGGAAGGCTCAGCGCAACCGATTTGTTGACGTTCCCCTCGATCTGCAGTTTCCAGTTTTTCAGATCCACTGCGTTCGGGATGCCTTCGAGATGCCAGCGCACATAAAAAGCTTCGTTGGGTGTGAATGCCGTGCGGAAATAATGGCGCGGCGTTTCCAGCTGAACGGGCCGGTCCGTCAGCAGAATCAAAGGAACTTTTTGCGGTTCGGTCACATAGGGACCGACGGAATTCCAATGCGGATTTGCCCCCGGCCCGGTGAAAGTCTCAATCGCTTTTCCCCGAGCCGGTTCCTGAGCCATCGTTACGTCCGGTCCTGGCCATCGAGTGGCGGCGATTCCACTACTCGCCACACCCAAAATCTTCAGCATTCCTCGCCGAGAAAGACATCGCTCTGTCACATTCATAGGGCACCCTCCGACTTGCAGACTATTGGCTAGAGCGGTGAGAGGTGTCAACCCACTTTTGATTAACCTTCCTGGGTCGCTGCCCTTTATAAGAAAAGGAAAAAACCTGCTGGACGCCGGGCCCTTCCTTATCATCGGAATTTTCGAATGCCCGCACGTTCAAAATCAAAATTCTGATGAATAATTCTTCGGCTTGGTCTGTGAGCCGTGCGACCCTGCGCTCCTCTTACTATGAGTCGCTCGAAAAACGCCGAATTTCTTAGGGGCATTTAGTGGGTTTCGGGCTATATCGAGGCTGGGGCTGGTGAACTTCTAGCCGCGGTGCGCGACCAGCACCTTGAGGACATCGTCGGGGAGCGGCGGGACAGGCGAAATGCGTGAAGACCACACTACGGAATGTTCAGCGCGTCGAGGATTCTCCGTTGCTATCGGATTGCAGATCGCCAGCGGGGGCGGGGTGTATCTGCCCTTCGCGAATCGGAGCGGGAACCAGGCGCCCCGCAAGAAGATGGATCAGAAACACGAGCACGAGAGCCCCGGCAAGTGCGAGCACGAACCATCTCATGTCTGTGTGAGGATAGAACAAGGCGTAAAGCACGAGTACCCAAAAGCAAGTTGTGATCATCGGGATTCCGACCGCGATGAACATAGTTCCCGAGAAACCAGGGAGATACCACGGGAATTGGTCGTGCACGGACCTGCGTGCCCACCAGGTTGTTTCGATTTTTATGGCCAGCCCCTCCGCAAGGGACAACTCCGTTTCCTCCGGGCCACGACGGTGGCCTAACCGGTAGAACTCGAACAGGTGCGAATCAATGGAGGTCACTCCGGGGATCGACTCCAATAGTCTCAAGTAAGCCCGCCAAAATTGAATCACGCGTACGCCGCGGAAGCCGAGCGAAATATAGAAAAGCGAAAGTGCGAAGCCGAAGAGAGACACAATCAGGCTGATGTTGCGAGCTGTCGTTGTGGCTGAAGTTGTGAACGCGAGAGCCGTGGCGAGAAATGCCTGCACGGTCGAGAAATTGTTCATGCGCGCATAAAGAATATGGTCCTCGTGATACAACCGCTCAAGGACCCTGTGCCACGTGTTCTTCGGGTCGGGAAACTTCGAATCGTAGCTCATCACATCCTCGAACAGCGCCCCAGTCTGAACTATCCTTTAAGCGAAATTGTACATTGATACTCGTCGATACTCGTCGCGCCCCGGTTTTTTGACGCAGGCCGTGTCGCGTCGCCTGGATTTATTGGAATGCCCGCGACAAGGAACTCATCTTCCGCGTCCGCCGAGCCGTATAGCGGCTTCCCTGAATCTCTCCTATGGCAGCCAGCCCGTCTTCGTTGACTTGCCTCCGACCCCAACCTAAGATGTGGCCAAATGGCGGATTCCCAATCGCTTCTGGGGCAGACCGTCTCGCACTACCGTATCCTCGAAAAGCTCGGTGGTGGCGGGATGGGTGTGGTTTACAAAGCAGAGGACACTCGCCTCGACCGATTTGTCGCTCTCAAATTCCTTCCCGAGGACCTCGCCCAGGACCGCCAATCGTTGGAGCGATTTCGCCGTGAAGCCAAGGCCGCTTCTGCCCTGAACCACCCGAACATCTGCACCATTCACGACATCGGCGAGGAAAATGGCAGGGCTTTCATTGCAATGGAATACCTAGATGGAGTGACCCTAAAGCACACCATCATGGGTCGTCCAATCGAGTTGGAACAGCTGCTGAACATTGGCATTGAGGTTGCTGATGCTCTGGATGCCGCTCACACCCAAGGCATCGTTCACCGCGACATCAAGCCTGCGAACATATTCGTGACCAAGCGCGGACACGCTAAGATTCTCGATTTCGGACTAGCGAAGGTGGCACCGCGGTCCCAGCCTCCGAGCCAAACATTTGCGGAGGGGAAGACACGGACGATTGATGAGCAGCACCTTACCAGTCCGGGTACTACGCTCGGAACGGTCGCGTACATGTCGCCCGAACAGGTGCGGGGCAAGGAACTCGACACTCGCACCGATCTTTTCTCGTTCGGCACGGTACTGTACGAGATGTCCACGGGCTCGCTACCGTTTCGTGGCGACACCTCGGCGCTGATTTTCAACGCAATCCTGGAGCGGCCACCCTTGCCGCCTGTGCGTTTGAATCCCGATCTTCCTCTCAGGCTGGAAGAGGTCATCCACAAGTGCCTGGAGAAGGACCGCAATCTGCGTTACCAGCATGCCTCCGACATCCGCACGGATTTGCTGCGCCTGAAGCGCGACTCCGACTCCGGGCGCACCGCCCAGCACAGCGTTTCGGACGAAGTGGTTGCAACCGCAACGGGTGCGCCCGAGCAATCAAAAGGAACAAGCAATCAACAGATAGCGCCATCTGCTGCGCCGTCTGCCAAACAGAGAAAGCCCTTCGCACGCGGTTGGAAGGTCCTCGTTCTTGCCAGTGTGCTTATCGTGGCCGGCTTCGCTGGCGCTTTTTACTGGCGCTCCATCAAAGCTCATGCGCTCACCGAAAAAGACACCATTCTCCTCGCAGACTTCATCAACACCACCGGCGACCCCGTTTTCGACGGAACACTCAAACAGGCTCTGGCGGTCGAACTTCAGCAATCACCCTTTCTCTACATCTTCCCGGATAAGCGGGTTCGCGAGACGTTGCAGCTCATGGGGCGCTCTCCCGACGAGCGCGTCACTGGGACGACGGCCCGCGAACTTTGCGAACGGGAAAATATCAAAGCGGCCCTGAATGGCTCCGTCTCGGCACTGGGAGCGCAGTATGTAATCTCACTGGATGCGTTGAACTGCCGTACCGGCGACTCGTTGGCCCGCGAACAAGTGATCGCAGACAGCAAAGAAAAAGTCTTACCAGTTCTTGGCGAAGCCGCCACTCGGATCCGGAGTAAGCTTGGTGAGTCCCTGGCCTCGATTCAGAAATTTGATAAACCCATCCAGGAAGTCACTACCTCGTCGCTCGAAGCGTTAAAGGATTACTCGAAAGCCTCGCAAATGGATAACTCAGGACAGGAGCTGACGGCCATTCCGCTATACGAACGTGCGGTCGAACTTGATCCCAATTTCGCCGCTGCCTATTCGAGCTTGGCATCTATTTATGCCAACCAGTCTGAGGAAGAACGAAGTATCGAATACGAAAAAAAGGCGTATGCCCTGCGCGACCGCGTGAGCGACCGAGAAAGGTTTGTCCTCGACGCTGAGTATCACTGGATGGTCACTGGAGACCTGGACAAGGAAATGGAAGTAGAGGAGTTGTTTCGACAGGCATATCCTCGCGAAGAGGATCCGGTCAACAATCTCGCGGTAAATAATTGTCTATTTCTCGGCCGATTCGAGAAAGGCATTCAACTAGGCAACGAGACGCTCAAGATTAACCCTCATTCCAAAGGCGGCTACGCCGCGCTGGCCCAAGGGTATCTAGGCCTTAACCGCCCGGACGAGGCAAAAGCCTTTCTCGAAAGTGCCCTCCCGAACGATCCCGATCATCCCTCCATTCGCTGGCACCTATATGACGTGTATTCCGCATTGGAAGACGAGGCTGGCGCACAGCGCCAGCTCCAATGGGCTTCCGGCAAGTTAGATGGAGCACAGATGCTTGGCTTCGCTGCCACCGGAAGAGCCGCCCATCTAGGCAAGATTCACAAAGCAAGGGATTTTTCTGCAGAGGCTGTGCGGATCTTCAAAAGCAGCAATTTTAAGGATAGCGCGGCCGGCATGACTGCTTTTCTGGCCCTGACAGAAGCTGAGGTGGGCAATTTTCAGGAGGCACGTCAGCGGGCAGCAGCCAGTATTGCGCTATCCCGAACGCGGGCAAATCTGCCCACCGTGGCCGCAGCCCTGGCCCTTGCCGGTGACTCCAGTGGCGCGCGCAGCCTCGTCGACGATCTCAAACGCCGCTATCCCTCTGACTTCCAGGTGAATGGCGTTTTTGTTCCGTCGGCTGAGGCGTTTTTGGAATCCAGCCGCGGAGACACCTCAGCAGCCATCCAAGCTTTGCAACCAGCGGGTCGCTATGAGATGGGGCCCGCCTCGGGGTTCCTCCCTGTCTACGTTCGCGGGCTGACCTACCTTCGTGGCCGCCAGGGA
>Ga0185299_10005053_pt1 | contig 15286 bp, 17 predicted proteins | sample PaiPotPPA55metaG_FD_128002 | JGI IMG/M metagenome (GOLD analysis project Ga0185299, IMG submission 128002) | Iron sulfur acid spring bacterial and archeal communities from Banff, Canada, to study Microbial Dark Matter (Phase II) - Paint Pots PPA... ...
GTGTACTTCGTCGACGCTTAGGTAAGGGCTGACCAGGCAATGGTAGTTGACGACCAAACCGTCCGGCGTTGTCCTCACCCGGACGCTGTGCACATCGCGAATTGGTCCCGTTCCGGATACCATTTTGGCGAGGGCATGGGCGATATCCGCGCGTGTTTCTGGAGGCGCGTCGTGACCTTGCAATGGGCGAGGCTCCAACGGCTCGATGTGGGTCTCGACTTCAATGCCGGGGCCGAGTTCGCGGGCGATCTCGCTCTCAAGTCCGGAGACGATCTCATGCGCATTGCCATGCGTCATGCGGCCGTCGAGTTCGACGTCGAAACTAATCGCGGTCCGCCCCTCGATTTCCTGTGTGGTCACGTGATGAACCGGAACGTGGCGTTTGGCCGCGATCAGAAGAACGCGTTCGAGAATCGTTTCGTCGTCGAGGGCGATCGGCTGCGCCGCGACCGTGACGGCGACTTCGGGATGCTGGGCCGCGATCGCGGCCGCGACATTCGCCTCGATCGCGGCGGCTTTTTCAAGCGGTAAGGTCCGCGACACGGTAAACGCAATGTCGCCGAATACCTCGGCTCCGGCCGGACGCAACCGGAGCGTTTCAACCTTGACCACGCCCGGAACCGTTTGCGCGATCGATCTGACTTGCGAGGCAAGGCCCTTCGGCGCCGCGTCCACGAGCGTGTTGACGGTGCGCCGGCCGATTTGAAAGCCCGCCACCGCGATGAAAAGTGCAAGTCCCAAGGCCGCCAGGGCGTCGCCTTGCGGATAGCCGTAACGCGCGGCGGCGATCCCGCAGAGCGCCAGGGCGGAGCTGACGATATCGCTCGAAAAATGCAGTGCATCGGCGGCGAGGGCGTCGCTTTTCGTCGTCGCGGCGATCCGCTTCAGCGAACGCCAACGCACCAAATCCACGAGGATCGAGGCAATCAAAACACCGAATGCGAAAGGATTGGCCTCGATTCTTGTGTCGTGGCCTACTAGCCGTGTGATCGCTTCGATCAATATAAAAACGGCGAGCGCGAACAAGAACCCGGTTTCGACCAGAGCGGCCAATGCCTCGACCTTGGCATGGCCGAATTGATGTTCCTCGTCGGCGGGCTTATTCGCGATCCGTATCGCGAAATAGGTGAGGGCGGTGGTCGCCACATCGGCGAGATTATGGCCCGCCTCGGAGAGGACCGCGAGCGAGCCCGAGGCAAGCCCGGCGGCGAATTTTGCCGCCGTCATCAGCGCGCTCGCCGCGATCGAGGCAAGCGCCGCCCTCTCCTTCAGCCGGTTGGCCCCGTTCATCGACCTTCTCGTTCCGCGGGCGCTGATATCCCGCTCGTCGGACCTTCAGCTCAAGCACATATCAAGAGGCGCGGCATGGCCACGCGCCAATGCTATATACCATGGCAAAGCATGTTTGGCGTTTGGTTGCATCGCAGCCCCCGGCCATCGGCACCGGACCAAGCGGAGGAAGATCATGGAATATCTGCATACCATGGTCCGCGTCGCGGATCTTAAGCAATCGCTCGATTTCTACGTCAATAAGCTCGGGCTCGTCGAAACGCGGCGAACCGACAACGAAGCCGGCCGTTATACTCTGGTGTTTCTCGCCGCGCCGGGAGACACGGAGCGCGCCACGAAGCTCAAATCGCCGCTCATTGAGCTGACTTACAACTGGGACCAGGAAGTCTATCATGGCGGCCGCAACTTCGGGCATCTGGCCTATGCCGTCGAGGATATTTACGCAATATGCGACAGGCTCATGAAGGCGGGCGTTACCATCAACCGGCCTCCGCGCGACGGAGCGATGGCTTTTATCCGCTCGCCGGACAATATTTCGATCGAGCTTTTGCAAAAAGGCGCGCCTTTGCCGAAGCGCGAGCCCTGGACGTCCATGCCCAACACCGGGGCTTGGTAGGCCGTGCCTCCATGGAGCCTGGCGATCTCGCAAGGATAGCGCCACTTTCCTCCTGCGCTTATTTCCTCGATGTCGATGGCACGCTCCTCGACATTATGCCGCGCCCCGAGGATGTTGTCGCGGACGAAACATTGCGGACGCTGCTCGTCGGGCTTGCCGGGGCCGCAGGGGGCGCGCTTGGCCTCGTCAGCGGGCGCGCGATCGAGGACATCGACCGTATTTTCGCGCCGCACATTTTTCCCGCGGCCGGGCTGCATGGCGCGGAAATCCGATTTCCGGATAGGTCCCGCAGCGGTAGCCCCAACGATGGCGCGATGGATTGCGTCCGGCCGCCTGTCGCGGACTTCGTGGCGGCCCATCCCGGCTTGAGACTGGAGGACAAAGGCGCGGCGCTTGCGGTGCATTTCAGGCAAACGCCGGAGCTCGCCGGCGATGTGTTGGAATTTCTCAAAAGCCTAGCGCAAATAAACGGCCTCGCCGTGCAGGAAGGCAAGATGGTCGCCGAACTCAAGCAGGCGCGCCACGACAAGGGAAAAGGCATTGCCGCCTTGCTTGCAAACCCGCCTTTTTTGGGCCGCAAGCCGGTCTTTATTGGCGATGATTTGACCGATGAAAGCGGGTTTTCGTTCGTCAATGCGCATGGCGGGGTTTCGGTGCGGGTAGGATTTGCCGAGGCTGCCACGAATGCGCACTACCGTCTAACAGATCCGGCGGGCGTGCGGGCGGAGCTGCAGCGGCTTTTGAGGGGCTGTTGAATTGCAGCGATCGGGCCATTGCCGCGCTTTTGCCGCCTTCGCCATCTTGGCAAATTCAGCAGGCCACGTGCGTTCTTCCCTGGATTCTGCTAAGCATCTACCTTGCTCAGCGGACCGGCGCAGGACAGGCTAAGCCATGACCCCGAGAGACGAAGCGATCATCCGTTACCTCAAAAGCCGCCAAGGCATCATCGGCATTAGTATCGGCTTGACGGTTGCCGGCATCGTTTTCATTGTTCTAACGGACCGCTATGAGCTCAGCTGGTTCGTTGCCGCCGCCATCTTGCCTTGGGTCGAGTATTGGTTTCGGCGCAAAAAGAAATGATCCGGCGCGAAACGAGCCGGCCAAGAATTGGCGGCTGCTATTCCGCCACATCTTTCTGCCGGTACCCGAGCCTATCGTTCAGCTCGTCCATCAGCCGCGCCGCCGCTTCCGGAACCGCCGTGTTTGGGGGAAAGATCGCCGCCACCCCGGCCTCGCGCAGCGCGTCGAAATCTTGCGCCGGAATGACGCCGCCCACAACGATCATGATGTTCCCCCCACCTCCACGCAACAGCGCCGCGCGCAATTGCGGCACGAAAGTCAGATGCCCGGCGGCAAGCGACGAAACACCGACGATATGGACATCATTTTCCACCGCTTGGCGCGCGGCTTCCTCGGGTGTCGCGAACAGCGGGCCGATTTCGACCTCGAAGCCAAAGTCGGCGAGCGCTGAGGCGATCACCTTCTGGCCGCGATCATGCCCATCCTGGCCGATTTTCGCGACAAGGATGCGTGGACGCCGCCCTTCGTTTTCGACGAATGCGTCGACCAAACTTTTGACGCGCATGATGGCCTGCGAGCTGGCGCCCGATTCCCTCGCATAGACGCCGGAAACCGCCGCGATCCCCGCGCGATGGCGGCCGTACACTTTTTCGAGCGCGAGGGATATTTCGCCGACTGTCGCCTTGGCCCGCGCGGCCTCGACCGCGAGCGCCAAAAGATTGGCGTTGGCGCGCGCACCCTCCGTCAAGGAATCAAGCGTGCCCTGTACCTTTATGGCATCCCGCTCGGCTCTCAAAGCTTCGAGCTTGGCGATCTGCCGCGCGCGAACGGCGGCCGTATCGACTTTTAATATCAGGATGTTTTCCTCGATCTCGGGTCTGAATTTGTTGACCCCGACGACCGCTTCGATCCCGCTGTCGATACGCGCCTGGGCCTTTGTGGCCGCTTCCTCGATGCGGAGTTTCGGGATGCCTGTTTCGATGGCCTTCGCCATGCCGCCGATTGCTTCGATCTCCTCGATATGCGCTAAAGCCCTGCCGGCGAGGACGGCGGTGAGATGCTCGACGTAGTAGGAGCCACCCCATGGATCTATGATGCGCGTGGTCCCGCTTTCCTGTTGCAGGAAAAGCTGGGTGTTGCGCGCGATGCGGGCCGAGAAATCGCTTGGCAGCGCCAACGCCTCGTCGAGCGCGTTGGTGTGCAAGGATTGGGTTTGGCCTTGCGTCGCCCCCATCGCCTCGATGTGCGTGCGCACGATATTGTTGAAAACGTCCCGCGCGGCGAGCGACCAGCCGGACGTTTGCGTGTGCGTGCGCAGGACGAGGGATTTCTCGTCTCCCGGATGGAAGCCTTGCATGAGCTTTGCCCAGAGGAGGCGGGCGGCGCGCAGCTTCGCCACCTCCATGAAAAAATTCATCGAAACGCCGAAAAAAAACGACAGTCTCGGCGCGAAGCGATCAATCTTAGGGCCGCCCGCAAGTCCGGCGCGGACATATTCGAGCCCGTCGGCCAGCGTGTAGCCAAGTTCGAGATCGGCGGTCGCGCCCGCCTCCTGCATGTGATAGCCGGAGATCGAGATCGAATTGAATTTCGGCATGTGGCGCGCCGTAAAGGCAAGAATGTCGGAAACGATCCGCAGCGACGGCTTCGGCGGATAGATGTATGTGTTGCGAACCATGAATTCCTTGAGGATATCGTTCTGAATCGTACCGGCGAGCTTGGCTGGCGGCACGCCTTGCTGTTCGGCGGCCACGATGTAGAGAGCGAGCACCGGCAAAACCGCGCCGCTCATCGTCATCGACACAGAGATCTCGTCGAGTGGTATCGCCGAGAAAAGGCTCCGCATGTCGTCAATCGAATCGATCGCGACGCCGGCCATGCCGACGTCCGCGGCAACGCGCGGATGATCCGAATCATAGCCACGATGGGTTGGAAGGTCGAAAGCGACCGAAAGCCCCTTTTGCCCAGCGGCGAGATTGCGGCGGTAGAAGGCATTCGACTCTTCGGCGCTCGAGTAGCCCGCATATTGCCGGATGGTCCAAGGCCGCGCGACATACATAGCGGGGTAGGGGCCGCGCACATAAGGTGCGATGCCGGGGAAACCATCGAGGCAATCGAGCCCGCCAATGTCGCTTGCGCGATAAACCGGCGCGACGCTTAGACCCTCGGGCGTCAACCAGGATTCCGCGCCGAGCTCCTCGAATTGGATCGGCGCCGGGGCAAACGGCAGCATGGAAAAATCAGGAACGCGGCTCGTCACGCGATTCATCGGGGCAGCCTTCCGCGCGAAAGGACCGTTCTCGCCGAAGCCGCTCGTTTGTGTTTGCCGGTCAGCCTTGCCTTGTGGCCCGCCAAGAACCAGCGCATTGCATCGTCTTTGACGACCAAGTGCCCGAGCCAGACCCCATTGCGAGCGTTCCAGTAACCGTGGCGACCTGGCCGAAGCGCTGAAACGCCAAGTCCACAATGCCGCGTTGATTGATCTGGCCGGAGGCTTCCATTGGCGTGTCCCCCGCTGAGCTGACGCGCCCGCCGGATACCGCGATCATCCAATGATAGTCCCTGTTGCAGCTTCCCTGTTGCGTGACGATATTGATTGCGTAAATGCCATCGTGATTTAGCCGCACCGCGAACCCGCCTTGCGCATGCGCCGCGCTGATCGCCGCGACGCCCATGAGCACCGCGAGAGTCGAATATCCTGCCGACGTCATCTTATTCCCTTCTCCAGGCTGTGGGCTTCTAGCTCTGCCGTTCTCCAAGGGCTACAGCGAGCGCATCTTCGAGAATAGCCAGAGTATCGCTACCAGCGCAAATCAATTCGGCAACCCCAGCCTCAAGCAAAGCCGTTTGTAGCTGTTCTGACTCGCGACCCGCGAGGTAAATGCGCGCCCCTCCCGCTTCGCGCAGCCGCGCGGCGGCGTCGATCAGAGCGTGCGTAGAAACCATCCCCGGCGCGCAAATACAAGCGATCTTGCAGCCGGAAGCGCGGAACACATCGGCCGCCTCTTGCGCCGTATTGAAGCCCTCATTGCTCAAAGCTTCGATGCCCGCCGCCGCGAAAAAATTCACGGCAAAAACGGCAGCCGCCGCGAAGCCGTGCGGTCTCCCGAGATTGGCGAGAAATATTTTCGGCCGCTCGCCGGTTTTGTGGAAGTATTCGTCCACCGCCGCGCGCAAGATCTCGTACGGCTCCGCGTCGCGCCGCGAGGGCAGGGCCACGAGCGCAGGAGCCTCATTGGCCCCGGCAGGCGTTGGTTCTAGCACGTTGACCGGCGCTTCGGCAAGCAGAGGAAATGCGCTCGTCCCGGTGATCGCAAGGGTGCGACGCGCGATAGCCTCGCGCCGCGCCGCCGCCGCCGCGGCGATCTCCCGTTGCGGCACGCCCACGCGAAGAGAAGCGATCATGCCGCCTTGCGCCTCGAATTTTTGGAACAGGCTCCACGCGCGCTTGCAAAGTTCCTCGGTCAACGCCTCGAAACTCCCGGCTCCGGCCGCTGGATCGGCGACTTTCGCAAGCTTCGCCTCATGGATCAAAACAAGCTGCGTGTTGCGCGCGATGCGCCGCGCGAAATCGTCGGGCAGGCCGAGCGCCAAAGTGAATGGCAAAACCGTGATCGCATCCGCGCCGCCCACGCCCGCGCAAAATACGCCCATAGTCGTGCGCAAGATATTCACGAACGGATCGTATTTCGTCATCATCCGGAAAGCGGTCTCGCCATGGAGGCGCACCGGTTTAGGCGCAAGGCCGCAGGCTGACTCAATGCGCGCCCAGAGAAGCCGCAAGGCGCGGAATTTGGCGAGCGATAAAAACTCATCGGCGTCGGCGGCGAGAAGAAACGCGATCTCGCGCCGCGCATCTTCGAGCGAAAGACCATTGGCCTCAAGCAGCCGGAGATATTCGAGTCCGGTGGCAATGACGCATCCTAGTTCTTGGGCTTCCCCCGCGCCTGCTTCGTGATAAGGCCGCCCATCGGCGAGATAGAGATGCCCAGCAAAGCCTGCGTCGCGCAAGAGTTTGTGCACCTCCGCCACGCCGCGCCCGGGGGGCAAAGCGCCCGTCCGTGCGAGATGCCCAACCGGATCATGGCCGAAATCAACATCGAGCGAAGCCGAAGTCAAACGGCGGTTCCGCGCCATGGACGCGAAGGCCGGCGCGATGTCGAGCGCGCGCGGCCCTGCATCAATACGGAGCGATATGCGATCGAGGTCGATCCCGGCTAAAGCGGCATCGAGATCGCGCTCACTATCGATCCGCACGCCAAAGCCCCGCGCGGAATGCGCTTGCGAAACGGTGAGGGTCAGCGCATCGGCGCCCCCAATGAGGTCCGCGCGGGCCATTTGGTTCGCTGTCTCGGGCTCGGGATGATCCATGCGTTGCGAGATTTTCCAGGGGCCATGATGTTGCCGGAGCGCGTGGGCGCCTTCAGTTGTGGGGCGTTGATAGAGGGGCGCGATCTTCAGCCCTTCGAAAGTCGTCGAGACAAGGGATTCAAAAGGCCGGCCGTCGAGCACGCGTTCGACGAGCCTTCGCCAATCCGCCTCGCTCGCGGGCGGGAATTGCATCCCCGGAGCAGGTGCGGCCTTCTTCATGGCTCTTGCCGCTCCATGTGTTCTTCGATCCACGCGGACAAGCCAGGCTCGTCGAGTGTTCCATCTGCGAGTGCGAAGATCGTTTGAAGAGCATTCGCTTGGCCGGCCGCAAGCCGGTGTCCGTTGAGACCCAGAAATAAGCCGATCGACAAGAACGCCGCCCGCTTGTTGCCATCCACGAACGCGTGGTTCCGGGCGATCCCGTAAGCGTAGGAAGCGGAGAGCGCTGCAATTGTGCTCGCGGCATCATATGCCAATAGGTTTTTCGGCCGCGCGAGCGCGGCGTCTAGCAGCCCTTCGTCCCTCAATCCCTGCGCTCCGCCGAACTCGGCCAAGCTTAGTTCATGCAGCAACAACAAAGCCTTTTTGCTGATCCAGCGCGGCTCGGCCTTCATTTAGCCAAGGCTTTGAAGGTGTCGCGGTACTGCTTCATGAACCGCTCGCCGAGCTTGATCTCTTCCGCGATCGCTGGATCGTAAGGCGTGAGGAGGTAGCCTTCCGCGGTCTCGACGGCGTATAGGTCATCGCCTTTCCCAACCTTCAGCCGGGCTAGCATTTCTTCCGGAATCACCACTCCGGTCGAGGTGCCGATTGCCGTCAGTTTGAGCACGGTCATGGGTGGCTCCTATACATACTCACAAAATAAGCTGGCTTAAAGCGATTCCGATGAAGCGCACAGTGCTTTGGCGCGGGGCGCGGACAAAGCGGGCTGAAAGAGGAAAACCAGTTAATTCATTGCTGATTCTTCCTAGCCCAAACGCGGCATCCCCAACGCCGGACGCGGCGCCCAAGCTCTTTGAGATCGATGCCCAAGCCCCAAAGTGTCGGCCTGAGCGTTAGCAGTTCGCCCTGCGTCTTCTCAGACTTGGTCGTGACTGCGTCATCCGAGGCGGGGTGCAGCGTGACTGACGAGAGATGATTTTGTATGGTGTTCCGGCCGCTTTCGAGGAAGTCGTGACCACTCGGAGTAAGCCGACGAATTATCCATTCGCCGTTTAGGGGTTTTGAGCCAACCACGATCAAACCCCTTTCTTCCGCCTGCTGCAAATTGTATCTAATCTGGTCGAGAGTACACTTCAGCGTTTCGGCTTCTCCTTCCTCGAATGAAAAGCCCCTGTCGGTCGCCGCAGCCTCCAGCATCAGGAGGAGTTCACGGATCAAATTCATATCGCGCTTCATCAGAGTCCCCGAACGACGTCTGCCACGCCCTGCCCTTCGAACGCGAGGGATTCAAATGGTCGATACGAGGCGCGCTCACCGCCGCCGGCGATATGGGCGGGGGAGGCGTGAGCATCAAACGGGACGTGCTGGTTCATTCCCTTAACTCCTTGGCGAGTTCGCCCAACGTCGAAAATTGAATGCCGAACTCTTCCGTGAGCCAAGCCCGATTATTTACATCGAGGACAGCCGGTTGTCCGCGTCTTTCCTCGGCTTTTCCCCCATCGAGTGTGCAGAAGAGATCATTGCCATAGCCGTAGTGTGCCGCAACACTGTCAGCATCCGCCCATTCGGCAATAGCGCGCGCAACCTCGTGCATTTCGTGAATATCTTTGGTCGCTCCGAGAGCCGTGAACCAAGGACCTTGGGCAATCCCTCTTCCAGCAAAGCGCGCTGCAATTTTCCGCGCACGGCTGCTTCCTAATCCGCGAGCCTCGATTCTATTGAGGATATCGACAAAACGGTTTAGCCGATCTCCGAGCTTTGATGGCTCTTCAACGACATAAAACTGTTCCTCCGCTCTCGGCATTCCAATGCGGGGAGTGCCAAGCAATCTAATGCCCAAGCGGAACGCCTCAATAAATCGCTCTGCTTGTTTTCGATGGAGAGGTAACCGATCAAACTGGTCTAGCCTCATTGTTATGGTGAAGGTATCCGCCGAAGTCTGCGCAAATGAACTGCGGATTTGTGCGTTTCCGAACACCGTCGCACGCTGATCGTTGGTAATCCCTTCGAGCGTTACGGCTGTGTCAGAGAGAAAGCCCTGAATATCCCCGTGCTTCAGCGCCTCGTGAACAACGATCATTCCAGATTGTTCGGGGTCTTTGGGATAAAGCGTTGGCCTTGAGGCCTTGTCGATAGTGTTGGTGTCGAAGGTGATGCGCATGAGCCGCTCACTTAATTTGATAAAGATATTATTATATATTGGAGCTTGTGCGTGATTGCTGTCCCGCTATGTGCCATTTGTGAAAATGCTGGCCCTAGCGGGAAGGCGATGCTCTAGGATTTGCCCCCCGATCCATCCACGTCATGCCTTGCGTCCCTGCAAGGGGACGCCCAACGCACGTCCCGCGCCGCGCAGCGCCTTATCGGCAGACGCGAGCAGCACGCCGCGGCGCCGCGCCAAGCCTAGTGGGCCGCTTAGATGATCTTTTCAATACGCCGGTCGGGCACAAACCAGAGGAGTGCGACGGCAATATAGAGACCGATCGCGATCCACGGTTGAACAAAGGCCAGCAGAATCGCCGCGGCGTAGATCGAGAGTGAAAGTTTGGCTTTCAAGTCGCTTCCGACGGCGCGCGCCAAGGCCGAATCCGCGCCGTTGCATGCGATCAGCATCCGCTCCAACAAAAGATAGCCGATCGCGGCCATCGCAAGAACGAGTCCGTAGGCCGCGGTCGGCAGCGCCGCGAAACCGGTCTCGTCCATCCAACGGATCACAAACGGTACCAGGGATAGCCAAAACAACAAGAACATGTTTGCCCACAGCGACCGTCCGTCGACCCGTTGGCTGACCTGCAGCATGTGATGGTGGTTGTTCCAAAAGATGGCAACATTGGTGTAGCTCAGCGCATAGGTGATGAACACCGGCAGGGTTGATGCGAGCGCGGCAAAGTCAGTGCCAGGCGGCGCCTTCATCTCCAACACCATAATCGTGATGATGACAGCAATCACTCCATCGGTGAAGGCTTCTAGCCGGCCCTTGTGCATTACAGACCTTTCGCATTCAATCGAGCGTCTCACGGTAGAACCAAACCGCGATCGTGATGGCCGCCACAGCGAAGAGCGCGATCGGCCAGAGCTCGGGGAGGATTTCCGGCAGGCGATTTCCCTTGAGCAGCAGGCCGCGCACGATCCGCATCGCGTGCGTCGCGGGGATGATTTCCCCTGCCCATTGCGCCCAGACCGGCATGCCCTTGAATGGGAACATGAAGCCCGACAGCAGAAGCGACGGCAGAAGGGTGAACAATGCAAACTGGATCGCCTGCATCTGGTTTGCCGCCAGCGTCGAAAACGTGATCCCAAGCGCCAGATTGCTGGCGATGAACAGGCCCAAAGCGATAAGGAGCAACGCCACCGAGCCCCGAACCGGCAGCTCGAAGAAAAAAACGGAGACGGTGAGGATGAGCACCACCTGGATGTAGCCAACGAAGACATAGGGCACAATCTTGGCGAGCATGACCTCGATTGGGCGCACCGGCATGGCGAGCAGGTTCTCCATCGTGCCGCGTTCGCGCTCGCGCGTGATCGAGAGCGCCGTAACCAACAGCGTCGATATCAGCAAAACAACGCAGATCAGCCCCGGAACGATGTTGAGCACCGTCAGCTGCTCTGGGTTATAGCGGGCATGAAGCACGAACTGGAACGGCGGCGCCGAGGAGTGGGGCTGGCGAACCGGCGGCAGGTCTCGGTCGAGCGCCGTCGATAGGACTGCGAGCGCCGCCGCCGCATTGCCAATGGCGGTAGGATCGGTGGCGTCGGCATCGACGAGGATCGATGGCGTATCGCCCCGGTCCACGGAGCGGTCGAAGTTCGGGGGAATATTGATGACGAATAGAAGCGTGCCCTGCGCCAGACCGCGTTCGGCCTCGGCTTCCGAGGCAAGCAACGAAATGTCATAGTAACCGCTGTTCCGAAGCGCGGCGGCGAGCGTGCGCTCGTATTTCGAGTGCTCCACGGAAAGGAGGCCGGTCGGAAGGTGCTTGGGGTCGGTATTGATCGCGTAGCCGAACAAAAAAAGCTGCAGCATCGGCAGCGCGATGATGAAACGCAATGTTATCGGATCGCGTCGCAATTGCAGCCACTCCTTGCGCAGGAGTGCCGTGAACCGGCTGACGGAGAATGCGTTCACAATCCTTCTCCCTTCACGCTCAACATGTGGATGAACACGTCTTCGAGGCGAGGCTCCGCTTCGTGCCAAGAGGGGACGGCGCCGTCGCGGGACCGGATGGCGCTTTCGAGCAAGGCGCGGTCCGTCCCGGCGATACGCAGGGCGCGTCCGAACACGGCGGCCGCCTCGACGCCGGGCGTGCGCCGCAACCGCCGGGCTTCCGCGTCCAAATCCCCGCCCGTCGCCTCGAAAACGACGAGTCCCGAATGAGCGGAGACCTCGGCCGCCGCCCCTTGCACGACAATGCGCCCGTCGGCAAGATAGACGATGCGTTGGCATCGTTCCGCCTCGTCCATGTAGTGGGTCGAGACGAGGACGGTCAGCCCCTCGCCGGCCATGTCGTGGATTAGGTCCCAGAACTCGCGACGGGCCTTGGCGTCAACTCCCGCCGTCGGCTCGTCGAGTAGCAGCAGCATCGGCTGGTGCAGAACACAGGCGGCGAGCGCGAGCCGCTGCTTCCAGCCGCCCGAGAGCTGTCCCGCAAGCTGCGCGCGGCGATCGGCGAGCCGCATGCGGTCCATGATGCCGATGACGGATTCACGCCGGTTCGGCACGCCGTACACGCTCGCGACGAGGTCGAGGTTTTCAAAAACCGTCAGATCATCATAGAAGCTGAACTTCTGGGTCATGTATCCGGCCTCGCGGCGGATCAGCGAGGCTTCGCGGATGATGTCATGTCCGAGACAGGTACCGCTTCCGCCATCGGGGACGAGAAGCCCGCAAAGCATCCGGATCGTGGTGGTTTTGCCGCTGCCGTTGGCGCCAAGAAAACCGCAGATCTCGCCCCTGCCCACTTGCAAAGTGAGCCCGTCGACGACTCTGCGGGCGCCAAAACTCTTCCTCAAGTCACGGACGTCGATGGTGAAGCCCGTCATCGCGAGCCAGCCTCGGCGATCGGGCGCACCGCGACCGGTTGGCCAGGATTGAGCACCGGGGCTTGTTGCAAGGGAGGCCGCGCCTCGGCCTTGTAAACGAGCTTCGCGCGGCTCGACTCGCTGTAGATGACCGGCGGGGTGTATTCGGCCTGTGGCGAGATGAAGGAGATCGTTGCGGCAAGCCCAGCGGGACAACTGTCGCACGCGAGCGCGACCTTGTCGCCAAGATGGACCGCGGCCAGCATTGGCTCGGGGACGAAGAACCGCACGAAGATATTTTCGGGTGGAAGCAGCGACACGACCGGCGCGCCCGCCGGGATGGTCTCGCCGGGGCGGGCAAGGACGTCGTTGACGGTGCCAGCCACTGGCGCGGCGACGTGGCGCTGGTCGAGCCGCCACTTTGCCATGGCCACCGCCGCGCGCGCCGCATCGGCCGCCGCACGTTGCGCGGCAATCTCCTGATCCCGGCCAAGCGGCGCACGCATCTGCGCCAGTGCCGCTTCGAGCCCGTGAACCTTGGCTTCCGCCGAGCGGTAATCGGCCCGAAGTTGATCAAGATTCTGGATCGAAACGGCACGAAGGCGCACCAGTGGTTCGCTTCGTTGGAGATCGGCCTGGGCCCGGACGAGCGTCGCCCGGGCCTCTGCCAAGTTTGCTTCCGCTTGTTCAATCTCGGTCTGCTTGCCGCTCGCCTGGAGATTCGCCAGCTGCGCTTCGGCTTGGGTCAACTGCCGCGCGGCTTGGTCGACGGCCGCCCGGTCGGCGGTGTCGTCCTGCGCAAACAGCGGCGCGCCGGCGGCGACCTTAACGCCCCTCGCGACGAAGACGGAGGTGAGGAGACCCTGCTGGGTCGGGCCGACCTTCACGAAATCGGCCTCGGCATAGCCTTGCCACTCGGCCGGCGCAGGAACGCGGGTCCGCGCCCACCACCAGCCGGCGCCCGCCACCGCGGCGAGCGCGACCGCAAAAATGACCGGTGGCTTCACGGACTTGAACCTTGTGCAACGGCGATGTATCGTTGCGTTATCACTTCGGACTACCGGCTGCAAGAAAGAACCAGTGATGCCCAACGCGCCGCTTGAACCGGCTCCATTCAAGCGCGGTCCCGGAGGCCGGCCGACCCGACAGGAAGCCGAACGCAGGCATCACAACCTGCTCGTGGCGGCGGCCCGTCTTTTTCTGGAGAAAGGTTGGGAGGGCGCCTCGGTTGACGAGATCGCACGCGACTCGGGGGTCGCCAAACGTTTCATCTACGCGCGTTATCCCGACAAGGCGGCGCTGTTCGCCGGCGCGCTCGAAGGGTTCATCGAGGAGCAGATCGGAACTCTTCAAACGCTCGAGCCGCCGCCGGACGACGTCGAGGCAGGGCTTTGCGCATTGGGAAGAAGGCTTTTGGACTTGGCGCTCCGGCCAGAAGTTCTTGCGTTCCATCGCCTGTTCATTGCCGAAGCGCCCAGATTCCCCGGCCTCGCGAAGCTCTTTGTCGCGCGCAATCGCCATTGCGCCCTTGGCGAAATTATCCGTGTCCTGGCGGCCTATGCCGACCGCGGCGTGATCCAAATTGGCGCTTCTGAACCTCTGGCCGAGCAGTTCTTCATCCTTGTCGCCGGTGCATCTCAGCGCATGGCTCTGTTGGGCGGCCGCGAGGAGCCCGCGCAGGAAGATCAGAGGCTCGAAGCCGCGGTTCGCTTGTTCCTGGATGGGTGCCGGAAGGCCTGACGGCGCGGCGAGGACTGGAGCGGGACAACGTTTCGGTTCCCCGCGCTTGGTTGCGGGCAATCGGCGCTCCGGTCTCGTCGGGATACACGCCATCTTGTCCGGGATGGGCGCCGGCGGCGGGGCTCGTCTCAAGGCAATTGCGGCGGCTTGTCCCAGAATTTCTCGGGTTGGGCCCAGAACTTTGTGATTTTGAAATTTTCGGCGGTCTGGACGGCGGTGGCGATCAGTTTTGCTTCGAGGCCAAGCGGGTCGGTTTCGAGACTGTGGATGATCATCCGGGCATTGGTAATCGAAGACGCTTCTTTGGGTATTTTGAGCCCTTCGTAAGTTTTTATTACTGCTAGCAAAAGGTTTTTGGCCTCCGCCAATTGCCCCATATGCAAGCATCCCATTGCGATGGCTAATTCACTCCAACTGGTGAAATCGAGTTTCTTTGCAATATAGAGCTTGAAATCCTCGCCGGTCGAGATGGCTTCGACATGGGCTGCGATCTCCGTCTCAAACGCCCATTCGAATTCGGCAAGAAAATCTTCCGCATCCACATCCCAACCTTGGCTGCCTGCGCGTGTTCGCAAGCGGCCACCCCAGCCAATCATGCTTGTGCCCTGACGCTAGCATCCGACGAAGTTGTTACAGACTGAACCAAGGGCAAGGCTGGGCACGCGTCGTTCGCCTCCTCTTGCGAAAGCTCGCCGATGACGGGACGTTCGTCGCCCGCGGCCCAAGAGCTGCCGCGCACGCTAAGAGCCAGAACCCCGAACGACCCATCCGCCTGCTGGCCAAGCGCGCCGGCCGCCACGTAACTGTCGAAATTCAATTCGCGCAGGTCGGCGCGGTCGGTGTTCGCAAAAACATCGGGGATGGGCGTGTCGGCCCGCAGCGGCTGCGCGCCGATGTCCGGGATGGCCGCGACGGCTGCCATGAGGTCGCGCAAATTCGCCGCCGCTTGCAGGCTCCCATCCGAGTGAATTTCATGATTCGTCACGGTGAGCCCGGTATTGACCCAGCCGTCGGCGGTGTTGCGCTGTATGGGCGCGATGACGGTATCCGGGTTTGAGAGGATCCGGA
>Ga0185299_10005055_pt1 | contig 15284 bp, 8 predicted proteins | sample PaiPotPPA55metaG_FD_128002 | JGI IMG/M metagenome (GOLD analysis project Ga0185299, IMG submission 128002) | Iron sulfur acid spring bacterial and archeal communities from Banff, Canada, to study Microbial Dark Matter (Phase II) - Paint Pots PPA... ...
TGATGTGCGTTTGCCCCACTTAAGCGGTCTGGATTTGCAGGGGGAACTAACCAAAGCCGGCGTTCAAATCCCGATCATCTTTATCACCGGGCACGGGGACATCCCGATGACGGTGCAGGCCATGAAAGCTGGCGCGATCGAGTTTCTCACCAAACCATTCCGGGAACAGGATCTTCTGGACGGTATACGCCGGGCAATCAATTTCGACCGTGCTACGCGATTACAGCGGGAAAAACTCGCAGACTTACACGGGCGTTATCAGGCGCTTACCGCACGCGAGCGCGAAGTGATGGCTCGTGTCGTCACAGGGATGCTTAACAAGCAAATCGCCGACGCGCTGGGCATAACGGAAAAAACCGTCAAAGTTCATCGAGGTCACATCATGCAAAAAATGCGGGCGAGGTCTTTGGCTGAACTTGTCCGAACGGCTGAGAGATTGGGAATCTTCGGCCATACGTCGTAGCCTTTGGACCAAGGTTCAGTACAATCTCGCTCACTCCGGGTCCTAATGCTTCGAGTGTAATGATGCAGATAGGGCGATGGGAAATGGAAAGAGTCTTATGAATCTTAACCGAACGGAGGCAAAAGTGTAACTCTCAGATGCTTGCCCGAGGTGCGTCAGGTCTGCACCGGCAACATGAGTTGGAAGGTGGCGCCGAGATCGGCATTCGGTGTTGCCCATAGGCGCCCGCCATGCGCTTCCACGATTGAACGACTGATGGCCAGACCCATACCCATACCGTCCGCTTTTGTCGTATAAAAGGTTTCGAAAACTCTCGGCAGATCCTCCGCCGTCAGACCGATTCCTGAGTCCGTCACGGTGATCAGGACAAACGACTTGTCCTCCGAGACATGCGACTGCGCCTCGATAACGAGCTGTCGTTGGTCTTCCGGAACTTTGCTCATCGCCTCGATGCCGTTTACCACCAGGTTCAATAACACCTGCTGCAGCTGAATTCGGTCCCCTAGGACTGGGGATAGCTCTCCGGGTAACGCGGTTTTGAGTGCTATCCGGCGTCCAGTCAACTCATTTCGAACCAATGGCAGGATGTCAGCGACTAAATCCCCGACTTGAAGAAGAGCCATTTCCGGAGGCGCTTTCTTCGAAAGCGCTCGAATCCGTGCAATGATGGCGCTCGCTCGCTCGGCGTCGTTAACAATCGCCGACAACGCGGCCACCATCTCTGTTAAGTTAGCACGCCCACTTTTGAGAAGTCTGAGACACGCGTTCCCATAGTTAACGATTGCCCCGAGTGGTTGATTAATTTCATGGGCGATCGAGCTGGTGATCTCGCCCATCGTCATCACCCGCGTGACGTGGGCCAACTCCACCTGCGCTTTCTGCAACGCTTCTTCGGCCCGCTTGCGATCGGTGCGATCTATGATGACCGCCGAAAAGAACGCGGAGTTGCTTCCACTTGCGGGGACGAAGACAAGGCTGACGTCGGCCCACATTATCCTGCCATCTTTGCGCAGGTAGCGCTTTTCGACACGATAAACTCGTCGCTGCTCTTCGTGTCCCTCCTGAATACGCGCTTCGGTGGCGGCACGATCCTCTTCATGGGTGATGTCCGAAAGGGTACGTCCTTGGAGCTCATCCTCAGTATAGCCGAGCATTTTCTGAAGAGCTAGATTTGCCGCGATGAAGCGACCGTCCGGAGCAATCAGTGCAATGCCGCCTGATGAGTTCTCAGCCAGCTTGCTCCACCGTTCTTCACTAGCACGCAGAGCTTCTTCGGCGCGTTTTTGTTCACTTAAGTCGAGCACGAAAGCCACCCCCTCGTTCCCACTTCCTTCGAACATCGCGGCGCCGTGGAGCACGGGTACGCGGCTGCCGTCCTTCCGGAAGTACTCCTTCTGAAACGGTTGGGCGGCTCCGGTCGCCTTCAGCTCTGCTACGGCCCGTTCGTCCCGGTCCTGCCATTCCGCCGGCGTCAGATCCCTCCAGTGCACACGACCCGAGAGGAGATCTTCACGGCTGTACCCCAGCATGTGGAGAAACGCTTCATTGGTCTGAAGAATTTTACCTTGGAGGTTCCAGATAAAGATTCCCATAATGTTGGCGTCGACCAGGCGCCGGATCTTGGCTTCGCGCTCTTCGAGATCCCGGTAAAGACGGGTATTTTCCAGGGAAATCGCGGCCTGCGACGCCAGTAGTTTCAGCACCGCGATCCGGGTCGGAGTAAAAACGCGAGGGGTCAGATTATTTTCGAGGTAGAGCACACCGATAAGTTTGGCCTGATTGATCAACGGCAAGCAGAGAATTGAACGGGCGTGATGCTGACGGATGTACGGATCCGTGGAAAACGGATTCCGGGCTGAGGCATCGTCGAGAATCAGGCTCTCCCGGGTGCGCACGACATAGTGGACGATCGACTCTGGCACCGCAGCCTCGGTCACGGATGCTTCTCGCAAACGCACGATGATAGAGTCACCGCTGGTCTGGGCTTCTGCCGCTATCCATTGCTCAAGACCTCGCGGAAGAATCAACAGGCCGCGCTCAGCACCCGCGTGCTCAATCGCTGTGCGCATGAGCGTATCGATCAGTCTTTCCAAAACGATCTCGCCCGACACTGCTTGAGAGACTTTGATGACGGTAGCGAGATCCAGGTGTTCGATCGGCGCGCCGATCGTCCTCGTTGGACCTGGTATAGGTTCCTCCTCCCTGAGGTACGGATACAGCTCATCGAGTTGCCGCACCTTACCATCGGCCCCCCAACGGAGGTAGCAGTAGCGAGCCTTCCGCAAGTACGCGTGCGCGATCGTATCGAAGCCGCGTGCCCCGTAGAAGCGCGCGGCGAGTTCATTGGAAAGCGCCTCATTGTGGACAAAACCGTTTGCGTGCGCCGACCGGATCGCTTGTTCGTAAAGACGCTCGGCATCGAGCTCGCGGCCTTCGAGACGCGCGATTTCGGCGCCCACCAGTGCGGCTCGGTTCTCGAAATTCTCCGGGCAATTCTCCGCCCAGGTTTCGAGCTGTTTGTGGTGCGCGGCCAGAGCCTCGAAATGCTGCGCCTGCCGGTCAGCAAACGCGGAATCGCAGGACGCCGCCTGGGAAAGCGCCACATAGAGGTGATACTCCGCCGTTTCAAACATTGCAGCCGATGTCCAAAGTAATCGTCGCGCCCTCGCCGCTGCATCGAGTGCCGAAGGATAGTCCCCGGCAAAGAAGCGTGCTTGCAGTTTTCGGATCCAGTACCAACACTCCGGCTGCGCCGATGCTGGGTCGGCTGCAAAGTGTTGCTCGAGCTGAATTTCGTTGAATTGTGCGTCGTCGAAAAAACCAAATTTGTAAGTCAAACCCCGCAGAGTTCGGATAAGACCGAGCTGTGTCCTGATGATGTCGATCAGGTGACCGAACCGAGCCCTCTCGGCGAACTCGAGACCATTCTCAGCTTGAAGCTGCGCCTCAACCAGCGGATCACCCGTCGCAAGAAAGTTCGTATTCAGGTTGTCAAAGGTGTACACCGCGACGGTTAGATCGCCAACCTTGGTCGCCGCTTCGAACGCCCGCCGAATCAGTCCACGACAAGCCCGGATGTGCTTCGTCCATGATGCGACAAATTGCGCAAACCAATGATAGGTCCGAGCCTGGAATCGCTCCAAGCCACGTTTCTCGACCAGTTCAAGGCCGAGCTGACCGAATCGAAATCCAGCTTTGTAGTCGCCGAACTGCGGTCCGGCTATCTTGCCGAGAAATACATAAGCGACGCATGAGCCGTGGCCGTTGCCTTGTTCCAGGCTAAGATTAACCGCGCGACAGACGGTCATAGAAAGAAGATTCGCATCAGTGAACAACGCCGATGGATAGATCTTCGTCAGAACATCCAAAGTCGCGAGGGATGCCGGGTCGCTCATCAAGGGCAGCGCAATGAGCTCCTCGATCGCGCGGCTCCCAAGCTGGGACCAGATCCGCTCGTATTCGCGTCGTGCTTCCTCTTCTGTCGGATGAGGCGACCATTCGACGCCCAGATGTTGGAGATAGTCAAGACAAGCGGCAACCGAGCGATCGGTCTGATCGAGAGTCGTGTACAAATCGATGCGTAAGCACTCGACGGTAGCTCGCTCGACGGTATTTGCGGCGCGGGATGAAAGCATCGTCAAGCGCTCCTCTGCCGCCGCCAACTCGCCAGTCAGGAACTCGCATTCGGCTCGGTGCAATTCCAGGGCGAAGGTGAGCTCATGCTGGCGTGCCCAAGAGTCGCTCGCCAAAAGTGCTCCACCGGTAATGAGATACTTGAGCGCTGAGGTGTAGGCCGTGGAGGCCTTGGCGCGCTTGCCTGCGATAAGGTTGAGCTCGGCCAACTGCTCGCGTTCGTCTCTTAAGAGGATCAAGGCCGCGCCGCGGTTAGCCTGGTTGACGATCTCGAAGATGGCCTCCTCACGCTTCTCTGGCGGAGTGTGTGCTATAAGTAGCCGCCCTATTCGCAGATGGGCCTCAGCGCGTAATTCCTCCGGAATCAGCGAATAGGCCGCTTCCTGGACACGGTCGTGGACAAACCGATAGGAATCCTCAAAGCGCACGATGAACTCCAGACGCAGAGCCTCCCAAAGATCCGAGTGGACCATCTCCTCCGAGGTCCCGTGAACGAAGGAAAGCGTGGTGATCTCGGCACTGTTTCCCAGGCAGGCAAACTGTTGTAGTGCCTTCTGGGTTTCGACGGGCAGGCGGTTCAACTTCCCAATCATGAGGTGCACCACATTATCGGCGTAACCCTTGGCCTGAATGCGACTCAGGTCCCAGGACCACCTCCGATCGCCATGGTCGAAAGTGAGTAATGCCTCCTCGGCCAGCGTAGAAATAAACTGAATGGCGAAATATGGATTACCGGCAGTCTTTTCGTGGATCAGTCGTGCCAGCGGAGTGACGCGCTCCGGCTCGCAGTGAAGAGAATCCGCAACTAACCGTCCCAGATCTTCACGGGTGAGGGGCGCAAGGATGATCTCATGCACTTTCGCTCCGGCTTGGCGGATTGCTTCGAGCTTGCGCATCAGCGGGTGGACGGCATTGACTTCGTTGTCTCGGTAGGCGCCGATCAACATCAAGTGCTGCACATCGGGTTGACTCAGCAGATCCTCGAGCAAATCGAGGGTTGCCGCATCAAGCCATTGCAGATCGTCCAGGAACAAGGCCAGCGGATGTTCCGGCCGTGCGAATACGCCGAGAAATCGCCGGAACACCAGTTGGAAACGGCCTTGTGCGTCCTGGGGCGGAAGAGCAGGAACTGGTGGCTGTTCTCCGATAATGAGCTTCAATTCGGGAACTAGATCAACAATGAGCTGTCCGTTCGGATCTAATGCATCTTGAAAGGCATCGCGCCAGTTCCGCAACTCCGCATCACTCTTACCCAGAATCGGACGGATAAGGTTCTGAAAGGCTTGGGCTAAAGTGGCATAAGGGATGTCGCGCTTGTACTGATCGAACTTGCCTGATGCAAAAAGGCCGCGGGGCGGAACCAGCACCTTGTGGACCTCATTGACGACCGAGGACTTGCCGATACCAGAGTATCCGGAGACGAGCACCAATTCTGGCGTTCCACTAGCCATGACGCGCTCGAAGACGGCAAGCAAAGTTTCGATCTCGGGCGTTCGACCATACAATACCTCGGGGATCAGGAGTCGGTCTGGCGTATCGTGTTCGCCAAGCGGAAATTCGTCGATGCGGTGCTGAGTTTCCCATTCAGCAAGGCAGTGCCGAAGATCACTCTCAACCCCGGCCGCTGTCTGGTAGCGTTCCTCAGCAGTCTTGGCGAGCAGCTTCATGACGATGGCGGAGACAAAGGCCGGGATATTTTTAAACCGCTCCCCGGGCGGTGTTGGCTGCCTTGCAATGTGACAGTGAACCCACTCCATAGGATCGGAAGCCGTGAAGGGGAGACTTCCGGTCAGCATTTCGTAAAGTGTGACGCCGAGGGCGTAGAGATCGCTCCGGGAATCGATGGAACGATTCATTCGCCCGGTCTGCTCGGGTGCCATGTACGCGAGTGTCCCGCCGACAAACTCGGGAGGTTCAGGAGACTGGCGCTCGCGCGGGAGCCGCGAGGCGGTACCAAAGCCCATCAACCAGCACTGGCCGGTAGCGGAGTTTACCAAAACATTGGCCGGCTTGATGTCCTTATGGATAATCCCATGCTGATGCAAGCGATCGATCGCGGTCGCCAGGCCAATGGCCACCAGCAACGAAAACGCTAAGTCCAATGGTTGACCGAGCAATTGATCGAGAGGCACACCGCCGGGATCCTCCAACGCGAGTACCGTACGGTCCCAATGGCGAGCAATTGCCATCGGTCGGGCAGCCCAAGCGAGATCCAGCTCCTCTCTAAGAGAATATTCGTACTCCAGCCGTTTCAGACTTTCTGGCGCGGGATATTCCACCACAGGCGAAAGTACAAGAATCTGAGATGCATCGTCCTCAATCCTCCCGCGATAGAGGATAAACTCTTTATCCTTCCGCAGCGCCTCGAAGACATATTTTGAGAGCTCAATCACAAACCGGACTCCAGCCGCCGAAGACTACCCTATTTTCTGTCCCTGATCAGCCAACAACAGGCGGTGGTACTCCGATTGAGGTGGCTGGAGGACATGGACTGCTTACGATCAGATTCACGCATTGCTTTCTCCTTTTTCACGGTGTTCCAATGACGGGCTTTTGTAGGGCTGGAAAAGTATTGCCATCTAGCTTCGAAAAAATATCGTGTCGAGAGTGAAACCTCGGCGAGAAGATCTGTGGTTTGCCCCAAAGCGATCCGGATCCCTCGCGCCCCTATAGTGTCCTGTCCCCGAAATACGAGGTATTTTGGGGACAGGACCTGGAACAGATGAAAGAAGATACCCCAAAGCGGTCTCTCCTCGTCGCAAAGGCGTGGACGATAACGTCATTGTCCATCCTTGCTAAGAAGCCGTTACTCACCCTGGGCTTGGTCGCATCTCTGGCCACGCTGGCGTTCGGGCAAACGACGTTTGTGAAGAAGAATCCAGTCAAAATTGGTTATTCGGCTATGGACATGCAGCAGCCGTACTTCCAGGCCTATACGAAGGGAGTTCAAGATGCTTGTAAGGCACTCGGTTACCAATTCATTCTCACGGATCAAAAGAGCAACCAACAAGCCGAGGTGTCCGGTAGTATCGACTTGATTAATCAGGGGATTAGCGCCCTGATCATTTCTCCGATTGAGCCGGCCGCTTTGCCCGCAGTCATCGATAAGGCGCATCAGGCAAATATACCGGTCGTGATCGGCGACGTTGGATTCGCGGGCAAATACGATGCCTATATCGTATCGAATAACGAAGCGGGAGGTAAGCTCGCTGCGCAATACATGATCGAACATCTGAAGGATAAATCTGGGACCAAAGAAGTTCTGGTAATTGAAGTGCACCCTGGTGCGGCGGTAAGGGGACCACGAATAAATGGGTTTGCCAATGAAATCAAGAAGCACTCGGACTACAAAATTGTTGCATCGCTGAATGGCAACGACACAGTGCAAGGCGGCTATCAGGCAACCCAGAATACTTTGTCGGCCAATCCGAACCTCTCCGGGATCTACGCAGCCAATGACCCGGAGGCCGAAGGAGCAGTTCAGGCCCTGAAAGCGGCGGGCAAAAATGGGGTGAAAGACGTCTTTTTAGTCGGATTTAACGGGGATCCCCCAGCACTGGAGCTGATTAAGAATGGAGAGATGGCGGGGACGGTTCGCCAGGACCCATATGGTCAGGCCCAAAGGTGCGTTGAGATTGCCACGAAGCTCATGAATAACCAAGCCGTTGAATACTCGGATCCGGCAACAAAATCGGTGTTCTTTCCGGTGCAAGTGATCGATAAGGAAAACGTTGATCAGTTTCTGCAGAAGTAGAAGACGGCAAGACGACGCCCGATATTAGCCGCACTCCGGCTAACGTAGACTGAGATGGGGACAGATCAGAAGGAACCGATCCTTCGTCTGACGGGGATTTCGAAGCAATTCCCCGGCGTAAGGGCCCTGGATAACGTGGATTTGAGTCTCTTTCCCGGAGAGGTTCACGCCCTGATGGGAGAAAATGGCGCTGGCAAAAGCACATTGATCAGTATCATCAGCGGGCTTCTAAATCCGACGTCCGGGAAAATTTGCCTGGCTGATGAGGAGGTAACTTTTGCCAGCGCGATCCAAGCGCAAAAGGCAGGCATCAGCACGATTACTCAAGAATTTAACCTGGTTCCTCAGCTTACGGTCGCAGAAAACATCTTTCTTGGCCGCGAGCCGACGCTGCGAGTAGGGCTGCTCGACTGGCGGACGATTAAACGTCACGCTTCCGAGGTCCTCAGCGAATTAGGGCTCAATGTACCGCTGGGTCAACGGGTCTGCTATCTGAGCGTCGGTGACCGGCAACTGGTCGAGATTGCCAAGGCGCTCTCGATGGAGTTTCGAATCATGACGATGGATGAACCGACGGCGGCGTTGAATGCCGCTGAAGTGGCTCGCCTGTTCGAAATCATTGATAAATTGAAGCGGCGGGGAATTGCGATTCTTTACGTTTCTCATCGTCTCAGAGAGATCTTCCGAATTGCGGATCGGGTAACCGTTCTCCGAGACGGCGAACGAGTCGGTACCAGGCCTCTAGACGAGCTCAGCGAAGACGATGTTGTTACCATGATGCTCGGTCGCGCCTTAAAGAAGGAGGCGGACATTTATCAGCAAATCCCGGGTTCCGAAAAAGCTGCTCTTTCGGTCAAAAACATCACGGTTCCTGGTTTTGTTGCCGATGTCTCATTTGATTTGCGCGTTGGCGAGGTGATGGGGTGTGCTGGTTTGGTCGGGGCGGGGCGATACGAGCTGATGCGTGCGCTCTTCGGCCTTCTGCGCATTTCCGGCGGCGAGGTGGAGATCAACGGTCAGCCTGTCTCGCTTAGCTCGTCGAGCGACGCAATTCGTTATGGTATTTACATGCTGCCAGAGGACCGGAAAATCGAAGGCATTTTCCCGGACTTGACGGTCCGGGAAAACCTACTGATCAGCGCAAAACGACTATTTCGCCGATGGTCGGAGCTGTCGATCAATAGCCAGGAAGAGGAAGAGCAGTACCAAGGCATGCGGAACTCGCTGGACATCCGAGCATCCAGTTCGGGCCAGAGAATCGCCAAGCTGAGTGGTGGAAATCAGCAGAAGGTGATGCTTGGGCGAGCCTTAATGAGCAATTCGCGCATCCTGCTGTTGAATGAACCTACTCGTGGCGTGGACGTAGGTACGAGGGTCGAAATTCATGCGATCATTCGTAAGTTGGCTCAGAACGGATATGCGATCGTGGTAAGTTCATCCGACGTCCCTGAACTTGTCAGTGTCAGCGATCGTTGCCTGGTCTTAAGTGCAGGGCGAACCAGAGGCCTATTAGATCGAGCGCAAATTAATGAGGACAATATTACCGCTTTAGCAATCGGCCAGCAAATCATTGTGGGAAATCGATGAGCAACTCTGCTGAATCGCTAAGCCTCCGCAGCATTTTCAGCGTTTCCAACGCGACTCGTTTGATCCAAGTGGCCGAAAGCCTTGGTGTTTTCGCTCTGTTGATGATCGTCGTGACCGTGGCTTCGATTATCTCACCCGGATTCTTCACTTACACTAACCTTACTAATACTCTCATCACCGCCTCGATCACTGCAGTCACCGGTTTGGGAATGACTTTCGTGATAGCAATGGGTGGCTTTGACTTGTCGGTCGGATCCGTTCAAATACTGACGGCGATCGTGGTTGCCAGCCTCCTTTCGGTGGTTCATCCCCTGCTGGCCATTCTTGGTGCACTCCTGACCGGCCTGGCTATTGGGCTCCTAAATGGATTCCTGATCAGCAAGCTCGGCCTGCCCGCGTTTGTGGTGACATTTGGGATGATGAGCATCACCCGCGGTGTTGCGCTGCTGGTTACCCAAGGGCAATCGGTAATGATTACCAAGCATATCGAATTTGGGTTGCTCAACAACGGTAAAATCTTAGGTCTCCCCGTGCCGTTCATTATCATGATGACGGTGTTCGTTGTGCTCAGCGTTTTGCTCAAGCACACCCCGTTTGGGCGCCACGCCTGCGCAATTGGGGGAAACCGAACGGCGGCCACTGTTTCTGGCATCAACATCGATCGGGTTACTATAACGGTATTTGGTCTGGTCGCCGTAAGCGCTGCTATTTCTGGGGTGATGCTCAGCTCCCAACTGATGATCGTGGATGCGACGCTTGGAACTGGCTTCGAGCTTCAGGCAATCACGGTCAGTGTTTTGGGCGGCACCAGTCTGGCCGGAGGGCATGGAAACCTGCTCGGAACCGTTTTCGCTGCCCTGCTGCTAGCAACAATCGCGAGTGCCCTGAACATTTTGAAGGTGATCGCGTTTTATCAATATTTAGCTCTCGGCGTCCTCCTGCTTTTCGCATTAGCAATTGACACAGCGCGCCGGGTCTTCATTGCCAAAGCGCTCTTAAGCCGTGCCTAAATGCTTTGTATGGCCCTACACCACATAGCTAACCGGAAAATCACCGGTCGATTTTCTTACAGGATCTCTACGTTGAATTTTTTAACCAAGTACTATATACAATCCCTACTTGTCATCTTGGTGATGATTCTTGCGGTGTCGAATCCCTACTTCAGAACAGTCGGCAATTTGGAGAACATTCTGCTTCAGGCTTCGTTCTCTGGAATCGGGGCGGCAGGCATGACGCTCTTGATTGTCTCGGGGGCCTTCGATTTGTCGATAGCTAGTTTGCTTGGACTTTGCGGTGTTTTCATTTCCCAGCTGCTCCCCTCTCTCGGAATAGTGTTGACTGCACTAGCTGCTGTACTCTTTGGCACTCTGTTGGGCATGATAAATGGGCTGGTGGTGACCAAGCTGCGAATTCCAGCGTTTATTGCGACGCTCGGAATGATGAACATCTACTTGGCGCTCACATTTATCTGGACCGAGGGCAGTCGGGTGATTGCGGTCTCGGATCCGACTTTTGATCTCCTTGGAACGGGAACTTTGTTTGGCTTACTGCCAATTCCGTTTCTGGCCATGATTGTAACGTATGTCGTCTGCTATGGGATTCTGAATCGAAGTATTTACGGACGTTGCCTACGTGCCGTCGGAAGTAGTGAAATTGCGGCTCGGACCGGCGGCCTCTCGGTTGATCTCATCCGAATCTTGGCATTTGCCATCGTTGGCGGTTGCAGCGCTCTAGCCGGAGTATTTCTGACCGCGGAACTGTCCTCAGCTAGCGCGATAATGGCTAGTGGTTATGAACTGACAGTGATAGCGGTGGTAGTAATCGGAGGCACTAGTTTAAAAGGAGGGGAAGGCACCCTTTTCGGTTCATTCACGGGCGCTTTGTTTTTCGCTGTAATCAGCAGCGCCCTTAACATTCTGAATGTTGGAGCTTATTGGCAATATGTTGTGACTGGCATTTTTCTTATTGGCGCGCTGGGTGTACAGGCCTTGCGCGGCTGTATTTTGCTTGAGTGACGAAAGTCAACGAAAAGGGATCTTGGAAGCAGAACTCCGGCTGTCAAAGATCCGATGGCCGTACACGACGTTCAGAATGCGCCAATTGACCGCGAGATTGTTTCCCTGGATCCGACTAGTCAATCTTGCTGCCTTCACTCCAATCCGTTGACCCGAGACGCGCCTGGACGGCTGAGAGATTGGAGTCTTCGGCCATACGTCGTAGCCTGCTTGGACCAAGGTCCAATAGAATCTCGCACACTTCAGATCTTAGTTGGTATCGCAAGGCAGTGACCGTGAAGAAGTCTACCAGCGCCAACTATGAAAAACTTGCTTGTCCTCGCTATAACCATGTGCACCCTGACGCTGTCTGTCCGAGCCGCCGATGCGGATGCCGCCGCGAAGCCGCCCGCAGCTGGCGAAGATGACTTAGTCCGCTCCTTCCACGTCAATGTTCCGGAAGAGCAACTTACTGATCTTCGCAAACGCATCTTCGCAACGCGATGGCCGGAGAAGGAAACGGTCACGGATGCATCGCAAGGTGTGCAATTGGCGACGATGCAGGAACTCGCGCGCTATTGGGCCACAGATTACGATTGGCGCAGGTGCGAGGCGAAACTCAACGCCTATCCGCACTTCGTAACCAACATCGACGGACTCGATATTCATTTTATCCAGGTCCGCTCGAAAAATCCTAACGCTTTGCCCTTGATCGTCACGCACGGCTGGCCCGGCTCGGTCATCGAGCAGCTGAAGATCATCGATCCACTTACGAATCCCACGGCTTATGGCGGACGCGCTGAAGACTCATTCGATATTGTGATCCCGTCGCTGCCTGGCTACGGTTTTTCAGGAAAGCCCACCACGACCGGCTGGGATCCTGCCCGCATCGCCCGCGCCTGGGTCGTGCTGATGAAGCGTCTCGGATACAGGCGGTTTGTGGCGCAAGGCGGCGATTGGGGGAACGCAGTCACGGAGCAGATGGCGCTGTTGGCACCTCCGGAATTGCTCGGCATCCACACCAACATGCCTGCCACTGTCCCAGCCGACGTTGCCAAGGCGCTACAGTTCGGCGACCCCCCGCCGTCCAGCCTCTCAGCCGACGAGAGGCACGCGTATGATCAGCTAGACTTTTTCTATAAGCACGGCCTGGCCTATGCCCAGGAGATGGGAAATCGCCCGCAGACGCTGTACGGGATTGCGGATTCACCGGTCGGCCTGGCTGGCTGGATACTCGACCACGACGCAAGCAGTTACGCGCTCATCGCACGTGTCTTTGACGGGAAATCTGAGGGGCTTACGCGAGACGACGTCCTCGACAACATCACGCTCTACTGGTTGACCAACACCGCGATCTCGTCTGCTCGTCTGTATTGGGAAAACAAGTTAAACTTTTTTGCTCCAAAGCACGTCACCATCCCGGTTGCCGTGAGCGCCTTTCCTGACGAGCTCTATCAGGCCCCGCGGAGTTGGACCGAGCGGGCCTATCCCAAACTCGTCTACTACAACAAGCTCGACAAAGGCGGGCACTTTGCGGCCTGGGAGCAACCAGAGCTCTTCAGTTCTGAGCTCCGAGCAGCGTTCCAATCCTTGCGCTAGTTGGAGCGACGGCGACACGCAGCAACATCGCTTTAGATCCAATCGGAGAGAGATAAATGAAAACAAATTTAGAAGAGCAAGTGGAAACCCGGGAAGGCTTTTGGCCGGCTGGCGCCGAGCAGCGGTTGAAAGAACGCGGCACCAAGCTCCCGGCTCCGCCTGAGCCGTTCGGCACCTATGTGGAGGCAGTGCAGACGGGCAATCTACTTTTTCTCAGCGGGATGCTTCCCACGGAGGGCCACGAGGCGAAATTCATAGGGCGCGTCGGCGCGGAGCTCGATGTGGAAACGGGGCGCAGGGCGGCTCAACTCGCGGCGCTCAACGCCCTCGCTGTGGCCAGGCAGCATTTGGGATCGCTCGACAAAGTGACGCGGATCGTCCGGCTCGGCGTCTCGGTGGCCACTTCGGGAGATGTCCGCGATCAGCCGAAAGTCGCTGACGCCGCTTCGGAGTTGCTTCAAGACGTTTTCGGAAAAGACAAGAACCCCTGTCGCTTGGTCTACGGTGTCGCAAGCCTTCCGCTCGGCACCCCGGTCGAGCTGGAAATCATTTTCGAGGTGGCGGGGTAAAGGCGTGGCGGGCGCTGTTAGGTCGCCTCGCCAGGTACTAGCAAGTGCATTACAACAATCAACAGCTGAAATTTGATAGGAGTATTTTATGACAACGACAACAGTCGCAGCAGCAACAATGAAGGTGGCGCAAATTACTAAACCGGGAGCAGGTTTCCAGATCGTCGAGCGCGAGATTCCCGAGCCGCAGGCGGGACAGGTGCGGATCAAGGTACAGGCCTGCGGTGTTTGCCACAGTGACGTGTTCACTGTAGAAGGCTCTTGGCCCGGAATTCAGTACCCCCGAGTTCCGGGACACGAAGTGGCGGGCATCATCGATGAAGTGGGTGTCGGTGTCTCCGAATGGAAGAAGGGGCAGCGTGTCGGTGTCGGCTGGCACGGTGGCCAGGACAACACATGTCTCGAGTGCCGGCGCGGAGATTTTCGCAATTGCCGGAATCTGAAGGTTACCGGCATTAGCTATGACGGCGGATACCAGGAATACATGTTGGCACCGGTGGAGGCACTGGCGGCGATACCGGAAAATTTAAGTGACGCCGACGCAGCACCGCTGCTCTGCGCTGGAATTGCTACCTTCAACGCGCTGCGGCACAGTGGCGCACTCCCCGGCGACCTTGTTGCGGTGCTGGGCGTCGGCGGGCTGGGGCACCTCGGAATTCAATTCGCGAACAAATTTGGTTATAAGGCCGCGGCTATCGGGCGCGGGCCCGAAAACGCGACGCTGGCTAAGAAACTCGGAGCAAGTGTGTACATCGACAGCAAATCGACGAACGCCGCAGAGGCACTGCAAAAGCTCGGTGGGGCGCAGGTAATTCTAGGGACGGCGCCTAGCTCGAAAGCAATGTCTGAGCTTGTCAACGGCTTGGGGCCGAACGGCAAGCTCATGGTAATGGGACTCTCGTTTGATCCCATTGAAGTCACGCCGGCACAACTCATTAGTGGAAATCGAACGATTCAAGGCTGGGCCGCAGGTACTCCAACCGATTCCGAGGACACCCTGCGCTTTGCCGAACTAACCGGCGTTCGTCCGATGATTGAAACATATCCGCTCGAAAATGCAGAGGAGGCATACGCGCGAATGATGAGCGGTAAGGCACAGTTCCGGGTCGTTCTGACGATGTGAAGTTCGACCACAGCGCAATCGAGAAACCCAGCGAGCACTGGTCCGCAATTTCGCAAAAGGAATCTAAATGACGCGTGTATTCACATTGTCCCGTCGGCCCCGATCCTTGCAGGTTTTCTGGATAGCAATGGTGGTCTCTGTGATGCTCGCATCATTTCAATTGTTAGCCCAAACCCACGGAAAGGAACGTTTCATGCAAGACCCGACTTTCTATCGCACAATACAAATAGACGGGCTCTCCATCTTCTACAGAGAAGCGGGGCGAAAAGACGCTCCCACCATACTTTTATTGCATGGTCTTCCGTCGTCATCGCGGATGTTTCAGCCCCTGCTGACGCGGCTCGCCGACAACTACCATCTGGTTGCGCCAGACTATCCCGGTTACGGGCACAGCGACTGGCCCGATCCCAAGCAGTTCGATTACACCTTCGACCACATCGCTTCCGTGATAGACGATTTCACGCAAGCGCTGGGTTTGTCGCACTACACGCTTTATATGCAGGACTATGGCGGGCCGGTTGGCTTTCGCATGGCATTGGAACATCCGGAGCGGGTGCAGGCT
>Ga0185299_10005056_pt1 | contig 15280 bp, 14 predicted proteins | sample PaiPotPPA55metaG_FD_128002 | JGI IMG/M metagenome (GOLD analysis project Ga0185299, IMG submission 128002) | Iron sulfur acid spring bacterial and archeal communities from Banff, Canada, to study Microbial Dark Matter (Phase II) - Paint Pots PPA... ...
GCCATAGCGAGCGATTTTAGCTTTTGTTTTCAAATACAAGGGGGGTTCAAGCTTAGTGTTGCGTCGACCCATTGAGATCGCCGGATTTATAGGAAGGAGAACGGCGATGAAGAAAATAACGTTAGTTGGCTTGCTTTTTCTCGTACTTGGGATGTTTTTCATACCAACCACCACGTCAGCCGCTAGCGGGTTCGATTACGGCTTCGGTGTAGCAATTACTATTGCGCCGCCACCGCTACCGGTTTACGCGCAACCCATTTGCCCCGGCGAAGGTTACATATGGACGCCCGGCTATTGGGCATATGACGACGTTGACGGCTACTACTGGGTGCCCGGCACTTGGGTTCTCGCTCCGCAGGTTGGCTTTCTGTGGACTCCAGGCTATTGGGGCTGGGGCGGCGGCGGCTATTTCTGGCATGCAGGTTTCTGGGGACCGCATGTCGGCTTCTACGGCGGCATTAACTACGGATTCGGGTACGGCGGGTTTGGATACGAAGGCGGATACTGGCACGGCGGTCATTTCTTCTACAACCGCTCGGTGAACAACGTAAACATCACGAACATTCATAACGTGTACAACAAAACGGTGATCAACAATCGCGAGGTCAATCGCGTGAGCTTTAACGGCGGCCGCGGCGGAATCGATGCGCGTCCGAGTGCTGCTGAGATGGCCGCCAATCGCGACCGGCACGTGAATGCAACGTCCGCGCAAACTCAACACGAGCGCGCGGCGGGGCACGATCGCAATCAGTTCGCTTCGGTGAACCATGGGCGTCCGGCTGTAGCTGCGACTGCAAGGCCGGGTGAGTTCAATGTCTCGCGGAATGTTGCGTCGCGAACTGAAAGCGGGCGCAATACAACTCGCGATACCACAGGAACTGCAGCGAGGAGTACTTCAAGAAGTGCAACGCATGGATCCAGCTCGAACAGCTTCCAGCGCCGGAATACCGCTGGACGTTCAACAACGAATGGCTCAGCGATGAACGGCACACGCTCGAATCAGTCGGCGCGGTCCAACACCGTAACGCGTTCACAAAATAATGCGGGTGCATCGCGCACTACCCCGCACACCAACTACCAGACGCGTGTGCAACGCAACGCGGGCGTATCACGCAACAACAATGCCGCGCGCGTGCAAAATAATGCGCGTGCGTCACAGCCGGCGCCACGCACCAACACAGCAGCGCGTTCGCAGAGCCATGCAATGCGGTCGCAACCGGCGCCGCGTGCACAACGCAGCGCACCTGCTGCCGCGCCACGAGCTAGCCACCAGTCCGCGCCGCAGCAACACGCGGCTCGGCAATCTGCCGGCTCGAGGCCAAGTGGTGAATCACGGAGCAAGCGGTAACGCACTTCGCTAGAAACAGGCGGCAGCACTACAAAGGGCGCTCTAGTGCAAAACACTAGGGCGCCTTTTCTTTTTACACCCTGTTTTAAGGGCAGCTTCTTAGGCGGGACCGCGATTTTGTCTCTCAGACAATCGTCCATCGATGGACCACACCACCGCCGACCAGCACCAGAAAAATGAGACCGAGCAGCATGCTCACATCGGTACGCGCTTCATGCAATGTCGGCCAAAACCCATTCTTCGCAAACGTCACGATTTTGGTTGAATACAACGCCACGCAAATATCGATGAGCAGCGGCACCGTCGCCAGACGCGTTAAAAATCCAACCAACAGTAACGTGCCGCGCATACAATTTCGACCACTCCGACAAACGGCGCCATGATCTCCGGAGAAGCAATACCGATCTTCGCGAAGCGTCCCACGCCCAAGGAATTCGGGAACAGAAATTTCTGTATGCCTTCGGAAAGAAACACCCAGCCGACCAGCACGCGAATCAGCAAAATCGCTTTGGAAGTAGTGCTAGCCCATAACGCGCCATTGTTTAAGGCCATCGAGCGTTCTCCTCACGAGATCGCGGGACGCCGCACGATCGCGGTTACGGTATCGAGTTCAAACATAATCGAACAGAGTCATGAATCCGAAATCCATGTGTAACTGCTGATGGCAGTGAAACAACGTGAGGCCGGGATTGTTCGCGATAAAATCCACTTCAACTTCCTGATACCCGCCGACCATGACCACATCTTTCATCAAGCCCGCAGTGCTAAGTCCCAAAACCTTGGTCAGTTCGAAACTGTGGCGATGAAGGTGAATAGGATGAATATCGTCACTGGCATTGCGCATGCGGAGGCGGTAGCGCTTGCCTTCTTTTAAATGAAACGAGGCAGGTACGATGCTTTGGGTCATCGGGTACGCCGTTCTGTTGATACTCCAACGATTGAAGCCCCCCTCCGCCGCGTTGTCCTTTGCAAAGGTCATTTCGAAAGTTTCGTCGGGCGCTGGCGCAGCCGTGCCTGGCTTTGCGAAACGCGCATAGTTCCAGTGAAACGGCTTCGGCGCCGACCACAGCGGTTTTCCTGTGTGGCCCGCATATTCCACGATGATGCCCATGCCGTGACCGCGATCGTCATCCGCCAGATCTCCCATGATCCATACACCCGTATGGTTCATTTCAACAATCGTGGAAACGCGTTCAGCAGTTCCCAGCCAGAGCACAGGAACTTCGGCTGGGTTGGGGACAGGATTGCCGTCCAATGCTACAACTTTGAAAGAGTGCCCCGGCAACGCCAAACTGCGAATCTCAGTCGCGCTACCGTTCAAAACGTGAAACAGGACGCGTTGTCCCTGTTTCACACGCACCGGATCACCGTGACCCAACAAACGGCCATTGATCGTGAAATATCGATAGCCCACTTCGTACCCGTGCGGCATGCCTTTCGCAAGCGACGCTTTCATCGCAGATTCGCCGGCCGCCTCCAGTTCTTTTACCTTGGTCGCCGGAGCCAGAAAATCTTGCGCCATGTCACCGCCCTGGCTAAAAGTCGGTTCAAACTCTTTGAGTACCAGAAAAATTTCCTGGTCGTAGTTCCCCGGCTCGGACTTCGGTTCAATATAAACTGGCCCCACTTGGCCGCTGTACTGCCCGGCATGCAAATCAGCGCCCGCTCGATTGTGCGTGTGATAAAAACGCAAGCCGCTGGGCCGCGGGGTAAACTCGATGCGACGCATTCCGTGCGCAGGAATGAATGGCGTCCCTTCTTCCGCGGCGCCGTCCACATCGGTTGAAACCATTTGCCCATGCCAATGTAATTGCTCCGGCGTGTCCGTATCGTTATGTATATCCACCGTCACGGACTGGCCTTCTTTGAATCGCAGCAGCGGCCCTGGGAACCTGCCGTTGTAAGTAATTGTTGAGACGATGCGCTTAGGCGCGATCTCAACCGCACCCGCTCCGATTCGCAAAGTGTAGTCCGCGGCTGCTTGGTCCCACACTCCGGGAGCATCGCTCCCCAGCGAGCCAAAATTCAAATCGTTCAAACGCAGGCCAGAACCAGAAAGGCCTGCGGCTGCGAGCGCACTCGCGGAACTCAGGAACTGACGTCGCGAAATCCGTAAACGGCTCATGCCAGTACCCCAGTTAGAGATTAAGTCCGTGGACACACCGTTACATCCTAGTTCGATGTCGGAGTTCGACACAAGAATGCAAGGCTACAAGAGTCCGCAAGCGGGTCTCTTCCCGCATACGCTGCTAACCCAACAAAAATCGCTGCGTCTATCCCAGACAAGATCAGGATTCCTGGGGTGGAATCCGCTCGGGAGGCATTCGTGCGTACCCTGTTTCTCGCGGGGATTTCTCTCCTACTCAATTTCACTGCATTTGCGCAAGACAAACCCAAACCCGCCTACGATTTTTCCTTGACTCGCGAGGAGCGGATTAAACTCGCCGAAAGCGCCGCTCCGCCCGAAGTTTCCGGCAAGGCTACCGTCTATCTTCTCGAACGCAGGGGCTACGTTAAAGTTCGTGACGGCGAAAACGGGTTCTCTTGTTTTGTGGACCGCCAGACACCTCTGAACCTGGAACCTACTTGCTTTGACGCCGAAGGCAGCGCCACGACCTTGCCCACCCGGATTTTCGCTGAGGAGCATCGCGCCAAAGGGGAAACCGAGGAGCAAATCCAAACGCAAATTGATGCGAATTACAAATCAGGAAAATTTCTGCCGCCGCGAAAGCCTGGAATCGTTTACATGATGTCGGACTCAGGCGTCCTATACATTGCGGAAAAAAATGTGCTCGTGCACATTCCTCCGCATCTGATGTTTTACGCACCGTACGCCACCGACAAAGATCTCGGTTCGCCGCCGCCCGCTGCGAACATGCCGCACCTGATCCGCGCCGGCCAGCCCGACGCGTACATCATTGTCATCCCCGGGCCCGCAACCCACGCCGGTCATTAGCGCCATCGCTTCCGCTGATTCGGCGCCGCGTGCTATTATCGCGCGCGAAAACATGATCACACGTCGCGTTATCACAACACTCGCAACATTCGCTCTCTATTTTGCCGCGGCTTTTGTTCCCCCCCTTCACGCGCAATCAAACGAGCAGCCTGCGTCTCCACCGCGTGCCATTGTTCTTCACGCGGCACATTTGCTTGCCGTCGAAACCGGCCGCACCATCTCTCCTGGCGAAATTTTGGTCCAGGGTGAACTCATCGTGGAAGTCGGCTCTCATGTGACGCGCCCGCACGAATCGCAGTTCGTCGATCTCGGCGACACCACGCTGCTGCCCGGCCTCATCGACGCGCATATTCATCTTTTCCTGCATCCCGGCGCGGAAGATTTGCAGACCGTGCAAGAATCCGTCCCGCAGCGCACCATTCTGGCCACGCTCGCCGCACGCGACGATCTTCTCGCCGGGTTTACCGCCGAGCGCGATATGGGCACCGAAGGCGCTGGCCCCGCCGACACCGCCGTTCGCAACGCGATCAATGAAGGCTTGATTCCCGGTCCGCGCCTGCGCATCAGCGGCAACGCCATCGACATTCTCGGCGGCCACGAAGACGCCATCGGTTACAACCCTGCGCAGCACGTGCTCTCAAACGCTACTTACGCAAACAATGCCGAGGAGCTTGTCACCGCAATTCGCGGCCAACTAAAAGAAGGCGCCGACTTCATTAAGATTTATGAGACTGGTCCCGACAAGATCGTCGATGGCCGCTTCTCCACTCCTTACCAATACACCGAAGAAGAACTCGCTGCTGCCGTGCATGAAGCCGCGCGCACCGGACATCGCGTAGCCGTCCATGCCATGGGCGAGCCTGGCACGCTTTACGCCGCGCGCGCAGGAGTTGAGTCCATCGACCACGCTCTGCAGCTCAGCGATGAAACCATGCGCTTGATGCGCGAAAAGCAGATCTTCGCGGTGCCGACTTTCACGATCTTTGAATACTTTGCCGCGCACCCAAACACAGCCGCGCAGGGCGCTCGCGACGCTCAGTTGCTGGATCGGCACGCGCAGGAATTCAAGAAACAGATTGCCGCGGGCGTGCCCTTTGCCATGGGTTCCGACGTGGGCCCTTTTCCCCACGGCACACAAGCTCGCGAATTTGTGTTGATGGTGAAATTCGGGATGTCGCCGCTGGCCGCACTACAGGCTGGGACGCTGAATGGCGCAAAATTGTTAGGCTGGCAAAATCAGATCGGGGCGTTGAAGCCCGGTTATGACGCCGACATCATTGCCGTTCCCGGCGATCCGCTTCAGGATATTTCCGTTCTTCAAAAAGTTTCCTTCGTAATGAAAAATGGCACCATCTACCGTAAATAGGCGGAGAGACTTCACTAAAGACAATTTTTCAGTTTCGCCCTTGTAGTAGTATTGTTACGCGTTCGTTGAATGCTCCATCAGGATACTCCGGCAGTCCTGGGCCGTTTCGGCATCCTGCAAGTTTGCGTCCTGGAAAAACAGTTAAGCCTCATAACTTTTGTCTCGAGGTGCTAATTGAAGCGACTGCTGGGTGCATTCGTGCTCTTAACCTTTGCAACCTTTTCGTTGGGTGCCGAGCCACAGGCTGAACTGGCGCGCGAGGTGGTGAAAGCAGACAGCAAAGTTGAATTTCATGCCAGCGCCACGTTTACCAAAGTTACCGGCGTATTTCATTCATGGGACGTCAATTTTAAGATGCCCGCAGAAAAATTTGACGATGCTTCGCTTGATATGCAAATCGAAGCGGACAGTGTCGCCACCGGAAGCGGAATGAAAGACAAAGAAGTGAAAGGCAAGAACTTTTTCGACGTGAAGCAATACCCCGAGATTCGTTTCGTGTCAAAAAGTATCACGCCTGACGGCGGGCCTGATCCTTCCAAATTCCTGATGGATGCAGATCTCACCATGCGCGGGATCACCCAACTTGTGTCCGTCGCCGTAGTCGTACACCCGAAGGAAAAGGGCCATCAGGCAATCGATGGAGATTTTTCCTTCAACCGGCGCGATTTCGGAATGACCCACAACGTGCCGTTCAATAAAGTAGGCAATACTATCCAGGTTCAATTCCACCTTGTTGCAAACACATCCCGGCCGGCCGCCCAGCCGAAACCCGAGGATCATCCATAGCCCCCGGGTAGAAGATCAGGAACATTGCGTTCATTTGCCCGAGCAGCGCGTCTTGCCGTTCGTGCTATATTCCGCCGGGGTCGTTCAACCTAGGCACGAGTCCTTCTTGTCCATTGGGAATGGCAAGTCGTCGATGAGCCGCGTGTACACTTGCGCAGCCTGCCTTCGTTACTTCGATCTCAAGAAAAACATCTATGACGTGTCAGTCGATCTCAGAATCAAAGGCTGGGAAAATGAATAGACTCACGCTCTGGACTATTGTCGCCGCACTCTGTGCCTTGGGCATCGCCGGATGCGGCTCCAGCTCTGCCCTCAGGGTCGCTATTACCACCGCCCCCACAACTTTGGCCGCGGGTGCCGCCAGCAACGTCGCCGCCACAGTTACGCACGACTCTGCAGGCAGCGGAGTGAACTGGAGTTGCCTGCCCGCCGGATCGTGCGGAACCTTCAACCCCACGCGAACTCCAAGCGGAATGCCTAGCGCGTACACTGCTCCCCCGGCCGCACCTTCCGGGGGTTCAGTGACCATCGTTGCGACTTCGGTTGCGAATCCGTCTCGCAGTGCAACTGTGACCGTCGCAATAACAGGCGTGCTCTCTCAAAATTTTGTGTTTTATGCGAGCGGCGAGGAAAATGTTTCGCCGAACTTCCCCGTTTACTCCATCGCAGGAGTGGTAGCGATTGCGCAGGTCGCCTCCGCGGACGGTTCTTTTGCCGTAGTTGGCGGCGAGCAGGATTACAACGATGGCGTCGCGATCACTTCGCCCCAGCCTGCGGGTGACTCCATCACCGGTGGGTCGTTGTTATTGGCAGCAGGCGGCTTCGGTACGCTGACGGTTATCACCAACAATTCGCAGCTCGGCAACGCCGGTACCGAAACTTTTGCCGTCTCGTTTCCAAATCCAAAACATGCACTGGTCACTCAATTCGACGGGACCGCAACGTCCAGTGGAAGCCTGGATTTGCAGACGTCCACATCCACGCCTTCTGGTTCGTTTTCATTTGTTTTTTCTGGCGCAGGCGAAGCTGAGCAAGGATTTTTTCCCGCCGCGTTTGGAGGAGTATTTACGGTGACCGACGGGACACTCGCTGGCACGTTGGACACCAACTTTGGCGGCGTCTTGGGCAGCGCCTTGCCCGGAATTGTTTCGCTAAACAATCCTTTGTCGGCTTCGTTGTCCGCACCCGATTCTTTCGGCCGCGCCGCAATCGATAGCACCGCCGGCCTCCCGACTGCCCTCAACTACTACGTGGTGGGAGCCGAAGTGATTCGCGTCATCGATGTGGATTCCCTCTCGCACGACACGGCGGTGGGATCGGTCTACGGTCAAGGAGCTGTCCCGGGCTTCTCGCTTGGCTCCATCGGGAACTCCGTGTTCTCCGTGCAGAATGCCTTCGACAATTACGCCGCGGTCGGCGAGTTTGTTCCCGGCGCCGGAAGTTTCAGCGGTGTGGGAGATTTAAACGAATTGTTGGGCGCAGGAACACAGTTGATGGCGCAACCCATCAGCGGATCGTACACTCTCGCCACCAACGGCTACGGATCCATGACGTTTAATGGCGGCTTCGGAGACATCGCGGCATTTGGGATATATGCAGTCGATCCAACTCTCAACATACTTGATCCCAATGGTCCTGCCACCGATGGCGGAGGCGCTCTGGTCGCCGAGATGGACGCAAACCTGGTCGGCACTGGCTCGCTGGTTCCGCAAACCAGCACCATCGCAAGTGACTTCGCCGGCTTCTACTCTTTCGGAGTGCAGGGCGAAACAAATCGTGACGGCTTCTTCGAATTCGATTTCTGCGGAACGGGTATCATCACCGAGCCTGGTGGCGCTTTCCTGGGACAAGGCGATCTCAGTGATCCGTTCGGCGCGCTCACCGGCAATCAGACGGACTACACGAATGTAGCGTTCACCGCAGCGGCTGAGCCTGACACGCTAAATCCGGGACGCTACACATTCAATCCCTTTACTCTGTCGAATGCTGGCTTCGCGAGCGACATTACGCTGAACGTTGCCGCGTACCAGGCGAGCGGCGACCAGTTATTCTGGATCGAAGTCGATCCGGGCAGTTACTTCAGCGGGTCGCTTGAGCAAGGCGCCGCGCCGTCATCTTCCGCGAAAAGAGCAAGGCTGAAAAACCAGAAATAACAAATGGCTGTTGCCTGTCGCTCTAAAGTGGTTCGAGCGCTTTCGTAGCGCCGGGCATCCGCCGGGCCCCTACGAATCGAAATGTAAAAACAGGTTGTTCAGCGATTCTGCGAACGTTGGGTGAGCAAGAACAGCGTTGTGCAGATCTGCACACGACAGTTTTCCCATCATCGCCAGTGCGATCATCGACATAATTTCCCCGCCTTCGACTCCCAGCACCGCCGCGCCCAGAATTTGTTCACTCTCGGCATCGACGACGGCTTTCATGAATCCGCGAGTCTCATCTGTTTCCAGCGCGCGGGCCACCGAGCTCATCGGCATTCTGGCCACACGCACTTTTTTATTTCGCGCGCGAGCTTGCTCCTCGGTCAAGCCGATGCGGCCTAGTTGCGGGTCCATGTAAAGCACGTACGGCACAAGCCGGCCATCGGTTGACGCATTTCCCTTCTCGATTAAGTTCGTGCGCAGAATGCGAAAATCGTCGTAGGAAATGTGTGTGAAGGCCGGGCCGCCGTTGATGTCTCCCAATGCGTAGATTCCCGCCACGTTCGTTTCGAGCTTTGAGTTCACTGGAATAAAGCCACGCTTGTCGGTGGCCACACCCGCAGCCGCCAGGTTCAAGGAATCCGTGTTGGGCGCGCGTCCAGTAGCCACCAGTAAATGTGAGCCATCCAACTGGAGAGATGCTTCTCCCATTCGAAGGATGACGCGAATCTCCGTTCCGACTTTACTGACCCCGGTAGCCTTCGCATTTAGCAGAACATCCACTCCATCTTGCCGCAGAATTTCCGTGACAGCGGCAGCCACGTCTGCGTCCTCACCTTTTAGCAACTGGGGGCCGGACTGCACCATCGTCACGCGGCTGCCGAAGCGTCGAAACATTTGCCCGAATTCCAGCCCAACGTATCCGCCACCGAGGACAATTAAATGTTCCGGCACGCTGTCCAATTCCATGATCGAAGTGCTGTCAAAAAACGGCACGTCCTTTAGCCCATCAATGGCCGGGACAGCCGGGCGCGTTCCCGCATCGATAAAAATTTTCTCGCCGGTAAGTTCTCGGACGCCTCCGTCTTTCACCCTCACGCGCAGTGATTTACTGCCAATAAAACTAGCCTCGCCGAAGATTAGGTCGAAATTTGCCAAGTTTTTAAAGCGCCCTTCGCTGCCGGTGCGAAAACTCTCCACAATGTCGCGCTTACGCCTTCGGACGCGCGCCATATCCACGCGAATAGTTCCAGTTTGAACGCCGTAGTCTGTGCCTCGCCGCGCCAAGTACGCCACCCGTGCGCTCGCCACCATGGTTTTCGTCGGGGTGCAGCCTTCGTTCACGCACGTTCCGCCCACATGTGTGCGCTCGATTAGAGCAGTCCGAAATCCGGCCTGCGCCAATGCCATGCACAATGGATTGCCGCCTTGGCCGGAACCTATCACGACGGCTTGAAAATGGTCGGAAGGATTCATCGGAACAATTCCTCGAGGTTTATAGAAATATTATGTGGCCTGCAGTTTAATGTGTAATGCGCTCGCCTAGAATCGCGACACGACTAAAATCGCGCCGGCTATCGCCAGCGCATCTTCCAGCAGCGCGATGGGCAGGTCCTTAACTTTCAAAGCCTGCACCAATCCCCTGCGAGCGTGGTAGCCCGCCAACGCGCCAACCACGCCGCCAACGGCGCCTACCACAGCACCCAATGCAACCGATTGCTCGTCCGCTGCCGCAAGGCACAAACCCGATAGCGCGCCGGTAATGATTCGCGCGATTAGCCCGGGCGGTTTCAAGCGGCTTGGTGTGGACGGAAGCTGGTCGGTAATCAATTCCACGACCGCCAGCACTGTAAAAATGATGGCTGCGGCAAGCGTTCCCATAAAATGAAATGATGTGTGAGTTAAAATTCCGCGCCCATATCCTGCCCAGGCCACGGCTGCAGGCGCAGTAAGTGAACGGAGCCCGGCAATCACCCCGATCAGAAACGCGAGAAGGAGCACTTCCGCCATATGCGATCTCCTTTTTTAAATTTGTTAATCACGCCGAATATCTAATTCATTTCGCCGCGTCGTTTAGCAGCGCCTCGATTTTTGCGTCCAGCTCTTTGGCCGTCTTCAGCGCTTCAGCGTTTCCATAGGGCGCCAGAAAACTCATCATGGTGTCGTAAGAAAGGTGCACGCCATCCGCCCGCGCATCGACGAGAATCGTCACCGGCGCGTACGAACCCGCGTCCGGAACATGCTCCACCATTTTCTTCATGATCAGCGGATTGCCGATCAGAAAACGAAAAACCCCCGGCGCCTTCTCTCCGTGGGCTTTTCGCAGCACATCCCCATGGTCAAACCGGAAAAACTCCATCAGGCCCGTGGGACCCAGGCCTTCTTGAACTATGCTCTCTACTTCCGGATATGTTTTCGCCGCGCCAATCTTCTCAAACATCCCACGCGTATCCGGATGCCCAACCCCTGCCGCCAGCTTCGCAATTACATCTTCGAATTTATTCGACGAAGTAACGCTAAACCGCCGCACGATAATTTGCTCGCTCCCCATTTTTTCTCCGAAAAACTTCGCCCGCAGTATACTCCCATTTCTTGCGGGTGGCCGCGCGCCGAAGGAAACAGAAGATCCCTCAAAACATCGGCCAAAAACGCGGTTCGAGATGACCGCGTGGGACAGATGCGGAGGAAGGTCAGTCGATTCGATTGGCGGGAATTGTCACGTCGCCGGAGTGCAGGACCATGCGCGTCACTTTGCCGCTGGCGTCCATTTCAAATGTGAAGACGTCATCTGCTACCGTGGAGAAAAATTGCGCGGCGCCTTCGGGATCGAGCTGCTGCACCGGCTCGTCATTTTCTTGAATTGTCAGGTGGTCGCCTTCGCGCCGCACTGTAAGAATCAGCTTCGGCGGAGTGCCGTAGCGCCCCGCATATTTCTCGAGCGTTTGGGCATCGACGCTTACTTTGGTGTGCTGCTTCAGCGGCGGCCGCGGCGGCAACTGCTCATACGGCGTAAACCCTTCCCACTCGATGGGCGTGTACGTATCCGCCAGCAATTTTTCTAACAGCTCTTTGTAAATGCCCTCGCCGTTTCCGCTGTTGGTCATAATCACCATGCCGTCTTTCGGCAATCTGAATCCCACGCTGTAGTTGCGCCAGCCATCGTCGTGCCCTTCTTTGAAAAAGGCCTCGCCGCGCGGAGACCAGTAGAGTCCCCATCCCAATCCATAACTCAGCCGTATGGATTTATTTTCGTCCGTTGGCTGATTTTCCATGGTGGGAAATTCATGCTTGGCCAGAATTGGAATCTGCGCGCTGAGCATGTGTCCCCAGGTCCTCGTGTGCAATCCTTTGCCGTCCAGTATTGCCTGCACAAAACGCGCGAAATCCAGCGGCGTGGTCAACAGCGATCCTGCCGCGTCCGCGTGTTTCCACCGTAGCGGCCCCAACGACCGCCCATATCCGTCATAGCCGTTTGCGTAGTCATCCTCAAACCGCGCTTCCCAAACCATACTGCTGCGCGTCATTCCCAACGGCTGAAAAACATTCTCTTGCATCAATTCCTGCGAAGGCCGCTTCGTGATCGCCTCCACCACCAGCTGCAGCAAGTCGATTCCTTCGCCCGAATATGCAAACCGCGAGCCCGGCTGAAAATTTATGTTCAACTTGCGGTCGTCATTGACCCAGCGCCAATTGGGAAATCCGCTGGTGTGGTCGAGCAGCATGCGCGCGGTAATCAGCTTGTAGCGCTCGTCCCCCGCCAAATCTTCGTACGAATAATATTCAGGGAGCGGCTTGGGCAAATATTTATACACGGGCTGGTCCAGGTCCAGCACCCGTTCGTCCACCAGCTTCATCGCCAGGTACGCGAACACCACTTTGGTGAACGACGCGCCGCTCATCACCGTGTTTTCCGTCAGCGGAAGACTTTTTTCTTTGTCACGCAGCCCGTAGCCCTTCGCGAACACAATTTTCCCGCCGTTGATGACGACGATCCCCGCCCCCGGCACCTCCGCCCCCTTCATCACCCGCGTAACAGTCTCATCAATCTCCGCGCGCGTGATTGCTTTGCCGTCCAGCCGCTTTAAGACAACGGCATCGTCATTGACCCACCTCTCACTCACAGCCGGTGGCACACTCGCCGCAACGCCCATGACAACCGCTGTCCCCAACGCCGCGAACCACAATTTCCGTATCACCAGTCCCCCCGGACCTTAGCGACGCTACCAAATACGTCGCGTTCGATCTTCGCTATATCAACGCAAATAAATCCCGCAAAGTTCCCGAACAAAAATGAGAACACTTCCTCTCACGTTGTCATCTCGACGGAGGCCGATTTTGGCCGACGCGCGGCGTATGCGTCTCAATGCTGCCGCGGGGAGACACCTGCTTCCGCCTTTCCTTTCTTACGGTGTAAGAGTATGTCTCACCGAGGAGTCTCAACCGCCATCGGCTTGCGTTTCCGGAAGGGCGGGGTTTCCAGCCCGCCGCCCGCATGATACAAAGAGTCTTCCACCTTGCGCCCGCAGGCCTTTGCGAAGGTCGCAGACCGCGGCGAACCTGGCAGGCGATTGGCATTTGCTAGACCGATGAAATTACGCAAATCCGACTTGGAAATCCTCGCAACGTCTTGTGCCATATTCCTGATTTTTTATTTCGGGAGTAAAAGCCCCTGGACGCCCGAGCACATCGCCGGCGCAATACTGCTTGCTATCGGATTTATTGGCTGGCTTACCGCGCGTCTGCAAATCCGCGAATTCTTTGCTGTAACGGCGCAAGCGCAGGGGCTCGTGACCACCGGCATTTACGCCAGGATCCGCAACCCAATCTATTTTTTCGGAGTAGTGCTCTTCGCCGGCATGGCGCTTTATCTGACGCTTCCTTGGTGGGTATTGCTAGTACTGCTGCTGGTGGTTTTCATGCAGGTCTGGCGCGCACGCAACGAAGCTCGCGTGCTGGAAGCAAAATTCGGTGACGCCTACCGCGAGTATCGTCGCAAAACCTGGTTCTAAAGCGTAAGTTGCTGGCGCCCAATCAAAACGTGGCATTATTTCGTGTTTGGAAGAGGGTTTTTTGTCCTGAGTTATCGGCCAAATTTGAACCAGCTCTATCCGGGCAACAACGTTTCCTGGCTCGCGATCACTTGCCAGCCCCTTTGTCCCCATATGTACACGTGGGTAACGCGCGACTGCCGGGAAAACGTATGTCCGTTCTTCATCCCGTGCGAACTCCACAGACATGTGACCACCGCCGTCTCCTCAAACATGCGTACTCGTATGTCTGACGCAACAAACGAACTATACTGGGTGCCGGAATTCTCGACCGCTGAGATCCACCCTGCCTTGTCCAGGATCTGTCCCGTCGGCAATATTCCCACGAAGTCTTCACCATAGACTCGCCGGAACAGCATCGCGCTGTTTAACTGCAGCGACCGCGCCGTATCTTTTTCCAGATTAACTAGCTCGTCTTGCTTGACCTCTTTTTCCTTGGCCAGCTCCCTTAACTCGGCAGAGCTAGGGTTCTGCGCGCGGATGCAGGGAACCAGAGTGCTCGCTAGTATTACCAAGATCAGCGTGGATAGCTTTCTCATGCCATGGCACCTCGTCATTCGTGAGCCGGACCATTCTCAAGATGTTGTGTTCGGCGAACCTTGCCCAGTTAACCCAAGTATAGCGCCAGTCACACCCATCTTCGCCAAGCCTGCGCCCTTCTTCTAAACAGCTAGCGCGGAGCTCGTAAATGCCCTTCGCAGACTCACCACGCATTTCGGAGTGCTGCCCTTCCCCGGCATTCTCGAACGAGATGACGCTACGTTTGTCGTTTCCTCGGTGGGCGCTGCTCGTTCCTTGGTGGGGACTGCGGCTTCTACTCCGATCGTTGTTCTGCAGGTCTGACGCTCGCAACGAGGGTCGCATCCTGGAAGCAAAATTCAGCGACGCGTCACTTACCAAGGGCTTAGCCCCGCGCTGACGTTTTAGTTCACCTTTTCGATGTCGCCGGGTTTGGGAAGGATTGCCACAAAATCAATGCGGCTTTCCCCCAGAGTTACCGCTCTGCGACTTTGATGAGGTCTGAGACGTTTGGCGCTGCTCCATCTGCTGATGCTGAGTGGCATGCTGTTGCTCGAGCTGTTGCGTCTGCTGAGAATGACGCTGCTCCATCTGTTGTATTTGCTTGTCGCTGTAGTTTTTCTGAGTGGCTTGCTGGTGTTCTTCTTCTTGTTGCTGCTCCAGATTTTGGTGATCCTGCGCTTCCCGGGCAGATAGTTCGTTCAGTTGTTGCTGATAACTCTTGTTGGTCGCTGCGCTGCCGGTGTTCGGCGCCTTGAAGTCGTGAGATGGCAATTCGCTGGCGTGATTGTTGATCGGAGGAGCCTTGTATTCGCCACCCGCTTGTTTGGAAGCTACAAAACCAGTTGAAAAGTCACCGGGTTTGGCAGTAGCCGCGATGGGCGGTTTGCCTTGGTTGGCGGAAGCGCGGAGCTCGGGATTATTGCGCGCTTCCTGCACGTGTTGCGTTTGCGCCGCTACCGGCCCGACGTGCTGCTCTTTGGCGTATGCCTCTTGCTGTGCCGTGGGACGCGCCTCCACTCCGCCCCTACCACCGTTGTAGCTGACGTGATTTTCAGACGCATTGCTCACCGGGGCGTTATATGTGTTGTGGATGACGGCGGTGTTTACGTGACTCAC
>Ga0185299_10005057_pt1 | contig 15279 bp, 15 predicted proteins | sample PaiPotPPA55metaG_FD_128002 | JGI IMG/M metagenome (GOLD analysis project Ga0185299, IMG submission 128002) | Iron sulfur acid spring bacterial and archeal communities from Banff, Canada, to study Microbial Dark Matter (Phase II) - Paint Pots PPA... ...
TCATTGATGACGACGTCCCGTTGTTCCGTGAGCACCCCGTGGTATCCGCCGTCGTTGCCGTCACGGTCACGGTGAGTAAAGACCTTGCCATTACGATGAAGCGAGGACTCTACGGACGCCGCAAGGTAGGTGAGTCGTGCGTTGACGTTACGGTTTGTCATGGCAATGTGGTGATTGATAAAAGAGGGCTCTATTGAATTTCATTGGTCATCGCCTTTTTCCCGACAAGCATGCTTATACCGTCACGTTCTACCTCAATCGCGAGGAGTTTGAACTCTACAGGGTCGCACTCGGCGTCGCATATCGGTGGGATTTCCGGCAGTGGTCACGCGATGGTGGCGGTTCGATCGCGCGGCACGCAAATCAGCTTCGTTTTTGTTCGTAGATCATCCATCGCTCGATCTTCGCGGTTGAAACGCCAGTCTGCGCCTATCCTAAATGCGGGCAGCTTTTGTTCCCTGAGCAGGCGATAGACCGTGGTCTGATGGACCCGCAAGTACGCCGCCAATTCGCGTACCGTCAACACGCGAGGTCCGGTATTGGATTTGGACTCAGTCGGCATCGTCGTCCTTCTTTTTTTGTACTGCTGAACGTCATTTCAGCTAATTCAACGAAGAAAGCCAGCCATTTTATTCCTACGTCCTTGAAGGCACAGCCCGAACTGCAGAGAGAAACGCCGCATCCTATCACCGTCACCCAGGTGTGCCGCCGTTACTCGCTACCGCCGCATGTGCGCGCTTGTGCTTAATCTCGCGGGTCACGTTTCCCGCTCCATACGGCGACACTTACCGCGATTCATAACCCGGAGGTCGAAGGTCAAATCCTTCCCCCGCAACCATTAACTTCCCCCGCAACTATTAACTTCCCCCGGCCTTTAGATCCCCTAGATCCCCGACCTGTGATGCCAACGGTCCGCTAAAGCAGGCTGCTGCGCTCTCTCCATTTTCCTTGACGACGCAGGCCCAACGTGCGCAGCCTGCGCTAGATAACCGCCCCGATTTCTGTGAGAGGATCTCTCATGGCAGCCAATTCACCCCGCTTCATCGCCGTGGCGAAATCTGGCGCTCGCGTTCGAGCGTGCCAAGGAACTCTTTCGATTGGCGCGACCAACTGACGTTTGGTCGAGTCATTCCAGGCCGCACTTGGGGTGCCATCCACCTGCGACGCCGCGAAATAGCCCGCTATCCTGCGCGCTAGCTCTTGGGCGGCCGTGGAGCCGACATCGCCAATCCTTCGAGTGCGAGCCCGTATCCAAGATTATCCAGCATTGCCCGCTTGATCGGTTGAGTCAGTGCGACGCGCGCATAACGGCTCGCGAGCCGCGGCCGTTTTGCTATTTGCTCCGCCAATTCCCACGCTCGCGGCAGGAGTTTGTCGCGCGAAACGATCTCGCTCACCACGCCCAGCGTCAACGCCTCTGTGGCGGAGAGCTTCTGCCCGGTCAGCAGGAAATAGCGGCCGCGATTCGTGCCGAGCACCAGCGGCCAGACGACGTGCACGCCGTCACCCGGAACCACGCCGTTCGGGAAATGCGGGGCGTCTTGGAACTCCGCGTTTTCCGAGCAGATCACGATGTCCGACAGCACTGGAATTTCCGCGTGGATCAGCGCGGGACCGTTAACCGCCGCGATAACCGGCACCTCGATGTCGAGCAGATTCATCAAGAGGTGCTTGGCGTCTTTATATATGTGGTCCCACTTCTCGGTCGTCATCTGCGCGAGGTTCCGGCCCATGTCGAGCTCGGAGCAGTAAATGTCGCTAGTGCCAGTGATGATGACGACCTTGTTTTCCTCGTCGCGGCTGATCTCGGCAAAGGCGTAGCCCAGCTCCTCATGTGCGGCCATGCTCCATTTGAGCGGACCGCCTTCCGTATGAAAGATGATTTGCAGGATACCGTCGCGCCGCTCCATCCGAATGTGCTTGTACCGGTTCTTGTAATCGTCGAATTTTGGCATCGGACTACCTCAGGGTTGCTGGTGAATCGCTTGTTCAGCAAAGCATCGCACTATACTGGAATTTCCTTTGAAGCTTGATCGAGCCGCTACGAGTCCCCTTAGCTGAGACCCTGAATCACGCCGAACACGCAGCAATCGCCTATCGGCATAGTTGCGGTGGTCTGAGCCCGGGAAAAACGCACGAACCTCAGGTGAATGACTGACAGAACACGCGGACGTCGTGTACAAGGTGTCGAACAACTCTCACCGCCGCTATTGATGATCGGCATCCCGGTCCTTGGCGCTGAGTCCGGAGCAGCTATTTCTCGAGCGTGACCTGCAGCGCGTTCAGATTGCGCGCCATCATGTTCCAGAACGCGATTGCGCCCGTAAGATCGACGATGTTCTGCTTGCCGACCAGCTTTTCAGCGCGTGCGAACAGGTCATCATCGACGCGCGCGTTCAGCGTCAGTTCCTCGGCGTAGCGCAGGATCACCTTGTCATCCGGCGTGAAGCGCGCACTGTTCTGATAGTTGCCGACATCGTCGATCTGCTCCTGGGTCAGGCCGCAGCGCTTGGCAATATCGATATGGCGAACGAAGCCGTATTCGCAGTTGCACCGCTTCATCAACATCAGCACCGCGAGTTCCCGCACGCGCGGATCGAGCGCCGACTGATTCATAAAATAGTTCGCGAGCGGGAATACTTTCGTCGCCAGGCCGGGACTGTTGGAGAGCGCTTTCACGACGTTGGGCACGACGATTCCGAATTGCGACTCGAAACTCTCGTAGAGTTTCTGCACATCGGGTGCGGCGGCGGCTTTTTCAATATAAGGAACTCGTGGCATTTGTGTGATCCTCCCTGGGCAATCGCGATCCGCCAGCGGCGTCGATAAGGAGGTCCACGCCTAGACTGCTTCTTACGCTCGATCCGGTCCAAACGTCAAAGCCGCGTGGCCCCGCTCCTCTTCGGCGAGGCAGGCTAGAGATCGCCGGCGAATGGATCGAGGTCTCCGAACGCGACCGACGCCGAGTTCTTGCGCAGTCGCTCCGCGGCTCAAGAGATCTAGCAGCCGAGGTCCACCACTTTGCAGATTCCCTGCCGAATACGCCCCACCATTATCACGGCTCGCGATCGGCGTTGACAAGATCGGGATCGGAACGCGGCGAGTTTTTGACGGCGAGGCAACTCGCGCGACATCGGCACCATGGTCGGAACGCCCTGAAGTACGTCGGGGTACGAGCCTATCGGAGCGATTGGGAGGGAGTTTTCAGCGGGTTCAAAGAACCCGTCAAGGTCGAAATGACCGACCTGAGTATTACCAGCGGCGGCTGTCTTGCCGACGGGCACAACATCCAACACGTTACGAGCACGGATAAGGACCGCAAGCCAGCGGCCGAGATCGATGCGCATTGATTTTTCGCACCTGGTCGGCCGGCTTGCCGTCGGATGTCGAGGTCTTGCCCGGTTCAACTCCCGGGACGAAGAACTCGGCTGATGGAGCGTCCTTCACTCAACTCTCGCCTCTTGCCGAAGCCCTCGCCCAAGCCCTGGCTCCACTCCTGGACAAGCCTTTTTGATTCTTCGGCCACAGCCTCGAAGCATTAGTCAGCTTTGAACTCGCCCGCCGGATCCGCGGACAATATGGTGCATCCTGTTCACCTATTTGTAGCTGCTGGTCGTGCGCCTCAAATCCCTCATCGAGGCCCGCCGATCCATACCTTCCCAGAAAAAGAATTTTTAGTGGAACTGCGCCGGCTGGACGGAACCAGAAATGGAACGAGCTTACACTCGCGTGCTTGAACTGCGGAATTAGTTTTCGGCCGACAGGACCGGCTCGGATCGCCGCGGGCGGCGCGTGGCCGGTAGAGCGGGCGACGGAATTGCACGAGGTCCCTTAGATGGCGTCGAGATCGATGCGATTTGCCGGGCGCTCGCGCCGTCATTGGCACGCAGATGCAGAAGCTCAGATCGGTGTAAATCCCGACCATTTGATCGAGCGTCAGCCGGCCTTGTGGGCGATACCACCGGGTCACCGCCGTGAGCATCTGCAGCAGCGCGAACGTTGCGATCTCGGAGTCGCGCACCTGGAACGCACCGATCTCAACGCCGGAGTCGATGATGGCGCGGACCTTATCTGTTTAAAGCCGCTGGAGTTTCGAGACCGCCTGAAAATTCTTCGCGGTCAGGCTGCGTATCTCCATTTGCAGGACGGAGGCCTGCTTGCGGTTAATGATGTGATCGCCGAGATGAAACGCGACGAACTTACGCAGGCGCTCAGCCGGATCCTCCGCCGCGTTGACGGTCAGATCAAATTCGACCAGCAGGTTTTCGGTGGTCTCCTCGCAGAGCAAAAAAAGCAGTTGCTGTTTGCTGTCGATGTAATTGTAGAGCGAGCTCGCCTGGAGGCCGACCTTTTTCGCCTGCATCCGCAGGTTCATCGCTCCGTAGCCATGTTCGGAGAGCAATTGAATGGCCGCGGTGCGCAGATTGCGCAGCGTTTCCGCACCGTTGGAGCCGGGTTTCCGCATCGTTACTCCTGTCCACCGCGCAGCTGGACATCGACGTAATTTCCCCCTGACGTAATTTCTCCTTTATCGCCGCCGAGGCAAGTGCCCCGGTTGCACACTCCCACCGTGCCTGTGACGGTCGATCGTGCGGCGATTGACAATCACTTTAATGGATTGCTAAAAGTAGTCGATAGAAACGAACAGCCGTTAGTTTCACACGACGGACCGGTATCGACCTGGGACATTACAAATCATCCGAGAAGGAGAGTTTCAGATGGCGGAATTCGATCTAGTAGTTAAAAACGGGATGATCGTTGACGGAACGCTGGCACCGCGTTTCCGCGACGACATCGGAGTCAAAAACGGCAAGATCGCCAAGATCGGGCGGATCGCGAAGCATGAAGCGGCGAAGGTGATCGACGCCGACGGACTGGTCGTCGCACCTGGCTTCATCGACCTGCACACGCATTACGATGCGCAGATCTTCTGGGATCCTTACCTGACGATCTCGGGATGGCATGGGATCACGTCGGTCGTCATCGGCAATTGCGGCTTCGGCTTCGCGCCGGTCAAGCCCGACCAGACCGATCGCGCAATGCGCACGATGGTGCGTACCGAGGCGATTCCGCTGGCCTCCATGCAGTCGGCGATGAAGTTCGACTGGGAGAGCTATCCGCAGTTCATGGACGCGCTCGATCGTCAGGCCAAGGGCGTGAACCTGCTGCCCTATATGCCGATGAATCCGCTGATGGGCTACGTCATGGGTATCGACGAGTCCAAGACTGGCCGTATGCCGACCGATGCCGAACACGCGACGATGCGCCGCCTGCTCAACGAGGCGATGGACGCGGGTGCGTGCGGATGGTCGGCGCAGCGGCTGCAGCCGAACGGACCTTCGGCGGTTCAGCGCGACTTTGACGGCTCGCCGATGAACACCGACGTGATGCACGACGAGACCTGCATCGAGATGGCCAAGGTATTGGGCGAGCGCGGTGAGGGCTTCCAGGAGCTCACGCTGGTGAGCTGGGACCCCAAGGCCGACGCGAAGCATTTCGAGACGCTCGCTGAAGTCAGTGGCCGTCCGATCATGTTCGAAGCGATCGCGACCCAGGACCGTTTCCCGCATCGTCATCGCAACACGATCAAATGGCTCGAGCGTTGCCGTCAGCGCGGACTGCGCGTTTACGGACAGGGCGTCACTACCGACGCCGGCCTGAGCTTCACCTTCGAAGACTGGAACCTGTTTGACGATTCCGACGCATGGCGGGAAGCGACCACCGGGACCGTCAAAGAGCGCGCCGAGAAGCTGGGTGACCCGCGCCGCCGCGAAGCACTGAAGAATCAGATGCCGCGCGAGAGCCTGATCACCAGCTACTTCGACGAGATCATCATCACTGATTGCACCAAGGCCGAGAACAAGCATCTGGAAGGCCTGACGCTGCGCAAGGCGGCGGCCCAGACCGGCAAACATCCGGTTGATACGATGCTCGACCTCGCGGTGTCGGAAGGCCTGAAGACCGAGTTCTTCGCCCCGGCGGTCAATCAGGACATGAACCTGATGAAGGAACTGATCGACACCTCGCACATCGCGTTCGGCGTCTCCGACGGCGGTGCGCATACCAAGTTCCTGACGGCGGGCCGTTTCCCGACCGAGGGTATCGTGAAGTACGTGCGCGAGAATCAGTGGATGTCGCTCGAGCAGATCCACTGGCGGCTGAGCGCGCTGCCTGCGTTCTGCGGCGGCTTCAAGGATCGCGGCTTCCTGCGCGAAGGCGCGGCGGCGGACATCGTGTGTTACGATTTCGACAAGCTCAATGTGCTGCCGATCGAAATCCTCCACGACCTGCCGGGCAACGAATGGCGTCGTGTGCAGCGCGCGACCGGCTACAAGTACACCATCGTCAATGGCGAGGTGACGTTCGAAGGTGACAAGTGCACCGGAGCGACCTCGGGTCAGGTGCTACGACGAGGCGTTGGCGCTTACGCCTGAACCAGATCGTCATAACTGACTGAATGAACAACGGGCGGCGAGATCACTCTCGCCGCCCGCTTCAGTTGGCCTTCATCTTATATCGGAGCAAGCGTTTTGATACCTTGGGAATGACATCGACGGCGTCTTTGATTAGCTCCAGGGGCAGCGCTACACGCCTGGCGCCGGAGTAACGCACTCAGGTGGGAAAGTCGTCATAGCCACTGCCTCGCAACAATTGAGGTCGCTCTCTCGAGGTATCGTTATGCCGAAGCGAAAACTGCTTGTTACGGGTGCTTCAGGTCTGGTCGGTCTCGGTGCCGTGCGCCGTTTCGCACATCTTGAAGGTTGGGAAGTGACTGGAGTATCACGAAGACTGCCTCCGACAATTCCGGGCGCTAACCTCGTGTCCGTTGATCTTCTTGACAGGGAGCGCTGCGAGGATGTCTTCGGTGAGATGTCTGATGTCACCGACGTTGTGTTTGCTGCCCTTAATGAAAAACCAGGACTCATCGAAGGCTGGCAGGATCGGCGGCAGATGGAAATTAACCTGGCAATGCTGCGGAACACGCTCGAACCACTCGAAGCCGTCGCCAAGAACCTGAATCACGTCTCGCTCCTGCAGGGAACGAAGGCTTACGGCGTACACCTCGGACCCATCCCGATTCCTGCGCGCGAGCGCTCGCCGCGCCATCGGCACGAAAACTTCTATTTTCTGCAGGAAGACTATCTGCGCGCGCGTCAGACGGGCAAGAATTGGTACTGGACTGTGTGGCGTCCGCAGCTGGTTGTCGGAGAGGCGATCGGCGCCAATCTAAACGTGCTGCCACCCCTCGGCGTGTATGCCGCATTGCGGCGCGAAGCCGGGGTTCCGCTTTCTTTCCCGGGTGGCGATCCCTTCGTGTTCGAGATGGTCGATACGGATCTTCTCGCACGCGCGTTCGAATGGGCCGCTGACGCGTCGACAGCCCGCAATGAGATCTTCAATATCACCAATGGCGATGTCTTCGTCTGGCAGGAACTCTGGCCAGCGATAGCGGATGCCTTTGGGATGAACGTCGGTCAGCCTGAGCCGATCCCGCTTGCGAAGGAATTGCCCAAACACGAGATCGAATGGGCCGAGATCGTGCGCAAATACGACCTCACGGCACCAGCGGACCTCAAGACCTTCATCGGCGAATCTATCGCCATTGTTGATTTTAGCCTTGGCTACGGCCTGCGCGACCGACCGCCAATTTTGGTCAGCACTATCAAGTTGCGGCAGGCTGGCTTCCACGACTGTATCGATACCGAAGAGATGCTGCGAAAATGGATCGCAAGGCTCCAGGAGGCCCGTCAGTTTCCGCCACGTTAAGGCGACGGATTCATCTTCGGCGAGGCGCTCGGCGTCGTCAGAAATTCTCATGCCCAGCCAATTGACTATACACCGCCTCAGTAGATCGATCAGAGGCAACTGGGCAGTATTGCGCCCGGCGCTAATCGGCCAAGTGCCGTTCCATGCCGGGCCCGTCGTGGAGCCCGGCCCTCAATTCGATTTCTACCAGCGCGGACTACTTCGCGGCCTTCACCTTGCGCGTGCGCAAGGCCTTCTGATTGCGTGCGGCCGAACCGTAGCGCTGCTTAAAGCAGGCGCGGCAGCGCGCGTCCCGCTTCGTCCTGAACGACGGAGCGAGGTCGTCGCTGCCACAATACCGGCAGATCAACTTCTCGCCATCCGGCTTCGCTCGCGATGACCGCGGTGGCCGACCTGTAGCCTTCCTGGTCTTCGAAGCAGGTGCACCCTTCGGCTTGGCTGCCGCGGTCTTTTTCCTGGCGGAAGCTGACGCCTCGTTTGCGATCAATTCTCCCGCCGTCGGTTCAGTTTCGATGCTCATCTCGATTCTCCTTCTCTGGGAGCGGATTGGATTCGAACTCTCGGTACCGGTTTCTAAACTGGCAGATGAGAGCTTTCAGACGACGTTTGCAACATAGCGACGGAGTCCCAGATCGGCCGACATCGGGCGTTTCGGAAAATCGCGCGACCAGGCTCACAGTTTTTCGGGCGCCGGCGGCATGATGATGGCTGCGGCAGCGGCGGCTAGATTTAGCGGAACGCCTGATTAAACTGCGTAACCCCTATCTGTAAGCGGGTGAACTCAATGATACCAGGTTCGGGGGGAGCTTGATTAAGCCAGGCGAGGGCCTGCGAGGTGGAGTCGGCCTGTTTGGCATGAGGGAAGGTCGTAAGTTCGTGCAAGTAATCGGCACGCCAAGGGGCTCCGGACGGAAGGTAGACGAGCCCATTCCCGATGTGACGGTTCCTGGGCTTCTGATCGTAGTGCCGCTCCTCTGATCTTCATGCGGACGCGGCCGGGAGGGGCCACGGCGCAATCGGCGGCCCAGCAGGCCACGCATTACCGGGTTGCGAAGTGCGCGAAGCCCTGCACACTCGCGCTTTCTGGACGCTGGTGGTCGCGCAACTATCATACGGGCTCGCGATCGGCGGCACTTTTCATCATCTGGTCGCGTTGCTCGAGAGGGGCTCAGCTACAGCCTGCATTCGGCCACGCTGGTGGTGAGTATCGTGCTCGGTATGGCCCGATCGGAAAGGCCGCAATGGGCAGGTTGGGCGACCCATCGGCGGCGAAAGCGCGCTCGCGATCGGTTTCGTGATGATCGCGGACACGTGTTCATCCTGCTCAAGGCCCGCCAGGTTCCCATGCTGGTGCTGTGGCTTATCGTGGTCGGGATCGCTGGGGCTGTGCCCGTCGCACTGGCGCCGATGGTGACCGCCGAAACGCTCGGTCTCAAGCGTTTCGGTACGTTATTCGGATGGCTCGGCTCGGTCGTGACGGTTGGCCTCTTCCTCGGACCGCTTCTGGTCGGGTGGCTGACAGACGCGACCGGCAGCTATACCACGCCGTTCGAGTTGTGCGCACTCGTCTCGCTGGTGGGAGCGACGGCGGCATTTCTATGCGTAGCGCCGCGGCCGAGGATCGAATGCGGCCGGACATAGTCGTAGTATTGCAGCGACCTCGTGCGCTTCGCCGCCGGACATTGCCGTTGGGCGGCGGTCCGAGACAGTGCAGGCGCGTTCGGCGAAAAAAGTGGCACGCATCACGTACCGCGACCAATCCTGCCGCTTAGCCACTCACCACGCGCCGCGAATATTCCTAAAGAGCCCGCGACCTCGAGGAAGATCGTCATCGTCCCAGTAACTATTCGAGCTAAAGACTCTCCGGTTTGGCACGGGAGTGAACTCGAAGGGCTGGGGCGCGGTGATCAGGTTGAAGGCTCCGCAAGCTGCATCGATCTGGTCGTCGTGCTCGTACTCGCGTTCGTCGGGACTGAACTGCTCGCACTCATCAAGAAAGTCGTCGTTCCACGCCCCGCGCAGGAGTTTGACGTGGCAGGCCTCGGCGGCGGCCCGAAAGGGCTGCGAACGCTCGAACTTGGTGCCCCTGACGGCGTCGGCCTGAACCGGATAGCCGAGCAATACGCCGCGCTGCATGGCACCGATCCAGAGCGCGCTGCCACTACCCGGCTCCTGCTGAAGTATAATCCGGATATTGCGACTGTCCTGGGCCGCCACATTGGCGATAAAGGTCTCGACCTCGTGCGGGTTACCCTTCATTCTCGCAATGTGGACAATGTAGCTGATGCCGTCGCGGCTCACTCCGTACTTGACGCCGACAGTATAATCGCTGGTCTTTTTCTTCTGATAGGCGGTATCCCAATACCGCGCGAGCGACAGTTCCGACGGTATCGTATCAACTATCTCGAACCACTCGCGCTTGAGCACGCCCCGCATCGAGCGCGCCTCCCAGTCGCCCCTGAGGATTCGGGCGCGCGTTATCGGGTCGAGATTGAGCAGCGATTTGACGTACTCATCGCCGTTAATGTGAGGATTGTCGTCGAGCCGCGCAGGGATGAAGATTCGATCGCCGGCTGGGGCGCCAGTTCGAGCAACGAATCTGCGCTTGACCCAATCATGTCCGACATTTCCTGGATTGGAAGCCGAGCGCATACGTAGCGGAATATGCGCCGCCTCCAGATGGGGCATTCGGCCGCGCCCACGGAGCCGTTCGCGTTCCAGTTCTTTGCAGGTAATGCATTTTTCCTGCTGGCGCTCATGCGCGGTCTCATGATGGCGCCGGTATTCTTGGTCGAAGTCGCAGCGGATGCATCTCGGTTTGCGCAGACGCGCGAACAGATCGACATACTGCTTCTCTGAAAACTGCGTAAGCTCGTCAACGCCAATGAAGTGAAATTCGGCGGACGCATAGCGGTCGGCATCACGCGTGCCTTCAAGAAAGCCGAAGGTCAGGGTCGCTCCACCGGAGAACATCCACTGCTTTCTATTATCGTTCCAGCGGGCATCTTTTCGTCCGCGCAGCCAGACATTTGCGCGATCCATCAGCGCGTTAGGCAGCGCCAGGTCCGAGAAATTCCGGCGGATAATCAGCGCGCTGTAGCCGGGGACGTCGGCATATTGTAATGCCGCCATCAACAGGGCATCCGATTTACCACCCCCGCCTGCGCCGCCATAGAAAGCCTCCTGACAACTAAGAAAAAGAAACGCCGCCTGACGAGTTGTTGGAAGATGTGGAATATACCCGTTCGAGCGCGGCTCCAGACTAATTTCATCAGAATCCGATTTGTCCCTGATGTTCATTAAAATACACCCCTCAAAATTCATTTACGATTCGAAATTTGCTCACCTAGCCCAATTATGCCGGTTCCTCAGCCAGTTCTTGTGCATCTGCAGCGCCTCCATTCATGTCTGTGCTTTCTTGCGCGATATAACCCGACTGACGAAGGATCTTAGCGATCGCGAGATTACGCATCCGCTTCTCTTCCGGCGATGGTGGCGGTGCGAGCGGTATGCGCTCCGTTGCTGCCGAGAGGGAAGCCTCGTTCTCTTCGATTCTTGGAATTTGGTTCGCCAGCAACAGCTGCGTCGCCCGATGGTCGCCTTGAGCTGCCCGGTTGACCAACTGCTTCATGATGGCATCGAGCTTCGTTACTCTTTTGCGCCGACCATTCTCGGTGACGATGACGAGCTCGTTAAGCGCTTCATCCAGGAGCGTCGACGCGTTTCGCGATCCGCGCCGGCGACCCTTGGGGTTGCCCGAACGACCCTTTTGGAACTGCGTATGCTTCGGTGGCCTGCCGAAGCCTACTTCGTAATCGGCGTCTTTTTTGTCACGCATTTATTGTCCTCCACCTCCGCTTCCATCTCCCTGAACAACCGACCCGACCCCACATGACGTGCCGCTTCGCGTGTGAAGGCCTGCCACCGGCGCACGATGGTATCGACGTAAAGTGGATCAATCTCGAGCCCGTAGCAGCGCCGCCCGGTGCGTTGCGCCGCGATCACAGTCGTGCCGCTGCCGAGAAAGCCATCAAGCACGAGGTCGTTGCGCGAGGTGCAATCCATGATGGCGTCGGCGACCAGCGCTACCGGTTTGACCGTCGGATGCAGGGCGAGCAAATTGCCCTCATCGCCTGCACGCGAAAAGGAATTCGCGCTGGGATAGTGCCAGACGTTGCTCCGGTTGCGGCCATAACGCCCGAGTTGAACATTGTTGCGGTGAGCACCGCGACCATGTCGAAAGATGGCGACCAACTCATGCTGGCTGCGGTAGAGCGATCCCATGCCGGGTTTGTCCTTAACCCAGACGCACAAATTTATGACCTGTCGGTAAACCTCGCCCGCCGCCGATAGCAAATCGGCGATATGTCTCCAGTCCATGCAGATGAAATGCAGCGAGCCTTCGTCGCTATGACGCGCAAACAGCGAAACAGCCACAACCAGAAAGCGCGTGAACTCGGACGCGGTCATCTCGCCGGAGGCCATGGCGAACTCGCGATGGCGCTTCTTGCCGAGGCCGCTCACGTTGCCATCGATGGGAACGTTGTACGGCGGATCGCTGAACACCACCTGCGCCTGCTCATCCTGCATGAGAGCGGCATAGGCAACCGCTTCGAGAGCACTTGCGCAATGCACCCGGTGCTCGCCCAGCGCCCATGTATCGCCGGGGCGAGTCACCGGCGGTCCGGATTGGTCTACCGATAGATCGTCGGCGGGATCCTGATCGCCCGCTGCGGGCGAACTCAGACCTTCGATGCGAAGATCGATCTCGCCCATGTCGAAACCGGTCGCTTCGAGGCTGAAGCCAAGGTCAAGCACCGATAGCGCGCGAAATTGTTCGGCAAGCAGCCGATCATCCCACACTGAATTCTCAGTAAGGCGGTTGTCGGCGATCATAAAGGCGCGGGCCTGCGCTTCGCTCAGATGGTCAAGGCTGATGGTCGGCACTTCGGACCATCCGAGCGACTGACATGCCAAGATGCGTCCGTGCCCAGCGATGACCTTGCCGTCGGCATCGATCAATACCGGGACGTTGAAACCGAAGGCCTCAATGCTTCGCTCGATCTGACGAACTTGTCGCGTACTGTGGAACCGCGGATTCATCGGATCGAGCTTCAGCCCGGCGATTGGGCGGTGAACGATCTGAGTGCGACGATCAGAATGCGTTGCTACGGTCGACTGAGTTTTTCTTCCCAACGTCTCCTCCTCCCCACCACTCAAGTAATCGTTGACTCTTCCAAATCGTCCACGACATTTGCTATATTAGTAGCAGTTTTAACAACCGTGTGTCAACGGTATATCGTTGATAAGTGAGAGAGGGATTATGGCACGCGCTGATTCCGACCGTGGATTCATCAAAAGGCTGGAAGAGATCGTCGGCGAATTTCCGAGCAGAGCCGCCCTGGCGAGAGCGGCCGATCTGCCGCCGAGTTCCTTACAGAGCTATCTGGAAGGCGCCGAGCCAACCCGGCCTGCGTTGGTGGCATTGGCGAGAGCGGCTGATGTTTCTCTGGAGTGGCTCGGCGACAATCGCGGCTTCAAGAAGCCTCATCCTCCAGTGCCCGACGGATACGCCGCGATTCCTGTCTACGATATTCGTAGATCGGGCGGTTACGTCTATCCGCTGGTTACAGAGGAGATCGCGTCCTGGGTCTATCTGGAGGTGAACTTGTTCAGCTATCCGGGAATGCAGCCAGCCAAACTATTTGTGGTCGAGGCCATCGAGTCGCAGGCGCGTGAAATCGCGGTTGGAGATCGATTGGTGGTTGATTCGTCGTGGCGGACGAAATTTATCGGTCCTTGCCCAACAATCCCACCGGGCAACTACCTGGTTTCGCGGCAAGCAAAACTGTCAGTTCGCGAGGTAACCAGCGTTCGCCACGACGTCATAGAGTTCACCGTGCCCGATGATCCGACTCGAAAGGAAGCTTGCCGCGTTGGCGACGAAGGCTTCACGGTTCACGGAAGGATAATCTGGTGCGGCCGTGCGCTTCCGATCGCCGCTACCATTAAAACTGACGGCGCTCCTCGCGCCACTCACAGAAGAAAGACGCGTTAATTCTGGTGACCCGCCGCGGATTTTCGACGCGATCTCGCTGTCCCCGCGGTAGGGACGCACATCAAGCGCCATGTTGTCCAAGCTGAAGCGCCTTACCAACCACCACCGCTCCCGAATCGATACCGATCCGTGCGGATAACTTTGCGTGCGCGGGTCGTTCGTTGAGCTTTGAGACAGCGTCGATGATTGCGCGGCCTGCGCGGGCAGCACGCTCGGCGTCATTGTCATGCGCTGCGGGCCAGCCGAAATAAGCCATGAGCCGTCGCCGAGAGGCTTCACCACGTGGCCATCGAAGCGGATTATCGCTTCGGCGGCTACGCGATGGTAGGCGCGCCACCGTCTCGCGCCACTCCTCGGGTCGAGCTGGATTGCGATCGTGGTTGATCTGACCAGGTCGCAGAATAGCACCGTCAGATGCCGCCGCTCGCCGTTAAGACCACCGTCTGCCTTTGCTTCCGTGCGGGGGCAGCGTCGAGCGGGACGGCACATTGGCCGCAGAATGGGCTTCGTGGCTTTATCGGCAGTGAATTTTGGGCACCCTTTGCTGAGCGATTCGCGCACTGGTTCCAAAATCGCAAACCCGCGGAATTATCGGTCCCGCAGTTCGAGCAGCGCATTGGCTCACCGGTCAACTAAAATTAAATGGTTCCCCTCCTATATCACCCGAACTTGGATAGACCAGCACGCTGTTGGACTACAATCGCAATACGTCCTATCGCCCCTGATCTGGAAGTCGCGGTCAGAGAATGCTGAACCACGCCAGCAAAGGCGTTTTGCCCGATGAGCGCAAGGTCGTGGTACGAGACATCGTTCGCACAACCTTGGCCAGACCCGCGGTCGTAGTACGGACCGGAGAGCCTAGTCTCGGCCCCGACCGTGCTCCCAAAGAATTCGGCTAAAGTTCAGGAATCAATTGGATAGGTTTCGAGCCTTAAGGTTGGGGATCGGCCGCGGTCGGAATCATGCTGCACCCGTTCCAGGATCGAGCTCAGCCCGGATAGCTACGTAATTCCCTGATCGAAAGCAGAGCAGGGAATTGCGATTCCCTACTACCGACTAGAATTCCCTGTTCCGAATCTTTAGGGAATTCTCAAGAAAACCCCTGTAAGTATGAGGAGTTTTTGCCACTGGCCGGACGTTGATTGGGTTGAAAATCGCAGAATTCCCTGTAATTTCCCTGTTGGTCAGGGAAAACGAGGCCCAGAGAGCAGTTCGCATCAGACTGGATCCTCCGCCAGCCAGTCTTCAGTTTTCGGGATTCTCTTCTTCTCTCCGTGAAAAGGGCGCATTTGGCCGCAATCTCACACTCCAGGTCCGGTAGGTCCGTGCGTTCCACCCCCATACCGACATGGTCGATAATGAACTGGACGCTGTCGAACTTGCTGACGTAGTTAGTCAGGGCCGGGTATTCACCTCCGGGTAAATCATCACCGGGACGCCATGCTTGCCGGCCG
>Ga0185299_10005058_pt1 | contig 15273 bp, 14 predicted proteins | sample PaiPotPPA55metaG_FD_128002 | JGI IMG/M metagenome (GOLD analysis project Ga0185299, IMG submission 128002) | Iron sulfur acid spring bacterial and archeal communities from Banff, Canada, to study Microbial Dark Matter (Phase II) - Paint Pots PPA... ...
GTACACCAGGTCCGGGGTGAGTAACGCCACCATGCCCGGCAGCGCCAGGAACACCGCCCGGTAGTCGATGCCCGGCTCCGCTCGCACGCACGCCCCGTTCTTCGCGATCCGCGTCCACGGTAGGCGTCGCAGCCTGTGACAGCACGCGGCTCGCTTCCGAAGTCGCGCCGCTGTCACACTTCCGGCCCAGACCGGCGCCCGTCCATCCCGACTGCCAGCTTGATGATTGTCAGGTTATTGTCCATGCGGCGCGCTCTTGGGCGAAGGGATCTGATACCGGACCCCATTCGTCGCCTATGGACATCGTGGTGCGCTGGTCGAGTTCGTAACGGGGCCAGCCGGGCGTTCCGTTCTTGATGAACTCAATCCACGCGCCATGGGTCTGGTCGGCGAGTGATTGCGGTGCGGGTGCGGGGCCGAGGAGTCTCCCTTCGCCATGGAGTTCGGGGCCGAGCGTGTTGAACGTGAAGGGCGCTTCGACGATGTGTGTTGCGCCAAGTTGTCCGGCGAGCGCCGTCGAGCGCCAGATGAAGACGTACGCGTAGGTGGAGTGCCCTGCTGCGGCGTGTGCGTCGGCCAGGGCACGGCTGCCTGCGCCGAAGGCGGCTTCGCCGAGGATGATCGAGCGCAGTTGGCCGGGTGTGGCGTCGGGGTGGCGGGCACGATAGACCGAGAGCAGCCTGTCCGCGTCAGGGTGAGCGTAGTGCGCGGCCGAACGCAGGTCGCTGGGCGTGGTGGTGGTCATGGTGCCGTTCGGCAGCAGGTACAGGTTGCCTTCCTCGGTGTTGTGGCCGATCAACAGGTCTACGGGTTGAGCGCGTCCGCGCGCGGCTGTGACAGCCGGTTGTTCGTCGAGGACGACGCCGAGTGGCGTGATCTTCTGAAGCGGGTCGCGGGCTCGGGTCGTTCCGAGATCCAAGCCCATGAGCGCGGGTGTGGCGGCAAGGAGTTCCTGGTCGGTCAACCCGACGAAGCCCTCAACTGTGGGTGGCACGCCGAGCGCCTTTGCGGCGGCTTCGCGTACGATCGCGCCCTGTTCGGGGGTGAAGGCCGCGGTGCCGCTTCCGCTTTGCATGATGGCCCGGTGGAACAGGCCTTCGCTGTGCGGACTGGCGAGGGCGGCGGCGGTGAGGATGGCGCCCGCGGAGTGTCCGGCGAGCGTGACGTTGGACGGGTCTCCGCCGAACACTGCGATGTTGCGACGCACCCAGACGAGTGCGGCAAGTACGTCGGCTAGGCCGCGGTTGGGTTGGGCGGAGGGGATGTCGAGGAAGCCGGGCAGACCGAGCCGGTAATCGACAGAAACGACGATGACGCCGTTGCGGGCGAAGCTGCGTCCGTCGAAGATCGGCGAGTAGGAGGATCCTGCGATAAACGCACCGCCGTGCAGGAACACCAACACGGGTGCTTGGCGGAATGCGTAGGCCGGGGCCTCGGGTGGTGTCCAGACATTGACCGTGAGGTAGTCGGATCCGTGAGTCCAACCGGGGGCGAAGTACGTGGAGACATCCAACTCGGCCAGCCGGCCACGGGCGAGTTGGGGCGCGGTCGCGCCGGGTTGGGTGGCGTCGCGCACGCCGCGCCACGCGGCGTGCGGCTTGGGCTCCTCGAATCGGCCGAGGCCGGTCGGCGGCGCGGCGTACGGAATCGCGTAGAACACCGAGTGGGTGGAGTGCGCGATCCCGCGCACGACCCCGTTCCCCACCTCCCGCAGCACCGGCTTCGAGCTGCGGGAGGTGGTGGTTGTGCCGGGCACGCGGTGGATGGAGCGTGGAATGGTCATTTCTCGCCTCGCGTGGGGGTAGGGGCCAGCCCGGGTCAGTAGGCGGGGAACGGTGCCCAGCCCTTGATCTCGAACGTGTCGCCGTTACGACCGACCTCCAGCGCGCTGTGGCCGCTGAAGTGCGCGGGCAGCACCAACGCGGTGTTGTCCGACGCCCAGCCGAGCAGGTCGCGGCGGGTGGCCCGCGCGGCGGCCGGGTCCTCGCAGAAGCAGCTGTGGTGGTCGGGGTGCATCACCTGCAACGGGGTGTGCATGATGTCGCCGGCGAACAGCGCCTTGTCGTTTCCGGATGTCAGGACGACCACGCTGGAACCCGGAGTGTGCCCGGGAGCGGCGAGGAGCCGGAGGTTAGCGTCGACGACATGGCTGTCTTCCCACAGCTGCACCTGTCCGGCGGCGTGCACCGGCGCCACACTGTCTTCGAACACGTTCTCGTTCACGCCCCCGGCTATGCCGGGGTTGTTCGCGGGGTTCCAGTACTCGAATTCGACCCTGGGCATCAGGTAGGTGGCGTTCGGGAAGGTCGGAACCCATTCGCCGTCCACCAGTCGGGTGTTCCATCCGACGTGGTCGACGTGCAGGTGGGTGTTGATCACGAGGTCCACGTCCGCCGGGCTGATGCCGGCCTCCGCGAGGTTCCGCAGGTAGCCGAGCGAGAGGTGGTCCCACGCGTCGACGGCCGGCCGGGGCTTGTCGTTGCCGACGCCGGTGTCGATCAGGATGGTCCTACCGTCGCTGCGCAGCGCCCAGGTCTGCATGGCGACCTGCACGATGTCGGTCTCGGCGTCGAGGTGGTCGGGCACGAGCATGGCGCGGTGCTCGCTCCAGATGTCTGCGGGTGAGCCGGGGAAGAACTGCTCGGGCGTCATGCCCACCGGACCGTGCATCTCCTCGACCCGGATGACCGTGACGTCGCCGAGCTTGATCTCATCCATCGGGATTCCTCTTCGATCGTTCGTCCGACGCCGCGTCGGCGCCGCCGAGATTCAGTCTCAGCGGCATGTACTGCCTGGTGCCACGCCCTGTTGAGGGGAGCACTGCCAGGGTGTGGATAGCCGATCCGGTGTGACGGAGAATGGGGAAATGGCCGATCACGAGCAGTCCAGGGAACTCGGCGCATTCCTCAAGGCATGCCGCGCCAGGATTCAACCAGAGCAGGCCGGGCTGACCCCCTACGGAGACCGGCGACGCGTTGCAGGGCTGCGCCGCGAGGAGTTGGCCCTGCTCGCGGGCGTGAGCTCCTCGTACTACGCCCGCTTGGAACAGGGCCAGTCCCGCCACGCCTCCCCGCAGGTCCTTGACGCCATCGCCGCGGCCCTCGCGCTCGATCCCGCCGAACGCCAGCACCTGCACGTGCTGGCCGAGTCCGCGGGCCGGCGGGTGATGTCCCGGCCCGCGCCCGTCGAGCACGCCGACCCAGTAATGACAGAACTCTTAGACGCGATGCCGACCGTGCCGGCGCTCGTCCTCGGCCGACGCAGCGACGTCCTGGCGTGGAACCCGATGGGCCACGCGCTGCTCGCCGGCCACCTCGAACGGGCGAGCGTGAGCGTGCCCGGCAAACGGCCGAACATGGCCGAGGTGGTGTTCCTCGACCCGGACACCCGGGACCTGTACGCCGACTGGCCGCGCAAGGCACGGGCCGTGGTGGGCAACCTCCGCCTGGTCGCCGGGGCACACCCCGGCGATCCGGCGCTCGCCTCCCTCGTCGGAAAACTGACCATGGCCAGTCCGGAATTCGGCAGGCTGTGGGCCGATCAGACGGTTCAAGCCTGTGCCACCACCCAATACGACCTGCACCACCCGCTGGTCGGAGACCTCACGATCACCCAGCAGACGCTCCGCTCCGTGCAGACCCCCGAACAGACGCTCGTCACCAGCACGGCACCGGCCGGCTCGCCGTCAGCGGCAGCGTTGTCCATGCTCGCCCACGTCGCGTACCCGAGCCGGGATGCAGAGCTTGCCCACAGCGGTACCAGCCTGTGACCATCGCGGAGAATAAGAAGGACATTGCTTCGCCACCATCGCATCATGCGAATGCGACGCCTCGAGGATGAGCTCAAGCCGGTGAGACGAGCCCCCCGGCCGAATTCGAGCTGGCGGATCATCACACCGTTTCTGCTGCTGACGCTCTTCATCCCATCCTTCGTGCTCGCATACGCCTGCACGACGGATCAGGGTCCGTGGACCGCCAACGGCTACTTCGGCCCCGGCAGACCCACCGAGACGCTGTTGCTGCTGAGCCCGCTCATCGTCTGGGCAGCCAGTTGGCTATGGTCCTGGGAGGGCGACTACGACATTCTTGAGCCCAGGGCCGCCGTCGGCGTGATCGCGGGCGCGATCGGCCTCTTGATCTGCGCCAACTTCGCGCTCGACCTCTTCATGACGGAATGGGCATACTCAGCGGGATAGCGTCCGCAAGGCGCGTCGAGCCGCGGGCCGGGTGACCGGCCCGCGGCTCGCGCGCGACTCGTGCGAGGTGCCTACCAGCCGACCGCTACCACCATGTACTGCGGGTTGGCGACGGAGATGTCAGAGGACTGACCGTCCACGTCGTCGTACGGGAAGCCGTACTGCTTCGCGTTGATCGAGTTCTGGTGCCAGAACTGTGCGTAGTAGTTGGCCGGAGCAGTCTGGTAGAACAGGCTCGGGTTCGACTGCTCGGACGTGGGCAGTTGGGCGACGCCCCGGTTGAGGGCGGCGCACAGCGTCGGATTGCCCGAGAGAGTTCCCGCGCAGCCGAAGACGTCGGTGCTGTTGTCCGCCGTGTCGCCGGCGGCCGTCAGCACACTGTTGAAGTAGCCGGCGTACTGGCCGCCCGGCTGGAAGGACGGGTCGCCGCCGGGCGACGGGATTCCGTAGGGCGCGTTGATCGTGGCGAGTTCCTTGAAGTCGGTCGGCACCGAGTTCTGGAACCGCTGGAAGGTCGCGGTCCGGCTCTCCTGGAAGGTGGCGTAGTTCTCGCCGACCTCCTGCTCCGTGCCGTCGTGGCTGTGGAGCAGCAGGGCGAGCTTGAGCCCGAAGCGGTCGACGCGCGTGGTGTCGACGTTGATCGAGGCGGTTCCGACGGTGAATTCGATGAAGTCGTAGTACTGGCTGTTGGGCGAACCGAGGTAGAGGTACATCCGTCCGGCCGAGTTCGCGGGCATGTCGATGTACGGCTGCTGCGCGATCGACTCCTCCTGGCCGTTGAAGCTCCAGTAGACCTGACTGTCCGGGTACTGGCCGTTGGTCTGGTTGACGACCGCCACCTCGAGGACGTTGTTGGCGGCCGGGATGGCGCTGGTGTTGCCCCAGAAGGAAGCCGGCGGGGCACCGGAGCCGCTCGGGGTCCCTGTCGGGGTCGGCGACGGCGATGCCGAGGTCGGTGTGCCAGTCGGCGTGCCGCCCGTGGTGTAGACGTCGAACTCCCAGAGCGAGTATCCGTACTGCGTGGCGCGAGTGGTGCCGTACATGCGGATGTAGCGACCCGAACCGGAGACGGTCAGCGACTGGTTGCCGCCGGTGCCGGTGGTCGTCGAGTAGATCGACGACCACGTCGCATTGTCATTCGAGACCTGGATCTGGAACCCGGTGGCGTACGCCGTCTCCCAATCCAGGCCCACGCCGCAGATGGACTGCGTGGATCCCAGGTCGACTTCCAGCCACTGCGGGTCGCTGAAGGCACTCGACCAGCGGGTGCCGGTGTTGCCATCGGTGGCCCCCGACGGCGTGAACGAGGCGTTCTCCACCGAGGACGCCGTAGTCGGCTTGTTCAGCGCCGCATCGGTGGTGCCGCACGTCGTCCCGGCGAGCGTGCCGTAGACCTGGAACTCCCAAAGTGAGTATCCGTACTGCGTGGCGCGCGTGGTGCCGTACATGCGGATGTAGCGACCAGAGCCGGACACGGTCAACGACTGGTTCCCACCGGTACCGGCGGTCGTCGAGTAGATCGACGTCCACGTCGCATTGTCATTCGAGACCTGGATCTGGAACGCGGTGGCGTACGCCGTCTCCCAATCCAGGGTGACGGAGCTGATCTGCGCCGTCGCGCCGAGGTCGACCTCCAGCCACTGCGGGTCGCTGAAAGCGCTCGACCAGCGCGTGCCGGTGTTGCCATCGGTGGCCGCCGACGGCGTGAACGAGGCGTTCTCCACCGAGGACGCGGTGGTCGGCTTCCCTTGGGAGAGCAGCGTCGGAGCGGCGTTCGCCGGAGCGGCAGCCGCTATGACGAGCGCCGAGACGGAGAGCACGACCGCGGCGAGGGTCGCGATCAGGGCTTGGACACGGGGTCGGAACCCGGGGGGACGGGGACGGGACGTTCGCTTCATTGCCTATTCCTTCAGTCCATCGTGTTGTCGGTGGCAGCGGAGCCGAGGGTGGTCGTTCCGCTCAGCGGCACGTTCCGGGACGAATCGGCGACCAGGATCCGGTAGCTGCCCGGGAACCGCCCGTGGGCAGGCTGGCATGGCTCTCCTTCTCGATGGGTACGCGCGGGCGCGAGGCGGTACGGACACCTGCCCGCAAGCGTCGGCGATGCGGCCATTGCCCTGATACGACTCTGCCGCCCGGAGTCGGCGGCCGTTTGGGAGAGCGCTCTCTGGCGGTGAGTGAACTCCCGGGCGGCGGCGCAGTCAAGGGAGTGCCGGTTCCGGAAGTTGGGCAGTCGTGCGGGACGGGCGCTCCCGCGCATTGATCGAAACTCGTATCGTGAACCGACGACCCACCGAGGACCCACCGATCAACCACCGAACCGCAGGAGCAGCTCGTGACCGCGATCACCCGTCTCGACGACGTCCTCGACGGCAATCCGCTCGGCCCCAAGACCCCCTTCGTCGCGGTGGACGGCGATGTGGAAGTGGCGTCCGGCGACCTGATGGCGAAGTCCTGGATGGGCGACGAGACCGGCCGGCTGGTCAACGTGCGCTGGCAGCCGGGTCGCGTCGACGCCGCACGCCTGATCGTGCAGGCCGCCATCGCGTCGGCGAAACCCGGCACCGTACTCAACGCAGCGACCAACGCGGAGATCCATCGGGACCCGGCGGAACGCAACGCCTTGTTCGAATCCTGCGGCTTCGAGCTGTGGCAAGAAAAAGAGGGGTTCTGGTGGAGCGACGAGGGACAGGAGCTGCCTGAGCCGAGCCGGATCACCGTCCGCACTCTGGCGGAGGTCGGCATCGAGCGGTACGCCGCAATCCTCGAGACCTGCACGGCCGCGACACTGGACCGGATCGACGCCGACGCGGTGGCCGCGATGGGTTCGTCGGCTTGGGCCGCCGCATTCCTGGCGGACTGCGACGACTCCACGTGGTTGCTCGCCGAGGACGGGCAGGGCGAGGCAGTGGGCTTCGTCTCCGTCGGCGAGCTCGACGAGGGCGTCGGCACGATCACCTACATCGGGGTAGCCCCGGAGCATCGCGGCCGAGGCTACGTCGACCAGCTGCTGCAACTGGCCAACCGCATGGCCCGCGAGCTCGGATTCCCCGGGATGCTGTCGGATACCGACGTCCTGAACGTCCCGATGATGGAGGCCTTCCGCCGCAACGGCCACAGCTCCGAAGCCCGCGCCTGGCACAAGTGGATGCACCGCCGGACCGTCTAGCGCCCGCGCCCGCGCAGTTCACGCGATACGGCGCTCGCCCTCAGGGTTCGTCGAAGAACAAATCGTGCACGCGTTCCCAGGTGTCGGCGGATGCGTGCGGGTCGACGCCGAGGTAGGCGTGGCCGACGCCCGGGTAGACGACGACTTGGTGTCGAGTGCCCGCAGCGCGCAGAGCGTCGGCGACCTGCTGACGGTGTTCAGCCGGGACCACGTGGTCGTCGGCGCCGACGAGGAAGAGCACCCGGCCGCGGATGGCCGGGGTCAGATCTAGGGTGGGTTCGGGGCGGCTGAGGCGGATCTGTGTGGTCGGCAGCCATCCGCCGTAGAGCACTACTACCGGATCCAGGTCCACGCCGCACGCGGCAGCCAGGTACGTCACGTGGCCGCCCACACTCAGTCCGAGCGCGCCGACCTTCGCGCAGCCGTGCGCTCGCAAGTATTCGGCGGACCCGGCCATGTCCGCGACCGCCTGCTGACGTGTCATCAGGTCGAGTAGTTCGAAGCCGCGTGCGCGCCCGTTCTCGTCGTGCGCCAGTTCCGCTCCTGGTTCGGTGCGGTGGTACAGGTCCGGAGCGAGGGCGGCGATGCCGAGTGCGGCTAGGCGGTCGCAGACAGCGCGGACATCTGCGTCGACGCCGAATAGGTGCATGCCCACGACGGCGCCTGGGTGCGGGCCGGGGGTGGTCGGGCGGGCTAGGTAGGCGCCCATCTCGCCGTCGGCGTGGCCGTCGGCGCCTGTGTCGACGTCGGGGACTTTGATGCGCACGTGGGCGGTCTCGATGGGCATGGTCGGCAGTGAGATCGAGGTCATGCTCACGACGCTATCGGCTGCCTATAGTGGTAACCACACGTCGTTTTTCCTAGTAATGGGAGTACCAGGATGTCCGACTCGGAGGCCGCGGCACGGGCCAGGGACCTCGGGCAGTTGCTGCGCTCGCGCCGTGACCGGTTGTCCCCGGCTGACGTGGGTCTGCCGGAGGGCACCCGGCGGCGTACTCGCGGCTTGCGGCGCGAGGAGGTCGCACAGCTGGCCGCAATCTCCACGACGTACTACGCGTTCTTGGAACAGGGGCGGGAAATGCGTCCGTCCCGGCAGGTGCTCGACGCGCTGTGCGTTGCGCTACGCCTGGAACCGGCTGAGCGCGCCTACGTGCATGAGCTTGTGCACGGCGGGGGGCGGGCGAAGCCCGTGGAAGCGCCTGCTGCGCCCGAGCGGATGCTGCCCGCCCTCGGCGCCCTCGTCAATCGGCTCGACCCGGCCCCGGCGTACGTCACGGGCCGGACCTGGGATGTGCTGACAGCCAACCGGGCCGCACGGCTGTTGTGGGCCGACTGGCCTGCCAGGCCTGCGGCCGATCGCAATATGCTGTGGTGGATGTTCGCGGACCCCGCCGCACCGGTCGTGCTGCCGGATTGGCCGCGGGAAGCGGCCGCGCTGCTCGGCAGGTTCCGCGCCGCCTCTTCCCAGCATCCGGGCGACCCGGCGTTCACTGCGCTTCGGGACCGGCTGCTCGAGCACAGTGAACAAGCGCGGAAGTGGTGGGCTCGACACGACGTGGCACCGCTGGCCTCCGGCTCCAAGCGGCTCTACCATCCGGACCTCGGTGAGCTGATATTCGAGCACGTCGTGCTCCAGCTCGTCGACAATCCCGAGCACCGGCTGGTGACGTTCAATGCTCCGGACGACGTACTCGAAGCCATCGCCCGGAGACTGAACTGACTACGCTGATTCAACTAGGACAGCTGGTAGAAGTTGCTGTAGTGGTCCGGGGTGAAGTACCAGACGTCTGCGGTGATGTCGTGGACGACCCGATAGGCGTCACGGTGGGCACCACAGGCGCGGGGGTAGACGTCGTACTCGTAGTACGTGTCGCCGGAGGGCAGTTGGCCGTCGTCGTTGTAGTACTCGCCGCCGGCGTAGTCGCACTCGCCGTCGGACAGGTCGTACCAGCCGCGCGAGGTCGGGTCGCCGAGGGACTCCCAGGTCGACTCGGCGGTGACGCCGTCGGCGCAGGTGGACAGGTCGCAGGACGGGTAGACGTCGGCGTGGGCGGGGGCGGCGCTGAGGGACACGCCGAGACCGACGAGGACCGCGGCGAGCACGGCCGTCACCCGCTTCGGCAGCGCGACATACTTCATTATGTGGGTAGACACAGTATTTCCTTGTTACAGAATGTGGGTAGTGCATCAGTGTGCTGATGCATTCTTGCAAGAAGGAACGTAATGTAGTCCACGCCGAGGGTCTAGCCTCGGCCGTATGAAATGGGCATTAACAAATGCATACGGCTCTCCCAATTCAATCGCACCACCGCACGGGCAAGATGTGGAGTTTTCGGCAGGCGCGTAGCGTGGTTACAGCCGATGTCTTCCCGGGAGGCCGGATCCGTGTACTTCGCCGACCGTAACGAAGCCGGAAGGCTGCTGGCCGAGCGGCTTGCGCAGCTTGACCGGCTTGCGCGGCTCAATTCCGAACACGTCGTCGTCCTCGGGCTGCCGCGGGGCGGCGTACCGGTGGCCGCGGTTGTCGCGAACGCCCTTGACGTGCCGCTTGACGTCCTGGTGGTACGCAAGCTGGGTGTGCCCTTCGAGCCTGAGCTGGGCATGGGCGCGATCGGCGAGCACGGGGTGCGTGTCCTCAACGAAGCCGTGATCGACTCCACGGGCACCTCGCCGCGCCAGCTGTCCGAGGTCGAGGCGGCCGAGCGTGTCGAGTTGGCACGGCGGGTGCGGCGTTACCGCGGCGAACAGGCGGCGATCGCGCTCGACGGGCGGACCGTGGTGATCGTCGACGACGGGATCGCCACCGGTTCGACGGCGCGGGCGGCCTGCCTCATCGCGAGGGCGCAGGGTGCGGTGCGCGTGGTACTCGCGGTGCCGATCGCGCCTCGGGGTTGGACGCGCCGGCTGGAGGACGTGGCCGACGAACTGGTGTCGCTGGACACTCCCGACGATTTCTTCGCCATCGGCCAGTTCTACGGCGACTTCTCCCAGACCAGCGACCAGGAGGTCAGCGACTGCCTCCGTCAGGCGAGCGCACGTACGGGGCGCGCCGACCCGGAAGTGCTCATTCAGGCGGGGTCAGCGCGATTGCATGGGCAGCTCACGGCTTTTCCCGCGTCCACCGGGATTGTGCTTTTCGCGCACGGCAGCGGCAGTAGCAGGCACAGCCCTCGCAACAGTCGCGTCGCGACTGCGCTCAACCGTGCGGGATTCGCGACGCTCCTGTTCGACCTGCTCACCGAAGAGGAAGAACTGGACCGGGCTAACGTCTTCGACACGGCGCTGCTCGCCGACCGTCTGGCCGGTGCCACTCGCTGGGTTCTCGGCCATCCCGAGGCCCTTGGCGGCGGGGGCTCCCTGCCGGTGGGTTATTTCGGCGCCAGCACCGGAGCCGCTGCGGCTCTGTGGGCAGCGGCGGAACCGGACTTGCCGGTGAAGGCGATCGTGTCGCGCGGCGGCAGGCCAGACCTCGCCGCAGCGCGGCTCCCGGATGTCACCGCGCCGACTCTCCTCATCGTGGGCGGTAACGACGGACTGGTTCTCGACCTCAACAGCCAAGCCCAGGCGCGGTTGCGCTGCGAAAACCAGTTGGCCGTCGTCCCCGGAGCCACGCACCTTTTCGAAGAGCCGGGTGCTCTCGAAGAGGTGGCCGAACTGGCCGCGGACTGGTTCGCCGATCACCTGCAGCGCTCTTTCGACGCCTGACCGCCGGCTTCTCAATGCCCCAATTTCTCAATGCCCCAATTTCTCAAATCCCCAGTTCCTCAATGCCAGTCGACGACCAGCCGCTTGCCCCGCGTCTGCACATCCGTGCCGAGCTCGGCACACGCGTCGACGAACCGGTCGCGGATCCACGCCCATTCCACGTCGTCGGCGAGCCGGGCCCGGCAATGATCGATTGCGAGCGGAACAGCCTCCAGGCGGACCGGCACCAACGGTGTGGGGCCGTCGAGAGCCACCAGGAAGAGCAACCCCAGATCGTTGCGCAGGTAGCGATAGACCGCGTAGTCGTCGACGAAGTCGCCCATGTCAAAGATGATCCGCTCGGCTACGCCGTGGAAGACGTGGGCCGAGTGGCCGGCGACGAGCGTTGCTCCGGCGTCCAGCAGCTGTTGCGCGGCGACCCGCACGTAATCGGGCGGACGGGTAGTCAGGTTCGGGCCCCAGTGCGGTGTTACTAGCACGGCATCGGCCTCAGCGGCGGCGCGCGCCACCAGGGAGCTGAGCCAGTCCGGCACGCCCGAACCGAGGTCCGCCCAAGCGATCCCTGGTCGATCGACGCCGGCTGCCCAGTCCTCCGGATGGTCCGTGACACCGATTACCGCCAGCCGAAAACCTCGAGCTTCGAGCACCGCGAACTGCCTGGCCTGCCCCATCTCGCTGCCTGCCCCCACTGCGCGCACCCCCGTCCGCCCGAGCAGCGCGCGGGTGTCCCCCAGCGCGTCGAAGCCGTAATCCAAGGCGTGGTTGTTCGCGAGGTTCACGCAGTCGACGCCCAAGTCGGCCAGCAATTCGGCCGCGACGGGCGGGGCACGGAAGAAATAGGGCTTTCCCCGGTCCGGCCGGCGCTCTCCCCGCTGCGAGATACAGCACTCCAAGTTCAGCACGACCAGGTCTGCATCGGCGAGAACGAGGCGCACCTCGTCCGAGAAGATCGTCTCCAGTCGTGGGCTCGCGAGTAGCCGCTCCGCGACGTTTCGGCCGAGCATGGTGTCGCCCGCCAGCGCCAACGTGAGCGGCGCCGTCCCAAGCTCTTGGCCTTCCGGGCGTTCCATGTCCGTCTCCTGAGTTCCGCACTGCGGACAACTTCATCCTCACGCTCCGACGTACTTGAAAGCTCAACTTATTCACCCATCCGGGTGAGGGCCGAGGGCACTCGCGGTGCCGAATCCCCGTACCGTAGAGTCTCTTCGCAGCGGAAGATGAGAGAACTGTGAGAGGGTAAGAGAGGCTCCGGCGTGCACCAGCACTCGACCCCATCACGAGTGGAATCGCAGGACGCCGGGTCGCGTGAATCGGTGCTCGAACTGGCCGAGGCCCTGCAACGCATCATGCTGCCGCAGGTCTCACCGCGGCTGCACGGGGTGGACGTGGCGCAGCGCTACCTGCCCGGCAATGATCTGATACAGGTCGGCGGCGACTGGTTCGACGGCATGGCGCTGCCGGGCCGCCGGGTCGGCCTGGTGGTGGGCGACGTGATGGGCCACGGAGTGGCTTCCGCGGCGGTGATGGGCCAGCTGCGCACCGCCGTTCAGACCCTCGCGCACCTCGGCCTCGCACCGGGCGAGGTGCTCGCGCACCTGGACGAGACGGCCCGGAGACTGTCCGACACCCATCTGGCGACCTGCCTGTACGGCATCTACGACCCGGTCACCCGGGTCTTCACCGTCGCCAACGCCGGGCACCCGCCGCCGATCCTCGCCCGTCCCGGCGAACCGGCCCGGTTGCTCCAGGTCCCCACCGGAGTGCCGATCGGGATCGGCGGTCACGCCTTCGAGGCGGTCGAGGTGGAGCTCGCCGACGGCGATCTGCTCGCGCTCTACACGGACGGTCTCGTGGAGAACCCGAAGCGGGACATAGGCGACGGCCTCGACGAACTGTGCGCCGCGCTGTCCGGAGCCCCCGAGCAGCTCGAGTCGGTCTGCGACGATGTCATCAAGGCCCTGAATACCGAGGCGCGCACGGACGACGCCGCGCTCCTGCTCGCCCGTTTCCACGGGATGGATGCCGACCGCGTCGCCTCCTGGACCTTGGAGCCATCGGCGCGAGCGGCCGGGCAAGCACGCCGGCTGCTCGGCCGGGCATTGGAACGTTGGGCACTGCCGCACCTCGTCCCGGTCGCCGAGCTCGGGGTCACCGAGCTGATCTCGAACGCCATCGGCTTCGCCTCGCGCCCGATCACGCTGCGGGTGCTGCGCACCGACGTCATCACCATAGAAGTCCACGACGACTCGCACGCGCTGCCGGCACTTCGCGGCGCGGACGTACTCAGCGATTCCGGACGGGGCCTCTACATCGTCGACCACCTCACCCATCGCTGGGGTGCGAACCGCACCGAAGGCGGCAAGGTGGTCTGGTTCGAACTGAAATCCTCCGCTGCCCACGCAGACACCGATCAGGAGGCAACACCTTGACCGAGCACCCGGAAGCGCCCCACGGCGTAGACACCTTGACCCCGAGCATCGCCAGAATCTACGACTACCATCTCGGCGGCACCCACAACTATCCCGTCGATCGCGAAGCGGCCGAGAACGTCACGCGCGACCTGCCGACCTTTCCCGCCATCCTCAGGGAGAACCGGGCGTTTCTGCGGCGTGCCGCGCGGTATCTGGCCGAGCAAGGCGTCGGCTACTTCCTCGACCTCGGCGCGGGAATTCCCACGGTCGGCAACGTCCACGAGATCGTCCAGGAGGTAAACCCGAGCGCCCGGGTGGTGTACGTCGACAACGACTCGGTGGCGATCGCGCACAGCCGCGAAATCCTCGCCGGCAACGACCGGGCCGCCGCCGTCCAGGCCGACCTGCGCGATCCCGCGGTGGTCCTCGCCGACCCGCAGGTCGAACGGCTGCTGCTGCTCGAGCTCGGCGAGCCGATCGCGGTGATCCTCAGCGCAGTGCTGCACTTCATCCCCGACGACGCCGAGGCGAGCGCGCTCATCGCGGCCTACCGCGACGCGATGCCGCCCGGGAGCTACCTGGCGGTCTCCCACGGAGCCCGCGAACAGGAGAGCGAACCGCAGACCGCGCGGGCCGCCGAGACCTACTCGCGCACCGTCGCAGCCTTCAGACTTCGCACTCCGGAGGAACTCAGGGGTCTGTTGACAGGGTTCGAAATCGTCGATCCCGGCGTCGTGCACTGCTCCCAATGGCGTCCCGAACCCGATGCACCTGCGCAATCCGGGCCCCTGCTGCCGCAGATCTGCGCCGTGGGCCGCAAGCTCGACGCCTGATCGCCTATCCAGATCGGCTCACTCGAATTCGGGTGGCGGAGTCTTCCGGTCGAGTTGCCGAAGCAGTTCGTCGTTCGTGAGGGGCGCGGGCCGGTCGGAGCGGCCGGCCCGGGCCCGACGTCGTTGCCCAGCCCTGATGCTACCCGGCGGTCGGTGACTCCCCCACCTCCCGCCGCATCACCCAGCGCAGGATCCCACTGTGTGACGAGGTGGTCGGCATCACTCGGGAGAATCCGGCGCTCTCGAACATAGCCACCGTCCCCACGTACGCGAAGGCGGTACTGAGCTTCGCGCCCTGCGTATCCAGCGGATAGCCCTCGACGACGTGTGCGCCCTGACTCCGCGCATAATCCACCGCGCCGTCGAGCATCGCCCCAGCCACGCCCTTGCGCCGATAACCAGCGCGCACGACGAAGCAGATCACGCTCCACGCGGGCTGGTCGTCCACCTTGGGAATCGTCCGCGAGTTCACCAGACGCGACAGCCCGGCCCGTGGCGAGACCGAGCACCATCCGACCGGCACATCATCGATGTAAGCGAGCACGCCGGGCGGTTGTCCGCTCTCGCACAGGCCGCGCATATAGGCCTCGCGCTCCGGGACGGACACGGCCTGCCGACCCGGGAGCCGGTAGGAGACGCACCAACACGCGGACGCGCCCTCACGCTTGGGGCGCAGCACCGCGGCCAGGTCCTCGAAGCGGTCCCCGCTCGCCGGGCACACCGTGACCGATAGTCGCTCCTCGGTCATAGCCGCAGGCTAACAGCAGCCTCTGACACTGGCGGCCGGGCAGCGAGCTCGCTCAAAGGTCGATGTGCCGAAGACCGCTAGTTGGCCGATCGGAGGCCTCGTTGGCCACGGCGATCCGTCGGCTGACCGTCAAGAGCTGATCACCAGCGCCCCTGAGCGCTGCCGAAGGGGTCGTCACTTGGCGGCATACGGCTGCCAGATGACGAGCCCGC
>Ga0185299_10005061_pt1 | contig 15257 bp, 9 predicted proteins | sample PaiPotPPA55metaG_FD_128002 | JGI IMG/M metagenome (GOLD analysis project Ga0185299, IMG submission 128002) | Iron sulfur acid spring bacterial and archeal communities from Banff, Canada, to study Microbial Dark Matter (Phase II) - Paint Pots PPA... ...
TGGAGCAGAGCGCATTTAACCAGGAGCGGCTCAATGGAGTTGCTATGTAGGTAATTTTCCCAATTGCTCAATGCGTCAAGCATGGCATCGGGCGGTGGCGGGACAAATGTTGCCGTTGCCACGATTGAGCCCCGCTGGCCGATCCAGTTTTGCGAGCGGCGAAATTCCCCTGGCGTCTTCGTGGAATCGCCGCCGCGAACGCTGCTCAATAAAGTCTTATGCAGCTCGCAGATCAGCCGTTTGCTGATGGGCAGCTTATTGATCGCCTTGAGTCCGTACTCAAGTGCCCGCACGTAGTTGGCCACCTCTTGTACATCAGGGCTTTTCGCGCTGGCTGTCTCCCCGGCTTCGAGCCGGAAGAGCTCTTCCATTTCCGCATAGGTATTTTCGATCCGGGAGCTTAAGATGGCTTCTCGGCGAAGGTAGGGTTGAATCAATAAATGTGGGTTTCTGAGCAGCCGGCCGGCCCCGGAAAGCTCTGCGAGCGCTCGATCCGCCTCGGAGAGAAGGGCGGCAAGCTTCCAATCTAAGGCCAAACTTGGCGGAAGCGCGTTTGGCAGGAAAGCCCAGTAGCCGGCAAGTGTTTTCTGGCATCGGCCTGCTTGAGTGGAAATGAAATCATTGGGGCGCATCTTTTCTTATTAAAGGGAACTTAGCAGGAGTCGTCCGTTATTCAAGCGAACGCCTCTAAACTTGAATAAGCGTCACTAAGCGCCTAGGCAAATTAGCCTCACGGGCAGTCAAGGAGGCGTCAGCTCCCGCTTCTTGAATTCTTGGCTTCTTGAATTCTGGGCCAGGCCACTGTCTACAAATCGCGTCGTTCGATGTGAACGATGTGAAATTCGCCTTTGGAATTTTTCCAGATCCGCAAGTAGAGCGTTGCACTCCCCTGATCGGTGCGTGAACCGTCGGAGATCGTCCAAGTAAAAGGCTGAAGAACCTCGTACATCCTGGGATTAGCCGAAGGGTGGATCTCCGCCTCTCCGTTGGGTTTCCAATCCCGATTGGGCCATTCGCGATCGTAAGTCTCCTTGGCCTCCTGAACTTTCCGAAGCGATATCACTCCTTGGTCAAAATATGTAACTCTGTGCGCAAAGAAACCTTCCTGTGTCGAAACGTCGTCACTTGCTACCGTTTGCAGATAGTCGAGAACGAGCTTCTTTAATACTTGCTCGTCGCCCGGGGACTTAGAAATTTCGTTGGCTTGAGGATCGCCGGAAGTCGGTTCTGCGGTTGTTGCGATTGGGGGAGTTGGTTCAGATTTTGGTTGGTCTGTGACAAGTTCGGCACTGTTCTGGGCCGTCTGCCCCGTCTCTTCCGCGTTGCTCAACTGTTCTCTCGCCTTTTTTAGCTCGGTCTCCATCTCGTTACGCTGCGTGATGGCAAGATTGGCAATCTGTTGCGCTTGTTGGACTCTCTCTTCCGCCTTCTTCAGCTCACTCTCCGTCGCGCTGCGCTGGGTCGTTGCAAGATCGGCAATCTGTTGCGCTTGTTGAGTCCTCTGTTCCGCCATTTTCAGCTCGATCTCCATCGCGCTGCGCTGACCAGTGGCAAGATCGGCAATCTGTTGCCCTTGTTGGGCCTTTTCTGCGGCCTTCCTCAGCTCGGCATCCATCGCGCCGCGCTGGGTGGAGGTAAGATCTGCATTCTGTTGTGCCGCTTGGGCCTTTTCTTCCGCCTTCTTGAGCTCCGCCTCCAATGCCGAGCGCTGGGCGGTGGCGAGATCTGCATTCTGTTGTGCCGCTTGGGTCTTTTCTTCCGCCTTCTTGAGCTCCGCCTCTAATGCCGAGCGCTGGGTGGTAGCAAGATCTGCATTCTGTTGTGCCGCTTGGGCCTTTTCTTCCGCCTTCTTGAGCTCTGCCTCCATTGCCGAGCGTTGGGTGGAGGCAAGATCTGCATTCTGTTGTGCCGCTTGGGCCTTTTCTTCCACCTTCTTGAGCTCCGCCTCTAATGCCGAGCGCTGGGTGGTTGCGAGATCTGCATTCTGTTGTGCCGCTTGAGTCTTTTCTTCCGCCTTCTTGAGCTCCGCCTCCATTGCCAAGCGCTGGGCGGTGGCGAGATCTGCATTCTGTTGTGCCGCTAGGGTCTTTTCCTCGGCCTTCTTGAGCTCCGCCTCCGTTGCCGAGCGCTGAGTGGTGGTGAGATCTGCATTCCGTTGCGCCGCTTGGGTCTTTTCCTCGGCACTCTTGAGCTCTGCCTCCATGGCAGCCCGCTGAGTGGTGGCAACATCGGCAGATTGTTGCGCCAGTTGGGCCTTTTCTTCAGCCTTCTTTAGTTTGGTCTCCAGGGCGTCGCTCTCGTTTACCGAAAAATCGGCACTCTGCGCCGCCATTTGTGGCTTATCTTTTGCCTGCTGCACTTGGGATGTCTGCGCGCTACGCTGGTCTTTGGAGAGCTCTTCCAGCCTTTGCTCAAAGCGCGCGAGTTCGGCCGCGCTCTTGCGGTGGGTATCCGTGTTGTACCACAGAATACCAGCGGCTGTCGCCAGAACGGCCAGACCAGCGCCCACCACTAACAAAACGGTGTTCCATATCCGATCATGTTTATTTTTGGCGAGAATTTTTTTAATGTAATCGATCTGAGTCTTATTGAGTGCCGTGCGGAAGTGTCTAAGCAAAGTCTCTGCGTCAGCAATGCCGAACTCGGGTCCAAGCAGGTCCTCGCACCGACCATCTCGGCTAAGCCAAAGCTTAAGGTTTGCATCGAGCCGATCTCGCATTCGAAGAAAACCCTGATCTTCGGCTAACCATGACCGCACTCTGGTCCACCTCCGAACCAGCGCCTCATGGGCGATGCTAACGATGATCTCTTGTTTGGGATCAGTCTCGGCACTAAACAATTCTTCTTTGATAAAGCAATCTACGAAACCTTTAGCCCCCACCTTCTGCCGATGGTCGAACTCAGGAGATGAAACGAGGTCACGATACGGAACCGATCGGCGCACACCTCCTTCGCCGCTACCGAACGAAACCAGTTGTCGCATCACAAAATCAAACGCTTCCTGTCCATCACTATCAAGCTCCCTGAAGACGGTCTCCGCGTGATCGGCGAGTGCACCCTCGAGGGCACCCAGATCCCTGTAATCAGACCACGCGAGCAAACCATCTTTCCGCGCAAGCTGTTTTCGGTACAGCTGCGATAGCAGGTGTTCAAGCAACGGAAGAGGCTCGGAACTGGCCGCCGCTGTGTCAACCAAGGTCTCATCCAGACTGCGGCCCGAGGTGATCTCTCGCTCGAAGCGGAGCCCCGCGGCTGCAGCCGGCAAGCGGATAATGTTCCCGAGCTCCTCTCGCGTCGGAGGCTGCAGGTCGAATCTTCCGCCGGCCCGAGCGAGTTCGGCCAGTTCGGAAAATTCCTGGAAATATGCATAGAAATCGCTCTGCAACGTCGCAATGACAAAGATCCGCTGGCAACGAATCACCGCAGTGAGAGCAGCGATATACCGATGCTGGAGCTCGGCAGTAGATCCGGCCGCGAACAGGTCTTCCAACTGGTCCACCACGAGCGCGAGGTGCGCCTTCGGTTTTACTCGCCTCAGCATCCTGTGTCTGGCAAGCTCGGCGCCTTCGATTCTACCTGGCAACGGAAACTCACCCTCTTCGTCGTCCAAGAGCCGATCCAACTCTTGTAGGCCGATCTGATCCAGCACTTCCGCGAGTCGGACAGCTGCGCTATCCGGATGCTCTCGTAACTCGGACGCTAGATCCTCCAGCCCGTTCTGCGACGCCGCTGTCCGAAGCTCTGGCAAGGCGGAGTCCGCTAGGAGGGCACTAGCGAGCCTTTCGAACGGATCACACCCGGTGCCTCCAGGTCCCGGTCTAGTCACTGCGCGACGCCAAGGTCCGTTCGCTCTCCCAACCTCAGTCAAAAGGGGAAGAACACCCGCGCGCACAAGAGAGCTCTTTCCAGAACCCCTCGTGCCCAAGACCAAGACAAATGGCCTTTTCGAAATCGCCTGCTTTTTCAATGAGTCGAGCACTTCGCCGATTACTTTCGTCCTGCCGTGAAAAATCGGTGCATGCTCAAAATCAAAGAATTGCAGGCCGCGATACGGATTCGACTTCCAGTACTGCGCTCTTTGCGCACGTTTCCGAGGGATTATTTCGCGTTCCAACTGCTTTGCGAGGAAAGCTTTGAAATGCTCACGAAACAACTCCTCGAATTCTTGTAGGTTGTGATAAACACTGCAGGCTTCCGAAAACGCACTTCTTCTTTCCCAAATAGAAAAAAATTCCTGTACCGAATCCCATTGCTCGAAGGATGTTTTCCTTTCTTCTTTGGGCTCAAATGGCGCTACGGGAGTCGATCGATTGCGGTAAACGTGCAACTCGGGGAATCCGGGAGTTCGATTTGTCTGATCCAACACCCAGGCGATTTCGTACTCAGTTGCAGAGGTGGGTTGGCTACCATCCGGCATCACGAACGCCGGGGAAATTCTCGTTCCGAGCCGAGACCAGAGAATACAGATGACGAGATCATATTGGCCGGTATTCGGAATGCGTTCTCGGTAGTCTTGCTCTGACTTGAAGTCCTGATACTCCCAGAAGCAGGGACAGAGCAACGATCTGCCCTCTTCGAAGCCATTGGCGCCTAGGGCAGCAACCTTGTCTGATGGGCTTAGCCTCCTTAGCCAATTGGAGTAGGAGACTGTCACCGGAACGTTCAACTCGGCAGCTATCGAACGAATTAGGCGTTCCACCAGACTTCGCTCCTTCTGCACGTCGGCGGGCGAAGATACAAAGATATCGATCCTTCTCATCCTAAGCGGAGTTCGTCCGGTAATACATTTACAACGGCCGTCGTCATCGTTTCTGTAGCCCGTGCGAGGTTTTTTTTGGCCGCAGCGCAAGCGGCGCTTACCGCGGGCGCAGCACGATTGCCACGGCGACGTTCGCGACGAGCAGAATGCCGCCGAACGCGCCACCAAGCCATGCGACGATCACGCGGAATGCGTTTTCGGCCATCCGCACGGGTACCGACACCGGCACAGAGACAATTTGAGCACCAATGATGTCTTCCAGCTTCCAGCCGAACCCGTTGTCTCCGCCGTAGAGTTTAATCATCTCTGCCGGAGCCTTATCCGGAGTGCTGTGGCACTCTAGGCAGCTCACGTTATTTACTTTGATTGGTCGGGAGAGGAAAAGAGCTGTGCCGGTAGACGAGTCGCGTGTGCCGATGAATTCAACGCGCGCCGAGTCCCCGCGGAATTGGTTGACTACGTCGCTCTCCCAATCCGTAGCACGGTCTCGCGGATTGGTCGGATTGAGCGTGGCTTCCTTATAGAAATAGTCAGGGAATTTTTCGCGCAGATAAGCGAATATTTCTGTCGCTGCGAACGCGGGAACCGACTGAGGATGGAACTCGTCGTCGAGCAGTTCCTCAGGTTTGCCTTTCATCGACGCCAGGAACTGCTGCTCTGTTTCGAGCGCCTGTTGCTGCCCAAGTAAGAAGCTTTTTTTTGCGTTTCCCTTGAGATCTTTTGCAGCCGTTGGATCGGGAGTCTTCGGTATTTCCGTGAGCGTCTTTCGGAATTCCGAGATAGCGGTTTGCAGCTTGAAATTCTTTTGCTCGAGCAATGGAGCGACCTGTTTGGTTGTGTAGGTACGGCTTGAGAGCATTGTTTCCATGATGATCCGGGCATTCTGAATTACGTGCTCGCGTGCGTCCTCAAGCAACATGTTTCGCGCGATGTACCCGACGACACCCAAGCAGAGCGCCAGAAAAGGGATGAAAATTAGATTGAATTTAAGCAGTTTCATTCGTGCACTCCATCTGCGGCTATCACGCAACGGAACCCAACGTCATCGCAGCGGAATAGCGGCCCGTAGCCACGGCGATAGGACGAGAGTAGCTCTTCGGAACGCGATGTGGCCCACGAGCCGCCGCGGAGTGTGCGCCAGTTCATCGTGTTCTCGAATTTGTCCATGCACCACTCCCAGACGTTGCCGCCCAGACAGCAGACGCCGACTGCGTTCGCATTGAAGGCCGACACCGGCGCTGTCCGAGGGAAGGCATCGTGAAAACCCGCGATCACGGTCCACGTCGACGGCGCGCCTGCACGCGATTCGCTCCCCGCATAGTTTCCGACGTTGTTTGGTGGCGGAAATACGGTACCCCACGGATAGACACCCTTAACATTTCCGCTGCGATCCTCCGGCGTAGCGCCTTGTTCGCGCCCGAGCCCGGCGGCCCGGCTCCATTCGCTATCGGTTGGTAGCCTGTAGCTTTGAAACATTGCAAGCGTTCCTTCAGTCCGTTCCTTTTTCGTGAGCCATGCACAGAACTGGTTTGCGTCCTCCCAGCTTACGCCAACGACGGGATGCTCCGGTGTTTGCACGAATCCCGGTGCCCTCCAGCTCATCGTGTTGAGCTTGAATCCGTTTTGGGTGACGGCAGACACCATACCACCAACGGCGTCATAGCCAGTCGCCTGCACGAACGCCTCGAAATCACGCACACGGGTCTGCCACGCAGAGATATAAATGTCGCCGACCGGCACGAATCGCATGTCAAGGCTGTTTGTCCATGGCTTGCCCGGCTCGGGTGGAGGCCGAAAAACAACGGTCTTCGGCTTTGGCAAAAGCGTTCCGGGAAGAGGTGGGGACGTTGGATTCAGGAATGTGGGACCAAGAAACCAAACGAGGCTGGCGGCCAGCAAAATGGCGGTCAGCGCCGCTACGATGAGCAATACATTGTTCTTCGAGCGAGGCGGAGGACTGGAAAGGGGAGCGCTCTCAGTCGGTTCGCGTTGACCGAGCGTTTCAGGCGAAGGTTTCAGGCGCGGCGAAGTCGATCGATCTGGCTCCGGCGGTGCGGGACTGGGGGCAATAGATACCGACTTGGCCGTCGCGATCGAACCGAGAGCCTCGCAGAAATCGCGAGCGCTGGAAAAGCTACGGTCCGGCGTCAGGCACTTCCGGAGAATTTCGTTGCCCTCCTCCGACACGTTTGCCAGCGGCGCAAAGCCGCCGCGTTTACCGCCCAACAGTTCGTAAGCCAAGATTCCTAGCTGCACGACGTCCCGCTGCGGCTTCGTGTCGGAGACAATTGTCTGTCCCTCAACAGACCTGGCCGATGCCTCAAGCTCCTTCACTTTCGCCAGAAGACTCATCTTGACCACAAATACCGGCCATTCGTCCAACGGGCACCGGAGTACAACGTTCGCCTCCGGCTCGGCGAAGCTTTCGGGGAAATGCACAAGAATGTTGCGCAGATTCATCTCCAGCATCAAGTTCGCCTCCCGCGCCGCATCTACAGCGGGTGCGACCTGTTTAAGCAACATCAGCATTTCGCGCAGCGTCAAGGCGCGCCGCGCACGCAACAGATCGACCAAGTGAAAGCCCTCGAGCCATTCAAGCACGACGAAGCTAAAATTTTTTTCCCGTTCGACCGCAAGCACACGCACGAAGTTCGGGTGGGACGCGCTCTTGATGCGGCTGGCTTCCTGATCGATCTGACCGAGAATAGTCGCCTCGGCCACAAAAACCCGTACGGTTACTCGCATTCGGATCAAGGTATCTTCTGCATGGAAAGTTCGACCCGGATTCGCCGGATTGACATCCTCGATCAAGCGATAGCGACTCTTGAGCAGTGAATCGACTTCAGGCTGCAACGCCGGCATAAGGGCGCTCGTGAGCTCAATCGTCTCGATATCCTGGTGAGTCCTGGACTGCGGTCGCATTGCGGGTTGCGGAGCGGCCAGACTTTCAATGCAACGTTTCAATTCGATCCGAAGTTGGGACGGCGTCTGGATCCGCTTCGTCTTGTCCTTTTCCAGCATTCGCCGCAGCAAAGTGACAACTTGCGTCGGCAGAATTGCAAGCGACTCGAACGCCGGGGTTTTTTCGAGATGCTGCGCGATTACGCTTGCCATTGAGCCCATGAACGTCGGCTTTCCTGTGAGCATGTACCAGAGGGTTACTCCAAGCGAGTAGATGTCTGAACGAATGTCCTCCGGTTGCCGATCGAGTTGTTCAGGACTCGCGAAGTACGGCGTGCCGACGAAGATCTTTGTGGCGAATACCCCCTGCGCAGTCGATTCAGTCCTTTCCGATTTCACAAGGCCGAAGTCGATGACCTTCGCGAGAATCTCGCCGTCGCTCTCGCGCACGAGCATCAGATTCGACGGCTTGATGTCCCGGTGGATTAGTTGTTGTTCCTCCGCCGCGATGAGCGCACAGGCCACTTGCTGTGCGATGTCGAGTCCGAAAAGACAATCGAGCGGTCCGTCCCGTTTGACTCGGGAAAGGACCGTCTCGCCGTCTATGAATTCCATCGCGTAAAAATAACTGTCGCCGTGCTTCCCCAGATGGAACACTGACGCCACATTTCGATGCCGCAACCGTGCCGCGGCTCGCGCCTCGCGTTGAAAACGATCGGCCGCGCTCTCGCTGTCCAGCAGATTGGCTGTGATGACTTTCAAGGCGACGTAGCAATGCAAGTTGGTATCGAAGGCTTTATATGTGATCCCCATAGAGCCGCGTCCCAACTCCATGAGAGAACCATCAGTGGTTGTCAGAACTTGATAGTGCTCGAACTCCAGCGATTCCGGCATCTGCTGAAACTTGTTATTGATGTTTACACTCTTTCAATTACGCCCAAGCCCGTAGTTTATCAGTGAGAATCCGACCGTTCCAGGTAATATGCTGTCCGATACCAAAAAGGAGTGTTACGCATGAATCAAGATCATTGGAGCGATCACTGTGGCATTTGCGAGGCACCGATCAGCGGTGATCTACCGGTTTGTTCAGAGTGTGAGAAAGCCTTCGAGTCTGCTCCCGAGGCCCAAGCGGCCCGTAGGGCGATCCCGCTCGATCTGGAGCAGTATTCTTGCCGAATGTTTCCATGGGAACAGAGTAACAATCAGCTCCGATTAATTAGCGCCAACCGGGCGTGGTTAATTCTAGCGCTCGGGCTTGTTGTTCTCATCCTATTTCTCGCACTGCTTCGAACGCCGCTTCCTTCCTGCTGGGAGCTCGCTTCCTGATCTCGGGAAGCAATCAGGCGCTTTCCGAATCTTTGAGTCCTCCAGAAATATTCTGGGTCCGTAGCTTTTTTCTTTGCTTTCTCTGGAACAAACCACTATATCTTGTACTATCGGGTCCGAAGAACCCCATATATACTCACACAGAGGTTAGGATGACGTGGCTCTGCATCGTGGATTTTCGGGGATCAGTAAAGGACACTACAGACCGTTTCAAAAAATCATAATAATATTCCTGGGACACGAAAGACCTGGCAAAGCTTTGTCGTGGAAACGATCGCAGAACCAGGAAGAAGGCTGATTAAACCAATTCAGCTTCTGAACGAAATAACCGCCAAAAAGGTAAGCAAACAATGACTCAAAAAACACTCAAAAACATGAATATGCCTTCCGAGCCTGCTGCGTCGACATCCGTTCCTGCCAAGAAGTCCGTTCAGCGGAAAGCCGGTTCGCCTTCCGTCACTAAAACCACAGTCGCCAAAAGCAAAGCACGAAAAAATATAAACGCACAGCCTAGCAACGAGCAGGTTGCGTTGCGTGCCTACTTTATAGGTGAGCGCCGGCGAAACCTGGGAATTCCTGGCGATGAAACTTCGGATTGGGTGGAAGCCGAGAGAGAAATACTAGAAGAACTAAGGGCAAAGTAAAAGGAGCCCGCGGCGAGAACCGCCGCCTGGTACATTGTCATTCCGGTAGTCGGCAATGCTGGTTGTCCGTTGCGAGTAATCACCAGGCATATCATGGTGTCATTACTGAGCAAAGGGGGAGCAATGCTGAGATCTTAACGCCTCCCTTGAAGTAGCTCCGAGGCGCACCAATTTGGCCGACGCCCTTTTGCCAGGCATTCACTCCGGCAAGATCAAATTTTGCGCTTCAGTTGAGCCGCTCCGCGGCCCGGCGCAGCTAGCAGCTGCGCTAAAAATTGCTACCGCGCGATCTTGGCTCTCAGGCGATAAGGGACCTGATTCCGCCATGGCAAGGACGCGCTTCCTGCGCGATTCGGGGACGGTTCGATGACTTCGTGCTACGGTTGCAGGTCATGAAGTCAGTGTCGAACGATAAGCGCTGTCCTCGAACCTGAGGCGATCTTGTTAACCCAAATTCCGAATTAGAAACCGCATCTTAGCTTCGACTTTTGGGCTTAAAGGTAATTGTCGATCTGCCCACGCAGGGTCGCAGACCGAGTGGACCGGAAAGCTTTTGATTAGGCCAAGGCAAAGCAGTAATCCTCTAACGCGGGCCCTGCACTGTGGCTGAGAAAATTCCATATCAAAAAGAGACGCCCTTTCTTTGGTTTCTTCTCTTGTCTGTAGCTCTGAACATTGGAGCGGCATTGTCTGGATACTATTTGAGATTTCCGGAGCAGAAGGTCCAGCCGGATATCCAGTTGTCTGCAATTGACACAAATGATGTGCCTCCGCTCGGAGAACCCGATGCTGCAGAGGCGCCGCCACCCCCACCTGAGCCTGTTCCACCCCCTCCGCCCACGCCACCACCGATTCCTGAGCCAACGCCGCCGCCGTTAGATAAACCGGAGTTTGAAGTGCCGGAGCCGACGCCGACGCCAACGCCGACGCCAACGCCGACACCGACACCAACGCCGACACCAACACCAACACCGACACCGACACCAACACCGACACCGACACCGACACCGACACCGACACCGACGCCAACACCGACGCCAACACCGACACCGACGCCGACACCAACACCAACACCAACACCCACGCCGGCGCCAACCCCGGAGTCCACACCCACTCCCGAAAGCACTCCATCAGCCACGCCAAACCCAGAGGCGCACTTAAAGCCGAACGTTAAATCGACCGGTACGGCTCATGCCAACCCGAACGGTATTCCTGGCTCCGCCAAAGGCAGTCCGACAGGCGCAACAAACGGGACTGGGAATGGCGGCCCGCGCGGCGCGATCTTGCTTCGAAGTCCGCGCCCTCCGTATCCGCAGACAGCGTTGCAGATGCATATCACGGGGGATGTCAAAGTGGTGATTAAAGTCGAAAACGGAAATATCGTCGACGTTGACGCCTCAGGCCCGCCCATGCTCGCAAGCGCTGCTTCGCGTTGGGTGAAGGCGAATTGGAAATTTAATCCCTCAGCGAATGGAACGTTTACTCTTCCAGTGAGTTTTGTGCTGCACTAACCATCGATCCCTCCCGCACACGGATGAAGCAAATATTAGCTCTCGGCTGGATCCTTTTCACTTCGATGATGTCCTGTTTCGCTCAGCGCAGCATCAAGATCGATTTGACCAACCAAGAAGCGTATTTAGTGGACCACGGACGAGTAATTCTGCGATCGCCGATCTGTTCCGGGCGGCCAGGCCACGAGACGCCGGTAGGGAGCTTCAGGGTCACAGATAAAGACCTCAATCATGCCTCGAGCTTTTACGGGTTTTTTGGCAATCCGGTGACGAGACAGATTGTTGTTCCCGATGCTGATATTGATATGAAGATTCCGACGAGGCTCGAGTTTGTGCAAGCGCCGATGCGCTACTACGTCCAGTTTCAGCCCGCAATTGGCTTGCACGCCGGCTTTCTCCCAGGGCGCCCGGCTTCACACGGATGTGTCCGCATGCCCGAAGAATACGCGGTCGCCTTCTTCCAGGCGGCCACTGTCGGTATGCCCGTTATCGTATACGGCTCCCCGCAATCGACCCGCATTTACTGGGCTTCCCGACGCACCCGTCCGACGGGCTTTACACACGTCGCGGCGTTCGGATACCGCGGAAATGTCGACGCCGACGTGGACGCGTTCAAGCGCAGGCGAGACGCGGCGTTAGAACAGTTCGAAACCGAATGGGATACCAGGGAAAAAGAGCTCGAACGCCAGATTGATGCGTTGGAAGACCAGAAGGACCGTGCAACGGGATGGCGTAAAGAAGAGCTCAGAGTAGAGATAGAACGTTTTGACCAGCTTAAGGACGACTTCGAAATCCGGCGCGACGCTGCCAAAGAGATGCTCAAGCGGCAGTGGGGAGGCTAGTGTCCTGTCTAGCAAAATAATGGAGATGTCAGTTTTCAAACAGGACTCAAGCACTCGAGGACTCAAGAATCCTGGAAAGGGAAAGACAGCGCTAGTGCACCATCTCCTAAATCCCTTGGGTTTCGCTGCAGATCAGTTGGCTATTTTTCAAGGCGCGAGCGAAGCACCGCAATCTGGATCGTAACGGTCGAGCGAGTCCGGCGGCCGCCCCGCATTCTCGCGCCACTTTCAGGGCGCATTTTTGCGTGGCGGGTGCCCAGGGTTGAAACCTGGTCGAAACCCTGGGCTAAGCCCTTTTGCCCCTTCGGGGCGCAGAACCTTGTACCCTTCCCTTATCTTGACGCGCATCGGCGGCCGCGAGACGGAAAAACAGCCGACTGAAATTTTCCTGAAAGATCAGAAAATTTTGTTTACAACAGAATTTAACTATGTTCTTTTATCTTCGTGAAGATAACTACATTAATATATTCAGTTATATTTTTAGCGATATGCATCCCCAAAGGCTCTGCAGTCGCTCAATCCATGGTCCCTTCCGGTCCTCCGCAAGGGTCATCGCAGATCGTAGCGCCTGCGAAATTGAAGCGAAGCATGAATCCCGAATCCATTAAGCGAGCAAAACTGACACGCTTAAAAAAGGATGTTGCTCTGACCGATGAGCAGGCGACAAAAGTCAAACCAATCATCGATGCTTATGTGAACGAGATACAGGCGATCAAAAGTGATACGTCTCTGGATTCTCGCTCAAAACGTCAGAAGCTCTCAGAGCTGCGCCAGCGGTACGAGAGCGATCTCGACGCGGTTCTAAACGCCGAGCAACAACAGAAGCTCGCTTCTGTTAGGGCAGAACGTCGAGCAAGGCTGCGCGACGCCAGAACCGGTACAGCGGCGGGAACCCCTGAAGCATCCGGCTCGAAAGTGGCGCCGACAGTTATCCAGTGATCGATCTGCGCTTCTGGCACAACGGGTCGGGTCCACGTTTCCGGACCCTTACGGAAGCGTGCAATGCTCGCCTGCCGTATTGAAATCTGCCCTGATCGACCTGTCTCGTGTCCCGAAGTAGAGGCACTCCTTGTGCATAATCGTCGACGGTCAGGCGGCGCTGGCGCTCGATCTGCCATGCGCCGCCGGCCAGTAGCCAACGAACATTAGCGCAGACCCGCGATCGCGCTTTCCCTTCCGATGGCAAGCATTGGTTGTCGAATTAGGCGAGCCGTCCGCGGGTTTTTCTCATTTTCGAACTGAAGGGCTGAAGAGGGAACCCGGAGCGTTTTATCTATCTTGAATTCGAGAAGCGCTTGATCAAATTCGCAAAAATGCGATTGTGCGTTTGCCTCGCTATCTTGCCATTGGTTAATTTTGGTTGGTGGTGGGCAAGGGTATAATTGGTGCGACGGGAGCTGGTTGGGGACAATGAGTTTCGCGAACTGGCTGTCTCGGAGCGTGTAAGAAATAAGCAATTGGGCAAATCTCATCCATGAGACGAAGGTTCGAGAAATCGCTATGTAAATGCCCTCGCTGTGTTGTCAAAAGACGCATCCGCTTTGTCACGTTATCGGGGGTTTGCATTACAATTGCAGCCGGTTGTTACATTCTGGTCGATCACTCGAAGCACTCTGCGTCTCCTTCCTTGAACATGCAGGAAGCGTTGGCCGACGAGCCGGCCTCGGATGCAAGCGCAATTCCTAAAGAAAATTGGGAACAAGTATCGCGAGCATTGGCAGAGCCCGCTACGTCGGGTAAAGAACAAGGTATCGAGACCGCACAGGAAAGCTCGGTGGCGAACGGAGTCTCGACAGGCACGCTGGAACTAAAGAAGAATTTAACACCTCCGGATGCCAGCCGAAACCGGGGAGCCCTTCCATCATCTAATCCAATCGGAGAAGCGCCGATGCCGCATACCCACGGATGGCAAACTGTGCCGTTGGCTGACGCGTCAAAAAGTGCGTCAGAAATCGACATTCAAGAGCCGTCTCAACCAGGTGGTGCGAAAGTCGCGGCCGTGGCGGTAGAGTCATCTCCCGGGTCCACATTTGGCGAGCCGACCGTTCACCCTGCGGCCGAGACCGGCCTGCGCAAAGACGGCGAGGACGTTCTCATGGCCTACAGATCTGATCCTTATGAGCTGCTCCCACGGTGGCTTAAGGAACTTGCTGGAGATTCGAAAACCGACATACCTAAATCGAAAACCGCGGAAGCCGAAACAGATCGCGAACCGGTCGTAGCGCAGAGTGCAACGCCAGATAGCACCCCGGAAGCGGTTTCCGGTGAGACAATTGACGGCGCCGATACAGGTGTCGCCGCGACGGCAGCCGTATCTCCGGCGCCCGCACATGCCGAGAGCGCCTCCGCCGGGACTGCGGATGCTGGGAAGAGAGGGACTCCCGAAGATGTTGCCGTAGTCAAGAAGCCGGATCTGGATCAATCATTACCGCCGCAGCCGAAGGAAACGGATTTGGCGTCGCGAAGCAAACCAGACGAGTCCCTAACGAGTGGGAGCGCAGGGAGTGCCCAGAACCTGGCCGGTGAGAGCAAAGAGCGGGACCCGAAACCTCCGGAAACTTCGGCAAGATTATTTGCAAGTCTGGAAAGCAATAGCGTTATGCATTCTGAGGACCGGCGCAAGCCAACAGGTTACATTACCATCGAAAGCAAGCCTGAAGCGGCGCAAAATCTGGGAACCGAGGATCGTTCCCCGAAGCCTCAGGATCATCCTGCAAGGGTCCAGGATCGTTCTCAGAAAGTCCAGGATCGCCGTCTGACCGAGCAGGAATATCCGTCAAAGGTCCAGGATCATCCTTTAAAGGCCTCTGATAAACCTCCGAAAGTGGAGGAGAAATCAGGGGACCTTCGGCGTTTCGCTTTAGCGTTTCTTCAGACCGACCAAACCGGTAATATCGCGGAGCAGCATCGGTTTTATGCGGATTCGGTCCATTTTTATCGTGAAGGAGATTTGAGCTGGTCCGGCGTCGCAGCTGCCACCCGCAGGTATCACCAGGAAAGGCAAAATAAACGATACGGGACCGAAGGAAGCGCGGCTGTGACGGGACCCATAGACGGTGGATTTTATGTTGTTGAGCAACCCGTTTCCTGGAGTCGCAAAGAAGGATCCCGGCAAATACGAGGAAAATCTGTGCTTCGTCTTCGAGTGGTACCGACTGGTCGAGGCGACTGGAGGATCACCTCTATCGACGAAATTGGACAATAAAGCGCCGCGGAAACGCAAAAGGGGATAGGGGATTGCTTATCCTGCATCGCTGACAAATCCTTAGCCCAG
>Ga0185299_10005062_pt1 | contig 15254 bp, 12 predicted proteins | sample PaiPotPPA55metaG_FD_128002 | JGI IMG/M metagenome (GOLD analysis project Ga0185299, IMG submission 128002) | Iron sulfur acid spring bacterial and archeal communities from Banff, Canada, to study Microbial Dark Matter (Phase II) - Paint Pots PPA... ...
GGACCGCCTGCTCCTGACCCATTATTGCGATGCAGGAAATCGGCCCCGTATGGTTGGCAGAATGTCGCCGGACGGCAAAACCGTGGAATTCGATTTTCTCGATGTCGCCGGCAGCACGGAGTACGGACACATGCACCATGCCGTTTTTACGGTGATCGACGCGAACCATCACATCGAGGATTGGACTTACATGATGCCCGGGGACAAGCCAGTCCACGCGCACTTCGACCTGCAGCGCACAAAGTGACGGGCGGGTATCTCTCTGAGGGGCTCTCTGGATAACAGGATGGACCGTGAGTGGAACGACAGTCAGCCGATTTACCGCCAGCTTCGCGATCGTGTAGTTGACATGATTCTCGACGGCGTGCTCAAGGAAGGCGATCCGCTGCCGTCGGTGCGTAATGTCGCCGCCGAATATCGGGTCAATCCCCTCACGGTTCTGAAGGCCTACCAGGAACTGGTCGACGAGCAACTGGTCGAGAGTAAACGAGGTCGCGGCATGTTCATCAATGCGGGTGCGCGAAACCTGCTGTTGCGGGGCGAACGCCAGAAGTTTCTTGCGGAACAATGGCCGAGGGTTTACGCCACGATTCAGCGGCTGGGCCTGACACCACAAGAACTGCTGGACGCCGCGACCCGTCGGCCGTCGAATGCCGAAGAGGAGCCACCGAAGCCATGACCGCGATCGAAGCACGCAGTCTGCGCAAAGCCTTCGGCACTACCGTTGCGGTAGACGGCCTTGATTTGCATGTCGAAGAGGGCTGCATCCTCGGAATCATCGGTCCCAACGGGGCCGGCAAGACCACCGCGCTCAACGCCATTCTCGGCCTCACCCCCTATCAGGGAGAACTGAAGGTACTCGGACGCGACCCGTGGGCCGAGCGCGATCAGCTCATGCTCGATGTGGCTTTCGTTGCCGATGTCGCGGTGCTGCCCCGCTGGATTCGCGTTTCGCAGGCGCTCGACTACGTCGCTGGAGTGCACCCGCGATTCGATCGCGCGAAGGCGGAAGGGTTTCTTGCGAAGACCACCATCAAGCGCTCCAGCAAAGTTCGGGAATTATCGAAGGGCATGGTGGCCCAGCTGCATCTCGCACTGGTCATGGCCATCGACGCGAGGTTACTGGTGCTGGACGAGCCGACGCTGGGCCTCGACATCCTCTATCGAAAGCAATTCTACGATTCGCTGTTAAACGATTACTTCGATCGCAGCCGCACGATCGTGGTGACCACGCATCAAGTGGAAGAGATCCAGGACGTCCTCACCGATCTGATGTTCATCAACCGGGGTCGCATTGTACTCAGTTGCAGCATGGAAGAATTCGAGTCGCGCTATTTGGAAGTGATGGTGCATCCCGAGCAACTCGCCGCGGCCCGCTCCCTTAAGCCGATTCACGAGCGCCAAGTACTGGGGCGCAGCATCCTGCTGTTCGATCGTGTCGATCGTCAGCAACTCGCCGCGCTCGGCGACGTGCGCACGCCAAGCATCGCCGACTTGTTCGTTGCCATGATTGGAAATCACGCCGGAGCGGGCGAAGGAGCGCCTCGATGACGACTCCATCCAACGCCGCGCCGGCACCCCTCGGGTCGCAGCCAATCGCACCAACCGCCCTGTCCACGACACGGCCCCTGTACTGGTCCGTCCGCCGCGAGCTTTGGGAAAACCGTTCTATCTATATTGCGCCGCTGGCCGTCGCGGCCATCGGGATACTCGGCTTTTTGATCAGCCTGATACATCTGCCGCGCACCATTCGCGAACTGGGGACGACGGGCCCAGTACATCAGCACTCGATGGGCCCGATGAATCAACACGCCACGCTCGCCATGCCCTACGCTCACGTTGCGTGGCTGATCGTCCTGACCGCATTCATTGTCGGGGTGTTCTACTCGCTCGACGCACTGTACGGCGAGCGGCGCGATCGCAGCATCCTGTTCTGGAAATCGCTGCCAGTCTCGGATCTTACGATCGTGCTCTCGAAGGCCAGCATTCCTCTCGTGGTTTTGCCGCTCCTGGTCTTCGCGATCATCGTGATCACGCAGCTCTTTATGCTCCTACTCAGCGCCGCAGTGTTGCAGATCAGTGGCGTCGGGACCGCAACGCTGTGGGCGCAGTTGCCGTTGTTCCAGATGCAAATAGTTTGGCTCTACGGTCTGATCGCGGTGGCGCTCTGGTATGCACCCATCTATGGCTGGTTGCTGCTCGTCTCCGGTTGGGCCCGGCGTACGACATTTTTATGGGCGGTGCTTCCCCTGGTTGCCATCGTCGTGCTCGAGAAAATTGCGTTCAACTCTTCGCATTTCGCCAACCTCCTGAAATACCGCTTCATTGGCTGGTTTATGCAGGCGATCACGCTCGATACCCATGGCGGCCCCCCGATCGATCCCCATTTTCTTCCGCTGACACAACTCACTCCGGGCAAATTTCTGAGCAGCCCGGGTCTATGGGTAGGGCTGGTATTCGCCTCAATATTCCTCGCCGCAGCAGTGCGGCTGCGTCGCTATCGGGAGCCGATCTGATGCGCATGCATTTCATTTCAACACCTCGCGAACTCCCCGCGCAACTTGTAGCGCAGGGCGGAGTCCGCGGAGCCTTGCTTACCCTGAGTTTCGAAGGGCGGCCTTTGATCGCCGCGCGAAAGCGAAAACGCTCCCACACGAACAAAATCGATGAGAACCAAATACAAACACAACCCTAAATCTAATTTCGATGTTCAGGAGGAAACATGGAACCACTTACTGATGTGAACGCCTCACGGATGGAATGTACCTCGATCTCGAGCGCTCCAATCTGGCAGGACATCCTGGCGCAGGCCATGACCGGCGAGCTACTCGCCGCGATGAACTACGCCTCGTTATCGGAGATCTGTGACGATCCCGCGGAAATAGCAGATGCGTTAGAGCATTCGGAGGGGGAACGCGGTCACGCCGCGTCATTCGCCGCCGAGGGTCGCAAGATCGGAGTAGACGTCACCAATAACGTCGACGCCAAGCACTGGAAGCGCCTCCGCGAAGCATTCCTGCGCTGCATCGCCGGGCGCGACTTCATCGCCTGCCTGATCGTCCAAGAAATCATGCTGGAATCCTTCGCCGTCGCAAGTTATTCACGCGTAGGCAAAGTGGCGCCGGGCAGTCTAGGCCAGACCTTCGCCCGCATCGCCGCAGAGGAAGAAGATCACGTCGATCACGCCATGTCGATCCTCAGGGCAGAGCGAGCCTTGGACCCGCAGTGTTTCGACGACAAGGTCTACCGGCTGCATCTCGATGTGATGACCACTCTCGCGCAGATGCTCGCGAAGGAATGCAAGGATGGGCACTGCGAAGTGTGCCACGCCAGTTGCGTAAAGCCATCCCTATTCGACGTCCGCTTGTCGGCAGCCGAACTTCGCGGAGCCTCGCTGCAACAATATCTGAAAACCCTAGACATGCTAGGCCTACCCGGGGAGGTAACACTCGCATGGGTCACTCAGTTGCCGGTATAGCCAAGCCAGAGCTGGCCAGCGACGTCGATTTCGCTCTGATCGGCCACCAGGAAAGTTGGAGAGCGGCCGCCGACGTGCTCGCTCTCCTGCGCGGTCCCGCGCACACGCCTCTGCCCGACGACGAGATCAAGGACATCCTTCCCTGGATTCCGCCCAGACCAGTCTGTCACGTAGAGGTCGCCTCAACCGCCGGCGCCATCGCCCGCGGCCTCTACATCGACTCCTTCATTCCTCCCGACCGTCTGGAAGCTCGCCATGTGCACGAGAACATCGCCCGCGTTCGAGCGGCAGCGTCCTGCGCGATCAACGCAGGAGCAAAGATCGTGAGCCTCGGCGGATTCAGCTCCATTCTGATCGAAGGCAACTTCGATCAGCTCCCCGAAAGACACGCCACAGTCTTCACTACCGGCAATACGCTGACAGTTGCCCTGATCGTTCAGGGAATCGAGAAGATGTGCGCGCTCGAAGGTCGAGACCTCCAAAGTTCAACGCTGCTCATCGTTGGCGCAACCGGAGATGTTGGTTCCGGCTGCGCCCGCTGCTTGGCACCTTTCGTGAGGCGCGTGCTGCTGAAGGCACGAAACGTGGAGCGACTCGGCAGGCTCGCCACGGAACTCGAAGCTGATGGAGGTCAGGTGGAGATCGCCACAGGTCGCCAGCAATTCTCCGCAGAGGCTGACCTCGTGATTTGTGCGGCGAGTCTGGCTTCCCCCTCGCTCCTGTTGGGCCGGATCGCGCCCGACGCCATCGTTTGCGATGCGGGCTACCCGAAGAACCTCTCCCCAAGCGCGGAGATGCCCAGTGCCAAAGTTTTTTTCGGGGGTCTAGGACAAGTTACCGGTGGAATGAAGTTCGCGCCTGATTTTCATGGAATTCTAAATCGCCATCCATTCCCCGATGTGGCACACGGATGTCTACTGGAAGGCATGGCTCTTGCTCTGGAGCGCCGGTTCGCACCTTTTTCCCAGGGAAGAGGGTTCATCACTCCAGAGCGAGTTGAGGAGATCGCGACAGTCGCCGTACGGCATGGCATCGTTCTCGCGCCGTTCTACAACGCCGATGGACCACTAGAGGACATCTGTTCCAAGCAAATAGAAGAGTCGGGAAGTTATCACGCCACTGTGGCGAGTAGTGATGGAACGGCCGGGGGCATCAGCGCTGAAGCGTGATACGCCTTCGGCATCGCAACATCATTCTATGCGCGATGGAACTGGGCGGCTTCGGTCGAGCCAGCCAAGGCGGTCGTGGACGAGTTTCCGCCGGAGACCACTTGCGCGATTTCGTCGAAGTAACCGGTGCCCACGAAGCGCTGGTGCGTGACAGCGCGGTAGCCGAGTTCCTGCGCGGCAAACTCCTCCTGCTGAAGTTTTGAATAAGCGGTCATGCCAGCGTGCGCGTAGCCCCGCGCGAGATGGAACATCGACATGTTGAGCGCGTGGAATCCAGCGAGGGTGACGAACTGAAACTTGTAGCCCATTTTGCCCAGCTCCTGCTGAAAGCTGGCGATGCTGGCTTCGTCGAGCTTCTTCTTCCAGTTGAACGAAGGTGAGCAGTTATAGGCCAGCAGTTTGCCGGGAAATTGCGCATGGATCGCGTCGGCGAATCTCCTCGCTTCCGCAAGATCGGGCGTGGAGGTTTCGCACCACAGCATGTCTGCATAACGAGCGTAGGCGAGGCTCCGGGCGATCGCCGCGTCAATTCCGCCGCGAAATTGGAAGAATCCTTCGGCGGTGCGCTCTCCATGGACGAATTCGCGGTCGCGCGGGTCGGCATCGGAAAGCAGAAGACCGGCGGAGTTGGCGTCGGTGCGCGCAATGAGGATCGTGGGCACGCCGCAAACGTCGGCGGCAAGGCGCGCGGCGACCAGCTTTTCGATGAACTCGCGCGTCGGGACCACCACTTTGCCGCCAAGGTGTCCACATTTCTTGGCGGAAGAGAGCTGATCTTCGAAGTGGACACCGGCCGCTCCGGCTTCAATCATGGCTTTCATAAGCTCGTAGGCATTCAGCGAGCCGCCGAAACCTGCTTCGGCGTCAGCGACGATCGGCGCTAACCAATAGGTGCCGGACTTTTCGCCGCCGTGGTTACCGCCGAGCGCAGACCGATCAACGCTCTCGATTTGATCCGCGCGGAGTAGCGCCCGATTGATGCGCTTCACCAAATTTGGCGCGCTATCGCAAGGATAAAGGCTCTGGTCGGGATAGACATCTCCGGCCGTGTTGTTGTCCGCCGCAACCTGCCAGCCGCTCCCATAGATCGCTTTCAGCCCGGCCTGCACCATTTCGATGGCCTGATTGCCGGTGATGGCCCCGAGCGCGGCAACATAATCTTCCGTATGCATGAGATTCCACAAGCGTTCGGCGCCGAGGCGGGCGAGAGTGTACTCGATCTGGAAGGAGCCGCGCAGCCGAAGCACATCCGAGCGAGAGTAAGGCCGCGCGATGCCAGACCAGCGGGGATCAGTGGCCCAGTCCTTGTGCGAGTGATTGTTCTTTCCGTTGGCCCCGTTGGTTCCATTCGCTGGCAACATGGTTTGTTCAACCTTTCCAGATCGAGTCCGAAAGAAACGAGCACCGACGTGCTCAGACTGCAGTAGACTCTCTTGCGAATAAAGAGTCAAAGCCACTAGTCCGAATCGGACGCCCGCCCAGAATGGACCAGGCAAGAGCCGGATTCTAATGACCGCAGCGAATCCATCTCCGAAAATTCCGAGCCACTTCCTGGATCAACTCAAAGAAGACATTGCCTGGCGCAGGATCGACAGCGGGCTACAGCGTTTGCAGGCGCGGAAAGATTTGGTGGAATCCTGCAATCCAAGTCAGAAAGGTGCGGGAGTTCTGCTGGGCTACCTAGCCCAATGGGTTGACATTGGATTCGCGCGGCCGGCACTAATCCAACAGATCCTCGCGCGCTTTTCTGACACAAACAGGGAAACGCTTTCCATCTTGGAGTACGCCCACGTGCGCATGGCCGACGGACTCGTGGCCACGTCCGAGGAAGAGTATGCTAGGGCAATTCGCGATTTTGAAACGGTCTTGGCCCTGGAAGACGCAATACGAGACAAGCAGGTAATTTCCATTGCAAATTATTGGATTGGCCGCTGTCTGCGCCGCCAGGGCCGATACAATGACGCGCTCGGGTACGTAGCCAAAGCGAAAGGCCTCGCCTTGCGGCTGCGCTATCCGAAAATGGCAGCGGTGATGCAAGTGCTCGAAGGCTGGATTGCCTTTCAGGAAGGAAAGCCCGAAGAGGCAGCGAGAATTCTCGATGAGGCTGAGGAAGTTCTGGCCGAGACCGACGACTACATCACTCGCGGAAACATCAGCTCGGCCTACGGTAGAATTGCCCGCCGGCAGGGCAATTACGACCAGGCGCTGTCCCGGTTCGTAAAGGCCATCGACGAGTATGGCAAGCGCGATCCGTATAACCGCAACCTTGCCCGCTCTTACGTGAACATCGCCTTCGTGAAGCGGCTCCTTGCGCTCCAGCTGCGGAACAAGATCGACATGGAAGCTGCGAGGTCCAGAAAAAAGCGCGCGCGTGGAACAGCAGCTGCGCCTTTTCGCAAGTTGCCGGCACGCGAACACCTCAGTCGTCTTCGGGAAGAAGCCTTCGAACATCTGACGAAGGCCCGCGAAATTTATGACCGCTACGACGACCATCGCGGCAACGGAAATGTTCACGTCACTTTCGGGTACGTATATTTGGATAATGGGGAACTCGACCGGGCCGCTTCCGTGGCCGCCACTGCTTTTTCCTTGGGCGCCGAAAAGAAAGACAACGTGCTCAAAGGACGAGCCCGGATTCTGCAATGCGCGGTAGAGTGTGCGAAATATGAAGAGCAGATCGAGGAAGGCGCGAGTGGCGGGCGTACCTCTCGCCTAGCCTGCGAGTTTGCAAGAGAGGCGCTGGAGTTTGCAAAGAATACCCAGAACCGGCGCCTGATCGCCAAGGCACATGTCGCGCTTGGCCTGGCTCTTTGCCTCGATTTCCCCGACGACATGGAAGCGGTCCAGCGATGCGCGGAGGAAGCGACCGCACTTTTACAACCGGCGAGCCAAGATTATGTCGGGAGGGAGTTACAAGAACTGAAGCGAAAGCTTCGGGCAGCGGCAACCGTCAATCCCACTTTGCGAGAATGGTCCGAGGGCATCATCGGCAGCAAATCGTTCCAGCAGGTAAGCGAGGAGTTCGCGAAAATTGTCATACCCAAAGTGTGGAGGCGCGAGGGATGCAAGGTCGCGCGCGTCGCGGCGCGGCTCTCCATCTCCCCCAAAAAGGTTCGGAGGATATTGAGAGACCAGGGGCTGTTGACGAATCCTCGCGAAGGTTAGCGATCCACAGAGAATCGCGAACTTAACGCGTCGGAAAAATGCGGCGATTGACGTACAGCGCGCAACTGAATTCATCAAGGGGCCACCTTAATGGGCAATCTCGTTCAATTCACAACATCCGGCAGCATTGGAATTATCACCATCACCAACCCGCCGGTAAACGCGCTGAGCCTGGGCGTTCCGGAAGGCATCGCCGACGCGATCGACCAACTAGAAAAAGATCCCGGCCTGAAAGCAGCCGTGCTGATTGGCAGTGGCAGCACATTTGTTGCCGGCGCGGACATCAAGGAATTCGGCAAAATCACTTCCGGGAAATCGCGCGGAGCAGGACTGCTTCCCTTGCTCTTGAAGATCGAGGACTGCAGCAAACCCGTCGTCATGGCCATTCACGGATCGGCCTTTGGCGGCGGCCTGGAATTAGCCATGGCTGGCCACTATCGCGTAGCCGTTCGCAGCGCGAAGATTGGTCAGCCAGAGGTGAAGCTGGGCATCATTCCCGGCGCCGCAGGAACGCAAAGGCTGCCGCGCCTCGTGGGAGTCGCAAAGGCCGTCGAGATGTGCGCCGATGGCAATCCAGTCAGTGCCGAGGAAGCACTCAAGTTCGGCATCGTCGATAAGTTGATCGACGGGGATTTATTGACCGGGGCAATCGCTTTCGCGCAAGAGATCGCCGGAAGGCCCGCTCCGAAAACCCGCGAGCGCAACGACAAGCTGGGTAGCCCGGAACAGAACAGCGCCATCTTCGCCTCGGCGCGCGAAAATGTTCGCAAAAAACAACGCGGGATGATCGCCCCGCTCGCTGCCATCGATGCCGTCGAAGCCGCGACGAAATTGCCGTTTGAGGAAGGCTGTCAGCTGGAGCAGAAGCTCTTCACTGAATGCTTGTTCTCGCCGCAGTCCAAGGCGCTCATTCACGTATTCTTCGGCGAACGCGAAGTCGCCAAAATCCCGGACATTCCCAAAGATTCACCGTTGATTCCAATTCAGACCGCGGGCGTTGTAGGTGCCGGCACCATGGGCGCGGGAATCGCCATGGTTCTCGCCAACGCCGGTATCCCCGTTCTTCTGAAAGAAGTCGATCAGGCCGCCCTCGGTCGAGGCATGGCCAATATCGAGAAGAACTACGCGAATTCCGTCAAACGAGGCCGCTTCACCCAGCAATTTGTAGAAGAGCGCTTGAAGCTGATCCAGCCAACGCTCAACTTTGCGGATTTCGCCAGCGTGGATCTGGTGATCGAAGCGGTCTTCGAGGGCATGGCGTTGAAGAAAGAAGTGTTCGCGCAGCTCGACAAGATTTGCAAGAGCGGCGCCATTCTCGCCACCAACACTTCCACGCTCGACGTCGATGAGATCGCCTCGGCCACGTCTCGGCCGCAATCCGTCATCGGAACGCATTTCTTCAGTCCCGCCAACGTGATGCGCCTGCTCGAAATCGTGCGCGGAAAAGCGACCAGCAACGAAGTCATCGCCACGTGTATGCAGCTTTCAAAAAAACTGGGCAAGGTCGGCGTGTTAGTCGGCAACTGCCGAGGATTCGTCGGCAACCGCATGTTTCATCCCTACGTGCGCGAGTCCGTATTCCTCCTCGAAGAAGGAGCGACCGTGGAGCAAGTCGACAACGCGCTCTACGACTTCGGCATGGCCATGGGCCCCCTGGCAGTGGGAGATCTCGCAGGCCTCGATGTCGGTTGGCGCATCCGCAAGGAATATCGCCATCTCGAAAAGCCTGGTATTCGCCAGGCCTTCGCGGGCGACCGCCTCTGCGAACTGGGACGCTTCGGTCAAAAAACCGGTGCAGGCTGGTACAAATACGGCGAAAATCGGCAGGCAATTCCCGACCCGGAAGTGACCGGCCTGGTGAAAAAGTGGGCCACGGAAGCAGGGATCCCGCAGCGCAACATTTCCCGCGACGAGATCGTGGATCGCTGCGTCTACGCTCTCGTGAACGAAGGCGCACGCATCCTGGAACAAGGCTACGCACTCCGCTCCGTAGACATCGACATCATCTACATCAACGGCTACGGCTTCCCCGCGCATCGCGGCGGGCCGATGTGGTATGCGGACACCGTCGGGCTAAAGAAAGTTTACGACCGCATTCTCGAATTTCGCGAGCAACACGGCGAAATCTGGGAGCCCGCCCCCTTGCTGAAGCAACTAGCGGAACAAGGGAAAACTTTCGCCGACTACAACAAACATCAACAAGCGGCCGCTTGATGTTTCTAGATTCTGAATCCATCACAATTTCCTCGCACCATTTGTGGAAGCGCGAGAGCATACATAAGCTGCTTCGCTCGGAAGCTATTCGCCCACTGGCCTCGTCAAAATCCGCATCACAAATCGAAGCTTCGCCCCTCTAGCTAAGCCAGCAGTTGCTTCATATCTGCGAGCGCGTTGGATTGCGTGCCGCGCGGCCACGTCGGGCCGATCACTACGGCTTCGTTGTGGCCTTCAAACCAGACCAGGAATTTGGATTGTTCGGCTCCGGGCAGCCTTTGTTGGTTCAACCAGTTGTAATAGGCGCCGAAATCGGCATCAACGAGCGAGCCGACTGGATCGAGCTCCGCTGGCTTTGAGCTATCGGTGATCATTTCGTTCATGGGCTTTTGTCTCTGGCGCGGGGCAAAGCGAACCAATAGGGTGAGCGGCTGCGCGCGCCGTAGGGCTTCGCGGGCGGCCCACTGCGCGAACGTGGTGGCGAAGATTTGCGTGCCAGAACCTTCTGTCAATACCTTCAGTTGAAATCGCTGCATCACTGGATCGCTGGCGTTGCCCGGAGCCGACTTCAGGCCGAGGTCCTCGGGCCTCATGCGGGCCATCAGCGTGCGTAACGCTTCAGGTCCCATGCCTGGCCTTTCGATTTCCGCCCGCATCTTCGCGCTTAAAGCGGCGCGCGCGGGCTCCAGAAGGTGATACGAGACGCACGTCACCGCGGGATCGTATTTCGCTTCCTGGCCGCCATCGATGTACCAGTGCGCGTACGGAGCGGGATGAGCTTTGGCTCTTGCTGCGACGGCGTCCAAGAGAAATTGCAAACCGTGCTCGGGTTGTACGTGATTGAAATACGCGCCGTGGGCACGAAGCTTTCGGAACAGCGGCGCGTCGTATGCAGCCACACCTTGACCTACGACCGTGATTCCGAGTCGTGGGACCGGTGGCGGCTCGGGCGGCACAGCCGCTCGCAAGCGATCCGCGTAGCTGACCGCGGCGGCGCGAAAGGCGTCGAGTTGATGCGTGCTCCAGAGATGCGCCGAGAACTGCTCGACAAACTGCGCCGGCGCGTTGACCCAATCTGAATGTTCCAGCTGAGAGGAAACGCGAATTTGCGCGAATCCTTGCAAGCATTCCTTCAATTGCTCAGGCGAAAGGGAAGCCAGATTGGCGAGTTCCTTCTCCACTGTTTTTTGTTCCGCTGGAAATTTGAAATCGTAGTCGATGACTTCGCGCAACAGACTGGGGAGGAAACTCAAGGGCAGACGTTGAAGCGCGCCAATGTAGTTCGTAGCCAGCTTGCGGGCTTCCGGCGGGTAGCCGTTGAACTGTTCGGGCTTGAGATCAGCGGGAAGCATATCGATTACAGAAGTTCCGGTATCGGTTTGCCTTGCGCGAGCGAAGCCGAGAATCCAAGCATGGAACCAAGCGTTGGCACGAGGTCGGTCGACTCCGCCGGACGATCGTAGACGACGCCTTCGCGCACACCCGCGCCCATGGCCATCATCCAGGTGGTGCGAGATAACGCATCGCCGGTGCGATGATGCTGGAATCCGTTGCCCCCCGCATCTTCGTCAGAGTCGCGCCCAAAATCCGGAAGAATGAAGAGCGTGGTGTTGCCAGCATATTCCGGCTCGGTCTGAATGGTCTTCCACAACTCCGCACAGAGACGATCGGTGCGGCGGATGCCATCAATATATAAGGAGTAGGCGCCGGCGTGAGCGATGTCGATGTCGTGCATGGTAATCCACAGAAGGCTGGGCGCGACCTGGCGCATCAGTTGCCGCGCGATGTAAACGGAGAGTTCGTCAGGACTGGACAAAGTGAGCGCGTGCGCCTTGAAGTCATCGACCGAAAGCTTCAGCATCATCGCCAGCTGCTGCAATTCAAATTCGTTGCCGGCAAGCTCCGGCGTGTAAAACGGCGTTTCGTAGTTGTCGCGCAGCAGGTGTTCGTAGTCCTTGCCGCCGCCAGACGTGGCCGCCGTCAGCAAGTGTTTCGGCAAAATCACGCGCGCTCCCAATCCGGGACCGTACGCGCGATGGCTGCTTTCGCCGATGCGGTTGAAACCGTTGCTGGGAGCGATCACCCAGGCGTCGGAGGCTGGGCGTCGCAAGTCTTTGCGGAAATACTCAAAGACGGTGGGATGCTCCGGGGAGACGGCGGCAAAGTTGTTGAACGTTTCGTACGTGCCGGTGGCGAGACTTGCGGTGGCCACGTAATGGCCGAGGATGCCGCGATTGACGACTTGCGTGAAAAAAGTGGACTGGGGAATCATCTCGCGCATCAAGTGCGGGATATTCTCCTGGCCCTCGGGGGCGAAGGTTTCCTGGTCGCGCGCGCCGCCACCAAAGGTGATGACGACGACTTTCCGCTTTTTCATGACGGCGCTGGCCAGGGCGATGGGCGAGTGGAAGAGGGTGCTACCCATGGCGACACCTGCGGCGGAGCGCAGGAAGTCCCGGCGGGCAAAGGCGAGTTGGCGTGCCACTTCCTGGGGAGCCAGGGCGGACGAGGCCAGGCGGGACGCACGGCCGAGAGTGCTGTGTGGCGAACGGAAGTTCATGGCGAAACCAGCGGCGACTGGATTAGAAGGTATGTCGCGAGTTGCGCGAAGTCAACTATAGAGGATACACGGCCCGTTTTGGGACTCTTCAGGTGAGTTAGTGGGGTCTTGCTTCCTTTCTTTCGCCTGAATTTCGCTTTTACACCCCCCCACCCCCGGGTGTTTTTCGCATGAATGTGAAAGGAAAGGAGTTGCAGGAGAAGCATTTCGTAAGTTGCTGAAAACACGGGGCGAGGATGGAGGGGTGCAGAGGAGCGGGGCTGAAAGACTGAAGACATGAGGATCAATTTGACATGAGGAACGTATCCCTGCGGATCAGTACCGGTAGTATACCATATTGACACTATATGTCCAGGATTATCCGCGGGGTGCCACCTCTGTCTTTGCCGATGTGCAATTTCTTGACGAAATGATGACATTAAGAGTAGGCAGCCCAATTAGCCTACGACTTAGCTTCGGAACGCTCCAACAAGCGGCCATCCGAAGAGCTTGGCTAGTGCGATAACTGGGTTGCCGCGAGCCGTTTTCAGAACATCTGCCCAGGCCAGGTCTCGGAGCAGTAGGTCGCCCTCAAAGGATGCAAAGCCTGAGTCAATTTACGCACACCGCCAAAGGTCGGGAAGCCTCGCCGGCAGCTCTCTTGACAAGATGGGAGTTTGCGAACTGTCGTAGCAATCGGTGCACAGCCTCGGCGTCGGATCCCGCCTTACCTGTTTGCCCTCAGAGGATGTCATGGCCGTAGATATGCTGGCTGCCAAGATCCCGGTTTCTGCCCCTCCGTACCAGCGACGGAGAAGATGGAAGCAAATTCTGTGGACTGCGATCGCGACGATGACGCTTTCGGTCATCTTCTACAGCGAGGTGCCGCTGCTTCGGCAGGCGCAGGAACGTGCCTACCTCAGTACGATCCTTCTGCTGATCGTGCCGCATGTCATGGCGGGAAGTCTCGCATTGCTTATCGGTCCGCTTCAGTTCTCAAGCCGCGTGCATCGTCGTAGTCCCCGATTTCATCGAGTGCTTGGTCGCGTGTACGTCGTAGCGGTCTTCGTCGCTGCTCCGCTCGGCATCGTTCTTGCATACCATCGCCATGACCCTCATGCGATGCATTGGCTTGCAGCGGTTACTGTGCAAAGTGGCACTTGGATGCTTACGACCGGGGCAGCCTTCCTGACCGCATGGAACGGGCATTACCAGCATCATCGAGAGTGGATGGTTCGTTCCTATGCGGTCACCTTCACCTTCGTCGGTACGCGCGTTTTGCAGCCGATACCTGCCTGGAACCGTCACAGCGAGGCTACCTTCGCAATGGAGGTCATCATTATCACGTTTCTGGCGGTCTTGGTGCCGGACATCGCTGTGAACTGGAGAGACTTCGTTTCGCGGCGGGCCAAGGCAAGCTCGCGAGCGTAAGGGGATAGGGCCAGGGGCTCTTCCACTCGCTTCGTTCCGTTTCGGGCTACTCAAGAAGAAAACCTGGGTCGCGCTAAAGCGCGCCCCTACATTGCGCTTCCGGGCAACATCGCTGGGTGGACTTGAACCCTGTTCGGTTTTTGAACGGGGTGAAAGCAATGTGCTTTTTCCTCGGCTTTCTTGCGAACAGCAGATCCCTCACCCGCAAACAACGCGGATTCGGGATGCCAAGTGCGCCTTTTTCCGCGGCCTGTGAAGTCGTGCTCTTGCCAAGAACGATTTACGAAGAATGCTTTATGAGAACGGTTTACGAAGAAGGGCTCATCAAAGATAGCTACGGAGGGTGGCGGGACCGTGGCGAGACAAGCTCGCCGCCACAAGGGCTAGTCTTGGCGGAGGGCGGTGGTTGGGTCGATGCGGCTGGCGCGATGGGCTGGTAGGAAACTGGCTAGGAGGGCTGCGGCGATCAGGAGGGGAAGGGTAACGGCGAAAGTCGACAGGTCCGTGGGGCGCATTCCTTCTACCAGGCGGTGCAATACACGACCCGCTGCCAGGGCGGCTACTGTGCCTGCGGCGACGCCTACGAAAATCATGGTGATGCTTTGGCGAAGGACTAGCCACATTACGTCGCGGGCGCTGGCGCCTAGCGCCATGCGTACACTGATTTCGGGGATGCGCTGACCGGTCAAGTAAGCCAGTACGCCATAGATGCCGATGCACGCCAGGAACAGGGCCAAGGCGGCGAAGATGCCGAAGAGGAGCAGCAGGAAGCGCTGCCGGGCGAGCGACGCGCTGACGAGTTGCTCCATGGTGCGTTCCTCGTACATGGCTTGGTCGCGACTGGCGCCACGGAGTTCTCGGCGGAGCGGCTGAACGAGGTTCAAAGGGGGGACTGTGGTATGCACGGCAATCGACATCACCGACGAAAAGAAGTGAAGCAGCGGTGCAGGCACTTGGGCGAAGGGGTAGTACATCTGATCGCGCACACGCGATTGATCGTCGGTGGCCAAGCCCCAATGGCGCACGTGGCCAACGACTCCGACGACCTCAACTGGGCGATCCCTGATGAATTGAACCCACAGATGTTTGCCAGCGGCGTCTTTCGTGCCGAAAGCATGTTGCGCGAGATTTTCGTCGATCACGACGACCGGCTCACTGCCCATGCGATCGTGATCATTGAAGAAGCGTCCGTAGAGGAGCGGGATGCCCATGACCTTCCAGTAGTCGGGCGTTACGCTCGACATCAATGCCATGGGAG
>Ga0185299_10005063_pt1 | contig 15250 bp, 16 predicted proteins | sample PaiPotPPA55metaG_FD_128002 | JGI IMG/M metagenome (GOLD analysis project Ga0185299, IMG submission 128002) | Iron sulfur acid spring bacterial and archeal communities from Banff, Canada, to study Microbial Dark Matter (Phase II) - Paint Pots PPA... ...
TGCGTCGGATCAGACTCGAGTTCTCGGAGACCGAAAATTCGCGAACCCAGGAATTCACGCTTCGATGGTCTCGCGCGGGCGGACCGCTGACAGAAATCGTTCGTCAACAATGGAGCTTCAGTCCGCAGGGCTCAACCAGCGAAGTCGAAGATTATCAGGTTAATTTGGATGGCGTCTCGATCTTAGAGTTAGCGCTGAAACCTGACCTAACGCCAGAAAACGCATTCGCAACTTTGGCCGCGTGGCGCGTATCATAGAGGAAAGCGGCCAGCGTCGAGCAGCCTTTGTTCAAGCCAGCATGGCGACAGCCTCGAACGTCCACTTACCATCGATCTAACCACGCTTTTGCTTCGCAAGCACGTAAAGCGTCAGGTCTAGTCCCGGTATATCCTCGAAGTCTCGGCGGTTCCGCGTCAACAGTCCGAAGCCGTGTTGAACGGCTTGGCTTGCAATCTATAGATCTTGCACACGATACCGATGCTGTCGCCCCGCGGCCTTGATCGCAGCGGCGAGGGAACCGAATCTGTCTCCGGTTGCGCCGTCGAGCGGCAAAGCGGCTTGCGTTAAAGTCGCCGTAGCGCGGCCAGCCGCTTCTGCCGCATGCCAGGGTCCTTGGCTACCTCCGCGCCGAACCTGAGTTCGGCGATCGTAACCGGGGAGAGAAAGACCGCACTAGTGGGCGAGGTTTATAGTTTTTCTGGCAGTACCGATTCGCTCGGCCCTTTGTCGTCGCGCAGACCCAGAAAGACTGGCTGGCGCAACTTTTGGTCCGCGGTCCATTCCTGAAATGCAATCTGCGCGACCAGCCGCGGCTCAAGCCAGGTGACGTTCTTCTCACGAGGTGGCTCGACGAAAGGCGCGCTGCCACGAATGAGTGTGCGGAACGATTTCGCGAGTGCAGCGAGCGTCTGTTGGGAAAAACCAGTGCCAACTTTGCCCACAAAAATGAAATCTTTGCCGCGATAGGCACCCAGCAGAAGTGCGCCCAGATGTTTCCGCGCTCCTGCAAGTGCCGTGAATCCGCCTATGACAAACTCCTCTTCCTGATGCACCTTGACCTTGAGCCATTTGCTCGAGCGGCGCTCTTCATAACGAGCATCACTATCCTTCGCGACCATCCCTTCGAGGCCCCTGCGCTTGGCAATGCTATAAGCGGTGAGACCGTTTTGCGCCAGACGCCGCGAAAGCAGGATCTGTTTTGGCAGCTCTCCAAGGGTGGCTTCCAGTTCATGCCGGCGGTGTGAAAGCGGTTCCGATCGCAGATCCCGGCCATTGCGATAAAGGCAATCGAAAACTGCGAAGCGCCGCGCAAAGTCCCCACGCTGGAGGAGCTGGAAGCGCGAAACTCTTTTAGAATCGAACGCTACAACCTCGCCGTCGAGAAGCAGCGTTCGATCTCGAAGCAGACCTATTGCCGCGGCGATGTCCGTAAATGTGGCGGTCCGGTCGAGGTCGTTTCGCGACAGTAACGTCACTTTGGCGCCTTCTTTATATGCAAGGATTCGGATGCCATCGTATTTCTCCTCAAAGACCCAACCGGGCCGATGGAAGGGTGTCGGTACGAGGAGCGCCAGCATGGGGCGCACGCGGATGGGAATGCGGTCGATCACAATAGTCCACCTTATTCGGGAAAGCCAACATTGTCCGAAGGCCCCGAGCTGCAGCACTCGGCCCTTCGACGATCCTCTACGGCATATGCAATTGGTAAAGAACGTGGATCTCACCCACCTCCCTCTAAACCTGGCGTCCCATTTTAGGCTCGATTCCTTTCGTCCGCGTTGCGCCCCACGGTCCCACGCATGCGGGACCCGGTTCATCCACAATGCCTTCGACGATTTGTGTTAGCGTCTTACCGGTCGATCACTTGGGGGAGTGCTCGGAGCCGTCGTACCGCCGGGATTCAGCACTGGGGAGGCGGTTATGAGGCCGTCGACGGCCTTGGCGGTCGCCGCACCGGTCTTTACCCTCGTCAGCAGCGCAAGCGACCCCACCTGAAGCGTGTACTGTTCAGCGCCTTGAACAAGAGCATCGTTGACGGTGCTCGAGCGGGCTGTATCGAGGACCACTCGCCATGCATTACCTGCTTGAAGGCGGGGTAGCACAAACGGGATCGGTTCATGATGGCTGTTGAGCAGCAGGACGAAGTCATCATCGACGATCGGCCGGCCCCGCTCATCGTCTTCGTTGGTTGCGCTGCCGGGGAGGTAGAGGCCGAGCCATCGTCCGTCGGATTGCTGCCATTCCTCGCCGGTCATCTCGCACCCGTCGGGCGTGAGCCACACGATATCTTTCACGCTGGCACCCCTGACGCGCGGACCCTGGAAGAAGCTGCGCCGGCGGAAACAGGAATGGGATTTTCTGAACTTGATGAGCTCGCTGACGAAGGACAGCAATTCGCGATCCTCGGTTTCCGGGTTCCAGGGCATCCAACTGATTTCGTTGTCCTGGCAGTAGGCGTTGTTGTTGCCATGCTGGGTGTGGCCGGTCTCGTCGCCCGCCAGGAGCATCGGCACGCCTTGCGACAAGAGCAGGGTGGCGAGGAAATTACGCTTCTGCCGGGCCCGCAGCGACAGCACCTTGGGATCGTCGGTCGGCCCTTCGACCCCGCAGGTCCAGCTGCGGTTGTCATCGGTGCCGTCGCGGTTATGCTCGAGGTTGGCCTCGTTGTGCTTGCCGCTATAACTGACCAGATCCTCGAGTGTGAAGCCGTCGTGGCAGGTGACGAAGTTGATGCTGGCGTAGGGCCGCCGGCCGCTTAGCTCGTACAGATCGCTCGAGCCGGTTAGCCGGTAGGCGAGTTCGCCGATCAGCCCGCCTTCCCCCTTCCAGTACGAGCGTACGGCGTCGCGGTACTTCCCGTTCCACTCGGTCCACGGAATGGGAAAGTTCCCCACCTGGTAGCCGCCCTCGCCGATATCCCACGGTTCGGCGATGAGCTTGACCTGCGAAAGCACGGGATCTTGGTGGATCACGTCGAAAAACTTGCCGAGGCGGTTGACCTCGTAGAGTTCGCGTGCGAGCGACGCGGCGAGGTCGAAGCGAAAGCCATCCACGTGCATCTCGACCGTCCAGTAGCGCAGGCTGTCCATCAGCAGTTGCAGGACTCGCGAATGCATCACGTTCAATGTGTTTCCGCAGCCGGTGAAGTCCATGTACTGGCGCGGCTGATTGGGCATCAGGCGGTAGTAGGCGAGGTTGTCGATCCCGCGGAAGCTGAGCGTGGGGCCGAGATGGTTTCCTTCCGCGCTATGGTTATAGACGACGTCAAGGATCACCTCGAGGCCGGCCGAGTGCAGCCGCTTGACCATCGACTTGAATTCATTGACCAAGCCGGTGGCCGCGTAACGCATGTCGGGCGCGAAGAATCCGATCGAGTTGTAGCCCCAGTAATTTCTGAGCTTCTTCTCGACCAACTTTCGCTCATCGACGAAAGCATGCACCGGCATCAGCTCGACCGCAGTTACACCGAGCCGCTTGAGATATTCGATCGCGGGGTCGGTTGCGAGCCCCGCGTAGGTTCCACGCAGATGGGGGGAAATGTCGGAATGCAGTTGCGTGAAGCCCTTTACGTGCAACTCGTAAATGATCGTGTCATGCCACGGCACCCGCGGCGGCCGATCGTCGCCCCAGGTGAATGCGGTGTCGATCACGCGGCATTTGGGCATTCCGGGGGCGTCGTCGCGCCGGTCCATGGTCAGATCTTCGCGCGCACCACCGACGCGGTAGCCGAACAGCGCGTCGCTCCACTTGATGCCGCCATCGATATGCTTCGCGTAGGGATCGAGCAGCAGCTTGTTAGGATTGAAGCGCAGCCCTCTTTTCGGATCATAGGGCCCATGCACGCGGTAGCCGTAGAGCAATCCCGGCCGCGCCTCCGGCAGATAGCAATGCCAGACCTGGTTGGTCTGCCAGCGCATCGCAATGCGTTCGGTCTCGCGCCGGGTCTTCGAATCGAACAGACAAAGTTCGACGCGGTCGGCACGTTCGGAGAAGAGTGCGAAATTCACTCCTTCGCCGTCCCAGTTCGCGCCCAGCGGCTGAGGCTGTCCGCGCCATACCGAAGTCTTTGAATCGTTCATCGCGATCGTCAGTGAAAAGTGTCGCTACTGGACTATTTTAAACGATAGCGCTGCACGCTGCTCAGTTGTGCCTCCCGACAACCCTATCCGGGATGACAGGCTTGTGGGCGTGTGTTAAAGAAGCGGCCGATGGTCGCGTTTTTGACCCAGCTGCTGCTTGTTGTCCGGTCTTGGTCCGCGCGGCGAGCGCGGCTTATGGCCGAGAATCTCATCCTGCGCCAACAACTGGTAGTGCTACGGCGCAAGTCCCCGAGGCGGGTGAGAATGTGGGACATCGACCGGTTGCAGTTCGTATGGCTGTATAGACTGTACCCGGCGCTTCTGGACGTGATCATCATTGTTCAGCCGGAGACCGTGATCCGTTGGCACCGACGCGGTTTCCGCGCCTACTGGCGCTGGAAGTCCCGCCACATCGGCGGCCGTCGCGGATTGATGCCGAGGTTCGGGCGCTGATCCGGCGCATGAACCACGAGAACCCGCTATGGGGCGCACCGCGGATCCATGGCGAATTGTTGATGCTCGGGATCGACGTCGCGGAATCAACCGTCGGCAGGTATATGGTCCGGCACCGCCGACCACCGTCCCAAGGTTGGAAGACTTTCCTGCGCAATCACGCTGCCGGGATCGCGTCCATCGATCTGTCCGTAGTGCGCACAATCTCGTTCAAGCTGCTCTATGGCCTGGTAATCCTTCGCCACGCTCGCAGGCGGTGGTAAGCATCAGGGTGACGAACAATCCGACCGCCGAGTGGATCGCTGGACAGGTGACTGACGCCTTTCCCTGGAACGAAGCGCCACGTCATCTGCTGCGCGACCGAGATGGCGCCTTCGGCCCAGTCTATACCCGCCGCATTCGGGCGATGAGGATCCGTGATCATCCGACCGCGCCGCGCTCGCCGTGGCAGAACGGCCACGTCGAGCGCGTCATTGGCTCGATTCGGCGCGAAAGCCTCGATCACCTCATCGTATTCGACGAAGCGCACCTGCGTCGCGTTCTGAAGAATTACGCTTCCTACTACAAACCAGGTCCGGACGCATCTCTCATTGCAAAAGAATGCACCGGATTTTCGGCGCCCGCAAAAGCTCGGCCCCATCGCAGCGATACCGATTCTCGGCGGACTCCATCATCAATACGTCCGGGTTTAGGTTTTGACTAAGCACAGGTTCTGGTGCGCTATGGCGATGAGGGACGCATTGAGATCGACAACAACGCCGCCGAACGCACCATACGCACCGTTGCTCTGGGCCCGAAGAACTATCTGTTTGCGGGATCGGACGCCGGCGGCGAGCGCGCTGCGGCCATCTACAGTTTGATGGATCGGCGAAACTTAACCGACTTGATCCTGAAGCGTACCGTACCTGCGAGAGGTACTGACGCGCATCGCCGACCACTCCATCACTCACATCGAGGAGTTGCTGACTTGGCATATCGCCGCAAGCCTACCATCCGCAATCGAACCGGCAGTGTAGACAAGAATGCAGCCGGGAAGAACTCCGCCGTCTTGTTCCTGCCCAATATCGCTGAGCTAATCGCAGACGGCGAAATCACCGTTGGGGTGCTCCGTCCCATTGGTTGTGTCGCCACCGCCACCGACGGACATAATTGCCTGGCCATGCTGGTCCGCCGCCGGGGCGAAACCTTGACCCAGTTACTGACTCGGCTCGATCTGGCTATCGCCAAAGCGTTCACCGAAGACATCTTCACTGATGAGATCAACTCGCCATCGAAGACTTCCTGAAGTGTCCACAGTACGCTTTCGTGGATATCCAGGCGCAATCTCGAGCGCCCGCTTTTGTGATTCACTTGACGGTTTCCGAACACTTGCTCCACAATCACCAAGTCAGTGTCGCTGCGCTCCGAGTGCTGTTCACCTTCGCTCCGGAAGGCCGTTCGGCTTCCCTCCGGAATCGATGCTCACCTTCACCGGAATATCCACTTAGTATCTGTATGCCTTGTCAACACGCCCCACTCCGGACACTTACAACCGAACAGAGCGAAGATGCCGTCACCGGTCGATTGCGCGACGTAGCCGTCGTAGGGATGGACCGCGTCGATCATCAGCTTCAGCGCCGGATCGACAATTGCGCGCGCTTCTTCGGGATCGAGATCCTCCATCAATTCGGTCGAACCCTTGATGTCGGCGAACAGCGCCGTCACCATCTTGCGCTCACCGTCGATTGTGGACCCTTCGGCTTGCTCGGACTCAACCCGCACGGTCTGTGCGGATTGAAGAGTAGTTAACGAGGATGCCAGCGATGCTGCGCACTCGTCGCAGAATTTGGCACCGGGCGTATTAGCGGCTCTGCACCGGGGGCACTTTGCCGCTAAGGGTGTCGCACACTCGCTGCAGAACTTAGCACCTTCGCGATTGTCAGCCCCGCATTTCGTACAACGAATTTTCCCGGCGTTCGCCATCTAATCACCTAGTTCAGCGAGCAGCGTCTTGGCGTCTTTAAGATCGGCGGTGTCGAAGCCTTCCGTGAACCAGTTGTAGATCTCCGCGAGCATCGTGCGCGCTTCGTCGCGAGAACCCTGTTTCGCGAGCAGCCGCGCGAGGCTGATGGTTGCGCGCAGCTCCAACGATTTCGCGCCCTGCTTGCGCGCTATTTCGATTGCTCGCTCATACGAGGTTAGAGCTTGCGCCGGCCCGGACCGATTTCGCTTCAGCAACAATTCGCCGCGAAGCCGAAGGATCTCCGCCTCCCACCATCGTTCACCTTTCTCCTGCACGACATCCAGAGCTTCCGCGATTACCTCGAGACCCTCGTCGACGCGGCCCGCTTTTCCGCATGCTTCGGCGAGTTGCGCCAGATTGTATGTGCGCCACATTTCAGCGCCGGTCGCGGATGCCATCGCGAGACCCTCACGGATCTGCGCAACTCCTTGTTCCGCTTGGCCCAGATGCGCCAGCGCCCAGCCCCTCGCGACTCGCGCCCAGGACTCGAAAAGGGGAACGCCCTCTTTCTTCGCTATCGCTATAGCAGCCTCGGCCGTCTCCAGTGCCGGCGCGACCTCTCTGGCAATCTGGTGAACGTTTGCTTTATGGCCTAATGCGAATATGACGGAAGGCGAATGTCCAACTTCATGCGCTAATGAGACTGCCTGGTCCGCATGCCGCAGCGCTCTCTCCGGATAGCCGCGCAGCCAGAAGATGATGGCGCCCCACGAGTGTCCGCATACGGCGGGATGATGGGCGCTGTAGGGCGTGACGGGGACTGAACCAGGGTGCGCCTGGTAAAACGCTAAGCCATCTTCGACGTGACGTTGCGCTGTCTCCAGTTCCCCGGTCGATAACGCAATCGACCAGTCGTGATGGTGGAGCTCGAGGAGGAACTCCGGCTCCGGCTGCTGGCTGGTAAAGCTCCGAGTTTGCTCCAGCCGATCTCGCGCCTCAGGGAATCTGCCCCGACGTAGGCGGTTCCAAACAAGCCCGTCAACAAGGAGAAACGTTGCGCCGCAGTTCCGCCGGTTTCCACGAGTTCCTGCACGCGAAGAGAAACCCGCTCCGTCTCAGGCGCGGCCCATCCCTTGGTGATCATCAGCACAGGGCCGAGCGTGGTCTGGAGGCCGAGCTCCCGCTGGTCACGCTCCGTACTCTCGGGCAGGCGCATCAGCAGTTCTATTGCGGCGGTCAAAGCTCTCATTGCGTCCGCATACGCCGAGCGCTGAAGCGCGCGCCGCCCCGCGCGCTCTTGATACTCGAGCGCCTTTGGCACATTGCCGCTGCGGCTGTAATGGTGGGCCAATTCGTCGAGATGGTCTTCGATCGAGTTTGCGTACAATGCTTCGATCGCGGCACCGATCCGTTCGTGCAATTGCTTGCGCCGCTCCAGCAATACCGAGTTGTAGGAGACCTCCTGAGTCAGTGCATGCTTGAAAGCGTATTCGGTGTCGCCCATGGCCGGCTGCTCGTAGACGAACTCTCCGAGCTGTAACTCATTCAGCATGCGGTTGAGTTCCTCGTCCGCTTTCGGAAGCACCGCACGAATCAAAGATATCGGAAATTCGCGCCCGACCACGGACAGCGTTTGCAACAAATCCTTCGCATCTTGGGGCAACCGATCGATGCGCGCGGCGAGGATTCCTTGCACGGTGGGCGGGATCTTCAATTCGGAAATCGGGCGGGTCAGGTGCGTCACGCCGTTGCGCGCCAGCGCGCCCTCGTCGAGCAGCACCTGCACCGTCTCTTCCATGAAGAAAGGATTGCCTTCGGTCTTCTCGATAATGACGCGCTTGAGCGGCACTAACCCAGCATTATCGCCGAGCAAAGCTGACAACATCTCTTCCGCCGAATCCTTGCCCAAGGGATCGAGCCGAAGCTGGGTGTAGTAGGTCTTGCTGTTCCAATGATGCGAGTACTCGGGGCGATAGTTCACCAGCAGCAGGATCTTCGCATTCGCGATCGACTCCGCGAGGAGATTGAGGAACGCCTGGGTCTCATCGTCGATCCAGTGCAAATCCTCGAAGATCACCATCAGCGGCTGGTTGAGGCTCTCCCGCAGCAGAATGCGTTTGATCGCATCGAGCGTCCGCCGCCGCTTCACCTGCCCGTCCATCTGCGACAAAGGATCGTCGCCCTCGACAATTCCGAGCAGACCGAACAAGTATGGCCGCGTGTCTTCCAAGGCGGGATCGAGTGTGACGATCCGTCCGTTGACCTTCTCGCGCCGCATCCTCGCGTCGTCCTCTAGCGCAATACGGAAATAACCGTGCAGCAGGTCGAGCACCGGAAAGTATGCCGACGCCTTGCCATGCGAGACCGAGAACGCCTCCAGCACCATCCAGCCCGACTGATTCTTGGCCTTGAACTCGAAGTACAAGCGCGACTTGCCGGTGCCCGCTTCCGCCATGGCAGCGACCATCTGTCCACGGCCCGCGCGCGCAAGCTCGGCCGCGTTCCGCGTCGCCTCCATCTCGCGCTCGCGCCCGACGAACTTGGTAAGTCCCCGTCCAGCTGAAAGCTGCAGCCGCGTGCGCAGCGTCCTAGCCCCGTCACCTCGTACACATTGACCGGCTCGGTCACGCCTTTGACCCTCGTGGGGCCGAGCGGCTCGAGGATGAAGTAGCCTTCGCACAGCTTGCGGGTGGCTTCGGTGACGGCGATCGAACCTACTGGCGCTGCCGTCTGCATCCGCGACGCCAGATTGGTCGTGTGACCGATCGGCGTGTACTCGACATGACCTGCGCCAGTATGAAGCAAACGCACCACTACTTCGCCGGTGTTGATACCGATGCGGCCCTGGATAGGAGTGCCGCCGTCGGCGACCACCTTTGCCGAATAGCGGCGCAACTCCTCCTGCATTCGGAGCGCGGCGTAGAGTGAGCGTTGCGGATGGTCTTCGTGCGCGACCGGCGCGCCGAACAGCGCGAAGATGCCATCGCCGGTCGACTGCACGACATAACCGTCGTAGCGATGGGCGGCGTCGATCATCAGCTTGAGTGCGGGATCGATGATCGCGCGGGCCTCCTCGGGGTCGAGATCCTCCATCATCTCGGTGGACCCCTTGATGTCGGCGAACAGCGCCGTCACCGTCTTCCGCTCGCCGTCGATCGTCGTCGAAGCATCGGCCTGTTCCGGCGTAACCCGAATCCCCGGAGTCGCTGAGGCTGCTTGATGTGAACCGTCAGCGGCAGATGTCGCGCGATCTACCAGGGCGGTGCCACAATCGCCGCAGAAATCCTCTCCCGGCTCGTTCGAGCACCCGCATCGCGGACACTGGGGCGCAAGCGCAGCTCCGCACTTTGAACAGAACTTGCGAACGTCCCGGTTGTCACTTCCGCATTTCGCACAGCGCATAAGTTACCGCTTCGTCTTAGTTCGAGAATTCGTCGAGCAGGGATTTGTCGTCGATGAAGGTCGGCGGTGTCGAAGCCTTCGGTGAACCAGTTGTAGATGTTGGCGAGCATCGTGCGTTGGTGGTCGATCGACATTGATGCGTTTCTTAGCAGCCAAGAGCTTTTGTTGGGGGTGCTCTCGCTAAGACCGGCTGTTGGATCGCTCCATCGCAAGTTCGTCCTCGAGACTCTGGCGGTCGCGTCCGACGGTAGCAATAGCGAGCGTCTTGCCTTTGCGCTGAAAGGAGAGCTTGCAATTTTGATCTTCGATGCTCCCGTCCAAATCGAGCCTATCCCACTTCTCCGCGTGACCGATGTAGTTGAGGGTAAAATCGAACTGCGTGGTCCAGAAAAAAGGTACTGCGTCGAACCGCTCGCGCTGACCGAGTATGTTGCGGGCCGCGGTTTGTCCCTGGCGTTGAGCGACGACCCAATGCTCGACGCGAATACGATCGCCAGTGAGTGGATCGGGCCAGCGAACGATGTCACCGGCGGCGAAAATGCCCGGGACGCTGGTTTCGAGATGCTCATTGACCAGTACGCCGCGATCCGTCTCGATCCCGGCGCGCTCGGCAAGATCGGTTAGCGGCTTGACGCCGACCCCGATCACGACCAGGCCGGCCTCGATCGTCCGGCCGTCTTTGAGTGTCACTTTGCGTTCATCGATTGAGACAACGCTCTGTTGCAGGTGGAACACAACCCCTTTGCGTTCGTGCAGGCGGTGCAGGTATTCGCCGACCTCGGGACCAAGGACCTTCTCCATCGGCACTGCCTCTGGCGCAACGATGTGGACTTGGAGCTTGCGCTGAATCAGGGAAGACGCAACCTCCATCGCGATGAAGCTGGCACCGATGAGGACGATGCACTTGGCCTTGCCGGCCTTGGCAATAATCGCGCTGCAGTCGCTCCGCGAGCGCAGGTAACAAACGTGAGGCAGATCCGCGCCGACTACCTCGAGCTTGACGGGTGCAGCGCCAGTGGCGAGCAGGAGTGCATCGAACTTACGGCGGCGGCCTTTGATGAGTTGGAGGCTTTGGTCATGCGGATCTATCGCCGCTACCCTCATGTTCAGCAGCAATTCGATCTCGTGCCTGCGGTAGAAATCCGGGGAATGCAGCGGGACCAACTTTTTGCTCGCGGTGCCATTGAGAAAGTCTTTCGACAGAGCAGGGCGATCGTAGGGAACGCTGTCGTCTGCGCTGATCATGGTCAGGTGGCCCCGATATCCCTCATGCCGCAACATTTCGGCCGCTGCCTCTCCAGCCGCACCGCCACCCACGATTACGACTCTCTTGGGCGATTTCGCGGAACTGGCCGGTTGCGGTTTTTTCGTGCCCTCTTTTCCACGCACGAAGAGCTTGCGGTCAGTTGTTTCAACCTTCCAGCAGGTCACAGGAGCTAGCGCCGGAGCGCGGATCGCCTCACCCGTGCGAAGGCTGAAACAGGCATGATGCCACGGGCAGCGCACCGTGTCCCGAACCATGATGCCTTCGGCCAGTGGACCGCCGTAATGTGTACAGGTTGCGCCGATGGCGAAGTAAGCGTCCGCGCGGCGGGCCACCACGATCGGTTCGCTGAAATGTCCTTGTAGCATCGCGCGGTCAGTGAATTTGGAGAGCGGGACACCGCCCGCAAAATCGGGTCCTTTCGGTTTCTTTGAAGGTCCTTGCGCACTGATTGCAGAACCTCGCGTCCGCCGGCGTTCTCGGTCCCGCACTTCGAGCAATGCATTCGCGCCGCTCCCTTGAAAAGTTGTAACCGAAACCGAAGAGGCCAGCGTGCGCGACGGCACCCGTCCCAAACCGAAGCGGACGCTCGGATTATCGGACCGACAGCATCGATAAAGCAAAGCGATTAAATGATGGGCCGAGAATGCTCCGACTGATTCCCAGATCGAACGCCGATCAGGGAATATGGATTCCGTGTTATCTATTTTAAATTCCCTGTTCTGTTTTCCAGGGAATTCTCTGAAAAAGCGTAGGCGGGATCAGGGGTTTTCGTGGACCTCACCTCCCTCGAAACCCCGAAATCGCGTTTTCATCTCTCTGAGGCCAAAGTCCCAGAAATCCGCACGACGAGTTGAGGAGTCGATCTTGATCCAGGCCCCGGCGTCTGCTGGACAGACGTGCGCCAGGTCGCCCTTGAGGTAAGGTCGCTGCTGGAGGAGATGGGGCTTCGCGGCTGGCCCAAGACCAGCGGCTCACGAGGGATGCACGTGAACGTACGGATTTATCCGCAATGGACCTTCGCCGAAGTGCGCCGGCGGCGATGCGATCGCCTCCTCGATGTGCCGCGCAATCGCCGTGGATCGTTCCGATCCCCGGTACGACGAAGCTCGCGCGGCTGGAAGAGAACATCGCCGCCGCCGCGATCGAACTTACGTCTGAAGATCTTCGTGACATCGATAGCGCGGCTTCCCAGATCACAGTGCACGGAGCGCGGTATCCCGAGCAGCTGCAGCGACTGGTAGGTCGTTGAGGGCAAAAAGTCCTCGAGGAGGCCCGGACATGGATATCACCACCATCGATGAGAAGAACCGCTGGCGTCTCGAAACTCCCGGTTCATGCCGGATGGGAGCGCACCGCGCGTCCCGACGATCCGAATCGCTACCTGATGCTTTCAGCCGATTGCCATTGCAACGAGCCCAGCACTTTGTGGTGGACCCGCCTCGACGAGAAGTTCAAGCGCCGTTATGTGACGGACTGGATGGTGGCCGCCAGCGAGTCTCAGGTTTGAGGTATTCTCCGAGGAAGTGCGCAAACTTCGCGTGTGTACCGAGGATCGCACGGTCCATCGGCACTGGAGAACGCTCGAATGCGGTCCGTCGAGACGATGCGAGGTTGCCTATGCGCCTCGATCGTCCTGGCACCTTCGTCGAGCGAGCGATACGCTCGATTCGCCGGGAGTGTCAGCATCACGTTGTAGTTTTCAACGAGCGGAATCTGCTTCGCGTCCTGGCCTTGTAGTTAATTGCTACCAACGATCCCGCTGGCGCAGAATCGGCAACGCTAAAAGCGTACCTTCGCAGCACTGGGCAATGCAAACTGGAGCTGAGCAAGGCTCTGGAACTCGCCGATGAGCTTCTGGCCGCCGCTAAGGATGCGAAAGACCCGACCATGCTCCTGACCTGCAACGCGCGCGGCACTACCCTTCTTCAGCTCGGCGAGTCTGCGACTCAGCACCTAAAGAAGGCGCTCGCCGTTTTCGACCCCCGGCAACCCCTTCCCGCGGAGTTGGAGGCACAGAGGATAAGTTCGTGATATTTCCTATCCTTTGGCCTGAACTTGGCTATCCCGATCGTGCTTGGACGACATTGCGCGAGATGCTGGAGGTGGCTCAGCGCTCTTCGGTTCCTTCCATTTTGGCTCAGACCTCCGTATCAGAAAACCCGCGTCTCGCTGCAGTTTTGAGGCCATGCCTTCGATGTCCGGCCGGTTGCGAACGGCGATGCGATCAAGAAAGCCATTCGATCGCCACGGATCGGTCGCGCTAATGCGAGAGCGAGGAGGTAGGCGAGTAGTTTCTGCCGAGCCTCACCCGTCATCTGGAACCCGGATCAGTGCCGACGCCCACGCGGTGGGCGTCTCCGCACTCATTGCGTAGCCGCGGTAATGCATGGTCCGGCTTCGGGCAGGATTCGCATCCTTCGCCACAAACCCAGTGACCATCGGTTCACCAGACCTAACTCGTCGCATAGGCCAAACAGCTTGGTCGAAGCTTCGTAGATGCGCCCGCGATGAATCGGATTCTTGCGATACGCAGCGTCCATGACTTCGCGCGGAATGTTATATTCGCGCGCTATTCGTGGCGACGCCTCCATCATCGTCTGGCCCATGACGCTCAGGATGATAGGCACGCAAAGTCCCAGCCGCCCCCTGCGGATGCTGCTCAGCTCCGGAACGCGTTTGCGCAAAGCGTGACGCGCGAAGCTCATATGGCGCGCCTCTTCGGTGACGTGGATCTGCATGATTCGCCGAAGCAGCGGATGAGTGCCGTCCCGGTTCTCGCGCAAGCTCTGGCGCTGGACATAATCGATCGGATCTTCGCCAGCCAGTACGAAGATAAAGAACAGCTCAGGGAACTTGCGCGCATACTTGACAACGAAATCGGCACCTCTGCGTTCGAGTCCGTTTAACGCCGGAATCTCGAAGCCAGTCCGATTGATGAACTCCTGGAACATCAGCGCGTGCTGCGCCTCTTCTATGGTCTCGTGATAGCAGTAGCGGAATTCCGGCGATCCGGTCGGCAGCCGGCTCGCGAAATCCAGCAGGCCGCGCTTGAGCACATACTCGAAGATCACGCCGATCTTCATGAAGGTGGTCAGCATGCGCAGACCGATCCGCGACCGAATACCCGCGGGCTGCGAGCGGTACCATTCGGTCGCGCCGAGCACATCGCCGGGTTCGAGTTCCCATCGCGGGTCGTCGTGATCGATGCGGAACTCAGGATTGTCCCATTCAATGTCCGCGTACGCATCGAAATGCTTCACCACCGATTTGGTGGCTAAGTCTGCGAATCAGAGCGAAGTAGGCGTCGGAGTGGAGCGCTTTCCCAACCCGCTCCTCTTCAGGAACAACAAATGCTTCGGGAAACGCTTCGGGCAATAAATTCTCCGGAGGATCGTCTTTCGAGGTTTGTAAATTCATCGTCCACCCTGTGGTTACCGAAAACTCAAACCCTGACGTATTGATGATGGAGCCCGCCGAGCACGGGCAATGTGGCGATGTTGTCGACCGGCCGCGCGGCGGAAGTCCGGCGCGTCCTTGTCCAGTGAGAGATGAGTCCTGACCTGGTTGTAATAAAAAGCATAGGCTTTCGAGATTCGGCGCAAGTGCGTCTCGGCGAACACGATTGTATGATCGAGACATTCGCGCCGAATTGATCCGATGAGCCGCTCTGCGTGGCCGTTCTGCCACGGTGAGCGGGGTGCGGTCGGATGATCGTTTCGGTACATCCACACCAGGAGCAGCCGATCAATGTTCCGCAGCCGCGTCCGTGCCCGGCACTTCCGGCTGAGGACAACCAGCTGCTGGCACGAGACCAGGTTTTCAGCCTCAAGTCTCGCTCGTGACCTGAGCTCGGAACCCAAAACGAGCAGAAACCGTGTCAGGAACGCGACGATCACTCGTTTAGTAGCACACCCCCCAAGGCCTGGTCACTCCGGACGAGGTTTTCGGTAGGACAACACGCCATGCAATTGGCTCGCCGCCGAGAAACGCTGCGACCGCGTGCCGAAGCTATCGTATCGATAGATGCCCCGAGACGAGCAACATGATCAGGACGATCAGTATGATACCGACGATTCCGATTTCCCCTGCGAGTCCATAGGCGTAATA
>Ga0185299_10005064_pt1 | contig 15249 bp, 10 predicted proteins | sample PaiPotPPA55metaG_FD_128002 | JGI IMG/M metagenome (GOLD analysis project Ga0185299, IMG submission 128002) | Iron sulfur acid spring bacterial and archeal communities from Banff, Canada, to study Microbial Dark Matter (Phase II) - Paint Pots PPA... ...
CGCTGCAAGCGCGGCTCGAGGATATTTTCGGCGACAACGGCATGATCTCGGCCGTGATCTGCCGCCAAATCGGCCGAAGCTGGGAGGTGGATACGTGGATCATGTCCTGCCGCGTTCTCGGCAGGCGCGTGGAGGAAACCATCCTGCAATATCTGGTCAAGCAGGCCCGCATGAGGGGAATGACCGAGATCACCGGCCGCTACATTCCGACCGCCAAAAACGGCCTGGTGCGAGATCATTTCGAGAGGCTTGGTTTCGTCCAGACCGGTTCGAAGGACGGAGAAACCACCTGGCGGCTCGATATCGCAAGCTATGGCGAGAAGAATTTGCCGCTGAAAGTGGCCCTGCCGCGCGCGTGAAGTCATGCCGCACCATTGATTTACAGTTCTATCACCGCGAAGATGAGTCAAGGGATTTACCGGAACCGCATTCTGGTTCAGGATTCCGCCAGCTAACATATCTCGTCCGGAGTCCCCGCAAAATGCCCTTCCCCCGCGCCTCGCAGGCCCTCTCCCGTTTCACCGTGCTTGACCTCACCCGGGTCCGTTCCGGCCCGACCTGCGTGCGGCAGCTCGCGGACTGGGGCGCCAAGGTCGTCAAGATCGATGCCCTATTGGAGGATGCCGCCGGCGAGCAGCCGGGCGGGCCGCGGCACGGCGCCGACTTTCAGAATTTGCACCGCAACAAACGCGCGATGACGCTCAATCTGAAGGATCCGAGGGGTCTTGAGGTATTCCAGCGGCTTGCGGCAAAGGCCGATGTGATCGTCGAGAACTTCCGTCCCGACGTCAAGGCAAAGCTCGGCATCGACTATGAGAGCGTGCGGAAGCTCAATCCGCGCATCGTCTATGGCAGCATTTCCGGCTTTGGCCAGGATGGCCCCTATCACAAGCGCCCCGGCTTCGATCAAATCGCGCAAGGCATGGGCGGGCTGATGTCGATTACCGGCGCCCCCGGCGAGGGCCCGATGCGGGTCGGCATTCCCGTCGCCGACTTGACCGCCGGGCTGTTCTGCGCCATCGGCATCCTCACCGCACTGTTGGAGCGCGACGTTTCGGGCGAGGGCCAGTGGGTGCAGACCTCGCTGTTGCAGGCGCAAATCTTCATGCTGGATTTCCAGGCCGCGCGCTGGCTGATGGACAAGGATGTCCCCAAACAGGCCGGCAACAACCATCCGACCAGCATCCCGACCGGCGTGTTCAAGACCTCCGACGGCTATATCAACATCGCCACCACGGGCGGCCGCATCTGGGAGCGCTGCGCGCAGGCGATCGGGGCGCCCGAGTTCGTGAGCCATCCCGATTACGCCACAGCGCCTGCGCGCTCCAAGAACCGCGACGTGCTCAATGCCGAGATCGGCAAGCTCACCGAGAAGAAATCGACGGAGACCTGGGTCAAGGAGCTCAACGCCGCCGGCGTGCCCTGCGGCCCGATCTATTCGATCGACCAGATGTTCGAGGACGCCCAGGTCAAGCATCTCGGCATTGCCCAGGACGTTCCCCATGAAGGGGATCGCCACATCCGCCTGGTCGGGCAGCCGGTCACGCTGTCACGCACTCCGAGCAGGATGGCGGCGCGGCCGCCGGAATTCGGCGAGCAGACCGAGGAGCTGCTCGCCGAGTTCGGATTTACGTCGGACGAGATTGGGGCTCTGCGGCAGGGCAAGGTGGTGTGACAAGTCCTCGTGGCGAGGGGCGCGTCTTCGCGCGTCTCGAACCATGAGGCCCGTGGCCCCATCCTTCGAGACGCCGCTACTTGCCCTTGAAGTTCGGCGTGCGCTTGTTGAGGAAGGCGTCCATGCCCTCGCGGAAATCCTCGCTCATATAGGCGCGCAGGATCAGATCCTCGCCCTCTTCCCGCGACAGCGTCCGCCGGATACGGCGCACCGCCTCCTTTGTCACCTCGAGCGTGATCGGCGCGTGGCTGGCGAGAAGCTTCGCGGTCTCGTCGGCGCGCTGCTGCAGGGTCGCCACGTCAGGCACCACTTCGTTGAGCAGGCCGAGCGCGAGCGCCTCGGGCGCCTCGACCAGCCGGGCCTTGAAGATCAAATCCTTGGTCCGTGCCGGGCCGATCAGCGAGACCAGCCGCGAGATATTGGACATCGACAGGCAGTTGCCGAGGGTGCGCGCGATCGGAAAGCCGATCCGGGTTGCCTCCGTGCCGATCCGGATGTCGCAGCAGGCGGCGATCCCGGCGCCGCCGCCGGTGCAGGCACCGGCGATCGCCGCGATCGTCGGCACCCGGACCTGCTCCAGCGTTCCCAGCACGCGATCGATCCGCGCCTCGTAATCGAGCGAATCCTGTGCGGTCTTGAAGGCGCGGAATTGCGAGATGTCGGTGCCCGAGGCGAACGCCTTGTCGCCGGCGCCGGTCAGGATCATCGCCTTGATCGAGCGGTCGGCGTTGACGCTCTCGCAGATCTCAGCCATCCGCTCGTACATCGCAAAGGTCAGCGCGTTGCGAGCCTGCGGACGGTTGAAGGTCAGGCGCGCGATGCCGTCGTCGACGACATAGAGAAGGTCTTCCGGCGTAGTCACGGGTGCGTTCATGGCACGCTCTTTCTGTTGATGGGCGGCGTCTGCTTTACGCAACCGCCGACTTTGATTTCGGCATCGACACCACGTCGCGCCCTTTCAGAACTTCCATAGCCGCGAGCACGCCGCCGCCGCGGTGCGGCACCTTGGCGAGATCGAGCCCCATCTCGACGCCCGACAGTGTTCCCATCAGCATCAGATCGTTGAAATGCCCGATGTGACCGATCCGGAACGCCTTGCCCTTGATCTTGTTCAGACCGGTGCCGAGCGACATGTCGAAGTGATCGAGCACCACTTTTCGGAAATTGTCGGCGTCATGTCCATCGGGCATCCGCACGCCGGTCAGCGCCGGCGAATGCGCTCCCGCGTCCTGGCATTGGGTTTCCAGTCCCCAGACCTTCGCCGCCGCGCGCGTTGCCGCGCTATGGCGCTTGTGCCGCGCAAAGACATTGTCGAGGCCCTCTTCCTCGAGCATCGCAATCGCCTCTCGAAGGCCATACAACAGATTGATCGCCGGCGTATAAGGAAAGGTGCCGAGCTTGTTGAAGGCGATGACTTCCTGCCAGTCCCAATAGGAGCGCATCGACGCATTCGCCTTCGCTACCGCGAGCGCCTTTTCCGACACCGCGTTGAAGCCGAGACCCGGCGGCAGCATCAACCCCTTCTGCGAACCGGCAACCGAGACGTCGACGCCCCAGGAATCGTGCTCATATTCCATCGAGCCGAGGCCGGAAATGGTATCGACCATCAAAAGCGCCGGATGTTTGGTGCGATCCATCGCCTTGCGGACCTCGAGCGGCGAGGTAACGCATCCGGTCGAGGTCTCGTTGTGGACGACCATCACCGCCTTGATCTTGTGCCGGCGATCGGCGGCAAGTTTTGCTTCGATCGCTTCGATATCGGCGCCGCGGCGCCAGTCACCGGGGACAAAATCGACGTCGAGCTTGAATTTATCGGCGATGCCATGCCACAGCACGGCGAACTGGCCGGTCTCGGCCATCAATACCTTGTCGCCGGGCAGCAGCGTGTTGACGATCGCGGCTTCCCACGCGCCTGTTCCCGACGACGGGAAGATGATCACGGGCTGGGAGGTGCGGAACATGCGCTGCATGGCCGCCATCACCGCAAAGCCGAGCTCGGCGAATTCGGCGCCGCGATGATCCAACCCCGGCATGTCCATCGCCCGCAGCACCCGGTCGGGGATGTTGGTCGGTCCTGGAATCTGAAGAAAATGCCTTCCAGTGTGCAGGGTCATCAGGCGTCCTTCCGGGTAGATTCTTGCGATCGCGGCGCCCGGATAGCACTTTTCGACAGCCTTGTCCCCTTTGCCTGACTACAGCCTGAGATCCCCCTGCGGCCCCGGCATTGTTCCGGGATCGCCGCCGCTCATTCGGCCGCGACGGGCTGGCCGACCGCCGGGCTGCCGCCCTCCTCGAACGGTTGCTCCGGATGCATCAGGAATGCCGAAAAACCGCCAAGCAGCAGCAATCCCATCGACATCAGGAACGGCAAATACCAGTTACCGGTCACGTCGATCACGTAGCCAGCCACCAAGGGCGACACGATCGCCGCCAGCGCAGAGCCGGTGTTCATCAGCCCGGCGGCCGTCCCCGAGTATTTCGGGGCGATGTCCATCGGCACCGACCAGATCGGGCCGATCACCAGTTCGGAGAAGAAAAATCCCCCGGACAGGCAAACCGCGACGATGGTGATGTCCTGTGTGAACAGGATCGGGAACAGCGACAGCAGCGCGCCGGCGAAACCGGCGACGACGACGCTGAGCCGCGCGAAGCGGACGTTGCCCGTCATCTTGAAAATGCGGTCGGACAAGATTCCGCCGAGGCTGTCGCCCACGACGCCGGCAAAGAACACGCCCGAGGCGAACAGCGCCGAATTCTTGATATCCAGATGGTAGTTGTTCTTGAAGAACAACGGCAGCCAGTTGAGGTAGAGCCACAGCGTCCAGCCGTAGCAGAAATAGGTCAGCGTCACCGGCCACATCCGGCGCAACAGCGCTCCCCACGGCACCTCAGGCCGCTTGTCGAGGGGACGGGGCGGCAGCGACGCCAGCTCGGCCTCGGTAATCCCGGGATGATCCTTCGGCTCGTTGCGGAAGTACAAGGCCCAGACCACGCCCCACACCAGACTGACCACTCCCAATACGATGAACGATCCCCGCCAGGTCAGCCAGGCCATCAGTACCGCGATCAGTGGCGGCGTGGCGGCATTGCCGAGCCGCGCGAAGGCGTGGGTGAGACCTTGGGCGAAGCCGCGTTTATTGGCGGGTGTCCAGTACTGCATCGCGCGCGTTGCCGTCGGGAAGGTCGCACCTTCGCCAAAACCGAGCGCGACGCGGGCGATGAACAACGTCAGCAGACTGGTGACGAAACCCGTCGCGATCGTCGAGACCGCCCAGATCAAGCCGCACCAGAACAAGGTCTTGCGTGGCCCGAAGCGGTCGCCGACCCAGCCGCCGATCACCTGAAACAGCAGATAGGGATAGGCAAAGGCCGAGAATACCAGGCCAAGCTGGGTATTGCTGAGATGCAGCTCTTTTTGGATCTCGCTGGCGGCCGTGCCGATGTTGACCCGATCGACATAGGTGATGAAGTACATGATGCACAGCATCGCCAGCACGACATGGGTGGCCTTGAAACGAAGCCGCATTTACATCCTCCCGGTCAGTCCGCTTATGGTGCGGATCTGCTTTGTTGGTAACGAATGCACTTTAAGGTTGTTGCTCAGCTCGATATTGCCCTGAGCTCGGCCGATGCGTTGGAGCGGGTGCGCTCCTCCAGCAACGACATCGCCGCTGCCACGCCGCCGGCGCGATGCGGTACGCCGGCGAGCGACAATCCCATCTCGACCCCGGTCAGCGCGCCCAGCAAAGTGAGCTCGTTGCACTCGCCGAGATGGCCGATGCGAAACACTTTGCCGGCCAGTTTGGAAAGGCCGGAACCGAGCGACATGTTGTAATTCTCGAGCGTGACCTTGCGGAAGACGTCGGCGTCATGCCCCGGCGGCATCAATACGGCGGTCAGCACCGGCGAATATTCGGCGGGCTCCTGACACAGGACCTCGAGCCCCCAATGCGCCACCGCGGCACGGGTGGCCGCCGCGAGGCGCTTGTGGCGGGCGAACACATTCTCGAGCCCCTCCTCCAGCAGCATCGCGATGGCCTCCCGCAGGCCGTAGAGCAGGTTCGTGGCGGGGGTGTAGGGGAAGAAGCCGGCCGCGTTGGGCTTCAGCATCTCCTCCCAGTCCCAATAGGACCGCGGCATCTTGTTGGTCTTCGCGGCTGCCCTCGCCTTGTCGGAAATGGCGTTGAACCCGAGCCCCGGCGGCAGCATGAATCCCTTTTGCGAGCAGCTGACGGTGACGTCGACCTTCCATTCGTCGTGCCGGAAATCGACCGAGCCGAGCGAGGAGATGGTATCGACCAGCAGCAGCGCCGGATGACCGACCCTGTCCATCGCGGCGCGGATGGCGCCGACCCGGCTGGTAACGCCGGTCGAGGTCTCGTTGTGCACCACCATCACCGCCTTGATGGCATGCGCCGAATCCTGGGCGAGTTTCGCTTCGATCGCCGCGGGATCTGCGCCGTGGCGCCAGTCGCCGGGGATGAAATCGACCTCGATGCCCCAGCGCGCCGCCATCTGCCGCCACAGCGTGGCGAAATGGCCGGTCTCGACCATCAGCACCTTGTCGCCCGGCGACAGCGTGTTGACGATCGCGGCTTCCCAGGCGCCGGTGCCCGAGGAGGGGAAAATGATCACGGGGCCTGCGGTCTTGAAGATGGTCTGGCAGCCCTCGAAAACCGACTTTGCCAATTCGGCAAACTGCGCGCTGCGATGGTCGATGACCGGCATGTCCATGGCACGGAGCACGCGGTCCGGAACCGGGCTCGGCCCGGGAATTTGCAGAAAATGGCGTCCCTGCTGCTGAGTCATGGATTTCCTCCATTTGTTCCGGCTGTCGCCATATTGCATTCAATCGGCATGGCTTCAACTAGAAAATTGTTTACATTTTTTTGGTCGACGGCCATCCCACCAAGGCATATGCTCGAGCGCATGAAGCCCTTGATTCCCAACGACGCCACTTCGACGGCCCTCGCGGCCGACGCGGTTCCCGACCGGGAAGACCAATCCCTGCACGACGAGATTCTGATCCGGCTGCGCGACCACATCGTCGAGGGCAACATTCCCGATGGCGACCGCATTCCCGAGCGCCAGCTTTGCGAGATGCTGGGCATCTCGCGCACGCCGCTGCGTGAAGCCCTGAAGGTGTTGGCGTCCGAAGGACTGGTCGAGCTGTTGCCGAACCGCGGCGCGCGGGTGCGGCCGTTGAGCGAGCGCGATCTCGACGAACTGTTCGACGTCATGGGCGGGCTCGAAGGTCTCGCCGGCCGGCTTGCCTGCGAAAACATCAGCGATGCCGAAATCGCCGAGATCGAGCGGCTGCACTATGAGATGTACGGTTTTTACCTGCACCGCGACATGCACGGCTATTTCCGCGTCAACCAGCTGATTCACCACAAGATCGTCGAAGCCTCGGGCAACGCGACGCTGCGCAGCACGTACGCCAACTTCGCAGGAAGGATTCGCAGGATTCGCTACTCCGCCAATTTTGCCCGCAAGCGCGACCGCTGGGGCGAAGCGATGCGGGAACACGAAGCCATCCTGGAAGCGCTGCGGCGTCGCGCCGGCAGCGAACTCAGCGACATCCTGTTCAGGCATCTGCGCAACAAGCGGACCGCCGCCGTCGAGCACCTGAGAGAGAGCGCCTCGCCGGCGCCCGAGTCGGCCTGAGGTCAGCCGAGCCTCCATTTTTGCATTCAAAATATAAACAGAACGAGAAGTGTTGCATTTTGTACCCGACCCCACTCCAAGCGTGCAGAACTTGCCGGCAGCGGCAGCGGGGGGTGGGATGTCCAAAAAGGGCTCGATGACGCTCGAGGACCGGCTTGCGGGCGAGGTCACGGGCGAGGTTTTCTTCGATTCCTTCAACCGCGGCCGCTACGCGACCGACGCGTCGTTCTACCAGATCATGCCGCTCGGCATCGTGGTTCCACGCACTATGGACGAAGCGCTGCGGGCGCTGGCGATCAGCCGCGATGCCGGCCGCATCGTCACCCCTCGCGGCGGCGGCACGTCGCAATGCGGCCAGACTGTCAATGACGGCATCGTCATCGATTTCTCAAAGCATCTGAACCGCATCGTCTCGCTCGACGTCGAAAACCGCTCTTGCATCGTCGAGCCGGGGATCGTGCTCGACGACCTCAACCGGCAGCTCAAGAAGCATGGGCTGTGGTTTCCGGTCGATGTTTCCACCGCCTCGCGCGCGACCATCGGCGGAATGGCCGGCAACAATTCCTGCGGCGGGCGTTCGCTGCGCTACGGCACCATGCGCGACAACACCATTGCAATGGACGCGGCGCTTGCCGACGGCCGGCTACTGCATTTCGGCGAAGTGCCGCGCGACCTCGCGCCGCAAAATTCAAGCGCCGACGGCCTCGATCTGTTTCGTGACATGCTCCGTCTCGGCGAACGCGAGGCCGCCGAGATCGCGGAAAAATTCCCAAAAGTGCAGCGCCGCGTCGGCGGCTACAATCTCGACGCGCTGGTGCCGCGCAACGCGCCGAACAACATGGCGCATCTCCTGGTGGGCTCCGAAGGAACGCTTGCCTTCACCACCCAGGTCGAGCTGAAACTGTGGCCGGTGATCCGCAACAAGGCCCTCGGCGTCTGCCATTTCGGCAGTTTTTATGAGGCGATGGATGCGGCCCAACATCTCGTAAAACTGCGGCCGATCGCGGTCGAGCTGGTCGATCGCACCATGCTGGCGCTCGGGCGCGAGATCGAGATGTTCAAGCCGATCATCGGCACCGCCGTCCGCGGCGATCCCGATGCGGTGTTGATCGTCGAATTTGCCGAGGAAGACCAGGCCGAAAACATCCGGCGACTAAAACAGCTTGGCGAGTTGATGGCCGATCTCGGCTTCGGCTGGAATAATCCGCCGCGCAAATGGGGCGGGGTGGTGGAGATAACAGAGTCGGGCTTGCAGACCAGCATTGCCGAATTTCGCGCCGCCGGCCTCAACGTGATGATGTCGATGAAGCAGGAGGGCAAGCCGGTCTCCTTTGTCGAGGATTGCGCGGTGCCGCTGCCGCATCTGGCCGATTATACCGAGCGGCTCAATGCCATCTTCGCCAGGCACGGCACCCGCGGCACCATGTATGCGCACGCATCCGAAGGCTGCCTGCATGTGCGCCCGGTGCTGAATCTAAAACTCGAAAAAGACGTCAAGGCGATGCGCGCCATCGCCGAAGAGACGTTTGCTATGGTGCGGGAATACAAGGGCTCGCATTCCGGCGAACACGGCGACGGCCTGGTGCGCTCGGAATTTCACAAGACCATGTTCGGGGAACGCATTGTCGCCGACTTTCGCGAGGTCAAGCAGCGCTTCGATCCGGACAACCTGCTCAATCCCGGCAAGATCGTCGACGCGCCCAAAATGGATGACCGCGCGCTGTTCCGCTATGCGCCGGACTACCGCGTCGGTGAACTGAAGACCGCGCTCGACTGGTCGGCCTATCCAGGCGCCGGCGGCGGCTTTCAGGGCGCCGTCGAGATGTGCAACAACAATGGCGCCTGCCGCAAGCTCGAGGGCGGGGTGATGTGCCCGTCTTATCGCACCACGCGCGATGAGAAAGATGTCACGCGCGGTCGCGCCAACACGCTGCGGCTCGCGATCTCCGGCCAGTTGGGTCCGGACGCACTTTCTTCCGACGAGATGATGGACACGCTGAAGCTCTGTGTCTCCTGCAAGGCCTGCCGGCATGAATGCCCCACCGGCGTCGACATGGCCAAGATGAAGATCGAAGTCCTGGCCGTGCGGGCGGCGAAGCACGGGCTGTCGCTCCGGGACCGGCTGGTGGGTTATCTGCCGCGTTATGCAGGGCTGGCCTCGCGCTTCGCCCCGCTCGCCAACTGGCGCAATAGCAGCCCGTGGCTGCGACGGCTGTTCGAAAAATTCGCCGGCATCAGCGCGCGGCGTGCTTTGCCGAAATGGCGGCGCGATGTGTTCAAGGTTGGCGTCGATACGATGGGGCCGGCCAACGGCCACGAAGTCGTGCTGTTCGCAGATACGTTCAATCGCGCCTATGAGCGCGAAAACCTCGAAGCCGCGCTGCGCGTCCTACTCGCCGGCGGTTACCGCGTTCACATCCCGGAAGCGGCCGATCGCGGCAGGCCATTGTGTTGCGGGCGGACGTTTCTGTCGGCCGGCCTCGTCGGCAACGCCCGCACTGAGCTCGATCGGCTGGTTGCGACCTATGCGCCGTTCGCCGCGCGCGGCGTGCCCATCGTTGGCCTCGAGCCTAGCTGTCTGCTCACGCTGCGCGACGAACTGCTGTCCCTGCGCTCCGACGACGCAGCAAAGAGTATCAGCGCACACGCGCTGTTGTTCGAGGAGTTTCTGGTTGGCGAGGCCGCGGCGGGCCGCCTGCGGCTGCCGCTTGGCCCTGTCACCGGGAGAGCCCTGGTGCACGGCCATTGCCATCAAAAATCTTTCGGCGCCTTCAAATCGGTCGAGCAGGCGCTCCGGCTCATTCCGGAATTGAATGTCGAAACCATCGAATCGAGTTGTTGCGGCATGGCCGGCGCCTTCGGCTATGGCACAGAGACCTATCAGGCCTCGATGGATATGGCCGAACTCTCGCTGCTCCCCGCTATCCGGCGCGCCGAGCCTGATACGCTGATTGTCGCCGACGGGACCTCATGCCGGCACCAGATTGCCGATGGCACGGAGCGTGCAGCGCTTCACGTCGCCCGCGTGCTGGCGATGAGCCTCGACAGCACGCAATCCAACCCTTGATCCCTTCCTCCTCTCGCGCAAAGGAAACCCGCCATGACTGAGCTGACCCTCGATATCGCCCGCAAGATTCTCGATGTGGCGCTCGCCAAGGGCGTCGAGAAGAAGCTGAAGCCCCTCGTCGTCACCGTGCTCGACGCGCGCGGCTGCGTCAAAATCACGGCAGCCCAGGACGGCACCAGCCTGCTGCGCAGCGAGATCGCCCATGGCAAGGCGTTTGGCGCACTCGCAATGGGCATGGGGTCGCGGGCGCTGTTCCAGCGCGCGCAGGAGCAGGCTTATTTCATCGACGCGGTGAATACGCTGGCGCAGGGACGATTGGTGCCGGTGCCCGGCGGCGTGCTGATTATGGACGGCGGCGTCCTGCTCGGCGCCGTCGGCGTCAGCGGCGACACCTCGGATAACGACGAGATCTGCGCGATCGCCGGCATCGAGGCCGCGGGGTTGAAGGCGAATCCGGGGTAATAAATTCGCCGCGAACACCAGCGTCATCCTGAGATTTTCGCCGGAAGTGCAACAAGCACACACCCCGCTCTTTTGTTGGGCGCGAGCAAGCGTAGATGGGGTAACGGGCTCCAGTCCCCCTTCCAAGCAAGCCGCGCTAGCTACGGCGCTTTTGATGGCGCGCGTCGCGCGGCTTGCTTGGAAGGGAGGCGGTCGTCCCTCACATTGATGGTGTGGCGGAGTCGAGGTGAGGCCTCGCTCCAAGCATCGAGGAGAGACGACCATGGACCATTATGCCGGAATCGACGTGTCATTGGAATGCTCGAGTGTGTGCGTCGTTGATGCGAGCGGCAAGATCGTTCGGGAGACCAAGGTGGCGAGCGAGCCGGAGGCGCTGATCGACTGGTTTCGTTCGCTCGGGTTCGATCTGGCCAGGATCGGCCTTGAGGCAGGGCCGCTATCGCAGTGGCTCTACGCGGCCATGAAGCAGGCCGGCCTTGTGGTCGAACTTCTGGAGACGCGGCACGTAAGCGATGCATTCAAGGCGATGCCGGTAAAGTCGGACCGCAGCGACGCCCGCAACATCGCGCAGCTGATGCGGCTCGGCTGGTTCCGGCCGGTGCATTGCAAGTCGCTGAGTGCACAGGAGATCCGCGCGATGTTGACGGCACGGAAGCTGATCCAGACCAAGCTGCTGGACGTCGAGAACAGCCTGCGGGGGATCTTGCGCGGCTTTGGGCTGAAGGTCGGCAAGACGACGCGGACAAGCTTTGCCAGCCGGATCGAGGAACTGGTGGAAGACCATCCAAACCTTCAGGAGATCGGCAAGGCGCTGCTTCGGGCGCGGGCCGTTCTGCTGGCAGAGTTCAACAGTTTTGAGAAGCGGGTGCGGGCGATGTCGCGGCTTCATGAGAGGGCCAGGCTGTTGATGTCAACGCCAGCGGTAGGGCCGATCGTCTCGCTGACCTATGCCAGCGCGATCGATGACCCCTCTCGCTTTACCTCATCGAAGCGAGCGGGGCCGCTGTTCGGGCTGACGCCGAAGAAGTACCAGTCCGGCGAGACCGACTACTCCGGCCGGATCAGCAAGCTGGGGGACGCTTCCGTGCGCGAGGCGCTTTACGAGGCCGCCCACATCATGCTGACCAAGCCGATCAAGGGCTGTGCCCAGCTCAAGAGCTGGGCGATGCGGATCGCCCGCCGCGCCGGCATGAGCAAGGCCAAGGTCGCGCTGGCACGCAAGCTCGCCGTGATCATGCTTCGCATGCTGAAGGATAATGTACCGTTCAACCCGGCTGCCAAGGCAGCCTGAAACAGGGACCACAAACCGGTTTTCGGGCGGGTCACGACACCAGCCTTCCCGAAGCGAAGTCCCCTCGCCGGGACGATGGATCAGGTCAGGCCGCCATCCGGGTTGTCGACGCATCCCATGATGCGATCACGCTTCCGTAGATTGGCCGACCTGCTCCTCATGAACCCCATCAGGCGACGGCCCCTGCGCCGATCCCGTACAGAAGCAAGTACCCGGCGACTGGATAACGCAAAAAGGGATTGACACATCGAGGCCCGTTACAGAAGCCCGGATGAGCGGAGCGACATCCGGGAGCCGACAGTCAAATACCCGCATGTCGCTACGCTCATGCGAGCTACTTGCTACACGATCCAGTGGGCCGAGCGCACGCCGCAGCCCGCTCGTCGTCCAAGCTCCTCGCCTCCCCGTGATTATTCAGGCTGATATTGCGAAGCGTGAACCGCTTCGCCTCGCGCGCAGGCGAAGTCTTGACGCGCCGGGTGCGACAAAACAACCCGACGGGCAAATTTCCGCTTAACCCGTCGGGCAAATCAGTGATTTAGCTTCGCCTGTCTCACCCGATGAGAGGGGCGGGTCGCGATCGTCACGAACGCGCGGTGGGATGCGGTGGACGCAAGAGCGGCGAATGACGAACGCCGTTGTCGCGGACGGCGAAGCCGTGTGGTCCTGGCGCCCCGACGCTGGCGTCAAGTTCTCGAGAAGCAAGCTTCTTGGGGGCGACGGTGGCAAGAAAGCCCGGTCACCGGGGAGAGCGCGGAATAAGCCGTAAACCACCGCGCAGGGAAAGCCGGATTGCCTCCGCTGAACCTGTATGCTCGTGTGCGTTTTTTTGTGCATTTTTGCACACGAGACCGCGGGTGCAGCGCGCACCCGGCTTTCCCTGCGCCCTCTTGTTCAGAGGGCGGCGACGCAAAGCTCGGGCGCATCGCGCCGCGAGAACGCGGACGCACATCCTCTCGCTGTTTGACAATCGAATCTGTATTTCCGAAAGCCCGTCACGCGGCGAGTGCCGGACGGTGGGCACGGCGCAATAGCGCCTTTGCCCACCCGAAGTAGCGAACTCACTTCCCGGGCCATGACGGCTTGCGCTTTTCGCCGAAGGCTTTGAGGCCTTCCTTGGCGTCTTCGGTCATCGCCAGAATGGCGATCTGGCTTTCGGTGTAAGCGATGCTTTCATCGAACGACATCGAGGCGATCGCGCGCATGGCGTATTTGCCGCGCCGGATCGCGGTCGGCGATTTGTCGATGATGCGGCCGATCAGCCAGTCGACCTTGGCGTCGAGTTCGGCGGCCGGCACCACATAGTTGAGGAGGCCCGCGGCCTGTGCTTTCAGCGCGTCAAAAGGCTCGCCCGTCAAAGCCCATTCATTGACCAGCCGCGGCGGCGCGATAGATTGCAACAGGCTCATCACCTGCATCGGGAAGACACCGACTTTCACCTCGGGAAGGCCAAAGATCACGTGATCGGCCGCGACCGCCATGTCGGTCATGCACAACAGCCCCATGCCGCCGGCCATGCAGACGCCGCCGACCCGCGCGATCGACGGCTTTGTCGCGTTCTGCGACAGCCGCAGCAGGTCCGCGTAGTCGGCGTTGGGTTTGGAAAAATCCATCGCGAACGCAGCACCGCTGTTCTGCAAATCAGCACCGGCGCAAAACGCCTTGTCGCCCGCACCGGTGACGACGATGACCCGGACATCCCTGTCGTCATGGGCGTCGCGATAACCCTTGGCTAGGCCGGCGATCACCTCGGCGTTCAGCGCGTTGCGCTTGTCCGGCCGGTTGATGGTGATCCAGAACGCCTGCCCGCGCTTTTCAAGGTTTACGCTATTGTCAGTCATGGCCCTGCTCGCCTGTTCGTTATGCTCCCGGCCAAGTATTTGCGATGGGATCGCTGACGAGGGCAAGCGCGATTTAGGCTGACGCGGCGGCCTTCTTGATCCAGACCTTGTTGTCATGGAAGGCGGCGCCGCCGATCGGCGCGACGGCTTCGGCGCCGGTGAGCGTGTTGATGCCGCGGCCGCCGATATGATCCCGGTTCGGGTGGACCGATTCGGCGATCAGCACGCGGCGGCGCACGCCGTCGAACAATCGGGCAATCAGCGTGGTCTCGCCCCGCATGTTGCCCAACGTGACCGCGTCGCCCTCGGCAATCCCGAGCGCCGCCGCATCGAGCGGATGGATCATGACCGAGGCCGGGCCTTCGCGCGCCTGCGACGACGGCGTTTCGTTGAACGAGGTGTTGAGGAAAGAGCGCGAGGGACTGGTGGCGAGCCGGAACGGATGGGCTTCATCGGCTTCCTCGATGACGGTCCAGTGATCCGGCAGCGACGGCATCTTCTCGAATTCGCCCATCCGCTTGCCGAACGGCGGATGCGCCCAGTCGGCCTTGAAATGGAATTTCCTGTCGGCATGCCCAAAGCCGTCGAGATAATGCGCGGTGCGGAAATCCGGCTGCAGGTCGCGCCACAGATCAGCCTCCAGCGTCTCGATGTCGCCATGGCCGCTCTTTTTCAGCGTGGCATCGATCAATTCGCGCGGCGACATGTCGAAGCCGGGATGCACGGCATTGAGACGGCGGCCGAGGCCCTGCAGCACTTCATGGTTGGAGCGACATTCGCCGGGCGGCTCGATCAATTTGGCACCGACCGAAATATGCTGATGGCCGCCGCCGTAATAGAGATCGTCATGCTCCATGAACATCGTCGCGGGCAGCACAATGTCCGCCATCGCGGCGGTCTCGGTCATGAACTGCTCGTGCACCGCCATGAACAGGTCTTCACGGGCAAAGCCCTGGCGCACCAGGGTCTGCTCCGGCGCCACCGTCATCGGATTGGTGTTCTGGATCAGCATCGCCTTGACGGGCGGTCCGCCCTGCAGCGCCTCGGGATCGCCGGTCAGGATGCGCCCGATCTTGGATTGATCGAGCAGCCGGGTCGAGTGGTCGATCGCATCATGGCCTTCGATGATGGATTCGTTGAACTTCCAGAGCGCGTAATTGTTGAAGAAGGCGCCGCCGCCCTCGTACTGCCAGGCGCCGGTCACGGCCGGAATGCACAGCGCTGCATGCATCTGCGCAGCACCGTT
>Ga0185299_10005065_pt1 | contig 15243 bp, 15 predicted proteins | sample PaiPotPPA55metaG_FD_128002 | JGI IMG/M metagenome (GOLD analysis project Ga0185299, IMG submission 128002) | Iron sulfur acid spring bacterial and archeal communities from Banff, Canada, to study Microbial Dark Matter (Phase II) - Paint Pots PPA... ...
TGAGGGTTCCGTTCAGAACAACTGCTACCAGTCCGCGAACCATAAACCACCTCTCCCGCAACGCCCGGCCCAATCTGCTCGCAACCGCAGGATCTATAACGGCGTGGCATTCGACCTGACAGCGATGCGAGCTAGCTTTCGGCTAGTTAAACGCACGAGTGCTTCCAGAGGTTCGCGAGGGACGATACAATTTAGAAAGGATTTAGAATTCGTTGCGAGATTAGATACATGTCTCCGAAAATTCGGACGCCAAGGGCGAGGTGAAGCAGCGGAGTGTGCGCATTTGGAAAATCCACGCGCGTCCGCGGCTTATCAGGTCCCCAGGAACCTGCAGCAAAGTGGTCGGCGCGGCAGATCTGCACCTAAATGTGTCCGCGGTTGGGCGCAAAGTTCCCGAAAACGAACGAAGCCGGGCACAGGGCTCCGCGATTGTCAGCCGCCGTGGACCTACAGAAACGGGTTAGCGGAGGGCGCTTGGAGAAGTGGACGGGAGAAGGAATGGGCCAGGGCTGTTGGGCCGTGTCGGAAGCGCGTGACGGCGTTCGATGAAATGCCGCTGCGCGCGGCGTCCCCAGGATCGCACAAACCAATAATTCAAAGCAGCGGCGGTGCCGGCGCTGAGAATCGGAATCAGGCGCGCAGCCCACTTTTCGGCAACTTCCGCCCCGGCTCTGATCGCAACCTGATCGATGACTCGTGGAACAAGGCGCTCCATTGCCTGCTTCTCGACGAATTCTCTTCCGAGGTCGAGCCCCGCCGCACTCGCGGCAGCAAGCCATAGCGAACCGATCTCGTCACTCGTGGAATAGTCGAAGCCGTACATGAGACTCAGCTTCTGAAGCATCCGAATCGTGATAGCCGCGAGGATGCCGAAGTCAGGGAGAACTGTCGTCAGTCCGCCAAGACCGAGCCCTGCGCCTTCCAGAGCTGCGGCCTTAGCCGACGACTTGATGATGCGGTCAGCGTGGGGCTTCAATTCTTCGTCATTCAGAGCGCGGAGGTCTGCCCAGGAATACACCGGAATACGAAGCTTTTGCCGAACCTGTCGGAAATACTTCTCGGGATCGAGTCCAACCTGCTTGTACGCGCGGCGAAAGCCCGCCCGAGCCGACGCACGAAACAAGTCTGAAATCCAACTAGAAGAAACAGGTCGCATCGTTCTCCGTTGCGGTGTCTGAACCCGCCGCTCGGTCTATTTTGCCTGAATCTCGCGGCGAGAGAAAGGCCCCTTTTCGCGCTGGCATGCCTCAATCTTCACCGACGATACCCAGGCATTGGAAGTCCTCGCATATCCGTTAGTTACGTACCCACTGGTACCCTCGACCTATAGTCCCCAACAGGCGTTCCCTTCAGACTCGCAGTATCGAGAGGTAGTTCGGAGGACTCTAATGGGCAGTTCGGTGGCGGACTCCGCAATCGCCAGGTTCTTGCCGGCAAGGACCAATCAGAGGGACGCGCGCCGCAGAAAACGGCTAAAGCTTGCTTTGCCCCTACACGTCCGGCCATTTGACGCGCGCTTCATCGACATAGAAGACGTTGGCGAAGTGATTGATTTCACGCAAGATGGCCTATTCTTTGTGACCTGTATGCCACACTACATCGTCGGAATGCGACTCATTGTAACGTTCCCGTTCGGCGATAGAGCTTCAGCGCATCGCAAGTTCTTGGGCGTAGTTGTCCGGCTGGAAGAGCGAAGCAATGGCCGCTCAGGGGTTGCCGTACGATTCCTCCTTTGATTGTTCGCGAGGCCTCAAGGTTCGCTTTTGGGCAATCCGAGCGGGATTCAGCTTGTATCGGTTTGTAAGGGGCGGAGACTAGTAGAGACAGAGGAAGTCGCCGCAAGGACGATCTCAACGCCGTGACAAGAAAACGGGGATAAGGGACAAGCGAGCATGCCAGACAACTGGAATAAGCATACATACCGAGGCGTGAGCGAGCCGACGACAACACTGAAGGAATCCGAACGCCGCACTTCCGGCCGCCATGTGTTCACGGCGTCGGCGGACGTGGTCGAGCTGGGATCGGGGGCGCGCTTCTCGACGCGCACCACCGATCTGGGGCCGGGCGGCTGCTTCGTCGATACCACGAACCCATTCGCCGTGGGATCGCGCGTGCGCATCGCCCTTCATAAGGGCAAGAACGTGTTTGAAACGCCGGGAGTTGTGGTTTATTCACAGCACGGACTGGGAATGGGAATCGCGTTCGATGAAATCGACCCGGCGCAGAGAGCCGCCCTCGACTTGTGGATCGCCGAATTAACCGGGCAGAGCGTACCTCCGCACGAGGTTTTGCGGCCGGGACGAAAATTCGATGCCAACCTTTCTTGGCTGCGGAGTAATTCTGATCACGCCTCGCTCGTGCGGCTGATTCAGTTGATGATTACAAAAGGAATTTTGACGGAAGCGGAAGGCTCTTCGGTTCTCGTTGACCCTGTCCTCTAGGGATGGGCCGTGTTCGTCAGCGTGGGGTTCAGGCTGTTGAGTAGAATCAATTCGACGGAGCGAGTCTGGCGGCAATGAAGAAGAAACGACTTGGGGAAGTTCTGCGTGAGCGGGGTCATATCTCTCACGCCGAACTGACAAAGGTAATCGAGGATCAGCAAGGGAAGCTGATTCACCTCGGCGAGCTCATGCTCGAACGGGGTATCGTTGCCAAAACTGAGCTCGCGGCCGCCCTTACCGAAGTGACGCACATCCCTTATGCGGATTGCGAACAAATCGAAATCGATCCCGAAGTCCTGAAGATCCTCCCACATGCAATTGCGCTGCGGTGTTGCGTTCTGCCGATTCACGCACAGGCCACGAAGCTGGTTGTCGCAATGGCGGAGCCGCAGAACCTTCAAATCATCGACGAGCTGAGATTTTCCACGGGGATGGACATCATCCCAAGGCTTTCTTTCCGCGGCGAAATCGTAGCCGCCGTCGAAAAGTGGTACGGCCAGGTGGAGGAAGCAGAGGCAGCCGTAGCCGACGCCATCGCTCCGGAAAATGAAGACCCCGGGATGGAGTTCATTTCTTCGAGTTCCCTGCAGCGAAATATAGAAGCTATGCAGGAGATGCAGGCAGAACTCCTGCAGAAGAGCACGCCGGCGGTCCGCATGGTGGCGTCGACAATCACCGCCGCAGCCACAAAGGGCGCGAGCGATATTCATATTGAGCCCCAGGCCACTGACACCGTGATCCGGATGCGGGTGGATGGAATGCTGCGCGATTTTCAGCGTATTCCGCGGGCGCTCCAGAATTCAGTGGTGTCGCGTATCAAAATCCTGGCCGACATGGACATCGCCGAGAGGCGCGCGCCGCAGGACGGGCGTTTCATGGTGAAGATAACGGGCCGCAAGGTGGATCTGCGGGTCTCGACTCTTCCTACGCAGTACGGCGAGAAAGTCGTGATGCGGTTGCTCGAAGCCAACGCCCCGCTGCAGACCTTCGCGAATCTGGGCCTCCCCCCGGAAATCGCCGGTACGCTGACTCAAATCCTCGCCCAGCCGCAGGGAATGCTCCTGGTGACCGGGCCGACGGGTTCAGGCAAAAGCACGACCCTCTATTCTTCGTTGAATATCGCGCGTAAGCCCACCGTGAACATCATCACGGTGGAGGATCCCGTTGAATACGCAGTTCCGGGCTTGAACCAAGTGCAGGTAAACACCAAAGCGGGGCTGACGTTCGCCAGTTGCCTCCGGTCGATCCTGCGGCAGGATCCCAACGTCATCATGGTGGGTGAGATTCGCGACAAAGAAACAGCGGAGATCGCGATCAAAGCCTCGCAGACAGGCCACCTCGTGCTTTCCACGTTACACACGAACGACAGCATTTCGGCCGTCACTCGCTTGCTCGATCTGGGCATCCCGGGATTTCAGATCGCCACATCGGTCACCGGCGTCATCGCTCAGCGGCTTGTCCGGCGTCTCTGCTCGTGTCACGACGAGATTCCCGCGACTCCTGAATACGTGTCCCGTCTCCTACAAGCAGGCGTGCAAAACCCACCCGCCATGCAACACGTTCCCACCGGATGCGACATTTGCGACTTGACCGGCTACAAAGGCCGAGTCGGTATCTACGAAATGCTCGTGCTCGACGAGGCGATTCGCTCCGCTGTCCGTTCCGGCGGCCGGAACGAGGAAATTCGTACCCTCGCGCGACACAACGGCATGAAGCTGATGCAGGAGTACGCTCTGGAGCGCGTCCAGCAGGGGCAAACGACCCTGGATGAAGTGATGCGCGTGGTTCCTTTCGAAAAAATCCACGCCACTCTATGTCAGGCGTGCCAGCACGAATTGTCACCGGCCTTCCTTTTCTGTCCTTACTGTGGCGAGAAGAGGTCCGATGGCGACTTTCGAAAAAAGGAAAGCCACGCTCTGGTCGGCCAAGGAGCCAGACTCGAATGAGCATTCCCAAGGATGATAAGACCTGGAGTGCGGCCCGGCTCGCACCGCGTATTTCCAGTATGCGCGACTTGTCGGTAACCTACGAAGGACACAGCGAGGATGTCGCGCTGAGGCCTCCGGACATCAGCACGCGGGGAATGTTCATCAACACGAATCGAAATTTTCCCGAGGGTGCCGTTCTCAATGTGCAATTTTGTCTCGGGCACTCGGGCGTTGTGATCAGCACCCGCGCGGAGGTTCGGTATTGTCTGCCGGGCGTAGGGGTAGGGGTTGAGTTCGTTGAAATCTCGGCGGACGCCGTGCAAGCGATCGAAAAAGAGATGGAGAGTGGCGGCGATCACCCGGCCCGGAACCAGTCTGTTTCCCGCTAGTTATAGGACGTTGTAGTACTAAAACCAACCAGTTGGTAACTAGGCAGGTATTTCCTATCGACGGAACTTTTTGCCCATATTGGTCCAATTACCCCGGGTTGCCCTGCGGTTAAGTCCCATATTATCACTGTATCCCCCACTTGGAAGTGGTATTGCAAACAAAAACATGGGGGACGCTATGGGAGAACGCCGAAAAGCTAGGAGATACGAGGTATACCTGCCATTGCAAGTGTGTATGTCTCGGCAGCGACCTGCGGAGTTCCACACGGCGCAGCTTCGCGATATTTCCCGATCCGGTATCTACTTTCACTCGAGCGTCGCCATGGACCCCGGCGCGGGTGTCGAGCTTACGTTCGCCCTCCCCGCCGAGCGGGATAACGGTGCCTCTGTGCTCGTGCGAGCAAGCGCCAAAGCCCTGCGAGTTTCAGCCCTCGGCGGAGAAGTAACACCGCTTTACGGCATTGCTGCCACAATCGACAGGATCGACTTCGTCCGGCCAGTGGTCAGCAACGCAGCGTAGTTCTTCCTAGTGCTCGCCAGGATTGTTCAACCTCCGCTATCCTCACCTACCCTGTTGTGCCCGGCTCGCTAACCGTTAGAATGGCCATGTGCAACGTGATTTGCCGCAGATGCGCGGGCCGGACTCGACTCGCCAGCCCAATCAACAACTGATCGCAATCGAGCGCGAACTCTTGCGCGTTCTCTGCCAAAGCCGAGCTCTGGCCGAACTGTCATTACAGACTCGCTCCGAGCTTCAGAGCTATTCATGGCAAGGTTCGGACCATCAAACCATCTTCGATGCGCTCCTCCACACCGTCCGCGTGGACCGTTGCTCATTGCGCGAGCAGCTTGCAGCTCAAGCAACTCGGATGGGATTTCCCGATATTGATTGGAACGAATATCTCGTGCAGGCGGGTGCAGGCGCGGGTGACTTACAACGATCCGTGATGGAACTGATGCGTGAACTGAAAGCCGTGGCGGCGCGAGAGCGATGAAATCGCGTGCTCAACGATGGTGGTCGCTCGCCGACGTCATTCTGCTTCCCGCATTCATCCTATGGTTCATCTGGCGACTGCAATTCACGGCGCGATGGACTTGGATGGTCTTCGTGGTCTGGGTGATCGCGAGCTTCCTGATCCATCGCGACACGCCAAAGACACTGGGCTGGCGCGCCGATAATCTTTGGCCTGCAGCGAAGCAGGCCTTAATCGGTTTTGGCGCCATGTTCGCGGGGCTCGCCGTCGCGGGCCCCGCGCTCGGCGCGTCGCGGCACCTTCCCCCCAATCTCACTTCCTGGCATCGACTGTGGACCTACTCCGCCTTCTGCCTGCTCCAACAAGTGGTCCTGAATTCGCTGGTTCAAAATCGTATGCTGTCGCTGGTGCAAAAAGACTGGGCCGCCGCATTGCTTACCGGCGCGATTTTTGCGGCGTGCCACTGGCCGAATCCCGTGCTAGTGCCTTTGACGTTCGTCGCCGGCACAGCGATGGCGTGGATGTTCGGCCGTGTGCGCAACATCATTCCACTCGCATTCGGACAAGCTTTGCTGGGTTCCCTGGTGTGGTGGGCATTCCCGGTCGCCTGGCACCACCACATGCGCGTGGGTCCGGGCTATTACGACGCTCCGCGCTAGGACTGCCCCCGCAGCGTCCGTTTTAAACCTGGCTTGTCGCAGATATCACCAGCTCACGTGCTGCGCGGAGGCTTGCTACCGGGTCACCTAGGGGCAGAAATTCCATGGCAGCGTAACCCTTGAATCCGAGCACTGCGAGCTTCTTGAAGATATTTGCGTAGTTGATTTCGCCCGTGCCCGGCTCGTGCCGGCCCGGCACGTCAGCGATGTGGACGACGCCGACCTTGTCGATATTCTTCTCGAGCTTTCCGATCAGGTTTCCTTCCGAAATCTGCTCGTGGTAAAAGTCATACAGAAACTTCGCGCGCGGGTGATTCACTTCCCCGATGATTTCAAGACCCTCGGCAACCGACGTCAGGAAGTAGCGCGGATTTTCTTCTGGGTCGATGTTTTCGAGCAGCAGCGTAACGTTCTTCTTCCCGGCGAGCTCGGCCGCGCGCTTCAGGCCGTCGACGCAACTCTGATGCTGCGCATCGTGTGACAACTCTGGGGCGCGGTTGCCCGAGAGAACGATGATCGCCGGGCATTCGAAGTTTTCGGCCGTGACCATCATGGATTCCACATCGCGCAGGAAAGCGTCGCGCTCGGCCGGATTTCCCACGCCGTGGCTTACGCCGGCGGTTGCGTCGAACGTGATTCCCAGGTCGCGCTTCTTTCGATTCGCCTTTGCGAAATCGTCAGGCGTCCAGTCTCGGAACTCACCCACTAGCTCGACGTGGCGATAGCCCGCCTCCGCGACCCTTTCCAGACGCTCCTCGAACGGCCGGTCGCCAAAGACGGTCCACAACATTACGGACAACGGAAACGGCGAATCGGAAGCAGGCGTCGATTCCTTCGGCCTTGCGAGCGCAAGCGCAGGTAGCGCAGCCGACATTCCGAGGGTCGCGCCGAGCACGTTCCGAGAAAATTCACGCCGGTTCATCGTGTTCGATTCTCCTTCTCGCAAACGACAACTTTGCGATGCCGCACCGGAGCACGGCGCGATAAGCAATTCCGAAACGCGGCGATTGTACACCGGGGTGTTCTCGAACCCGAACGCAGACACGGCAGCAAGGACGAAAGCCTGGAACACACGGGAACCTAAGGGTCTTGCGTTTGCAATCGTCGTTAGCTCAGTGTGAAGTGGGGCGGTGGGCCTGCATGATCGAGCGGAGGATAGGATAGAACTGCACGAAAACATTGTCGTCGCCGGCGTGCTGGTTGTGGCATGAGTAACACGCCTGTTTTGGATTCGCGGCGGATTTGTCTTTGAGATTCGGCGTCTCCCCGAAGTCGAAATAAGCCCAGCCTTCCGGAAAACGGTCGTGGTCTTTCACAGCCGCCGCTATTCCGTCGAGGTCACCCTCGAAGTAGCCACCCTTGGCGGGAGACACTTTCTCGTTGGGAGGATAAAGCGCGAGGACCAACACCGTCTTCTCTGGAAATTTCCCTGTCCGCACGTAGTCGCGATACGACTCTGGACGAATATAGACATCGTGAAATTCTCCGGGGCCCCTGGCTTGCAGCCCGGGCTCATACGTCAGGCCGGTGGAACTGCCGACGAACACCCACGTCTCAAAATTCTGCGGACGCAGAAGCGCGCCGCTGGAATCGTACTGAGGCGAGGAGGTTTGCCGGTCAGGCCGGGGAATCGCGGTCGAAGCCTTGGAACGCACATTGGCAACAATGAGCCAGGCGAAGAATCCGAGTGCGAGGCCCGTCGCCACCAGAATCAAATTGCGCAATTCAGTCCTCCGTCTCGCGTGTGACATGCTCCTATTCGCAGCGCAGTGCAACGTTCGGGTCGATTGACGCTGCACGGCGCGCCGGAACAAAAGTCGCGACCAGCGCGGCGGACGTCAACAGGAGCGCGACACCGATGAAAGTTGCGGGATCGGTGGGCGTCACTTCGAAGAGCAGGGACTTCATGAGGCGCGTGATCGCCAGTGCCCCCGCGAATCCAATTCCCACACCCAGCACAGCCAACATCAACCCCTGCCCAACAATCATGCGGAGAATGGCGGAAGGCCGCGCGCCGAGAGCCATGCGGATCCCGATTTCCCGCACGCGCTGGCTGACGCTCAAAGCCATGATCCCACCGATTCCGGCGATGGCGATCAGCAGAGCAAGTCCAGCAAATAGGCCGAGCAACGTCGCAGTCAGACGCTGCGCGGTAAGAGATTGGCGGCGAGCCTCTTCGACGCTCATCACGTGAGTGATTGCGATCTGTGGATCGACGTCGTGCACGGCCTGGCGAAGACGAGTGGCTAGAATCAGCGGATCAACAATGGTGCGAACCAGCAGCGTACGGGCATCGGAATTCTGAGCAACGGGCGAGTAAACCTCAATCGCCGGAGTGCGGTTCAGGCCGAGTTCTCGAACGTCGCCAACCACCCCAACAATCGTCAACCAGTCCTTGCCATCGTTGGGCGAAATGCGCTGGCCAATGGGGTTGTCGTTCGGCCAGAAGCGGCGGCGCATGGCATCGTTGATGATCACCACCTGGAGGCCTTTCTGATCGTCGGTGTCCTCAAACGCGCGGCCGCGAAGCAACGGGATTCCGAGGGTCTTGAAATACTCAGGTGAAGCCGATGCAACATTGACGGTGGGCGGAGCTTCTCCAGCTCCGAGAGGATGGCCTTCGATTTGAAAATTAGTGGTGCCTTGCCCGTAAGTCAGCAGTTCCGGTTCGAGCGGATACGTGGAAGAAATAGCCGCTGAGAGAACATCGGGCTCTCCTTTTGCACGCAACAAGAGTTTGTTTGCTTCGGCAATGAGTTGCTCCCCCGTCTTGTTTTTCGACCAATTGAATGTGAGTCGCATCGCAAGGACTCGCTGAGGGACGAATCCCGGATTTACTTGCAACAGGCGGTAAAGACTCTGCAGCATCAGCCCAGCGCCGATCAGCAGAATGAACGAAAACGCAATCTGCGCAACGATAAGAACGTTGCGTACCAAACTCCGCTGACGCCCCGGTCCCGCACCTGCGCTGCCTTCCTTTAGCCCAGACGAGAGATTGCCGCGAGCCGACACCGCAGATAGCGTGCCGAAAATGATGCTCACTCCAACCGCCGCTGCAAGCGTGAACAAAAGGACTTCCGTATCGACGTGAATTTCGCGGGCGCGCGGCGTGAGTCGTGCCGCAAAATCGACCAACAAACCGAGGCTATCGTAGGCGAGGAGCAGGCCCGCCGCGCCGCCGATAAATGCCAGGATGAAGCTTTCTGTCAGAAGCTGGCGCAGGAGACGGCTGCGTCCAGCGCCCAGGGCGGTGCGCACCGCGAGCTCGCGTTCGCGTCGGGCCATGCGAGAAAGCGTAAGATTCGCCACGTTGGCGCAGGCAATCAGCAGCACGAAGCCAGCTGCTGCAAGCAGAACAACCAGAGTTGGGCGCGAACCATGGATCAACTCGTCGCGTAAGGACGACGGCGTCGCGCCATATCCCGCCTCAGGCGGGTAAGACTTCGGATACTCAGCCTGAAGACGTCCTGCGATCGTCGAAAGGTCGGCGCCGGCTTCGGCGAGAGATACCCTCGGTTTGGTGCGCGCGAAAACTTCCATCATGCGATGGTCACGCCCCTCGATCATCCGTTGCGACGACCGGAATGGGCACGCGCTGGTTGGCATGTAGACATCATTTTCGTCGGGATATTGAGGAATGGACGGCAGGACGCCGACCACGGTGTGAACTTTATCGTTCATCTCAAACGTCTTGCCGACAATGTCTGGGTCGCCGTGGAAGTTGTTCTTCCAATACTCGTAGCCGAGAATGAGCACCGCCGGTGCACCGATCTGATCGTCCGCGGGCAAGAAGGTGCGGCCAAAGATCGGCCTGATGCCAAACATATCGAAGTAGTTCCAGGAAACAACGCCTGTGTTAACACGTTCGGGATCGCCGTGCCCAAACAGCGTGAACGCCATGCCGTGATACTCGACAAGATTCGAGAGCGTGTGATTTTGCTCCCGATAATCGTTGATTTCAGAAACCGAAAACCCCATGTCGTCCATTCCCATCTTCTGCGCTTGCTGGCGAATGAAAATCAGTTGCTGGCCCTGTTGGTAAGGAAGCGGACTCAGAAGGACGGCACGCACCACGCTGAAGATGGCGGTATTGGCACCTATGCCCAGAGTCAGCGTCAGGATTGCGATGGCCGTGAAGCCCGGATTCTTGCGCATCATGCGAAACGCGTAGGCGCAGTCTTGTTTCAGAATTTCCCAGTGCTCGCGCGGCGCCGTGCGAAAAACGCCCGCGATCGTTTCTCCCCACAGCTTCACCAGACCGCTGAACCCTCCGCGCTCCTCTGCCTCGCGGTGCTGTTCGCGAAAGACTCCAGCCATTTCACCCGCATAGTTCGTCTGAAAGTCGAACGGGAATACTCGGACCAGCATTTGGAAGAACCGCTCGGAGAGTGATCGTTTCTCGTTCGGCATTCGACTAACCTCCTCAAATCTCTCTCAAAACAGGTCGGTATCTCACGCAAGTCCGGGTTTGCGGAAGAGCTTTTTTGCGTGAGCTTGCTCGAGGGCCTCTTCCATCCGGTGCGCTTCGGCAACAGCCACTTCACGGCCAAACTCCGTGAGCCCGTAATAGCGGCGGCGCTCGTCGTCGAGCCCGACTTCGGGCCGACGGTCCGATTCGAGAATCATCCCAGAACCCTCGAGGCGGGCCAGATTACCGTACAGAGTTCCGGCACTTAGCTGAACCTTGCCGTCCGTGCGCCGAGCCACTTCCTTGAGGATTGCGTAGCCGTGCTTTTCGCCGTCAGCCAGTGCGAGCATGATGTGGAACATCGCGGGCGTCAGCGGCAGATACGGTTCAGCATCTTTTTTCTTCGGCATCGTTTCCCTTTCCGGTTGAGCTCGGCCTATCTATCGCCCGAAGTAATACTATAACGTGAGACGTTATAGTCAGGAGCAGGTGAGTTGCCAGAGCCCGGTTCGGGCAAGCTACGGCAAAAGAGACTGTTACATGTGACGATTCCCGACGGGATCTGCCCCAGATGTTCGACTATGGGACGACTGACTCTCGCGACCGGACACACCGGGGGGGCGAAACCCGAGAATCAGGTTCTATTCGGCGGCGACGTGCTTCCCTGCGGTGATCTTCTTCAGCGCGAAACCGATGGGAACCGTCGCGAAGCAAGCAAGAGCCAGATAGCGAAAGTCATCCACGTACGACCACAGCGCGGCCTGCTGGTCGAGCGCGCCCTCGAACAATTTCAGCGCGCGGTGCGTCGCGTCCACGGCGTCGGTATGAATGGCCATCAGATTGTGCAACCTCGCGAGCCCATTCTGAAACAAGGGACTCTGTAGGGAGAGCGAATGCGCCAGTTCGTTTCGGTGCAACTGTGAGTGGCGCGAGACTATCGTATTCACGATCGAGATCCCGATGCTTCCGCCCAGATTCCGAAACAAATTGTAGATGCCGCTGGCATTTCCGATTTGCTGGTCGGCGAGCGTGCCCATGGCCACCGTCGCCAGCGGCACGAAAACGAAACCGAGAAAAAATCCGCTCACTAGGACGGGCATGAACATCGATCCGGGAGAGATGGCGAGCGTGACGTGGCCCAACCACAGATTGCACGCCGCAACACCGGTGAACCCGAGCATGATCAGATAGCGGCTGTCGAATTTCGACATCAGGAATCCGACCAGCGGCATCGCAAATACGGCTCCGATGCCGCGCGGAGCCACCGCGAGTCCGGCCGAAAGCGCCGTATAGCCAAGCAAAGTCTGGAAAAACAATGGGAGGATCGTGATCATTCCATACACGACGGCGCCGAAGAGAGCGATCTGAATGCAGCCGACGCCGAAATTGCGGTTACGAAATACCCGCAGATCGATGAGCGGCCTTTTGCTCTTGTACTCCCGCCACAAGAACGCGATCAACCCAGTGATCACGATGAACGTGGCCCAGCGGATCCACGTTGCGCCGAACCAATCATCCTCCTGACCTTTGTCGAGGACAATTTGCAGCGTGCCGATCCATACAGCAAGAAGGCCGAAACCAATGCCGTCAAGTTTGGGAGGACGGGCGTTGCGGATGTACGGCGGGTCGGTGATGAGGCGTGAAATCAAAATCACGGCAAGAATGCCGATCGGAATATTGATAAAGAACGCCCATCGCCAAGTGTAAGTCTCGGTGATCCATCCGCCCAGCGTTGGGCCAAGAACGGGAGCCACCACAACACCGAATCCGAACGCCGCCATCGCCATGCCGCGCTTTTCAGGCGGAAAACTTTCGAGAAGGATCGCCTGCGAAACGGGCTGAAGCGCGCCGCCTCCCGCCCCCTGCAACGCTCGCGCAATCAGAATCATCGCCAGACTGGTGGACGCGCCCACCATGAAAGACGCGAGCGTGAAAATCATGATGCAGACGATCAGGAATCGCTTGCGACCGAATCGAAGCGAAAACCAGCCGCTCGCCGGCAGGACGACCGCGTTCGCGACAAGATAACTCGTGAGGACCCACGTGGCTTGTTCGTTCGACGCCGAAAGACTGCCGCCGATGTACGGAACCGCCACTGCGGCTATGGAAGTGTCGAGCACTTCCATGAATGTCGCCAGCATCACCGCAATGGCGATGAACCAGGGATTGATTTGGACTTGCTCGAAGGATGGAGACTGAGCTTCGCTGGCCATCAATATGAGCGTGTGCGAACTTGAATTCACCGCAAGCTCGGTGGCCGCGCTCGCGGGCAAGGCAACACTTTCTCACAGAAGGCGGTTTTGCCGTGCCAAGCTTGGATGCTTTCGAATGCGCCGAAGATTCCAAAGTGGGGTGCCGCGTTCTGCCCGACTGCACTGGCCGAAACTATCTCGACATTTCGGGGTGATCGACGATTTGGGGGCAGTCGATGATCGTGCCCTGATAGATGAGTCCAGATTGATCGCTGAAAACCGAAAGGCCGCAGCCGTGCGTCTTCATATCGTGGAGCGAGACGGAATATGCCATGCCTTCATCGGCGACGAGCAGCGTCAAACGGTAGCCTGGAATCACCTCGTCGCTCGGCGCAATGGAAAGGCCCCTGATCTGGGGCCACGTCTGCAAAAGATTCGTGACGTCACCGGCCGCGTAGACCTCATGCCACGAGCCGAAGCGTCCGTGGTCCGTGCGATAGTCATATTCAGCGGCATTGATCACGCGCACCACTTCGACGGCTCTTTCGCGATCGAGCTGCGCCTGGTCTGGCTCCTGCGGTTTTTGCGCGCGAGCCGCAACCAGCAAAATCACGAGCACAAGCATCAAGCAAAGCCCTGCGGGCCGGATGAATAAGTACCGCATAGTGTCCTCCTCCCTAAAGGTTGAGGTCGCTGTATCGTTCGGCCGCGAGTGATTCGGCCTTGCGAGTCGCGGTTTCAGCGCGCACATTTTCGGTTTTGCGTGGGGTTTGGCCGTGCGGGTTCGACCAGCGGCCCGGAATCGCGAGATTGCAATTCGGGCAGTGGCCGTTCCTGAGGCGATTCTGTTGCACGTCGTGCCATGATCGTCCGATCAGTAGCGTCTTGCACGCGGGGCAAGTAGTGTGCGCGCCGTCGCTGTAGACATTGCCTTCGTAGACGTAGTGCAGACCCGTTTCGAGCGCGATTGCGCGCGCGGCGTGAAGAGTTGCCGGTGGCGTGCGCGGCTTGTCCTGCAACTTGAAATCGGGATGGAAGGCGGTGAAATGGAGCGGTACGTCGGGCCCCAGGTTCTCGAGAACCCATTCAGAAAGCTGGCGTGTTTCGGCTTCCGCGTCGTTCAGCGTGGGGATGATCAGGTTGGTGAGCTCGAACCACACGTTCGTTTCGTTCTTCAACCACTTCAGCACATCAAGGACGGGCTTCAGATGCGTTAGCGTGATCTTGCCGTAGAAATTCTCGGTGAATGCTTTCAGGTCGATGTTGGCGGCGTCGACGTGATCGTAAATGTCGTGGAACGCTTCGTAGGTGATGTAGCCGTTCGACACCATCACCGTATTCAGGCCGTGTTCCTTTGCGGCGTGGCAAATATCAATGACGTACTCGCCCCAAATGGTCGGCTCGTTGTACGTAAATGCGATCGACGGGCAACCGTTGCGAATCGCCAGCAGCACGACGTCTTCGGGCGGAATGAGCGTCGAGTGAACCTGATCGGAGCGTGATTTCGAAATGTCCCAGTTCTGGCAGAAAAAGCAGCCCATGTTGCAGCCGGCCGTGCCCAGCGAGAAGATCCGTGTGCCCGGGAGAAAATGGTTGAGCGGTTTTTTCTCGATGGGATCGATTTGCAATGCGGCAGGATGCGCGTAACCCAGGCTGTAAAGTTTGCCGCCTTCGTTGACCCGAATAAAGCAGAAGCCGGCCTGCCCCGCCCCAATGTGGCAGTGGCGCGGGCAAAGATAGCAATGCGCCTTACCGCCCGGCTCCGGTTCCCACCAGCGAGCCTCGTAAAGCTCAGGAGTTTTCTGGAGAATCTTCAAGTCCTGCATGGTTGGCCAACTGCGTCAATTATACGCCCATCGTGGAAGGGTTTAGGGCGACGCGCAGCAGGTTTCGGAAGAGGCAATCCAGCGAGGGGTTTGCAACCCGGTTGCGGCAAACGAGATCGGCTTATTCGACCCGGCTCAACGCGGGGGCATGGCGGACTTGGCCTGCCAGGCTTTGCGCAACTCTTCGCGTCGCTTCAAAACTTCCGCTTTCGCTTCGTCAAAGCTGCGGTAGATGCGTTTGCCCTTGATCGTGTTACACGCCCAGCAGCAGGCCACAAGATTGTTCGGATCCTTTTTCCCTTTGCGTGCGCGCGGCACAACGAAATCCACCGACATCACCAGCCCATTTTCGAAGCTGGCTTTTCCGTCGAGCCCGCAATAGCGGCAACGGTAACCGTCGCGTTCCAAAATCTTAAGACCTTCCTG
>Ga0185299_10005067_pt1 | contig 15237 bp, 13 predicted proteins | sample PaiPotPPA55metaG_FD_128002 | JGI IMG/M metagenome (GOLD analysis project Ga0185299, IMG submission 128002) | Iron sulfur acid spring bacterial and archeal communities from Banff, Canada, to study Microbial Dark Matter (Phase II) - Paint Pots PPA... ...
CGGTCGAAATTTGGCTGCGCGCCGAACTCAAGGCACGCGGCGCGGCTGCCGCCGATCTCGAATGGCTGCATTTCGCCTGCACGTCCGAAGATATCAACAACCTCGCCTACGCCCTCATGTTGAAGAACGCGCGCGCGGCGCTGTTGCTGCCCATGCTCGATTCCATCGGCGCCCTGCTCGACTCCCTGGCCCGCCGTCATGCCGCCGCGCCGATGTTGGCGCGTACCCACGGCCAGACCGCGACGCCCACCACGGTCGGCAAGGAACTCGCGAATTTTGCCGCGCGGCTTCAGAGCCAGCGCGCCGGCATCGAGCGCGTCAGTATCCTCGGAAAGATGAACGGTGCCGTGGGCAATTTCAACGCCCACGCCGTGGCCATGCCGCAGATCGATTGGGCGGGTTTCAGCCGGATCTTTGTCGAGTCCGTTGGGGTGGCATCGAACGCCTACACGACGCAGATCGAGCCGCACGATTGGATTGCCGAGTACTGCCACGCACTGATGCGGGCCAACACCGTCCTCCTCGACCTCGCGCGCGACATGTGGAGCTACATCTCGCTGGGTTACTTCAAGCAGCGCCCGGTCGAGGGCGAAGTCGGCTCCTCCACCATGCCGCACAAGGTCAATCCCATCGACTTCGAAAATGCCGAAGGCAACCTCGGGCTGGCCAATGCGTTGCTGGGGCATTTCGCCGACAAGCTTCCCATATCGCGGCTGCAGCGCGACCTCACGGACTCCACGGTGCTGCGCAATTTGGGCGTCGCGATCGGACACTCGGTCTTGAGCTACGGATCGCTCGAACTCGGTCTCGGAAAAATCGAACTTGACCAGGTACGCGTGGCCGAGGATCTGGACCGCGCGTGGGAGGTGTTGGGCGAGGCCGTGCAAACGGTCATGCGCGCCCACGGAATTCCGGACGCTTATGACCGACTGAAATCATTCACTCGCGGCCGGCCCATCGACAAGGATGCCATGCGCCGGTTCATCGCCTCGCTGGATCTGCCGCCGGCGGAGAAGGAACGTCTGCTTTGCTTGGAACCCAAGGACTATGTCGGCTTGGCGCCGGTCCTTGCGAAGCGCCTGCCCGGGTCATAGGCCATGAGTTTCCGCATTTGCCGAAACGTGACGCAGTTAGCACGGACATTTCCGGGCCAAACGGTACTATTCCTCAATGTACGTGAGGCTGGGCAAAATGCCCATGAACCTCCTATTGAGGCAGTCAGCTATGGCGGGTAATACGGAAGAACGGACCAAACTGGTCACGGATCGGGTTCCTGCGACAGGCGCAGACCCCTCCTCGGGATCGGGCACCCGGACCATCCTCACCACCATGCCCGAGGTCCGTGAAGCCAGCCTCAAGGTCGCCAAGTCGGCGCAGCGCCTGCTGTCCATCTTCACCCAAGATCTGGAACCCCTGATCTACGGCGAAGAGCCCTTCCTCGAGGCCATCAAGCGCCTCGTCTTGGCGCGTTCCTACGCCAAAGTGCGCGTTCTGCTCGCCGACCCGTCCCGGGCCATGGTCGACAACAACCGATTTCTCGCATTGGCGCGGCGTCTGACGAGCTGCATCGACCTGCGTGCCATGAGCCCCGAATATCCGGCGAGCGCCGGCGCGTTCATCATCGCGGACGACAAGGCGTTGGTGTACCGATTGCAGGCTGACCGCTGGGACGGCATTTCCGACATGAACGATCCAGCCGTCGTTCGCCGCTACTTGAACTTCTTCGACGAGGTGTGGCAGACGAGCATGCAAGAATCGCAAATGCGGCAAATGCTCATGTAGCCCTCGGCGCGAGGCTTTGCGCCCGCATTTGACCTCTGCGCCCGTATAATGGGCGCATGCTTCCTTCCCCCGATTCCCTGACGCCTCGCCCCGATCCCAAGCTCGCCGGAACCGTCATCGTCGGCATGTCGGGCGGCGTCGACTCGGCCGTCGCAGCACTCCTGCTGCAGCGCGACGGCTACGCCGTGCAGGGGTTGTTCATGTCCAACTGGGAGGACGACGACGACGCCTACTGCACTACCGCAGACGATTTCCAAGATGCGCGCCGCGTGTGCGAGAAACTGGGCATAGTCCTGCATCGGGTGAATTTTGCCGCCCAGTATCGGGAACGAGTGTTCCAGCTTTTCCTGCGTGAATACGCCGCGGGCCGAACCCCGAACCCGGACGTCCTCTGCAATCGGGAAATCAAGTTCGGCGTCTGTCTGGACTACATGCACCGTCTGGGTGCCTCCTGGATCGCCACCGGGCACTACGCTCAGCTGAGGCGCACGCCGCTGGGGACGCAACTCCTCAAGGCCACCGACACGGCCAAGGATCAGAGCTACTTTCTTCACGGCGTTGCCGCAGAAGCCCTGGAAAAGACCCTGTTTCCGATTGGAGAGCTGCGCAAGGCCGAGGTGCGGAAGCTGGCGCACGCAGCAGGGTTGCCGGTCTACGACAAGCCGGACAGCACCGGCATTTGCTTCATCGGCGAGCGGCCGTTCCAAGAGTTCCTGAGCCGTTACCTGCGCACTGAACCGGGGCCCATCGAGAACGACCGAGGCGTGGTTCTGGGCGAGCATCGCGGTCTGGCGTTGTACACCCTGGGTCAACGGTCAGGTCTAGGGTTGGGCGGACGCGCCGGAACCGCCGCCGCGCCCTGGTATGTGGCCGACAAGGACAGCCGGCGCAACGCGCTTATCGTCGTCCAGGATCAAGACCATCCCCTGCTGTTGTCGGATGCCTTCGACGTGGAACAGATGCACTGGCTGAATTCCGGCGAGGTCGCCGGCGCTCATCCGATGGAATGCATGGTCAAGACGCGCTATCGGCAGAGCGATCTGCGCTGCACGCTGCAGTCTGCCGCTCATGACCTCACTGCCGGTTCGTGCTGGCGCGTGAGCTTGAGCGAACCCGCGCGCGCAGTGACACCGGGGCAGTACGCCGTGTTCTACAGCGGTGCGCGTTGTCTCGGCGGCGGCGTCATCGCGCAACGATTCAATTCCCGCTCAGGCGCGCGCTCAGGCGCGGCCGCCGGCGGAATCACCTATAATTCTTATTTTTCCGTGGAGGGATCATGACGGATAGCTTCAAGGCCAGAACGACGCTCAAGGTGGGGGCCGAGCAGTACGAGATATTGAGTCTCAATGCGCTCAAGTCGCTGAATGTCGACCGCCTGCCCTTTTCCCTGAAGATCCTGCTGGAAAACCTCTTGCGCTTCGAAGACGGCGTCAATGTCACCAAGAGCGATATCGACGCCCTGCTGAAGTGGAACCCGAAAGCGACACCCAATCATGAAATCGCTTTTACGCCGGCGCGGGTCATCATGCAGGACTTCACGGGCGTTCCCTGCATCGTCGATCTCGCGGCCATGCGCGAGGCCATCGTCCGGCTCGGCGGAGATCCGCAACGAGTCAATCCATTGGCCCCCGCCGAATTGGTCATCGACCACTCGGTGCAGGTCGACGAATACGGCTCGGCCGATTCGCTGAAGCACAACAATGAGATCGAATTCAACCGCAACGGCGAACGCTACATGTTCCTGCGCTGGGGTCAGACGGCGTTCAGCAACTTCAAGGTCGTGCCGCCCAACACCGGCATCGTCCATCAAGTGAACATCGAGCGTCTGGCGCGCGTGATTTTCTCCGACGGCGCCTCGGGCAAGAAGCTCGCCTATCCGGACACCCTGGTTGGGACCGATTCACATACGACCATGGTCAACGGGCTCGGGGTCCTCGGTTGGGGCGTGGGCGGCATCGAGGCCGAAGCAGCCATGCTGGGCCAGCCGGTGACCATGCTGATCCCGCAAGTGATCGGTTTCAAGCTCACGGGCAGCCTGCCCGCGGGTACCACGGCGACCGACCTCGTGCTGACGGTCACCGAAATACTGCGCAAAAAAGGCGTGGTGGATAAATTCGTGGAATTCTTCGGAGACGGTCTCAAGGGACTGCCGCTCGCCGACCGGGCCACCATCGCCAACATGTCGCCGGAGTTCGGCTCGACCTGCGCGATTTTCCCCATCGACGAGGAAACCATCCGCTACCTCGAGCTCACCGGCCGAGCGCCGGATCAGATCGCTCTGGTCGAGGCCTACGCCAAAGCGCAGGGGCTGTGGCGCGTCAACGGCGCACCCGCGGCCGATTACACCGATGTGGTCGAACTCGACCTGTCGACGGTCGAACCCTCTCTCGCCGGGCCGAAGCGGCCCCAGGACCGCGTGCCGCTGCACAAAGCCAAGAGCGTGTACGAGAGCAGCGTGAAGAAAATGGCCGAGGAGCGAGCGCAGAAGAACCCGCAGGCCACCGGAGCCGCCAAGGCCAGCGTGGGCGGCAAGACCTTTGACGTGCGGGACGGCGCGGTGTTGATCGCCGCCATCACCAGTTGCACGAATACTTCCAATCCGGCCGTCTTGGTGGCCGCCGGACTGCTTGCCCGCAACGCGGGCGCACGCGGCCTCAGTTCCAAACCCTGGGTGAAGACCTCCCTCGCTCCGGGCTCGCGGGTCGTCACCGACTACTTGCAGAAGGCCGGACTGCTGAAGGACTTGGAAGCCCTTGGGTTCTATACCGTGGGCTATGGCTGCACCACGTGCATCGGCAACTCCGGACCCTTGAAGCCGGAAATCTCCGAAGCCGTCAAAAGCGCCGATGTCGTCGCCTGCTCCGTGCTGTCGGGCAATCGCAATTTCGAGGGCCGGGTCCACCCGGAAATCAAGATGAATTTCCTCGCCTCGCCGCCCTTGGTCGTCGCCTACGCGTTGGCGGGAAGTCTGGACATCGACATCACCACCGAGCCGCTGGGTCAGGGCAAGGACGGAAAGCCGGTCTATCTCAAGGACATCTGGCCGAGCGCCAAGGATGTGGCCGCCACCGTCGCAGCGTCGGTGGATTCAGCGATGTTCAAGAAGGGCTACGCCAGCGTATTCGCCGGCGACGCGAACTGGAACGCCATCAACACGCCGGCGGGCAAGATTTATTCCTGGGACGCCAAATCCACCTACGTCAAGAATCCGCCCTACTTCGACGGCATCACCATGACGCCGGCGCCGTTGGTCGACATCAAGGGCGCGCGCGCGCTGGCAGTGCTCGGCGATTCGGTGACCACCGATCACATCTCTCCCGCGGGCAACATCGCGAAGTCCAGCCCGGCCGCCAAATACCTCGTGGCGCAGGGCGTGCAACCCGCGGATTTCAATTCCTACGGCGCGCGGCGCGGCAACCACGAAGTGATGATGCGCGGCACCTTCGCCAACATCCGGCTGCGCAACCTCTTGCTGCCGGGCACGGAAGGCGGCGTGACCCTGCACATCCCCAGCGGTGAGCAGATGTCCATTTTCGACGCGTCGGTCAAATACAAGGCGGCGGGTACGCCGCTGGTGATACTCGCCGGGAAAGAATACGGTACCGGCAGCTCGCGCGACTGGGCGGCCAAGGGCACCATGCTGCTGGGAGTCAAGGCAGTGATCGCCGAGAGCTTCGAGCGCATTCACCGCTCCAACTTGATCGGCATGGGCGTACTGCCGCTGCAATTCAAGGAAGGTCAGAATGCGCACAGCCTTAGACTCACCGGCAAGGAAACCTTTGAAATCGCCGGACTCAACCGCGGCGCGGCGAAGTTCGTCAAAGTCATCGCCAAGGCCGATGACGCCAAAACCACGGAGTTCGAGGCGCGCCTGCGCATCGATACCCCGAAAGAGCTCGACTACTACCAACATGGCGGGATCCTGCAATACGTATTGCGGCAACTCGCCACAGCAAGCAAGGCGGCCTGAACCCATGTCCCTGACCATGTATACGGCCACTGTGCCGACCTGCACTCGCGCGTTGAGCAGCCTCGCGGCGATTCTCGACAAGGCGGCCGCGTACGCGGAGACCCGCAAGGTCGATCCTGCGGCATTGCTCGGCACTCGATTGTTTCCGGACATGCTGCCGCTGGCATCGCAAATCCAGATCGCCAACGATATTGCCCAGGGCGGCGCCGCGCGCCTGGCAGGCGCGGAAGTACCGGTCTTTGAACAAAAACAGCGGACCTTTCCCGAATGGATCGCCGCGACTCGCGGCACCATCGCCTATCTCGAATCGCTGAAGCCGGCGCAGTTCGAGGGATCCGAAGAGAGGACCGTCACCTGGCAGACACGCACGTCCACCAAGAACATGCAGGGCACTCCCTACTTGTTCCATCACGTGCTGCCGAACGTTTTCTTCCACGTCACCACCGCGTACGACATTCTCAGGCAGGCGGGACTCGAGATCGGCAAATTGGATTATTTGGGAAGGGCTTGAGCCGCCGGCGCGACGCTCCCTGCCTTGGTTTCGAAGGCCTAATCCATGTGCTCCGCCACTCGAGCGGCATCGAGATACTGCCGTATTTGCTCAACTTCCAATGCCGTAGCTTCCCAGTGCACATCATGGCAACTGGCACGCAGTCGAATGGCCGCGCCGACGCTCAGAGCTCGTTCAATGACCGTCATGGGCATTTGGGTGAGCAGTTCCTGGGCGCACAGGGGACAACTCACCGGGAAGCGAATCTCTGGTTCATCCATTCGCGTCAACTCCCGTTCTTGTTGCGTGACACAAATGACTACACGTTTTGATCACCACGTTTCGTCCAGAAACGCGCGTGCAAGGCGGAGGATGACCGCGCTGTGAAATATCGTGATTGCCGCCAGGAGCAGGGGGCGCTGCTGCAGGGCACAATCGAGAGTGCGGCGAGCGCGTTCGGCGTTCGTCCGTCAGTTCATGCACCGTCGAGGCGCCTGCCCCGACCCGCCGAGCGGTGCCGCTCTTCGTACAGCGTCACCGCGCCGATCACCATCCAGCTGCCGTGAAAGAGTACGCCGGCGGCCACCACGAACTCACCGGGAATAGGTCCGATCGCGGCGCGCTGCCAAAGATCCGCCATGCTCGTCATTGCAATCGGGTGGATCGCCAGCTTGCCGTAATACGCCAGCGCCTGGATCGCAAAAATCCAGCCGTAGTTGCGGCGCACTCGGCGGCCCACGGCGTTCATGTAGCTGATCCGATGCCGTGGATCGCGATAATCGTGGGCGAGGCGCTGCATCCAGACGGCATCGGTCAGCATGGCATCACCGCGCAGCATCGGCGCGAAGAAGTTCGTTTCCAGCGCGCGCGCCCGCAGCCTCCAAATATTGAAATAGCGGTAGCGGCGTGCCTCGATCAGCAAGAAAAAAACCACCAGCAGTCCGACCAGCGCCAACGGCAGAGGCGAGGCATTCGCCGCGCTGAAGCTGGCCGAGAACGCGATGCCCGTCGTGACGACGGCCCAGTTGGTCGTGGTGTCGAAGCGCACCCGCCACACGGTGCTGCGGTACACCTCGCCGCGCCAAAGGTGGGAGAGTGCGCCGATTTCCGCCGGGTCGAACCGGTGACCCGGGTGTACCTCATGCAGCTGGCTCATGACCCCTCCGCCGCTTGGTGCGGTTGCCGATCAGCTCATGACATTCGCTTCAGTGCGCCGCCGGCGCGACGCTCCCCGCCTTGACCAACTCCATCAAGCTCGGATTAAGATGGTTCTTGATCGCGGAATTAACCTCATCTCGCGTCAGCGCCTTGACCGCCCCCGGATAGGTCTCCAGCCTGCTCACGTCGTAGCCGCGCTGCACGTCGGTCAAAATCGCATTCGCGAGGCCGGTGGTAGTCGACAGGCCGACCAGGTAACTGCCGACCAGGCCTTGCTTGCGTGCCGCCAATTCCTGATCGGTGACGCCGTCCTTCCACCACCGTTCAAGTTCGCGCCGCGTCGACGCGATGCCCTTGTCCAAGAGAGCCGGAGCGAAACTGGCCGAGATGTCCCAGCGGCCGTCCGCGATGCTGTCGTCGGCCATCGCAGCCCCAATGTTGTAAGTCAGGCCTTCCTTGTCGCGTACGATACCCATCAGCCGTCCGGTGAAACCGCTGCCGAGAATCGCCGTGCCCACGCGCAGAGCCAATGCGTCGGGATCCTTGTAGCGAAGCCCCGTCGGTTGTCCGATGAGCACCGACACGCTCGGCTTGTCGGCGAGCGGTACCGATACTTCGCCGGGGGCCTTCAGTACCGCAGGCATCGCCGGCCGCACATAGTCTTGCCCGCCGGTCCAGCCGGAAAACGCCTTGTCGATCTCGGCTTGAGCTTCAGGCGCCGCCACGTCGCCGACCACAACCAGGGTCATGTGCGCGGGACCATAATATTTGGCGTGAAAGGCCTTGAGCTCATCGAGGGTTGCTGCCTTTGCCGCCGCCTCGTAATCGCTGACCGTGTGCGGCCGGTTGGGGTGGCCCGGCGGGAATATTGCGCGGCCAAAGGCTTCCTGCGCGCGCACTTCTGTGTTCTGCGCCGAGGCTTCCAGCGCGCCGATGAATTGCTGCTTCGCCTTGTTGAACTCTTGCGGCTGCAGGGCGGGCGTGCGCAGCTCCGCGGCGATCAGGCCGATCACCAGGGGCAGGTCCTTCTTGAGGCACTTGGCGCGAATCTCCAGCGACTGCGTGCCCACACTGAAGGCGATTTCAGCGCCGACATTGTCCAACTGTTCGGCAATCGCAAACTTGTCGAGCTTCTTCGTGCCGCGGTCGAGCATCATACCCGCGAGCGTGGGAATGGCGATATTGCCGGGTTCGGCCATCGCATCGCCCGCCGGCAACGATCCTAAAATCACGACCACGTCTTTCACGTCGGTGTGATAGGTAATGAAATCGACTCCCGCAACTTGCGAGCGGTGGCTCTGGTCGGCAATGCTCGCCGCCGCGGCGCCGCTCACCAAGAACAGTGCGGCCAGTACATAGTGTCGCATCACGAGCCTTTCTCCGCGGTCGGCGGCACCGGAATGAACCAGCCCGTCGTACTCTGATCGTCTTTGAGATACTCCTTGGCGACGCGCTGCACGTCTGCGGGAGTCACTTGCTGCACCTTCTGCGGGAAGGTCACATACAGAGTCCAATCGCCCACGGCGATCCACTCGTTGATCTCCGCGGCAATCGCGGCGGTTCCATCGCGCTTGTAGGCTTCGGCGGCAGCGAATTGCTGTTTCACGCGCGCCACTTCAGCCGCCGTCACCCCGTCGGATTTGATCTTGGCGATTTCCCCCAGCAGTGCCCTCTCGACCTGCTCATGTTCGGCGCCCGGCGCGAGAACCGCGTACACCGTGTGCAGCGACAGGTCGTGATGCAGATCGGTGCCGGCGCCGGCATTCAACGCCAGCCCTTGATCGACGAGAGCTCGATACAGCCGCGCGTTCTTGCCCGAACTCAAGATGGCATCGAGGATGTCGAACGCCGGCTGATCGCCGTCGCGGCCATTCGGGACCTTGTGCGCGATGATCACGGTTCCGAGTTCTCCCGGGCGCTTGACGGTGACGCGCCGTTCCCCGCTCTGCGCCGGTTCTTCGGTGTACATCGTGGGAATAGGCGCAGGAGAATGCGCATACACGCCATAGTATTTCTTGATCAGGTTCAAGGTGGCAGCGGTATCGAGGTCGCCGATCACCGTCACCGTCGCGTTATTGGGCCAATAGAAGGTATCGTAGAACTCGCGCAATCTCGTGATGGGAACGTGTTCGATGTCGCTCTTCCAGCCGATCGTCGGATGATGGTACGGCAGCGCCTCGTAAGCCGCCGCCGTCACCTCTTCCATGAGCACATTGTCCGGATCGTTCTTGCCGCGCTCGTATTCATTGCGCACTACCGTCATTTCCGACTGTCGGTCGGCCTCGCGCAGCCACAGGTGGCGCATGCGGTCGGCTTCGATGGCGATGTACCCTTCCAGGCTCTCCCGACCGATGGTCGCGAAGTAATTGGTGCGGTCGAACGACGTGGTGGCGTTGAACTGCCCGCCGACGCGTTCCAGAAACTGCTTGATGCTGTTGCCCTTCGGGTCATTGAAGCCCTCGCTCCCCTTGAACATCATGTGCTCGAGGATGTGCGTCGCTCCGGTGGTGCCCGTCACCTCGTTGCGTGAGCCGACTTGATAGGTCACTTGAAAAGTCACCACCGGCGCCGAATGATCCTGCACCAGCAACACGGTGAGCCCATTGCTGTCGAGCCGATACTCGTCGATTCCGCCCAGCGACTTGACGAAGCTGAATCCCGCCGCCACGGTCGAAGACGTAGCCGGAGTCGGGGCTGCGGGAGGTTGCGCCCCGGCTGGAGCCGCAGTGACCGATGCCGCGGCTGGGTACAAGGCGCCGAGCGCCGCTACGCTGGCGCAGCCGACGCGGGCAGCCAGGATCATCCTCGACACCGGGGTTTTGAATTTCTCAACCATACGATTCCTCATCATGAGCGACCCTCGGTCGGCCGCAATCTTGCATTGTAAATGCTTACGCGGAGGGGTGGTTCACAATCATGAGAACGCTTAAGGTGGCTAGGCGGCGACCGGCTGCACTTCATCGGCCCACACCCGGAAGCGCTGTAGGACGTTGGGGCCAAAGGTCATGCACATGGCGACATCCGCCGCATCACGTCCGCGGGCTATCAGCACCCGACCCATGCGCCGTTGATTGTTGCGGGGATCGAAGACGCGCCATCCGCCTCCGAGGTATGCTTCGAACCAACCGGCAAAGTCCATGGGTGCGTCCATGGCCGGCACTCCGATGTCGCCCAGATAGCCGGTGCAATACCGAGCAGGGATGTTCAAACACCGGCACAGAGTGAGCGCGAGATGCGCGAAATCGCGGCACACTCCCCGCCGTTCGTTATATGTCTCCCACGCGGTCTTGGTGGGACGGGCACATTGATAGTCAAACGCGACATGCTGATGCACGAAATCGCATATCGCCTGCACCCGGCTCCAGCCGGGCATGATGCCGCCGAATAGGCTCCAGGCCGTGGGCGACAGCAGTTCGGTCTCGCAATAGCGGCTGGGAAGCAAGAACACCAGCGCGTCATCCGGCAACGAATCCACCGTGTGCTCGAATGCATGAGGAAAGCTGGGATCGGCGATACCTGAGTCCTTGATCAGCGCGTCGCTGGTGACGCGAAACTGTCCTGCCGGCGCGGTCGCGCGAGTGCACCAGTTACCGAAGCCATCGCGATATGTGGACAGGGGAACCGCCGGCTCAGTCAGAATGACGTCGGCGCGGACCCAATCGGACGCACGGCTGTAGTGCACGTTCAGATTCAAGATCATCGGCGTGGCTTGAGGAAACTCGTAGGCCAATTCGTAGCCAAGCCGTATCAGCATTGTTTACCGCCTAGGTTTCAAAACAAACCAGTCTGCCATGCAAGTACGAGCGCCCCCTATCGGCCGCCCCCGTCACGAACTGTAGGCTGCATCCTACGCGCTGAGCAGCCGGGTTAGCCCGAGGATCGAGCGCACGAACGGTGCCGGAACGTCGAGGCGCTGCGCAATCTCGGCGACGGCGCCGAGCTGCGGGGCGAGTTCCAGCGGTCGTCCGGCTTCAACGTCGGCGAGCATCGATGTCCTGAAATCGCCGAGACGCTGTGTGACCGCGATTCGCTCGGCCGGCGTGATGTTCATCTCCAGACCCAAGTGCTGCGCGCACATTTGCATCTCCTCCATCATCCGTATACAGAGCTCACGGACGTCCGGATCGGCAAGTATCTTGGATGTTCCGCAGCGTGTCAGGGCGCTCAACGGGTTCATGTTCATGTTGCCCCAGAGTTTGGCCCACACGTCATGGCGAATACGCTGCGATATTTCCGCGTTGATGCCGCCGCCGCGCAATCCGTTCACCACGGCTTGAAGCCGGTTCGAGACCTCACCAGTGGGTTCGCCCAGAAGCAGGCGGTCAGCGGCGACCACCTGGACATGCCCGGGCGCAAGGACCCGCGCCGACGCATGCACGACGGAACCCAGTATGCGTTTCCGCGGAAACGTCCGCTCCTGCGATTGATCCGGATCGACCGACTTAAGCGACTGATTCGCCAGCGCGCCGCCGAAATCATGGAAGAACCACCACGGGATACCGTTGGTGCCGCTGATGACGACGGTGGCAGGACCGATGAGGGGACTTAGGGAAGGCGCGAGATCCGGCAAGATCTGCGCCTTCACGGTGAGGAACACATAGTCATGAATGCCGAGCTCGGCCGGCGATCCGGCCCGGGGCATGCTGTGGCGCGTCTCACCTCCCCGCTCGATGGTGAGGCCGCCGGAACGAAGCGCGGCCAGGGTCGGCCCGCGCGCCAGCATCGACACACCCCATCCGGCCCGGTCGAGAGCGTCGCCGATCCAGGCGCCGATGGCGCCCGCCCCCACGATGACGGCCGATGGACTCATGGCCTGGGCCCATGAATTTCGGCGATCCCATACCAACTCAGTCTTCGAGTACCGATCATAATGGTTACCAATCGTAAAAATATCGCGAGCGCAACGAGCAACGAGGCCTGGTCCCGGCGGGAAGATATAGCAAAGATTGACATACTCCCGCACCTTGAAATGAGCGACGCTCCCCTCTGCAAGACGGCGGCGTCCCACTGCGAGGATGAGCATCGCCGTTCGAATCCGACTATGATATAATTTCGAGATAATTACCTTAACCAATTGTATTAATTCATATATATTTCACCCTGTAATCGCTTCATTTCACCCATGATCGCTTCCTCACACCCATGACATCCTCGGAGACTGCCGCCCCGGAAACTGCCGCGCCGCGCCGCTGGGTCGCCGTATTCGATCTGGATGGCACGTTGACCTGGCGCGATACGCTCCTGCCGTTCCTGATGAGCTTCCTGCTCCGGCATCCGTGGCGCCTGCTCCGGCTATGGCGCCTGCCGTTCGCCGTGTGCAGCTTCCTCGTACAAAATCGCGATCGCGGCTTGCTGAAATCCCGGGTCATCAGCATGGTCATGGGCGGTGCCACTCGTACCGCCATCGACGCCTGCGTCGACACTTTCGTGGACACGTTGAAGCCCCGCCACCGATTCAGACTGGCCGGGCTGGCCATGCTCGAAGCGCATCGCGCGGCGGGCGATCACCTGGTCCTGCTGTCAGCCAGCCCGGATATCTACGTGCCCCGCATCGGCCGGGCGCTGGGCTTCGAACGCACGTTGTGCACCGAGATCGAATGGCAGGGAGACCGCCTGGCGGGGACGTTGAAAACGGCGAATCGCCGCGGCGCCGAAAAACTGCGCTGCCTCACCTGGCTGCGCACGCAATACCCCGATTTGCCGATAGTGGCCTATGGCAACAGCGCCTCCGACTTGGATCACATGCGGCACGCCGATCGCGCGCTGCTGGTAAACGCAAATGCCGCCGCACGCGCCCTGGCGGGGCAGTCGGGCATACCCGCCTCCAATTGGACTTAAACTCGCGGGAGCCGAAACAATCACCGCGGTCGACCGGTCTATTGATCTAGATGCATACTTTGGACAGGTGAGAGAATCCATGCGGGAATTCATGCGCAAGAGATCGACCGATTCGGCCAAGATCCGGCCGTCCGACATCACTCCGTACGACCGGTACATGTCGCGGCGTGCCCTGCTCGCCGGCGGCTTAGGTGTGGCCGCCGTGCAAAGCATCGGCGGATTCGGCCGTGCGGCATTCGCGCAGCCGGCGGGCGCGCTCAGCTACGTGCGCAATGCCGCCTTGAGCGCTTCAGACGCGCCCAACTCGTACCGCGACATCAGCACCTACAACAATTACTACGAATTCGGAACGGATAAATCCGATCCCTCGGAGAACGCACAGAAATTTCGAACCCAGCCCTGGAACGTCACCGTCGGCGGCGAGGCCGAAGTGACGGGAACCTTCAGCCTGGAAGACATATTCAAACCGCATCCCTTGGAAGAGCGAGTTTACCGGCTGCGCTGCGTGGAAGCCTGGTCGATGGTGGTGCCTTGGGTCGGCTTCCCGCTGGGCGATTTGCTCAAGCGCTTCAAACCCACATCCAAGGCGAAGTTCGTCGAGTTCAAGACCCTGTACGATCCGAAGCAAATGCCCGGTCAACATACGTCCGTGCTCGAATGGCCCTACGTCGAGGGACTGCGCATGGATGAGGCCATGCATCCCCTGACGCTCATGGCGGTCGGGCTGTACGGCAAGGTGTTGCCGAATCAGAACGGCGCGCCGCTGCGGTTGATCGTTCCCTGGAAGTACGGCTTCAAGGGCATCAAGGCCATCGTCAGCATCAAATTCACGGAGCGCGCGCCCCGTACCACCTGGGCGGGCGCGGCGTCGAATGAGTATGGTTTTTTTGCCAACGTCAATCCGGCCGTCGACCATCCTCGATGGAGCCAGGCCAGCGAGCGGCACATAGGCTCGAGTGCATTCGGCCCGCGGCGGCCGACCCTTCCCTTCAATGGCTACGCCGAGCAGGTGGCCAGCCTCTACAGCGGCATGGATCTGCGGAAATATTTTTGATGTGGCAGATTCGCTGGGTGCTGAAGCCGCTGGTGTTTCTGGCATGCTTGATCCCGGCTCTGCACTTGACCGTAGGAGCGCTGAATGCCACCGGCGTGGCGCACATCGGCGACATCTCGCTGGGCGCCGACCCGGTCAAACTCATGCTGCATACCTGCGGCCGATGGACGCTCAACTTCGTGATGATCACCCTGTGCATGACCCCGCTCAGGGACCTCACGCACTGGACTATCTGGCTGCGGTTTCGCCGGATGTTCGGGTTATTCGCGTTCTTCTACGTGCTGCTGCACTTCTCGGTGTACCTGCTGCTCGATCAGAGCGGCAAGCTTGGCGCGCTGTGGCAGGACATCGTCAAACGGCCCTACATCACCATCGGCATGCTGGGATTGCTGCTGTTGATTCCCTTGGCGGTCACTTCCACCAACAAGGCGCAGCGTCGCTTGGGAAGGCGCTGGACGCGCCTACATCGCCTGGTCTACCTGATCGCCATCCTCGGCGTCTGGCACTTCTGGTGGCAGGTGAAAAAGGACATACGCGAGCCCCTGCTGTACGTCTGCGGCCTCACGCTGCTGCTCGGATATCGTCTCTGGAAGAACCGCCAGACGCTCGCACGCGTCAGCGTCGCGCGCCTTGCAAGGACCGGTGCGCCTTGAGCAGCAAGCTCTCGGTGGTTTGCCAGTCGATGCAAGGATCGGTGATGGACATCCCGTATTCGAGCGTGCTCAAGTCCTTCGGGATGGTCTGCTTTCCCCCTTTCAAATGGCTCTCGAGCATCAGCCCGACAATCGAGCGGTTGCCGTCGACTATTTGGGCGATGCAGTTTTCGGCCACCTGGGGCTGCAGGCTCGGGTCCTTGTTGGAGTTGCCGTGGCTGCAATCGACCACCACGGTGGCCGGCAGCTCGGCCGCGGCCAGCTCGCGTTCCGCCAAGGCGATGCTGACGGC
>Ga0185299_10005068_pt1 | contig 15233 bp, 18 predicted proteins | sample PaiPotPPA55metaG_FD_128002 | JGI IMG/M metagenome (GOLD analysis project Ga0185299, IMG submission 128002) | Iron sulfur acid spring bacterial and archeal communities from Banff, Canada, to study Microbial Dark Matter (Phase II) - Paint Pots PPA... ...
GGTTATCGAGACATGAACTATCTGCTGCTGAAGGCGCAGCGCTTGGCCGCCACTAAGACCGAATTCGTCGCTTTTCAGAAAGCCGCGTAGAATGCGCACTCTTACAGATTGTTGTGCAGAACCGGAAAATGAGAGTTCGGGTAGCCACCTGTGGTAGCCACGACCCTAAGTTATTGTGTTTAAAGAACTGGCGGAGAGAGAGGGATTCGAACCCCCGATACCCGTAAAGGTATACACGCTTTCGAGGCGCGCGCCTTCAGCCACTCGGCCATCTCTCCGCAGTCACCGTTTCATTTTTATTTTATCAGGGAAGGTGTTGCCTTCGAATTTCTCCGCCCATCTCGCTGAATTGAGCCCGGTCCAACCTCCTCACCCAAGCCAAGGATGCGGTTTGTGACCTGGTTGTTTATCATGTGCGCGATCTGATCAAGGCTGCCTTGGCGGAGGCTGTAGACGAGGAGGTTCTGGAGCGAAATGTCGCGCGCAAGACCGTCATCCCGAGATACTGTAGCCGCCCCGCATGGCGGAACCCACGCGAGAACAAGTCGCCAGGCAGATAACGCACCCCCAATTGGAGATGCTACCGTGATTCAACATCATAAAGCGTCCCGTACTGGCCATGCGGAGAGATGTTACAGAGGGAGAAAATAATGGCAAGGCTCACCAAACCAGCTCGTGATCGGATATCCGCGACTACGTTCGCTTCCCCAAGCAGCTTGGTTGGCACACGTCAAGAGTGGTTGCCTGGCCAATTTCGGAATAGGGCTCGCAGATTTGAAACTTGTCTTTACATAGAGCGGTAAGGCGCAGTCAACACCGGCCCATGGAACGTAGCATTCAAGCATAGAACAATCGTTGGACTATCGAAGACGAACAGTGTCAGAAGGTCGACGGAGGGTAGGGGGCACTGAGCTCAGATTCTTACCGTTTCTCTAGAGCGGAGCCAACATTTTTTATCTACGCCGGTCCAGAGCCCAACAACATGAGATCAGGGCGCCCCGTCACGCGCAAAGCCTCCAAAATTAAAACGGGTTGACAATCTGGCGGAGTGGGAGGGCAGTTCGCCCGCGTTGCAAATAAGCCGCCGGCGTATTGCGTCGGGGGCTTTGGAAAACTAAAACCTACTTCGAAGGTTGATCAGGATAACGGCTCGATGGCAATCGAGCCGCCCTGACACCTAAGCCTGCTTTTTCTTCTCTTGATCGTGTTTCTCTTGTTCCGACTGCGGACTCTTGGGCTGCCCGCTCGGGTTCTCCTGTTTCTGCTGCACTGGCTGGTTCGACTGGTTCCCAGATTTCTGCTCCGAACCAGGCTTCTGGTCATCAGTATGTTGCAGTTTGCGGTTTTCTTGATCTGACATTGTCTGCTCCTTCGGTGGTCTTTTTGTTGTTGTATGTCTGATATGGGCCTTGGTCCCCGACCGCGTGGTTCATTGCGTGAAAGGTGACCTTAGGATCAGTGTCTGCTCAGTGTCGCCGTTTCCAATTCTAGCCGCGCCAACGAGAGTATCCCCAGCCCCCGCCACCGAGCAAAAACAACACCACAAGAACAATCAATACGGTTTCCATTGTTGCGCCTCACTTTTAATAGGAAGCTGGACTGGCCTTTGTGACGGCCATCTCATTTCTTCACTACCCTTAATGCTATAAGTGGCGAAGACGTGTGTCTGAGCAGATTGGACCACTTTAATCACTCGATTCGTAAGGCGCGCCATCGTGGATTGTGCGTAGATTCGCGCTATGATTCGCAGGAAATTTCCGCGGAGACTGTTTCGTGCCGACATTTACCCCATATCGATGGATACCTTGCTATTGAAGTCACTTGATCCGGGCGTGAGCACTGGGGGCGCCGACCCTGATCCGCCCGGCATTGCCACATACTCTGTTGCGGGCGCGCCAGCTTGGAACCAGGCCTCTCTGGACCGCGCTCCTGACGAGGCCGCTACGGGTGCGGTCGCAGAAGCAGACGACCTGGTGTCGTCTCTGATGAAAACTCGTGGGTATCCGGCATCTGATTTCGATCAACGTGCGTCCGACATTTCTGTCGACCATCCCCGTCTCGTGGAAAACTACCGCTCTGCGCATTGGTGATGGATCTGCAGCTGGGGGTGGCCCCCCCCTACCTAGGTAGGGTCCGAAGGAACAGGCCGGCATGGATTATCATTTAACAGTCTTGAGCACTGCTCGGGTGAATCGGTGAACTTATTCATTCCCTACACGAAGACTGGAGACGGCAACGTTCAATACCGCGAGATTTTCGCGAACGAGCACGCTACCATTTTCTTCGCTGCACGCCTCGCTTAGGTCAACTGTCGAAACCAGCCGTGGGTATTGAAAAAGGGTTGCTTTGGAAGTGCTGCTGGTGTGTAAGTGGCGCAGCGAGGGAAGGTTTCCAGCGAACGGACGACTCATTCGTTGCCTCCGCTGCCGCTTCGATTGCCGACGGGTGGAGCGAACCAGTCTGTGGCAATCAGAGACTTTCGGCAGTGATCTAATTTAATGTTGCTGCGCTTTTCGATCCTTAACCTTCGCCAACCAGCATTCCCCGTGAACAGGCCTTGCATCTTCGGTTACGTTGAAGTCTTTAGGCAAGATGGGCTTGCCACAGATAGCGCACCTGAGCGGCAGCGGTGGATCTGGGGGCATTGTGAGCGCAGCTCAATACTAGACAGCCAATGAACCTCGCATCGTCCAGATCGTTCCAGTGATGCCATCGGCCATGCAGGGCGTCATTCTGACTGCGGTGTTCACGCTCACGAACTTATACGAGGCAACCCAGAGGGCGAAAGATGCCTTGTGATGCATGCAAAAGCTTCATCGGGGCGATTCCGCTCGAAGACGACGGGCTATATCAGCTAGTTCCCGACCGTAATCGAGAAGGTTGTCGCGCATTATATCGAATGCATGCTCCGGTTCCGCAAAGTGATTCAGGTACATCACTTCAAAGTCTGGGTGCAGTTCCCGTATCGAAATCCTTACAGCCCACAGTGACCGGGAAACCGTGACGAGATTTCGTTGGGTGGTAATCAGGGTCTCGGCAATTTTGGCTACCGAGTTTTGCAGCTCTTGATTGTCCATGAAAACCTCCATGACAGAACTTTAGCAGACACACTGGCAAGTCCCCCCCGCTTTCATGTCAACGCTTTCATTGACTCGCCCATTTTGCCCGCGTAAGATTCTGCTCCAGTGGTCGGCCAAACCATCTCGCACTACCGCATCATCGAGAAGTTGGGCGGGGCGGCACGGGTGGTTGTTTGTAAGGGTATACATGTCCTTGTCAACGTTTCGTGATTTAGCAGGAGGGAACCATGTGGCGAAAACGGGTGCTGAAAATCGTGCTGGTGTTGGTCGGGTTGCTCTTTCTAGCTGGCGTTTACCCGTTGTGGAGATTGCAACTGGATCCATCCGAGCAGATGCTCGGTGGCGTCTACGCGGCACTGGGAGTTTTCCTGCTCCTTGCATTACGGAACCTGTCAGCGAATCGCAGCCTGATCGCCTTCACGGCATGGTCGAGCCTTGTTCACGCCGCTATTATGGCGGTGCAGGCATTCCATAATGTGATCCCACGCGCCGATCTGCTGCACGCGGTACTTCCGCTTGCTATCGTCGGTGTGGCCCTGATCGCGCTAGCTCCGGCAAAGCAGTCAGGAGAGCTGACACCCGCGCCTGGTGCCTGGGCTCGCACGCCGACCCCGGCATCCCCAGCCTGAAGGAAGCCAAGGCGGAGAACGCGAAGATCCAATAATCCCTTCTGGTTCCCTGCGATAGTGCAGAATGGTCACACCCGAGGGTGAAAGTCCGTATAGCCTGCAATGCCCTGCTAGCCTATTGTCATGCAGAATCCCGTCAAAGAACGCATCGCAAAGTTGCGAGATGAAATAGCGCAAATCAATGAAGCGAACCGCCTATATATACAAGGCAGCAAGAGGCTACCGGGCGCAGTTGGAGATCACCAACGGCGCCTTCAAAGATTGCAGGAAATCCTTGACGAACTGGTTTCGCTGACCGACTGGAAAAAGCTTTGAATGTGGATGGCTCACCAGCCAATCTCTCTTGCTCCGCGAGCGCCCGCACGGTCATCGCACAAAGTCTTAATCCACTGCCCTTCCCGCAGCGTTCCCAATTGCCCACAGACCTCGCAGATATGGAAGGACTCCTCTTTGGCGCCTTCGATGCGTTGGGGATGGCGTCGTTCGCATAGGTCACATGGATACGCAACCCGCCAAATTTCTCCTTTACTTGCAGCACTTACTGGCACCCGGCTGCCTCCCGCTCGAATTGGGCGAGCAGAGGTTCCAAGTCTCCGCATAGCCGCCAGAGGATTTCGAACCAGCTGTCGTCATGAGCGAAGCCCCGTGGCATCAAGGTGTGCCTCATGTCGCCCCCGGTGTTGAGGTAGATTATTGTTTCCCGCATCAGCGAGCTCACATATTGGCCCAGAAATAATGTTGTCAGTGGTGAATCAGATGGTGGCAAAGAAAACGATCGCACCATTAAGTTTTGACAACTCCATCGTCACAACAAGTGGGTAAGCTCGTGCCGGGCACGGATGCTCGGTGTTCATGGCAGAGCTAAACACGCTCCGGTAGCTAGGTTGGTAGGTATCGGAATAGCTTTCGTTCAAGCCCAGCGAATCATAATGAAGAGGACGACACTAGCCAGCAGCATGAACTTCACCAGTGACCGCCACTTTTCTACAAACACATTTCGCATACGAGCTATCCTTTCCCGAAAAAATGGCCCCAAGGCAGGTTCTCCTTTGGGCCGTTCTCTTCTACTAAGTGCGGGATGGCTATCGGGGTGCGTGCTCCCGTTCCATTACCATCGCCATTGCACGCACGTGAGTTTCACGGCTGTGCTCGGCATGGACATGCTTCAGCATTGACTGGGCGGCCAGCGTTCGTGGGTTTCCAATACTTCGTTTAAAATCGTGGATGCGCTCTGTATGAGTGCAGGCACGACACACGAGGGTGGTACGCCCATTGTCTCTACCGATGCGGTACATAGTAGCTACAGCGTACACGATCTCTTTCGGTTTTAGCGCGATTGGCCTAACCTTAAGTTTATAGACTCCCTCCGTGGGCGGTGTACCAATGCCCCCACGCCGCCTGCCAATGAAGGGAAGCCTTAATAAGGCATGTACACGAACGACCAGAAACATTGCAGACGGCACTTTTATGACGTGTAAAGACTGCGGGCACACGATCAGGCCGAAGGACATTCTGAAGCACATGGCTACCCAGGCGGGTGCGATGTCGCTTGTGATCAAATAGCTGCCCTATTGCAATTCTCATCGATCCCTTGTCGGGATCGGGTTTTGCCTCGATCAACAGATCGCGAGACCTTCGCGTCATAGTCCTTCACAACTGTGTCGCAACGTCCGGCGCGACTGGCTTCGGTTGTGGGATTAAGTCCGCTGAAAATGCGATCCAATGCCGCTGTCATTTTGTTGTGTCGGTTTCTGTAGGTGACGGTCTGGCTACCCACCACCGACATTCGCGTGAGGGAAGAGCCCGAAGACGAAGAAGAAGAGGACGGAGAGGAACACGACGGCGGCGAAGACGAGGATGGGGACGATGGTTACTCGGAGTATGCGCATAAGATGCCTCGATCTGCTGTAGCCAACCGACCGTCGAACAGAACCAAAGCGGTCGTTCAGTGCGACTCCGGGTCGCAGGGGTAAGGACAGCCATCTCGCGCATACCCTTGACGTCAGCAACCATGGTGCGAAGCTTGGCGGTTGCCGAGCCCGAGATGAAGGTTCGGGAACAAGATCGAAATTCAATACCGCCAAAAGAACGCACAATTCCGCATAGCTTGGATCACTGCTGGCGTGGACTCGGAGCGTGGTAGTGCTTGGAACCGGGAAAGCAGGTCTGGGGCGAGCCGTTCTCTGAGCAAGTGGACGAGTACGAAACAAAGAGTGACCGCGATTAGACCTAGACGGTCAACGTCGGAGGCCATCCGCTTTGCGTTGGGGCTCTACCGCTAGAACCGTGAGTGGCGGTAGAAGGCTCGATCTTCTCGCTCAATGTCGTCACTCAGAGTTCCGCCTTTCGGAATTGTCCGGTGACGAATTCCGGGAGCGCCTCTTCCAGCTTTTGGGATAGCCAGACCTGTAGTTCGGATTTGTGCTTGTCTGACATTGAAACGAAGCGAACTCCCAGATGGCCTGTTTTCGACCAGCAGAGCGTTGATCCGGTTAAGCATGGTGTTTCGTGATCCGGCAAAGTGAACTGAATCCGGACACTCTCTCCGGGAACCAGCCGAACGTGCGTGCTCAAGGCCATCCCCCCTGCGCTGATATTTACGCTGTTACACCGAATGTCGTCCCTGCTTTCCCTCTGGATGATGACCGGAATAGAGACTGGACAGCGAAAATATCGCCGCCGTTCTCTCAGGATGAGCCCATAAGCAGGCTTCAGGGTTTTGTGGATTGATTGGGGTGAGAGAGGTCTCTCGAAGACAAACTGCGATTTCTTTCGGAAAGCTGCCGTTGCTTCCGCATCATTGTCGCCGATGCCGAAGCTCACCGCCGTTCGGTTCGAAGCGGAAAGACGCAGCTCGTCCAGAATCAGCCCTGACTGATCTCCGAGTTGGAGATCAACGATAACGGCATCGAATTTCCGACGCTTCATGAGGAGACCCGCGCTTGCCGCGTCCTGACATGCATCCGGCGAAATAGACAATTCTCGCAGGGCGACGCTGAACACCTGAATTGTAGTTGGATCAGCGGACACCAAAAGTGCAAGCCCTATGGACATAAGTGAAATACTCACTTCATGAGTTTTGTCGTCACCATTGTCTCCTGCTGGCTTGCGCGGTTCGGGAGAGTTGCCTCGCAGCTTTTCGGCGACCCTGTCAACATCCAAAGGCTTGCTGAAGTAGTACCCTTGAATCTCGTCACAATGATGTGCCAGCAGGAATGACATCTGCGCTTCGTCTTCGACGCCTTCAGCTATCACCTTGAGCCTCAGACTTTTTGCCATGCTGATGATCGCGGCTGTGATCGCCGCATCGTCAGGATTTACGGCGACATCTCGGATAAAGGAGCGGTCAATCTTGACCTTGTTGACGCGAAACTGTCTCAAATAGGCGAAGCTGGAATAGCCAGTTCCGAAGTCGTCAATCGCGAGCGTCAATCCCATGGCTTTAAGTTCCTGAATGACTGATAGCATCAGGTCTGCATTGGCCAGGAGTAGGCTTTCTGTTAGCTCCAGTTCGAGGTATTGCGGGGCGAGGGCAGTGTCGCGCAGCACGTTTCTGATGAATCCGCAGAACCCCTCTTGACGGAACTGGATCGCTGATACATTCACGGCGACCGTCACCGCTGGTAGACCCTCCTGTTGCCATTGCTGCGCTTGAGCACAGGCTGTCCTGAGCACCCATTCGCCGATTGGAACGATCAGGCCGCTGTTTTCAGCAATTCGTATGAACTTATCAGGTGGCACGAGGCCCAATTCCGGGTGCTGCCAACGAAGTAGCGCCTCCAGCCCGGTCACTGTTCCAGTAGCCATGTCCATCTGTGGCTGATACACGAGAAAGAATTCCTCTCTCTCCAGTGCCAGTCGCAAGCTATTTTCCAAGGTCAATCGCTCCACAACCTGAGTGTTCATGTCTTCCGTAAAGAACCGGAAGTTGTTGCGTCCACATTCTTTGGCGTTATACATCGCCGCATCGGCATTCTTGATGAGTGTTTCGCAGTCCGTGCCGTGTTCCGGGAATATGCTGATGCCGATGCTGCAATTCACCTTGAGGAAGTGCCCTTGGACGACGAATTCAGCAGTCATGGCATCCATGAGCCGCTCGGCGGCAACCGCCGCATCGGGCACGTCCTTTGCGTTAGTCAACATGATGAGGAATTCGTCGCCCCCGAGCCGGGCGACGGTGTCCTGTTCACGTCCCCATGTCTTGAGCCGCCCTGCAACTTCTTGCAAGAGGAGGTCGCCGACTGAGTGTCCTAACGAGTCGTTGATGTTCTTGAACCCATCGAGGTCGAGGAACAGAAGCGCAACTTTGTCTTGTTGGCGACGAGCGCCAGCGAGCGTCTTGGCCAAGCGATCCTGAAGGAGAGTCCGATTGGGCAGCCCGGTCAGGGCATCGTAGTAGGCTAAGTATTGGATACGCTCTTCCGCGACTTTGCGGTCCGTGATGTCCCGCACGGTGGCTAGTAACGTCGGCCGCCCGCTCAGCGTCAAGGCTGTCAGGCACACCTCAGCCGGAAAGACATTGCCGTTCTTGCGCTGATGCAACCACTCGAAGCGTTCCTTACCATGGAGAAACGCGGCGGCAATCTTCTGGTCTGCCGCTGTCCGGGAACATGTGCCGTCTGGTTGGTTCGGGGGCGAGATATCGGCGGGATGCAGCATGGGGGCTCCGGCCGAGTATCCGAACATCTCCAGTGCGGCCGAATTGCAATCCAGAAACCCCGTTTCGTCCATCAGGCAGTTCGCATCGGCCGCGTTCTCGAACAATACGCGATACTTGTTCTCGCTGTTTTGTAGCATCTCCTCGGACCGTTTCCGCTCAGTAATGTCTTGCGTAATTGCAACGAAGTATTTATTAGCCGAGTCGCTGAGATTCCGCGTTACAGGCGTGATCGTCATCTCTTCGATGTAAGTAGTTCCGTCTTTCCGCCTGTTTACAAGCTCACCCTTCCAGACCGCGCCCGACGAGATGGTGGACCAGAGCGTGGCATAATAGCTTTCGGGCTGCTCTTCGGATTTCAATAGACGAGGATTCTTGCCCAATACCTCTTTCTCGCTGTAGCCAGTCATCACAGTAAATGCCCGATTCACCCATACGATTGTGCCGTCGAAGTTTGTGATGACGATTGCATTGGCAGCCGCTTCTAGGGCTGCCGATTGCAATTTCAATTGCGCTTCGGAACGTTTACGCAGAGTGATGTCCCGGGCAATCGCTGAAGCGCCCGTAACTTGACCGCTAGCGTCCCGAATCGGCGAGATCGACAAGGACACGTCTAAGACACATCCTGCTTTCGTGAGCCTCTGAGTTTCAAGGCACTCTACGGGGAGTCCATTCCCGATCCGCTCCATCAGGGCTTGTGTTTCAGCTTGCCTTTCTGGGGGCAACAGGAAGGACAAATGTCGTCCTATCGCTTCAGCCGCCGTAAAGCCATACATCTTCTCCGCTGCCCGGTTCCAACTCGTGATCAAACCGGCCATCGTTTTCCCGATAATGGCATCCTCCGAGCACTCCACGATGGATGCCAGCTTTCGGAGTGCTTCATCCGCGCCTTCAGAGAGGTCAGGTTTTTCGCTCAGAGGATTGAGGCCAAATTGCTCTCGGCAGAACGACCCGAAAATCAGCAGTAAAACGGCGACGGAGCACATTACGGGGGCAGCAATGTGAGACTGCCATGCGGAAAGATGCGGAAAGACAATTTGTCTAAGCCCGTCAAGACCTGCCCCGAGAAGCAGAGCAGTGCCCGAGTAGCGAAGTGTCCGAATCACGGGGTACTGCTTGAACATGATTCCTCAGAGGGGCGGGTGGCTGTTTTGCTGACTTGTGTGAGTCCGTAGTTAGTAATCAAAAAAGCGCCGACCCGATGCGCCGGGCAAGGTGCCGCAACGACGACGGGGTAAATGCAGTTGGGTGACCAGTCTCATGTCGGAGCTAAGTTGTTGACTCGATGAGTACTGCTGAAGTCGGTTAGAGTTGGCAAGGACGGCTTCGTCCCTGCGTATAGACAATGTTCCAAGTATTGGACGGTCGCGTTGCACTTTTGCCAAGCTGGACATCGCGCTCAACTTCCCATCCGTCATCACCATGTCTGGTTCGCGCAGAGTTACTTTGCCGGAGCCAAATACCATGATGACCATCCCTGTCTACCGGCGGCCGAGGCCTAGCGGCCCTCGAACTTTCCCGAGCAGCTGACTAGGCCGGGCTTGGGCGGCTGACCGGGCTGGAGGGACGCCGCCTTGGGCGCAGGCGGGCGCGCAGTCGATGCCCGCATGAATTGCGCTGAGGTGTCGACTTCGTTGCCATTGGCCAGCTTCATCGTATCAACGTTGTCGGATTGCCGGATGACCTCGCCCCTCGACCCACTTGCCTTCAACCAATACTTGAACGTAGTCGAGGGCGTCATATTGTCCGAGCGTGTGGTCTCCCGCCGTCAACTTCCCTTGCGCCTGATTTGCTCCGGATAGCTCACCCAGATCTCTACACCGTTGCTTGCGCGCAAAATACCCGCGGCCTCGGACCTGGAGAATTTTGCCGTCGCCGAGGGGGACGCGAACGATATCGCCTACTTTGAATCTGCCGGCTCCAACCTGGCTCGCGGGTGCTGCGGTGTTAGCGGCGGGCCGGCTAGCACTATTGGTGCCGTTGACGACATTGGCTGGAAGATCCGGGGCCGGGGGGATTTGCCTTGGCTTCGGCCGCGGTCTGCAGGTGACACTTCTGTAGACCAGCCACAAGCTGTTGGCGCGTCAGCACACCGCGCTGGGTCGGCTTGCCATCGCGATAGTTCTGCAGATCGCAAAAGGCGGTGAGTTCCTTGTCGGTGCAGGAGAAAATTTTGGCGCTGAGAGGCGGGGCGCACTGGTAGATAACGTTGAACTGCAGGTCGGACCCCTGTCCAGCGGAGGCGGGTGCCAGGCACAGGCGGAGCGGCTAATGTTGTCGTCATCACAATGCGGTGTCGCTTGATCATGAGTCACCTTTTCACGACTGATTACCCGCCGCTTATTTCCGCAACATTGTTTCTACCTGCCGCAGATGATTGATGTCATGACCGGCGAACATCCGAACGATATGTTCGATCGTCTCCTGGCCGCGCTCGGCATGCATTCCATAATGCTTCCACTGCTCGGGAGTGAGTGACTTGAGTAGCGCGAGATTGGCCTCGCGAACCACGCGAAACTGTTCCAAGGATTTACGGGGATCACGTTTGTCGTAGTGCCCGCTGACCACCCACGCATCCTGGTCAAAGGAGGCGATGGGGGTGCCTGGCGCGCCCAATATCAGCCGCATACGAAAAGCGCCGACAATTTCCGCCTCCGCAAGATGCGCGAGAATTTCGCTGACCGACCATTTGCCGGGCGCCGGACGCTTGCGCAACTTGCTTGTGGGTACACCTTTGATCAAGCGCTCGAGTTTTTTCGCGGTGGCAACCTGAACCGTCAAGGGCTGCTTCCCTTCTGTTTGCTTGAGCATCCGCTGCTTGTATTGTTCTGGAGTTTCTTTCATTTTGTTTGCCCCGCTTGAAACATTGTCCACGGACCGGCCTTCATATCGCGCAACAACGGCTTTTGCCAGGAATATTCCGGATGGCGCTCCAGGAAATCGGCCGCCAGAAAGTCCGCCCCGCAAGGATGGCCGGCGCGCGCGACGAAGCTCATATTCGCAGCCATCTTGCTGTCAGTGGCTTTACCCTGCACCGCACCACCGGGATTATACGCATCCCAACCCCACTCCTTCACGCCCCGCGGAGAGGCGTCTACATGGCCGCACAAAGAGCGCTCGTTCGGCGGCGGCTTCTCCGCAGTCGAAGCTGTTTTTTCGAAGGTGTCCGTATGGTCGGAAAGAAACTGTTTCGCCATTTCAACGTCGATCTTCCCTTTCGCCTGCTGCATCAGCTCTTCCCAACGCGCGTGCCGTGCATTTGCAGATGACGATGCATCGCCTGTATCAAAGCTGCTGGTTTCTTCCTGAATCAACTTCGGATCGCGCGCAAAGTTCGAGCTGACGAAGTATCCATCTTTGGTTCGCCACAGCGGCGTGTTTTTCAGGCCGAGTTCGAGATAGGCAATTTCTCCAGTCTTGCGATCGCCGATTAGCCAGTCGTTCGCATATCCGCCATTATTCCCTTCCTTGATGATGCGCACGTAGTCGTCGATGCTCTGGGCATATTGCAAAGCCTTGCGGGAGCGCATGAACTCCGGTTTGCCGTTCGGATCCCAGCCTTCGAACTGAGTGATAGTGGTTTCGGTGATCATGATGCCGGCGTTGTTCACGCCGAAATCGTCGTCGCTCGTGATCACTCCGGGAAAGCCGTCCATCAGAATGCGCTGGCCGTGCTGCGGCAGAATATCGAAGATGATGACCCAGCGCTCGCCGGCAAGGTAACTCGTCCAGTTGTTGTGGGCGATGACGATCTGGTGGTCTTTGGTGTAGCCTCCGGTGGCGATAAACGCGCTGCAGTTACCCGGAGCCGCAAGCTTTGGCGCTTTTGCCGACTTCTCGCGCTTGTTCAGCCAGGGCACATAGTAATCCGGGACTTCCTCGAACGCATTCAGAGCAACAATATCGTACACATCCAGGTCACCGCCGTGCGCCTTCACGCCGTCAGCGATACCTTGCAATTCCTGCTGATACTCAGCGTCGATATGCGGCCAAAGCATTTCGCGCGCCGTTTTGCGAAAGAACTCCCAATCGCGCTGCGTTTCGCGCGTGTCGAACAGCCGGATTGCATCGAGGGCATCGGCAATTTCAGGAGCCAGCAAATAGCCGTGCTGGTAACCGATTTCGGAGGCAGAGCCTTCGAGATGAACATAAGTCCAACCACCCTGCTGGAAGCGGTAACTCTTTTCCAGATGAGGGTCGGAAGGTGAGGCCGCGGCAGGCTGCGCCGACGATGCGGAAGCAAATCCAGCAACCGCTGCACTAAAGGCAATCAGTGTAGCCAACAATCGCAAGGATAGCGATGTGAAAATAAGCCGATTCGGCATTTTGGCGTTCCTCTGTTTCGGAGTGAACGCCAATTGTAGCCGAATCCGGACGCCAAAAAGCGGGGCGCATTTCGTGCCCCGCCTAAGGTACCAAGTTTACTTTCAGCGGCCATGACCCCCGCCGCCACCCCCGTGAGACCCTCCGCCTCCGGCGCCGTGGAATCCACCTTCACCGCCGTGAGATTCCCCGCCGAAGCCGCCACGCGAGGCCATCGCTGGTCCGGAGTGGAAAGCGCCACGCGATGCTCCGGCTCCGGTGTAGACTCCACGCGAGTAAGCGCTGCTGGTTGCATAGTGCGGACCAGGTCCCCAGGCGCGAACATTCGCCGCGTTAAACGTATGGACAAAATGTCCACCGAAGAAAGGAGCCCGGAATACCAACCCCGGCGAATAAAATCCCCAGCCAAACGGACTGTAGAAAATTCCGCCCGGAGGTACGAACGTAAACGCTGAGAACCAGGGATCCCAGAACCAACCACCCCAACCAGGACCCCAACCCCATCCCGGACCCCAGAAACCGGCGCCATACCAGCCTCCGCCATACCAGCCGTCAGCGACCACAATCCGGGCCGCGTCCACGTTGGCTTCGGCCACATAGTCAGAACGCAGACTGCTCCAGCGGTAGAGGTCGTCGCCACTCAATGCCTTCTTATCGAACTTCTCCGGCTTCTCCGGCACATTGGCGGCTACGGCCAGCGCGTGTCCCGCTTTCAACTTGATTTGCTTGTCACCTTCCTGCACCATGGCTTCTCCATCGAAAACACGCATCTGATTCTGCTGCAAATCAAAGTCGTACAAGCCAGGCTTCATGATTCGGGCGGTATCGGTGCCCTCTATGATACGAAGGTCGTTCTCGGGATAGATCTGGTCGACTTCTACCATGGCGTGGCCATCCGTGATCCTCAACTGAGTGTCGGTGAGACCGGCGGCCACCATTTTTACCGATGTATTGTCGCCCTCTCGCAGAAAGACACCTGGAGTCAACAGAATCTCCGCTTTCCCGGTTTGTGTGTTCAGCGACTGCCCAACCTCCAAGGTCGTCTTTCCAATCGAGTTGTGGTCGAGAGGCTCATCGGCAACATAAGCCTGTCCCTCGACGTAGTTCAAAGTTCCCGGCACAGCTGAATTTGAGCTCGCGGTGTTTGCCCACGCGGGCACAGATAGAAGCGCTGCCAGGAACAAGCTTGCTAATCCTTGTGCCTGTAACAGCTTCATAAAATTTCCCTCCTTACCAATTCACCATCACTTACTTCATCTTGCTCGTTAGTCGATTAGATGATTGAGAGGCGTGCGGCGATGCTCCGTAAACCGCTCTGGACACGGGGTTTAGAGTGGTTGAAATCAACCAGTGGTGGAAATTGAGCAGTAGTTCAATACAGTTAGTCAAATATCCGTGCGCTGCTCGGTATGGCGCTGCAGATACCAGCAGGGAGTGTAGCCATCGCGCGGGAAGAGGGCGTGGGCGCAAGTTTCAGCTTGCGGGAGATTAAAGATGAATTGGGCTTTGCCGCTTTTCTGCTGCACCGCGTCGTAAGAGGTAACCTTAATTTGCCCGAAGGGTTGGCGATTCGTGGCCACGCGGTAGCGGAAGGCGACGTAATCTGCGGCGTAGGCGATCAGAGTCAGGCCCAGCACGGACGAGAGGCCGATGACAATCAATCGCTTCAGGAAGAGCTTGATCTTGTCCAGAGATGCGGAGCTCACGGCGAGCAATTATAGCCGCAGTCCGCTTTCGGAAATCAGGCCGCGCCGTGTGGACAAACCGGGGACACTTCTATTGTGGTATACCCCCCGGCTGCCCTCGCCTCGCCTCGCGTCGTTGACAACTCGCCGCGTTCACAGGCAAACTACCGCATCCGCCGATTACGGGCAGCGGGGAGCCCTTACCGGTGATTCAGAGGAAAAGGTGCGGGTTTAACACGTATTCATCGGCCATGGAGCAACCAGTCTCCTACACGCTCGACTCCACTTTGGAAACCGTGGACCATGCGGAAGAGAAAGCCACCCGCATTGCGACAGAATTGGGTTTTGCTGAAGACGAGGTCATGCAGATCTCCATGGCGGTGCGCGAGGGGGCAGTGAACGCAGTTCTGCACGGCAACGCGTATGCCCCGGACAAGAAAGTAATTCTGGCTTTCGAGCGCACTCCGGAAGATCTGGTAATCACCATTCGGGATCAGGGTAGAGGGATCAACTTGAACGAGATTCCGAATCCTCTGGCGCCGGAAAATTTACTCAAGACTTCGGGACGCGGTATTTTTCTGATGCGTTCCTTCATGGACGTGGTGGAAATCCGCCCGTCGCATACAGGGACAGAAGTGAAATTGATCAAGCACGTCCACGGGCCATCCGGGGGCGGCAAGGAGGGGTCTCAGTGAGCATGAAACTCAGCACTCGGCAGGTAGATGGAGTCACCATCGTGGACTGCAGCGGCCGCATCACCCTCGGCGAAGGCAGCGTCATGATGCGCGACACCGTGCGCGACCTGCTATCCAAAGGCAACAAGAAGATTATCTTGAACCTCGGCGAGGTGAATTACATC